>ENA-OPYT01000002-OPYT01000002.1-human-gut-metagenome-genome-assembly--contig:-NODE-2-length-202729-cov-53.617694_pt1 | contig 202729 bp, 176 predicted proteins | sample MGYA00242636_ERZ504480 | MGnify/ENA primary metagenome ERZ504480 (study PRJEB26092, sample SAMD00036228) | human gut metagenome | host: Homo sapiens | study: EMG produced TPA metagenomics assembly of...
GGAATTTAACCATTTTCTTCAGATAAAAGAGATGCAAGTTAGTTGTAATTCGAAATGAGATGTGTTTTCTTCAAATACCTGCTCTGCATATTGAGTAATTAGCTTAATTTCATTAAATCGAAGGAGAGGTTCTCCTCCATAAAATGCTACGACCGGGTTTGAGTTGTCGATCGAGTGCATCTTAAAGAATTCGATTGCATGTTTTGCCGTCGAAATGGACATGGAGTTATGACTGTGGGCTCTGTTGTATGAGGAGTTTCCGGAATAGATACAGTAATCACATCGGAAGTTACAAGATTGAGTCAGCTGAAGGGTTAGCATCCGTATATTTCTTTCCAGCTTAACTTTCAAAAGGTCAATTGATGGATAAACGATATCCTGCAATGGCGAATCGCAGCAGTAGCCACATGATTGTAGTAACTGGAATTCTTGGTCTGATTTATAGGAAGCGTGGCAAACTTTTCCTGCTTGGACTTCTGAGATGTAATTGAATAGATCTTTGCTTACTGCAAGTATCTCGTTTCGATTGGCATCATAAATGTAGTGGCCCAAGAGGATCTTTATGGGTAGAACTAACATCTCTACCGCCTCTTTCATTCCACTAATGTTATTTAGTGAACTAAGATGTTTACTATAAAGTATCCTTTTATAAACGTATTGTCAAACATATATTGCTAAAACAGAAACAATTTATAGGCTGAGTTGGTCGTATCCTTTGGGCGATTGCTCCTATAATCTAGCCTTCGCTGCTGTCGGGAGGGAAGGACTGGGGCTCCGTTATTATGTTGAAACGCTTTAACACTTTTGATGTTCTCACGTGTTTTTTGTTTCAAAAGCGTTAGGATGGGACTCATAGCGTGGGGCGTAATGGGTGCCCCGCACACGATGGGAGGCTATCAATGGCTAATCGTTTTGTTCTCAATACCATTTCTTATCATGGTTCCGGCGCCATCAAGGAGATCCCCGGCGAGCTCCAGCGTCGCGGCTACAAGAAGATCTTCGTCTGCTCCGATCCCGACCTGGTCAAGTTTGGCGTTACCGCTAAGGTGACCGACGAGCTCGACGCCGCCGGCATCGCTTGGAGCCTCTACTCCGAGATTAAGCCCAACCCCACCATCCAGAACGTCAAGGACGGCGTCGAGGCCTTCAAGGCCGCCGAAGCTGACGCTATCGTGACCATCGGTGGCGGCTCCTCCATGGACACCGCTAAGGCCATTGGCATCATCATCAACAACCCCGAGTTCGCCGATGTCCGCAGCCTCGAGGGCGTTGCTCCCACTAAGAACCACGCCGTGTTCACCATCGCCGTGCCGACGACCGCCGGTACTGCTGCCGAGGTGACCATCAACTACGTCATCACCGACCCCGAGAAGGTCCGTAAGTTCGTGTGCGTCGACACCAACGACGCCCCCGAGGTCGCCGTCGTCGACCCCGACATGATGGCCTCCATGCCCGCCGGCCTGACCGCTTCTACCGGCATGGATGCTCTGACCCACGCCATCGAGGGCTACACCACCAAGGGTGCTTGGGAGCTCTCCGACATGTTCCACTTTGAGGCCATTAAGCTGATCAGCGAGAACCTGCGCGACTCCGTTGCCGAGGCCAAGTCTGGTCAGCCCGGCTCCGGCCGCGAGGGCATGGCTCTTGGCCAGTATGTCGCCGGCATGGGCTTCTCCAACGTCGGCCTGGGCATCGACCATGCCATGGCTCACACCCTGTCTGCCCACTACGACACTCCGCACGGCGTCGCTTGCGCCATGCTGCTGCCGATCGCCATGGAGTTCAACAAGCCGGTTTGCGCTGAGCGCCTGGCCAAGGTTGCCGTTGCCATGGGTGTTGACACCACGGGCATGAGCACCGACGAGGCTGCCGACGCCGCCATCGCCGCCGTCAAGCAGCTCTCCGCCGACGTGAACATCCCGCATGTCTGCGAGGCCATGAAGGCCGACGAGATCGAGGTCCTGGCCAAGGACGCCATGGCTGACGCCTGCTTCCCGGGCAACCCGCGCGAGGCAACGCTCGACGACGTCATCGAGCTCTTCAAGAAGATCTGCCCGGCTGCTTAACTTGGTTCGGCGGGCCCCGCCCGTTAGCCCCACAATCGTCCTCGGACATGTCGGAAGCCCCCGCTGCGCACTTCGTGCGGCGGGGGCTTTTTGTGCCGCGCCGATGCCCCGATATGGGCAAAACCAAGGCATGCTGCCCGCTGCGGATAGGTGGTGCACTTCCCAGCGTGCATTTTTGGGAGTATTCAGCAAGCTCTGAAAAATGCATAACGTTGTGAATGGGTCGTAGTGGCCCGCGGCGCCCATCGACAGCACTTGTGGGCGGGCTATCGATGGGCGGAGATGGCTGTCGCCGCGTTTTTGGTTTGCGCCGGCCTGCAACACTGCTGCAACCACATCTTTATGTCGTTTGTGATGGGGCCGTTGGGGCCCACGGTGCTGAATACTCCGTTTTTTGCACGGTCCAAGGTGGGGTACCCTAGGATGAGAGAAATTGATACCTCATATTTATGCATATATCGATATTTCTATGCAAGATTTGGATTGTAAACCGTGCGCGTGCATAAAACCGGTGTGGGGACGTCTGGAGTCGGCTCGGCTCCTGGGGCATTGCACGTGCAGAACGGTTAAAATCGGGACTCGGTCTTAGTTTTACTTGGAAGGATGCATATGGCTTCTAATGTTGATGCTTCTCTAGAGGAGACGCTCTCCTATATTACTGACCAGTTGAAGGCGCTTACCTCGATTGCTTCGCCTACGGGCTATACCCGTGCGGCGACTGATTATCTGATGGAGACCCTGCGCGATATGGGGTTTGGGCCCGAGCGTTCCAATAAGGGCAACGTGTTGGTTGAGCTTGGTGGCGAGGGTGAGCCGCTCGTACTGGCGAGCCATGTCGATACCCTGGGCGCCATGGTGCGTTCCATCAAGGACAATGGTCGCTTGCGTCCCACGACGCTCGGCGGGCATCAGTGGTCTACGGCCGATGGCGAGAACTGCACCGTTTACACGCGCGATGGCAAAGTCTTTACGGGTGTGGTCCTCAATACCGAGCCTTCGGCGCATGTGGCCGATGAGCCGGTCAAGACCATCGAGAAGAACATGGAAATCCTGCTCGACGAGAACGTTGACAGCAAGGACGATGTGCTCGAGCTGGGTATTCAGACGGGCGACATCATCGCTATGGATCCGCGTACCACGGTGACGGAGAGCGGCTACATCAAGAGCCGCTTCCTGGATGACAAGCTGTCGGCGTCGATTCTGCTGGGTCTGGCCCGTTCCGTTGCTGACGGCGAGGTGTCGCTTTCGCGCAAGGTGTCGCTGCTCTTTACCGTGTACGAGGAGGTCGGCCACGGCGGTGCCTTTGTGCCGGCCGACACGCGTGAGATGATCAGCGTGGACATGGGCTGCGTGGGTGACGACCTGGGCTGCACCGAGCGCATGGTTTCGATTTGCGCCAAGGATTCGGGCGGTCCGTACAACTACGACCTGGTAACCACGCTGTCCAACATCGCGCGCGAGCTGGAGCTCGATTACGCCATCGATGTGTACCCGCACTACGGCTCCGACGTCGAGGCCACGCTCTCGGCCGGCTACGACATTCGCCATGGTCTGATCGGCCCCGGCGTGTACGCGAGCCACAACTACGAGCGCAGCCACATCGACGGTGTGCGTAACACCTTTGAGCTGGTCCGCGCCTACGTGCAGCGCTAAGGAAGCAGTTTGCGACTCGGCTGACCAATCGCTAAGGCCCGATTTCTCGGGCCTTTTTTCGCCTTAGGTCGTTTAGTATTATGATGTATGTAATATGTTAACTAAACGCGTAAATTACTTAACGAGGTGATGCGGCATATGAATACATCTGAGTACTTATCTATGGGTGATGCCGCCCGCCTGTTGGGCGTTACGAAAGCCCGCATATCGCAACTTGCCGCATCGGGAACGCTCGCGTGCGATATTGTGGGCGGACGGAAGATGGTTGAGTATGATTCTGCGCTCGCTTATCAAAAGGTCCGCAAACGTGGACGCCGTCCTGCGGCCGATGTGGGGCGCAAGTTTACGCTGATGTCGGCCGACCATGAGGTCGCGCATGTCTCATTTGATCCGACACGTGAGTTTCCCTTCGAAATCGCCGAGGTGCTCGATGCGCAGAGGATGCCGTTTGGCACGTGCTCGAGTTCTTCTCCTACGGTGAATAAACGGGAGCTCAACGTGTGGTGGAGCCATCGGTCGGTGCCCGATGTTCGCCCCGGGCTTATCTCGCGCTATCGTGAACTGGGAATTGCCAGTGGCATCGAGGTTCCGGTTCGGTGCCTGGGCCTATCACTTTCGGATTGTTATTGGCTGCGACCGGCAGAATGCGACGGGCTCGAATGGCGAAACCTCAATTACTTCGAGAATGATTTTGAGCGATCGGCGCCCGAGGGGCGTTCGGGTTGGCTGGAGGGCATCGGTCTTAAAAATCCCGACAACACATCCGAGGGCGAGCTTCCTAAATCGTGGATGATTCGCAACGGTGTTCGCGTTCTGGTCAAGGGGTGCGGCATGGACGACCAACGGCCCTTTAACGAGGCGGTTGCAACGGCTCTGCATCGTCGCTTGCTTTCCAAGGGGGAGTTTGTTCCTTACACGGTTGAGCGCATGTTCGATGGCCCTGTGTGCCTGTGCGACGACTTTCTTGACGGCCGCGAGGAATATGTTCCGGCTGTTTACGTTAAGAACGCCCTTGGTGGCCAGCGAGGAAGTTCGACGTACGACCGGTACTGCCGCTTTCTTGGTAAGCATGGAGCAGACGAGGCTGCCGTGAGAAGGTCTATGTCGCAGATGATCGTTTGCGATGCCCTTTTGGCCAACAGCGATCGCCATTGGCGAAACTTCGGCATCATCCGCAATGTCGACACCCTGGAGATAAAACCTGCTCCGCTGTTCGATAGCGGCAACTGCCTGTGGTACAACGTACCAACTGCCGTGCTCGCAGCTGGGGAGTTTGGGTTTTCCGCTAAGCCGTTTGGGCCCGACCCTTCCGTCCAGCTGGCGCTTGCGGATTTGCTCGATTGGTTCGATTCATCGCGGCTCAACGGATTTGTTGATGAGGCGATCGAGATTCTTTCGCAGAGCAAATGGGCCACGGCGGAGGGTCGACTCGAGGCCATCCGCCGCGGCCTCGAGCGTCGCGTAATCGAGGTTGGTGCCGCTGTTGAGGTACTTCGACACGTGCAGCGATAAACCCGCGGCTACTTAAGTGCGCCGGTCACGGTGCCGCCGCCCAGGACGATGTCGCCGCGATAGACTACAACGGCTTGGCCGGGGGCGATGGCGCGCTGCGGCTCGTCAAAGGTCAGCAACATTTGCCCGTCTTCGCCGCACGTAAGGATCGCTGCCTGGTCTTTCTGTCGGTAGCGGTACTTGGCGCCCACGCGGATGCCGCCGGCATCCAGCTCGGCCTCCATGCGGTCGGCAGGGGCGCTCCAGATCCAGTCGTTGGCCGTGAGCGCCGTGGCCGTCAGATCCTCTGCCTCGCCCAGATGCACAGTGTTGTTGACGGCGTCGACACCCGTTACGTACACGGGATGCGCCATCGCGACGCCCAGGCCCTTGCGCTGGCCGATGGTGTAGCGCAGCGCGCCGTTGTGGCGCCCGACCACGCTGCCGTCGCGCCACACAATGTCGCCCGGTGCAGCGGGATGTCCGCAACGGCGCTCGATATAGCCCGCGTAGTCACCGTCTGGAATAAAGCAGATGTCCTCGCTTTCGGCCTTCTGGGCGTTGGTAAAGCCCTGCTCGGCGGCTATGCGGCGCACGTCGCGCTCTTTGTCTAGGCCTGCTAGCGGAAAGATCGTGTGCGCCAGGCGCTCCTGCGTGAGCGAATACAAAAAGTAACTCTGGTCCTTTTTGGGGTCCTCGCCGCGATGCAGCTGCCAGGTGCCGTCGGGCGCCTGGCTCGTTTTGGCATAGTGGCCTGTGGCGATGCAGTCGCAGCCCATATCCAGCGCCGCATCCAGCAACGCGCCAAACTTAATATGGCGGTTGCAGATGATACACGGATTGGGCGTCAGCCCCTCCTGGTAGGCGTTCATAAAACGCTCGACAACGTTGCGGTCGAAGGTTTGCTGCAAGTCGAGCACGTGATGGGGTATCCCCAGGCGCTCGGCGACGGCCTTTGCATCGGCGATGTCGTGGTCGACCTTACTCATGCCCGTGGCGGGATCGGGCGCGGGGCAGGTGAGGCGCATGGTGGCACCGACACATTCGTAACCCTGACTTTTGAGCAGATACGCGGTCACGCTGGAATCGACGCCGCCGCTCATGGCGACGAGCACGCGCTTGTTGTGCATGAGGAGGTTCTCCTTGGTGGCATGTGGCCAAAAAAGAAAAGCGGCGCGGGAGGCTGGTTCCGCGCCGCAGACATTGTAGCAAGTTCGGACGTCTCGCGGGGCATCCTGTTGGGATGAGCTCAGGCTGCCAGAAGAGAGGGGAGACCGGCGTGCCTTGGACTCGTTCTAAGAACGAGAAGCTCTAGTCCTGGAAGAGCGCCGTGGACAGGTAGCGCTCGCCGGTGTCGGCGAGCAGCGCCACGATGGTCTTGCCTTCGTTCTCGGGACGGTTGGCCAGCTGCAGCGCGGCCCAGACGGCGGCGCCGGACGAAATGCCCACGAGCACGCCTTCCTTGTGGCCCACGGCGCGGCCGGTGGCAAAGGCATCGTCGTTCTCGACGGGGATGATCTCGTCATAGACCTGGGTATCGAGGACGTCGGGCACAAAGCCGGCGCCGATGCCCTGGATCTTGTGCGGGCCGGCCTGGCCCTTAGAGAGCACCGGGGAGGTGGCGGGCTCGACGGCGACGACCTGAATCTCGGGGTTCTGCTCCTTGAGGAACTCGCCCACGCCGGTCACGGTGCCGCCGGTGCCAACGCCGGCGACGAAGATGTCGACCTGGCCGTCGGTGTCGTCCCAGATCTCGGGGCCGGTCGTGGCCTTGTGGATGGCGGGGTTGGCGGGGTTCACAAACTGGCCGGCGATAATGCTGTTGGGCGTCTCCTTCTGCAGCTCCTCGGCCTTGGCGATAGCACCCTTCATGCCCTTGGAGCCGTCGGTGAGCACGAGCTGCGCACCGTATGCCTGCATAAGTTTGCGGCGCTCGACGGACATGGTCTCGGGCATGGTGATGATCACCTTGTAGCCGCGAGCCGCTGCCACCGAGGCGATGCCGACGCCGGTGTTGCCGCTCGTGGGCTCGATGATGGTGTAGTCGCCGCCACGCACGAGCTTGCCTGCCTTCTCGGCCTCGTCAATCATGTTCTTGGCGACGCGGTCTTTAACGGATCCGGCGGGGTTGAAGTATTCCAGCTTGACGAGCACGCGGGCCTTGAGGTCCTCATCGGCCTCAAAGTGGGTGAGCTCCAGGAGCGGGGTGTGGCCGATAAGCTGATCGATGGACGTGTAAACCTTGCTCATGATGAACCTCCAAAGTGTTCAAATGACTGGATACCGTGTGGTTTTACGGTGTGTCTAGCAGCTAAACCCATAAACCTTATAGGTTGTTCGTTTAGCTGTTGGGAAGCATAGTAGACACCAAAGCCTAGTAATGCAATAGGAAATAGGAGATTATTGCAAGTTGATTAACCATCTTGACCGGAACGGGTATTTTCAAAGCCAATTTTTCGGCTAGAATTTCAACGGACTAAAAGACCGAAAGGCAGCACTATATATGTTGGTTTCCACAAAGGGCAGATATGCCCTGCGCGTTATGGTCGACCTGGCCGAGCATCAGGCGGCCGGTCGCATCCCGCTCAAAGAGATCGCGGCGCGCCAGGGGATTTCGGAGAAGTACCTCGAGAATATTCTGGCTACGCTCGTGCGCGCCAACATGCTCTCGGGCATGCGCGGCAAGGGCGGCGGCTATGTGCTCACGCGCCCGCCCGAGCAGTACACGGTGGGCGAGATCTTGCGCCTGACCGAGGGCAGCCTGGCGCCGGTCGCCTGCCTGGATGGCGACTGCAAGGGTTGTTCGCGCTCTGACGAGTGCCCCACGCTCGACGTGTGGAAGAACCTGGACAAGCTCATCAACGACTACCTCGACGGTGTGACGCTTGATCAACTTGTCGCTCCCAACGAAGGCTACGACTACGTGATCTAGCCCACCTGCCATTTGGGGACGGGGTGGAAATGGCAGATTCTCTCGCCCTTTGAGACTTGGCAAATAAGAAGGCCGCCCATTTTTGCGATGGGCGGCCTTCGTTTTGGGCTGTTGAGACGGGCGCGGCCGGAATGGCCGTTTTAGCCCTCGGCGATGCTGTCGAGGATGCTGCGCATGATGGACACCAGGATGCTGCCCATAAAGGCCGATCCAAAGCTGGCGATGGAGATACCCGCGCCCAGCAGATTGACCGACAGATAGCTGGCCAGCTCGAGCATAAAGCTGTTGACTACGAGCTGAAAAATACCCAGCGTAATGATCGTGAGCGGCAGCGAGATAACCGTGAGGAACGGCTTGACGAGCGAATCGACGATGTTCAGGAACAATCCCACGAAGGCGAAACAGACCCAGGCCTCGGCAAAACCGAAGGGCTGGATGCCGGGAACGAGGAACGTGGCAATCGCGATGGCGATCGAGGTAAAGAGCCAGTTAAGCATAAAGCGCATGGTGTGAATCCTTTCTTGCGCATGGCGTGGTGGGGGAGCGTGAGAGGCACATGCCATTGCAACTCGGATAGATGCTCGGGCACGGCTCTGTTTGGGCGCCCATTGTCTCAGATATTCGTGGAGCTTGCGTGCGCATTCGGTTTCAAAACGGCGTTCGTCCTGAAAAACGCGCCGCTGGCAGAGAGTCTTGTCGCTTTAGTTTGGTGGTGTGCTACACTGCTACGGGCAAAAGCCACAGGCGTTGCCCTATTGCATAGAACGGGCGAACGATGCCCGATGTCAGTATCAACTTCGATGCCTTATGGCGGGTTTGGCGGTGATCGATGAATATCGAGAACATGTTTGACAAGCCTGATGTCAAGCAGCTGGTCCACGCATTTAGTCTTTTGGATGACGAGAAGGATATCCAGGCGTTTTTGACCGATATCTGCACGCCGCGCGAGATCTGCGATCTTTCGCAACGTCTGCAGGTTGCGCGTTATCTGGATGAGGGCGAGCCTTATGTTGAGGTTCAGGCCCGCACCGGCGCTTCGTCCACTACCGTGAGCCGCGTTTCAAAGGCACTCAACGGCGAGTACGGCGGCTATCGCAAGATCCTCATCAAGCTGGAGGATGGCGAGTAGGCCAGCGACAACAATGAATTACGAAGAACCGTCCCTCCGGGGGCGGTTTTTTGATCCCTTGGGGACGGAGGAAATCTGTTGGCGTGGGGCAAATCTGTCCGCGTGGGCGGGTAGGATGGATGCATTGATTATTGCGAACGGTTTGAGTGGAGGACCATGCCTGTTCGAATCTATACCACCAATACCGGTACGGACTTGAGCGATGCCGAGGCGGCGCTGCTTGCCGACCTTATTGCCCGCCACGGGCGTGCCGTGCTGCTGGCGCCAACGTTTGCCGAGCTCGACCTGTGCCGTCATGATGCGGCGGAAGCCGGCGTTTCGCTGGGTATTGACTACAAGACGCCTACATCGTGGCTTCGCTCGCTTTGGGAGCTTTTGGGCGACGGGCGCGGTTTCGTCGACAACCTGCAGCGCCAGATGCTGTTTTCGGACATGGTAGCGCGTCTCGACGACGCCGACCTGCAGCCGCTTTCGCGCAGCCAGGGCACGGTGCGTATGCTCGCGCGTATGGCTCGCGATGTGCTGCCGGGTGTGGCAGGGACAGGTGCCGAGCGTTGCTGCGACAACGTTTGCAAGCCCAAGCCCAGAAGCGACGCCGAGGCTCGCGTGTTTGAACTTTTGTGCGCCTATGCGCGCGGTTTGGACCGTCGAGATATGGTCGAGCCCTGCGAGGCGGCTGACATTATGGCCGGCGCTTTGGCCGACAACCTGCCGGGGTGCGCCCGCGCCGTTTGCGTGCGCGGCGTCACGTCATTTACGTATAGCCTGCTCGAGCTGCTGTCCGCCGTGGCAAACAACGGGGGAGAGGTTGTCGTGCTGCTTGCCCGCGAGCAAGCGGCGATGCGCGAGGAGCTTGCCGCGGCATTTGATGTCCGCGGTGTGCTGTTTGAGATCGCGCCGCTGGACGAGGATGCCGGCGCTCCCGCGATTGCTCCAAAGTCCGTCGTACGTCCTGCCTTTGTGGAAGTCGCCGGGCCCCATGCCCGTGCCCGTGTCTATGCGGACGTCATCGATAAGATGGTGAAAGCGCGCAAGGAGTCCAAGGTCAACGATGCCGCCTCCGCACCCGTCGATCCCGTGCGCGTACTCGTGGTGTCCGCCCGGGCACCCCAGCTGTTCGGCGAGCTTGCCGCTCGTTTGGCGGCGCGCCACGTTGCTGCCGAGACGGCCGAGTTCACGGCGTTTTCCCAATCCATTGCGGGCAGGCAGTTCACGGCGCTCGCCAACCTGATCGAGCGTATGAAGGCCGCCGACGAAGGGGCAGCTTCTAAGACTGAGTGGTGGCCCGCTCCGGAGCTTACCGACTGGATTTACAGCCCGCTTTCGGGTGCCGACGCCGCCAGCGCGCGCACGTTCGACAAGAATATGCGACTGTCGCGCAGCAAGACCACTGCGGGCGTCAAGAGCCTGCTGCAGAGCGTGCAGGGCCAGGTGAGGGGCGCGCGTAAAGCGGCGAGCGACGAGAACTGGTTTAAGAGCGTGCCGTGCGTGATCTCGGACGTGTTCCAGGCGCTGTGGCGCGACAAACCCGTGACGGCGCTCAAGGCCATGCTTGCCGTTGCCGAGGCACTGCCCGATCGCGCACTTGGCGGTCTCGACGGTCAGGCCCGTCGCCAGGCGGAGGTGGCCCTGCTGCGCCACGTCATCGACATCCTTATGAATGACGCCCGTGCGCTCAACGTGTCGCAGGCCGCGACCGTGCCCGTGCTCGATGACATTCGAACCAAGGTGGACAAGCGTAGCGCCGCCTACGATTACGAGACCTACGAGGTTGACCGTGCGCCACGCGCCCAGGTTCGCTTTGCTTCGCTTGCCGATGCGGCGGCTCTGCGCCCCGGCAGCTACGATGCCGTGCTGTTTGCCGATGTCGATCTGGACAGCTATCCGCTCTCACACGAAGAGGGGCCGCTGACCACGCTGACGGCGAGCCTCGGTCGCGAGGACGTGACGCTTGAGCCTGCGGCCTTGCTGCGCGCACGCTTTGGCCGCGCGATACAAGCGTCGCGTGGTCCGGTTACGCTCGCCCGTGTGACCCACGATCGTCAGGCGCGCGAGTGCTATCCGGCGGCCGTGTGGACCGAGTTGCGGGCGCATGCCGAGGCCGCTAACGATGCTAAGGCCGCTGACGCCGACAAGGCCGCTGACGACGCTAAGGCCGTTGGCGCCGACAAGGCGAAGTGTGTGGGTGAGGGCGATATCGTAAGGGACTTCGATCCCGCGGCAGGCGAAGGTCTTAGGCGCGAGCGCGTGACCTGCGAAGCCCCCCAGCATCTGAGCGATGAAGCCATTCCGTATCTGGTCCTGCGCCGTCGCGATGGCGAGGGCGAGGATGCGCCGCTGGTGCCGCGCCTGACGTCTGCCTCGCAGATCGAGGCCTATTCGACCTGCCCGCTATGCTGGTTCGTGTCGTATCGCGTGAAGCCCCAGTCCATTGATGCGGGCTTTGGAAACATGGAGAAGGGCAACTTTGTCCACGATGTGCTGGAGCACCTCCATGCCCGCCTGCCCCAGGAGGGCATGGAGCGCGTGACACCCATGAATCTGCCGCGCGCGAAGGAGCTGCTGCACGAGGTCTTTGCCGAGACCCTGGCCGAGCACGCCGGCAAGCGCGGTACCGAGGGCCCGCTGGTGCCGCTCTCCCCGGTGGAGGAGCGCCAGGTGGCCGAGATTTTGCCGCAGCTGGAGGGCGTGCTTGCCTACGAGTCCGAGGCGCTCGCGCCCTTCGCGCCGCGCTACCTGGAGTTTGCGTTCAACGAGCTCCGGGTCGAGTATGCCGGTTGGCCACTCGGTGGGCGCATCGACCGCGTTGACGTGGATGCCGAGAATCGCGCCGTGGTAATCGACTACAAGCATCGTTCGGGTGTCGAGGAGTTTAAACTCGCCGACCCCACGGTGCGCGACGAGGAGTCGGGCGAGGCCCCCATCGACGACCCGCGCTGGCTGCCGCCCCATACCCAGACACTCATCTACGCGCAGGCCATGCGTCGGGCGCTGGATCTGGATACCCGCGCCGCGCTCTATTTTTCGACCAAGGGCGGCAAGCCCGCGCTGCGCGGTGCGGCGAGCGCCGAGTTGCTTGAGGAAGAGCGCGGCGACGGCCGCATCCCAGGCCTTAAGAAGGGCTTTCCCGGCGAGGGCGGCAACATGGACTTCGATGCGCTGCTCGATCGCGTGGAGACCGGTATCGCCGAGCGCCTGCGCGAACTCGAGGCGGGCAACGTGGCTGCTGTCGACCCGGCGTCGACGCAGGCCGCGCATGCGCGCTGCTCGTATAACCATGAAGGAACGTTTGTAAGGAGGGACGTGTAGACCATGGATCTTTCGACCTTGATGCCGCAACAGCTGCAGATCGTCAAGACGCTCGACCGTCCGCTGTTTGTCTCGGCGGGCGCCGGCTCGGGCAAGACCTTTACCCTCACGCGCCGCATCGTCTACGCGCTCTCGCCCGAATCCGGTCCGTTCGTTGAGCATTTGGACCAGGTGCTCGCCATTACCTTTACCAAAGATGCCGCGGCCGAGATCCGTGACCGCGTGCGCCGCGCGCTCATCGACGAGGGCATGGACGAGGAGGCCCTGACCGTCGACGACGCATGGATCTCGACCATTCACGGCATGTGCTCGCGTATCCTGCGCGCGCACGCGTTGGAGCTGGGCATCGATCCCGAGTTCACGGTGCTCATCGATACCGACGAGCTTATGGACCAGGCTGTTGAGCATGTGCTGGGTCGCGCGACGGCACCCGATGCCGCCCCCGAGCTCGCGGCATCGCTCAAGGCCCTCTACGCCTGGTATCCCATGGCGGGCGAGGGCGGCCCCTTTGGCGCCGGCACGACCATCAAGGGTCTGGTACGCGACCTGCTGGAGCTCTCGAGCCAGTTGCCGGGCGGCATGGACGATGTGTGCGTGGCGCGCGGCCAAGCTGACACTTCGGCGCTTGCCGACGCCTATCGCGCGGCGTTGGGTGCGAGCAAGGCCGCGACCGAGAAGGCACAAGTGGCACTCGACGCCATCGACGCGTTTGAGGCGAGCGGTAAAACCATGGAGGATGCGGCGCGGCTCATGATGTCGTGCACCATGCCGCGGGCGAGCAAGGCGTTCCCCAAGGAGCAGGTCGAGCTGCTCAAGGCCGAGGCCGCCGATGCATTTATCAATATCGTGCTTGCCTGCGGTGGCCCGGCGCTCGATGCACTGGTGGACTTGGCCCGCTCTGTAGAGGCTGAGTACCGCGCACTGAAGGCCGGCCAGTCTGCCCTCGACAACAACGACCTGCTGCGCATGGCCTACGAGGCGCTGCGCGACTACCCGGCCATTCGAGCGGCATATGAGGGCCGCTTTAAGATGGTCATGATCGACGAGTTCCAGGATACCGACCAGATGCAGGTCGATTTGATTCGCTATCTGACGGGTGCGGGGGAGCGTGCGCTGTGTACCGTGGGCGATGCGCAGCAGTCGATCTATCGCTTCCGCGGCGCCGAGGTCGAGGTGTTCCGTCGCCAGGAGCGCAAGGTGGGCTCGTCTGCTGCGCCCGAGGCGACTGCCGTCGCCGACGCCCCTGCTGGCGAGCTCGTTAAGCTCGTGCGCAACTTCCGCAGCCACGACGAGGTGCTGCGCTATGTGGCACGCGTCTTCGACGGCGATGACGGCGGCCTGATGCAGGGCTTTTTGGATCTTGAGGCGAGCGACGGCCGCAAGGACACGCTGGTGGCAGACGCCTCGCGTCGCCAGGCCCTCTTTGTTGCCGGCGGCAGTACGCAGGAACGTACACAGGCCAAGGCCCGTGCGATCGCCGAGCGATTCCGCGCGCTTGCCGATGCCGGCCAGCCCCAGGGCGGCATGGTGCTGCTACTGGGCCGCATGACCAACGCAGACGTCTACGCACAGGCTTTCCGCGATCAGGGGCTCGACTGCGTGATCGCGGGTGGCTCTGTCTTTGCCCAGGCAGCCGAGGTGCAGACGGTGCGCGCCCTAGTCTGCACGCTCGCCAACCCGGCCGATACGGCGCAGGGCCTTATGCCGCTGCTCGCCTCGCCGATGTTTGCGCTCGGCGCCCAGGAGTTCCTGGCGCTGGCGACCAAGCTCGATAGCGAGACGGGGGAGACCTCGCGCCGCAACATCGATGCGGGCATCATGAGTGATTCCGATGTGCCGGGCCTGCAAGACCTGCCGCTGGTGACGCGCGCCCGCGAGGTGTTGCGCTATGCGCTTCGTCGTGTGGGTCGCGATTCGTTCGCGGCGATCGCGCGCGACATGGTCAACGCTTCGGGCTGGTTCGTGCGTCTGGCGCAGCGTGGTCCCGAGGGCAAGGCCATCGCCGCCAACGTGCTCAAGGCGCTCGATGCCGTGGCTGAGGCTGAGGCCGAGTTCGGTAACTCGCCGCGTTCCATCGCGCTGGCCTTCGACCGCTTCTTGGCGGGCAAGGAGGCGCCGGGCGCCCTCAACGAGGGGGGCGACGGCGCGGTGCGCATCATGACGGTGCACGCCTCCAAGGGCCTGGAATATCCGGTCGTGGCGGTCGCCGAGTGCTTTGGCGCGCGTAAGTCCTCGGGTACGGCACAGATGGGTCGCGTCGAGGGCGGAGCGCAGGTCGTGGCGCTGCCGGCACGCTTCGACGGCGTTAAGCTCGCCGACGGAACCTTTGTGAAGGGCGACGACGTCAAAAAACAGTTTGAGCATGCGTTTAAGGGCAAGGGCACGTCGCTATGGCTGCCGCCGGAGCTCATGGAGGACGTCTGCGCGACGGGTTCTCCCGCCGAGGCATTCGTTCGCCTGCGCAGCGACGACCTGCAGCTTTCGCTCGAGGAGCGGGCTCGTTTGCTCTACGTTGCCATGACGCGTGCGCGCGAGCTGGTGATCTTGGCGATGGATGCCGGCGTGAGCCGTGGCAAGGTGTGCGCGCCGACCTTCGACGTCGAGACCGATCTGACCTATGACGTGCTGCGCCGTATTTTGCCGACCGACGCGCAGGCCTTGCCGCAGCTCGATGCCGACCGCCTGGTGTTCGACAACTCTCAGCCGGGCGATTACGAGCTCATTTCGCTTTCGGACTTTACCTTTGGCGAGCAGGCGTTTGAGGCCAACGCTTCACTGGATGCCGTGGGCAGGCTTGTCCGCGGCGATGCGGAGCCGGAGGGTGCCGGTGCAGATGCCCGAGCCGCCGTTCCCGGTCCTGCCGACTCCGAGCCCGATGCGTTCGAGCTCGTGTATCCCCAGGCGGCGGGCGTGCGCATGGGCACGCGTCCGTTCCCGGCGCGTGATTCGTACAGCTATTCGTCGATCGCCGCGGCGCTCCATGCCGAGGCCGAGGACCGTGCCGCCGAGGCGCGCGTGCCCATGGACGAGGCTGGCGATGATGCGGAGTCGGATGGTTCCGAGATGACGGATGCAGAAGTGGCCGCCGTTGAGCCCGCCGGCAATCCCATGGCGCTGGGCTCGGCGTTCCACGCTGCCTGCCAGTGGCTTATCGAGATGGGTGCCGATGCGCTGCCCGCTGGGCGTGCCGACGCCCTGGCTCGCCTGTGGCGCCTGACGCCAGAACAGCGTGAGCGCTTCGATGTCGCTTTGGATCGCTGGCTCAGATCGTCGGTCCGTGCCGAGCTGCTTGCCTGGCCGTGTGTCCGTGCCGAGGTACCGTTCTTCTCGCTGGGCTGCGAGGACGGGGACATCGCCCGCTACGGCGTCTATGCCGAGGGCGCTATCGATGCCTTGGCAACCGACCCGGCCGATCCGTCGCACGCGCTGGTCATCGACTACAAGACGGGTGGCACGCCGGACGAGACGCCGGACCAGCTGCGGGAGAAGCACGCCCTGCAGGCGCGCGTCTACGCCGATGTTCTGCACAAGGCGGGCTTTGAGGTCGTGACCGTCAAGTTCGTCCGCGTGGAGCAGGCGAATCCAGCCATCTTCGTCGACCCCGCCGAACCTCAAGTAGTCACCTACAACTTCTAGCCCTCAATAACTTGCGGTGGAATACGGACCGTTTTGGCCAAAAAAGCCGGCAAACAGTCCGTATTTCACCGCAACTCAATAGGAGCCGTGTGGGTTTGGCTAGGTTCGGGTGCTGTCCGTGCCGTGGGGTAAAATCGTTCAGTCAGAACACGAACCCGCATCGGAGCTCATCACATGGCATTCGTCCATCTGCACAATCACACTGTTTTCTCCATGCTCGACGGCGCAACCCGTATCCAGGATATGGTCAACCGTGCCGTTGAGCTTGGCATGCCCGCCGTGGCCATTACCGACCACGGCTACATGTATGGCGTACCCGACCTGGCGCTGGCCTGCGACGCCGTCAACCACAACACGCCCGAGTACAAAACCTGGAGCCACGACAAGGCCTTCTTGGAAAAGGACCGCCGCGACGAGCTGGTGGAGCCCGATCCCGAGTCCAGCCCGCGCGAGCATGCCCAGTATGTGAAGGACATGGCCATGTGGGACGAGAAGGGCAACATCGACGAGCTCAAGCCGCCTCTGGTCATCAAGCCCATCTTTGGCTGCGAGGTCTACTTTACGCCGGACGAGACGCTCGCCCGCGACCATAAGCCCGAGCTCTACCACATGATCCTTCTGGCCAAGGACCAGGAGGGCTACGTCAACCTGATGCAGACGGTCTCCGAGGCCGCCGTGCAGGGCTTTTATTACAAGCCGCGCGTGACGCTCGACAACCTGCGCCGCCACGCCAAGGGCATGATCTGCACGAGTGCCTGTATCGCCGGCATCATCCCCAAGTACATCGACCGCGGTGACATGGAGGGCGCCATCAAGTGGGCCGAAACCTTCCGCGACACCTTCGACCCCGGCGACTTTTATATCGAGATCCAGGAACACGGCATTACCACCGATAACGGCCTGACCGACGAGCAGATGGACCGCACGCTCATCGACATCGCCAAACAGGTGGGTGTCAAGGTCATCGCCACCAACGACTTCCACTACCTGCGCCGCGAGGACGCGCCGGTGCAGGACGTCATCATGTGTATTGGCATGAACGCCAAGGTCGATGACCCCAACCGCATGCGCATGACCGGCTCGGAGTTTTACATGAAGACCGAGGAGGAGATGCGGGCGATGTTCCCGTATTGCCCCGAGGCCTGCGACAACACGCTCGAGATCGCCGACAAGTGCTACGTTGAGCTGGACTGGGACTCCATCATCCTGCCGCGCTTCCCGTTGCTCGATCCCGGCGAGACGCACGAGAGCCAGTTCCGCCGCGAGTGCGAGAAGGGCCTGCGCCAGCACTACGGTGACGACTGGGCCACGCGCGAGATCGGTGGCGTCAACATCAAAGAGCGCTTTGAGTACGAATACAAGGTCATCTGCGACAAGGGCTTTGCCGCCTACTTTTTGATCGTCGCCGAGTACGTGCAATGGGCCAAGGACAACGGCATCGGCGTCGGCCCCGGCCGAGGCTCGGCCGCCGGCGCTATCGTCGCCTACGCCATGAACATCACCGCGTTCGACCCGCTCGAGAACGGTCTGATGTTCGAGAGGTTCCTGTCCCCGCAGCGTACCGAGATGCCCGATATCGATATGGACTTCGACGATGAGCGGCGCCTCGAGGTCGTGGAGCACGTTCGCCAGCTCTACGGCCCCGAGAAGGTCACCCACGTCATCACCTACTCGACCATTAAGGCCAAGCAGGCTATTAACGACGCCGCGCGCGTCCTAGACTACCCGGTCTACATGGGCCAGCGCCTGTCCAAGATGGTCTCGAGCGATCCCAAGGTCAAGCTCAAGCAGGTGCTCGAAAAGCAACCCGGCAAAGAGGATCTGTTTAACCCCGATTTTGCCGAGGCCTATAAAAAGGACGACGACGCCCGCCGCATCATCGACACGGCGCTCTCGATTGAGGGCCTTACCCGTGGCGAGGGTGTGCACGCGTGCGCCGTTCTGATCTGCCGCGACCCCGTCAACGAGCACGTACCCACCAAGCTCGACACCAAGGGCGGCGTCGAGATTACCCAGTACGAGGGTCATACCGTTGCCGACATGGGCCTGCTCAAGATGGACTTCTTGGGCCTGCGCACGCTGACTGTTATCTCCAAGGCCAAGGCAAACATCAAAAAGAACTTCGGCATCGACATCAAAGAGGAAGAGATTCCTTTTGACGACCCCGAGATCTTTAAGCTCATGGGTTCCGGCCACACCGCCGGCGTCTTCCAGGTCGAGTCCGCAGGCATGACGGCCACGATCAAGAACATGAAGCCCACCGAGTACAAGCACGTCGTAGCATTGATCGCCCTGTACCGCCCGGGCCCGCTGGGCGCCGGCATGGTTTCGTCCTACATCAACCGTATGAACGGCAAGGAGCCGGCGGTCTCCTACGACGACCGCCTGGACGACATCCTGGGCGAAACCTACGGCACCATGGTCTACCAGGAGCAGGTTATGCTCATCTCCGTCGAGATGTGCGGCTTCTCCAAGGGCGAATCGGACTCGCGTATCCGTAAGCCCGTGGCTAAGAAGAAAATCAAGCTGCTCACGTCGACGGTGCTCCACTGGGAGGATGGCTCCGACGAGACCACCTACGACCACTGGATGAACGGCGCCATCAAGAACAACTATACGCGCGAGGTCGCCCAGAAGATTTGGGACGATGTTCTCGAGTTCGCGTCCTACGCCTTCAACAAGTCGCACTCCGCCGGCTACGCCATTCTGGTTATGCAGACGGCGTGGCTCAAGGCGCACTATCCGCACGAGTACATGGCGGCCGTTCTGACGTCCTATACGGGCAAGACCGACAAGATCGTGCACTACGTCTCGGCATGCCGTCACGACGGCATCCCCGTGCTGTCGCCAGATGTCAACGAGTCCGGTACCGAGTTCACGGCTACCAAGGAGGGCGTGCGCTTTGGTCTGGCCGGCATCCGCGGCGTGGGCACCGGCGTGGCGCAGGCGATTATCGCCGAGCGCGAGGCGGGCGGCCCGTTTAAGACGCTGCACGACTTTGTCGAGCGCGTGGACTCGAGCCAGGCCAACCGCCGCGTGATCGAATCGCTCATCAAGGCAGGCGCCTTCGACTCCACGGGGTATCCGCGTCGCCAGATGATGCACTTTGTGGACAAGAACAACCCCGAGAACATCATCGATGCCGCGGTAAAGCGCCAGAAGGATCGCGCGAGCGGCCAGACGTCGTTCTTCGATATGTTTGGCGACGTTGAGGGCTCGGGCTTTGAGGTGAGCGTGCCCGATCCGGATGGCCAGGAATGGGACCGCCACCTCAAGTTGAGTCAGGAGAAGGAGGTTCTGGGCATCTATGTCTCGGACCACCCGCTGCGCCCGTTTGAGTATGCACTAGCCAAGGCGCGTGACTTCTCGTTCTCGCAGATCGATACCGGCTACGAAGTTCAGAATCCTACGGGCGGCACCATCAACCAGGAAATTCCCGAGGGCAAGGCGCTGTGGTGGGCCGGCATGGTCTCGAGCGTGTCCAAGCGCGTGACCAAAAACGGTGACCCCATGGGCATCGTGCAGCTCGAGGACATGGAAGGCGAGGCCACCGTCGTCGTGTTCCCCAAGACCTACAAGGAGGCCGAGGGGTACCTGTACGGCGAGGTCGATCCCGAGACCGGCGCGCAGCTGTCCGATGCCTTTGTGCGCATTAAGGGCAAGCTCGAGCGCTCGGACCGCGGCGACCAGATCGTCGCGCAGGAGATCGTGCCGCTCGAGCTTAACGAGGAGAACAACAAGCCCAAGGTGTTTGAGGTCATGGTGCCCAACAGCCGCTTTAGCCAGGGCAATATGGCGCGTCTTGCCACGGTGCTTACCGCCAACCCGGGCGGCGACCGCGTGGAGATCTTTATCGAGCAGGTGGACGGGCGCGTGCTACGTGCCGAGGTGCCGGCCAAGGTCAACGCGCGCTCGATTCCGCTGCTGGCCGAGGCAAAGGCGATTGTGGGTAACCAGGGTCGCGTGACGGTTATCTAAGCTACCCCGGGTGAGATTGGAGGAAGTGATGGCGCAGGGGACGTTTGTGCAGGCGCTTCGCAAAGAGGCGGCGTTGAGCGGCACCTTTATGAAGGGCCGCTCGCTCATGCTCAACGGCGCCGTGCTGTCGATTGAGGACAGCGGCTCGCGCTTCTCCAAAAACGTGACGGTTGAGGGCTCGGTGCGCGGCTCGCGCGGCGACCTGTACAAGACGCACGTGGCGCTCGATATGGACGAGCACGAGGTTATCGACTACGACTGCGACTGCCCCGCCGCATACCGCTATTCCGGTATGTGCAAGCACGCCATCGCCACAGCGCTGGCGTACCTGGACACCAGCGGCATTGAGCCTGTTGAGGGGCTGCGCACGCCGGTTCGCACGTTTACGGCGCAGCCGAAACAGCCCGCGCGCGCCGCGTCCGCCGCGCCGGCCGTCAACCCCAACTTTCCCTTCCCGGCGCCCGTCCCCACGAGCCCGAGCCTTGTGGCGGCGCTTTCCGATCTTTCGGACGCGCGCATGGATGAGCTGGCGAGCATGCGCCGCAAACTTGCCGGTGCCGTTGATCCCGACGCCCCCAAAGCGGCGTTGGAGCCCTCGTTGGTACCGTACTACAATCCGCTGTTCGCTGACCGCTTTAGCTGGGCGCTCGAGTTCCGCATTCGCTGTGGATCGGTCTCCTACGTGGTCAAGGACATCGACGGCATGGCCGATGCCTACGTGCGCGGCGGCACGTTCTCCTATGGCAAGAAGCTCACGTTTGTCCATTCACCTGAGGCCTTTGACGAAACATCGACAAAGCTGCTCAACCTTGTTGTGACGACAGTTGCCTATCTCGATGACATCACAAGCTCGCGTTCGGCGTCGTACGACTTTGCCCGCAGCGGTTTTGTTGCCGAGCGTCAGTTGCCGCTGTCCGAGCATAGCATCGTATATGTGCTGGACCTGCTGCGCGGCCAGACCATCTCTTTTGAGCCCGCCTGGTCGCGGGGGACGACGACGCGTCGCACCTACGACGTGGCGGTTGAGCTGTCTCCGCAAGGGGAGGACGAGGTGTCCGCTAAGCGCCCACCACTTCTTGCCGCCAAAATCGCGCCGGCGGCTGGTGGTAGCTATGACCTGCGCCTGCCCGCCGATATGTACTGCTTTGCGTCGGGCGATGCCGCCTACTTGGTTGACACGCGCCGCGCGCGCCGTACCGACGCTGCATTTGCTCAGCATGCCGCACCTTTTTTGTCGCGCTTGCTGCCGTGCCGCACGCCCGCCCATATTGCCGCCGAGCAGGTGGGTGAGTTCTGCCGTATGGCGCTGCCCATTTTGCGCGACTATACCGACCTCACCGCGCCCGCCGCGCTCGATACTGTGGCACCCGAGGCGAGCTTTGCCATGGCAATCGGCGTCGACGATGGTCTTGTGACCTGCAAAATTACGGTTACCTACGGCGATTGGTCGGCTGATCTCTTTAGTCTTGGTGCTCCGGGCAGTCCTTTCGAAGAGCAACGCCCCGGCGTTCCGCCCCGCGATACGCTGGCGGAGTTTCGCGTTATGGACACGGCTGCCATGTACTTCGATTTCTACGAGGGCGGCCTGGCGTTTGAGGAGCGCGATGACGAGAGCCTGTTCCACTTGCTGACCGAGGGCCTGTCTGCCCTGTCCGAGCTGGGCGAGGTCATGCTCAGCGACCGTCTGCGCCAGATTTCGGTCCGCCCTGCGCCCAAGCTCTCGGTGCGCGCGACCGTCAAGAGTAACCTGCTCGATGTCGAACTGGGCGCGAGCGGCCTTTCGGCGGCAGATCTTGCCATCTATCTGGACTCGTACAAGCGCCACCAGACGTTCGCGCGCCTGACGTCCGGCGACATCGTGCGCCTGGATGAGGGAGCGCGTGCCGCGTTTGGTCTTGCCGAGGACCTAGGCGTCGATGCCGTCGACCTGCTCGACGGCGTGTCGCTTCCCGCGTCGAGTACCCTTTTTGTCGATAGCATGCTCGCACGCACGCCGGCGCTCGAGGCCGATCGCGACGCTGCGTTCCGCCGCACCGTCGAGCGCCTGGACACGCTCGGCAAGATGGACTTTACGGTGCCGGCATCGCTCAAGGCAACGATGCGCGGCTACCAGGTCGACGGATACCAGTGGCTCGGCTCGCTCGAACACCTGGGCCTTGGCGGCATCTTGGCCGACGACATGGGCCTGGGCAAAACGCTCCAGATGATCGCGCATATCCTGGCGCGCGTGGAGGCGGGGGACACCAAGCCCACGCTCGTGGTATGCCCGGCCTCACTCGTGTACAACTGGACTGCCGAGCTGGAGCGCTTTGCCCCGTCGCTCGATGTGTGCGCCATTGTGGGCGCCAAGGCTCAACGTCGTGTACAGATTGCCGGCGTGGCCGAGCATAACGTGGTCGTAACGTCGTATGACCTTATGCGGCGCGATATCGACGAGTACGTCGAGCAGGATTTTGCCCGCGTGGTGCTCGATGAGGCACAGTACATTAAAAATCCGCTCACGCAGGTGGCGCGCGCTGCCAAGCGCCTGCCTGCCGGCGTGCGCTTTGCCCTGACGGGCACGCCCATCGAAAACCGCCTGTCCGAGCTCTGGAGCATCTTCGACTTTTTGATGCCGGGCCTTTTGGGGACGCGCGAGTCGTTTGCCAAGCGCTTTGAGAGCCCCGTCGAGCATGCCGAGGGCGATAGCGCCGCTCGCCTGCAGGCGCTCGTGTCGCCGTTTGTGCTGCGCCGTGTTAAGGAAGACGTGGTGGCCGACCTGCCCGAGAAGATCGAGGACACCGTCATGGCGCAGCTTACCGGCGAACAACGCAAGCTCTACCTGGCCAACCAGGACCGCATCGCCCAGCAGGTGCAGCACCGCGAGGCTGGGGAGTTTAAGAAGGACAAGCTCAAGGTGCTCGCCGAGCTCACCAAGCTGCGCCAGATCTGCTGCGACCCACGTCTACACTACGAGGATTACAAGGCGGGGAGCGCAAAGCTCGATACGTGTATGGAGCTCGTGCACGGCGCACTCGACGGCGGGCATCGCATCCTGTTGTTCAGCCAGTTTACGGGTATGCTCGATATCATCGGTAAGCGCTTGGCCAAGGAGGGCATCGCCTTCCTTAAGCTCACGGGCGCTTCATCTAAGGAGAGCCGCGCCAAGATGGTCGCGCAGTTCCAAGCGGGCGAGGTCCCGGTCTTTTTGATTTCGCTCAAGGCGGGCGGCGTGGGCCTTAACCTGACGGCGGCCGACGTGGTCATCCACTACGACCCGTGGTGGAACGTGGCGGCGCAGGACCAAGCGACCGACCGCGCGCATCGTATTGGCCAGCAACATACCGTGACCGTGTACAAGCTCATCGCCAAGGACACGATCGAGGAGCGCATCATGCAGATGCAGGAGTCCAAGCGCGACCTGGTCAACAGCGTGCTCGGCGGCGACGGCATCTCGTCGGCGCTGTTTACCCGCGAAGATGTTCTGGCGCTGCTGGGCGGCGACGGGCGCTAACCCGCTCGGGTGGGGCCGCCAGGGCGGATAGCGCACGCTGCCCCATCGTCCCCGCCCGTTATGTGTTCATTTGCAATGCCGTGGATGGTTTGTCTGCCTTTGGGCATAAGAACCATCAAGAACATTGGCACGTCAGCAAAGGAGAACATCATGGCGAAATTCTTTAAGGACCCCGACGGTAAGCTCATTGCCGCCCTTGGCAACGACGTTGCAACCCCTGCCGGTTGCACGGAACTGACCGCAAACACTGAGGACGCGGCGCACGAGAAGCACGTGCCTGTTGTCGAGACCGAGCGCGACGGTCACGTGATTCGCGCACGCGTTGGCTCGGTCGAGCACCCCAGCCTGCCCGAGCACTATATTGAGTGGATCGCCCTTGAGGCCGAGGGCCGCTTAGAGGTCCATTACCTTGAGCCCGGCATGAAGCCCGCGACGTTTTTCGCGGGCGGCTCCAAGACCGGTACCGTCTATGCCTATTGCAACCTGCACGGGCTGTGGTCCGCGACGTTCTAGGAGCGCGCCCCCGCTCGGGGTATCATAGCTAGCATATGCACATGCGAGCGCCGGCTGCATTATGCGGCCGGCGCTTTTACTACGACAACGATGGTTTACGACGGAAAGGGCTGAGCCATGAAGCTCGCGCTTGCACAGATCGATATGCGCCTGGGTGATATTGAGGGCATTTGCGGCCGCATCGAGGACCAGGCTCGTCTGGCCCACGAGCGCGGGGCGCGCGTGCTGTGCGTTCCGGCTCCGCTCTTTATGGGCGCCATGCCCGGGGGCCTGGTGGGCACTGCCGACTTTGAGCACGACATGCTTGCCGGCTTGACTGGTGTCGCCGAGCGTATCCAGGAGCTTGACATGATCTGCATCGTGCCCGCGGCGGTTTCGTTTGAGGGCCAGCCGCTGCTCGACTACATGATGCTCAAGGACGGTCATGTGGTGCCGGCGCGTTCGAGCATTGCCCTGCAGCGTGGCGAGAACAACGACACGCGTTGGGCGCCGCCGGTGTTCGACGTGGACGGCGTGCGCATCGCCGTGATTTTTGACTTGGACCGCGAACTCGAGATGTTGCCGACCGGTGTTGACCTCATTGCGTATTTCCAATTCAATGCGTTTGACATGACCGACCGCGAGACTGCCGCCATTGCCGCCGTTCGCAGCGGCGCCTACCGCAAGATCGCATCCAAGCGTAGTGTGTGGTTTGCCTGTATGGCGCCGGTCGGTGCCTATGACGAGTCGGTGTATACCGGCGGTTCGTTTGTGCTCGACGACTGCGGTCGCGTGGTGGCCCAAGCGCCGTGTTTTGAGGAGAGCCTGCTGGTTCAGGAGATTCAGCGCGGCGTGATGCTCGATGCCCTGGAAGATCACGAACTGCCCGAGTTCCGTTCCGAGGAGTGGCTGTGGCAGGCGCTGGTGCTCGCCGTGCGCGACAACGCCCGGGCCCACGGTGCGTCGCGCGCCGTGGTGGCACTCGAGGGCGACTTGCCGTCGTCCCTGCTGGCGGCGCTGGCCGTCGACGCTCTGGGCCCACGTAATGTGATTGGCCTGGTGCTGGGGCGCAACCGCATCTTTACGCCGGCGCAGGAGGAGGCCGAGGCTGCTCGCTGTGCCGCCGTTCGCGCCATTGCCGAGCGCCTGCATATTCGCACGGTTGAGCGCGATGCGCCGGATGCCGCGCGCGTGCTCGACCGCGATGTGTCGGCGGGCGACGCCGAGCGCCTGCGCTCTCGCACGCTGGGCCTCATGCTGGAGGACACGGCGCTCGAGTTGGGTGCGATGGCGCTGAGCCCGCTGTCCAAAACCGAGTACGCGCTGGCGGCGCCGGCGCTTTGCGGCGGCTACCAGGGCGATTATGCGCCCTTTGGCGATGTGTACCTGTCGACGCTTGAGTTTGTGGCGCGCGTGCGCAACCGCACGTCTGCCGTGGTGCCCCAAGAGCTCGTGACGCTCAACGCGGTGGAAGATTGTATGGAGCGAGTGCTGGCGCAGGCGCTCTCGACGCTCGACGGCCCGGTCGATATGCTCGACCGCGCGGCGCAGCTGCTCGGCGGGCTTGAGCCGGGTGAGGTCGATGGCGCGCTCGAGGCGCACGTGGATCGCAATCGATCTTTCGACGATATCCCGATGGCCGCTGGCAAGCCTGAGGCCTGCTCGCTGCTGCTGATGCTCGTGCGTCAGGCCGAGGCTGCCCGCCGTATGTTGCCGACGGCGCCGATCGTTTCGTCCCGTTCGTTTGCCGAGCGCTCCTGGCCGTACATGCTCGCGTGGTCCGACCTGGGGCTTAACGGCAAGGAGCGTATGACGGTCGATTCGCTGGCGCGCGCCGAGGTGCGCCGTTTTGCTGACGAGGATACGAGCGAGCGCATGCGAAACGAGATGATGGGCGTGCTGGGTGAGCTACTGGGTATCTCGCCCGAGCAGATGGAGGAGCTGCGCTCTGAGGACGGTCAACGTCGTTTGCACGAGGGAATGAAAAAGTTCGAGGGCGAGGTTCAGGACGCCATCGATAAGATGATGGGCGGCCAGGGTGGCCCGCAGGGTGGGCCCCAGGGCGGACCGATGCCGCATCCGCCGGTGGATCCGAGGCAGTTCCCGTTCTTTAGCCAAAACTAAAAAGGTTACGCGGTTTTGCCAAACCGCGTAACGAGTCGACGCTGCGCGAGCCCCTGCCGGGCAATCTGCCGCTCAAACCGTCGCTTGCGTACAGAAGTACGCGGCGCTCCTCTTTCGCGACACCTTGCCACGGCAGGGACTCGCTCGCTGACTTATGCTCAACCTATGGTTCAACCTTGCTTGCTAGATACGGTCGCTGTTGTGTTATTCTAGAACAGACGTTCGTGAATAGCGCGTGGGGCCTTGTCTTGCGCCGTGCTTGTGGCGAGGGGAGGTTGGCTTGGTCATTTTGGGTATCGACCCCGGTTTGGCCCATACGGGTTGGGGGATTATCGAGGAGCGGCGTGGCGAGGTTCGCTGCCGTGCCTATGGCTGCATCGAGACCAGCGCGGGTAGTCCGCTCGCGGTGCGCCTGTCGCATATCGCCCGCGACCTCAAGGGCGTCGTGGAGCGTTATCGACCCGATACCGCTGCCATCGAGAGCATTTACTTTGGCGCCAACGTTCGCTCGGCCATCCCTACGGCGCATGCCCGCGGTGCCGCGCTCGTGGCGCTTTCGGAGTGCGCGCTCGAGATCGGCGAGTACACGCCTATGCAGATCAAGCAGGCTGTGGTGGGTACCGGCGCCGCGGACAAGCGGCAGGTCGCCTACATGGTGCGCACGCTCACGCAGCTCGACCACGACCCTCATCCCGACCATGCCGCCGATGCCCTGGCTTGCGCCATCTGCCACGTAAACCTCAGCCGCACCCGCGCCCTCACCGGTGGCGAGTTCTATCAACAGAGAGGAACCGGATACTGATGATTTCCCAGCTCCGCGGAACGCTTGTCGAGGCCACGATGAGCTCTGCTGTCGTCGACGTGTCGGGCGTTGGCTTTGAACTCGGCATTTCTGGCGGCACTGCGGCCACGCTGCCTACGCCCGGCGGTGAGGTGCGCCTCTATACCCGTATGCAGGTGCGCGAGGACGCTATGACACTTTTCGGTTTTTCCTCTAAGGATGAGCGCACGATGTTCGACCGGCTCGTGTCCGTCTCGGGCGTTGGCCCGCGCTTGGCGCTCGCCGTGCTTTCCACCTATACCGTGGGACAGCTGTATTCCCTGGTGATGGCCGAGGACGACAAGGGCATGGCCAAGGTGCCCGGCGTGGGCAAAAAGACCGCCCAGCGCCTCATCTTGGAGCTCAAGAGCACCTTTGCCAAGGACAAGGGCTTTGTGCCGGTCGATGCGATCCCCGGTCAGGTTGCGATGTCCGTGCACGCCGCCGCTCCTTCGGCGATCGATGACGCCCGTGCGGCACTCCTTTCCATGGGCTTTAGCCCGCAGGAGACCGATGTCGCTCTGAGCGGGTATGATGGGCAGGATATGCGTGTCGAGGATTTGCTCGGCGCGGCGCTTAAGCGACTCGGAATGGATGCGTGATGTGGGAAGCCGATGACTCTCAGGACCTGTGGACGACGCCCGGCAACTCGCCGGCGGCATCCATGGCGCACGGCGAGCGCATGGTGGGCTCGGAGCTGACGGCCGAGGACCTCGATGTCGATCGCACTTTGCGCCCCCAGCGCCTGGACGATTACTGCGGCCAGGAGCATATCAAGCAGAGCCTGCGCGTGTTGATCGAAGCGGCGCAGAGCCGTGGGGAGACGCTCGACCACGTGATCTTCTCGGGTCCTCCGGGCCTGGGCAAGACCACGCTGGCCACCGTTATCGCCAACGAGCTGGGCGCTCAGATCAAGACAACGAGTGGTCCGGCCATCGCGCGCACCGGCGACCTGGCGGCTATCCTTACCAATCTGCAGCCGGGTGATGTGCTGTTTATCGACGAGATCCACCGCCTCAACCGTTCGGTCGAGGAGGTCCTGTACCCCGCGATGGAGGACTTTGCCCTCGATATCGTGATTGGCAAGGGTCCGGCGGCGCGCTCGATTCGCCTGGATATCCCCAAGTTTACGCTGGTGGCGGCAACGACCCGCTCGGGTATGCTGACTGGCCCGCTGCGCGATCGCTTTGGCATTTCATATCGCCTGGATTACTACACGGTCGAAGAACTCGCGCAGATTGTGACGCGCTCGGCGTCCATCCTGGGTGTGACAATAGACCATCCGAGCGCGCTCGAGATCGGCTCGCGCTCGCGTGGCACGCCGCGCTTGGCTAACCGCCTGCTCAAGCGCGTGCGCGATTACGCACAGGTGCGCGGCAACGGTCCCATCGAGCTCGATATCTGTCGCCAGGCGCTCGAGTTCTTCGAGATCGACGAGCTCGGCCTGGACTGGATGGATATTCGTATCTTGGAGACGCTTGCCAAGACGTTCTCCGGTCGTGCCGTGGGACTTACGACCCTTGCCAGCGCGGTGGGCGAGGACCCGGGCACGCTCGAGGATGTCTATGAGCCGTATCTGCTGCAGTGCGGGTTGATGATTCGTACGCCGCAGGGCCGTCAGGCAACCCTTCGCACCTTTGAGCACCTGGGGATTGAACCTACCGTTTAGGGCGCTTTGTTTTGGCGGGCTGTTGGGCTATCGCTGGGCATCGGGTAAACATATCGCCGTTCATCGGTTATGGGTGTTTTACTATTGCGCGCCCGTGCTATGCTGAATTGGTCTTTTTCTCATTCGGTAACGAAAGGACCGCCCATGCCTACTGACATCGAAATCGCACGTTCTGTCACGCCGCTGCCTATTACCGAGGTGGCCAAGAACGCCGGCGTCGACGTTAAGCACCTTATTCCGTACGGCTTCGACAAGGCTAAGGTCGACTATTCGCTGCTCAACGAGCCGACCGATCACCAGGCCAAGCTCGTCCTCGTGACCGCTATCAACCCAACGCCTGCGGGCGAGGGCAAGACTACCACGACCATCGGTCTGGCCGATGGCCTGCGTCGTCGCGGCGTCAAGAGTGCCGTGGCCCTGCGCGAGCCTTCGCTCGGCCCCGTCTTTGGTGTTAAGGGCGGTGCTGCCGGCGGCGGCTGGGCTCAGTGATCCCCATGGAGGATATCAACCTGCACTTTACCGGCGACTTCCATGCCATCGGTGCTGCCAACAACCTGCTGGCCGCCATGCTTGATAACCACATCCAGCAGGGCAACCAGCTTGGCATCGACGTTAAACGCATCACTTGGAAGCGCGTCGTCGATATGAACGACCGTCAGCTGCGCCACGTCATCGACGGTATTGGCGGTAAGGCCCAGGGCGTGCCGCGCGAGGACGGCTTCGATATCACCGTCGCCTCCGAGGTCATGGCAATCCTGTGCCTGTCTACGAGCATTAACGACCTCAAGGAGCGCCTGGGCGAGATCGTCGTCGGCTACAGCTTTGCCGGCGAGCCCGTCCGTGCCCGCGACCTTAAGGCCCAGGGTGCCATGGCCGCGTTGCTTAAGGACGCGCTCAAGCCCAACCTGGTGCAAACGCTCGAGGGCACGCCCGCGTTTGTCCACGGCGGCCCCTTCGCCAACATCGCCCACGGCTGCAACTCTATCATGGCCACGCGTATGGCGATGCGCTTTGGCGATGTTGCCATTACCGAGGCCGGCTTCGGTGCCGATCTGGGTGCCGAGAAGTTCCTCGACATCAAGTGCCGTATGACGGGCGTTCGCCCCAGCGCCGTCGTGGTCGTCGCGACCGCTCGTGCGCTGAAGTACAACGGTGGCGTCGCCAAGGCCGACCTCATCGAGGAGAACCTCGAGGCACTCAAGGCCGGCATGCCCAACCTGCTGCGTCACGTCGACAACATCCAGAACGTTTATGGTCTGCCCTGCGTAGTCGCCATCAACCGCTTCCCGACGGACACCGAGGCCGAGCTTGCGCTCATCGAGTCCGAGTGTCAGAAGCTCGGTGTCAACGTTAAGCTTTCCGAGGTCTGGGCCAAGGGCGGCGAGGGCGCGCTCGAGCTTGCCGATGAGGTCATGCGTCTGATTGAGCAGCCGAGCGAGCTCAAGTTTGCCTATGAGGACGGCGCCGATGTGGCCGACGCTCTTGAGGCCATTGCCACCAAGGTCTACCGCGCCGACGGCGTTGACTTTACGCCGGCCGCCAAGCGCCAGCTCGCCGAGCTGCGCGAGAACGGCTTTGGCAACCTGCCGGTGTGCGTGGCCAAGACGCAGTACAGCTTTAGCGACAACGCCAAGGCCCTGGGCGCTCCCGAGAACTTCCGCATCACGGTGCGCGAGCTCAAGGTTTCCGCCGGTGCCCACTTTGTGGTCGCACTGACTGGCAGTGTTCTGACCATGCCGGGCCTGCCCAAGGTCCCCGCGGCTGAGAACATCGACGTCGACAACGACGGCAACATCACTGGCCTGTTCTAGGCCTGTTGCCCCTAGCTGCCTGCCCGCCCCGCCGTGCCCCCAAGGCCCGGCGGGGCTTTTTTATCCTTAGCCCCGCGCATGTCTTGTAGATACCGACGGGCTTTGCCCATCATAGGCTTTTGCGCGGGTAGAATGCATGGATAACGTGATGCTCACGCGCGACGGAAAGGAATCGTTGCATGGATCAGGACAAGACAACCGTGATGGGCGGCTACGGTTCCGCGCAGGCTGGCGATAGCGCCGATGCGACCCGCGTTGTTCCCAACCGCGGTTATACCGACCCCGCCGCGACGCAGCCTTCTGCCGAGCCCACCCGGGTTATGGGCTATGGTGACACGGCGCAGGATTCTTATGCTGCATCTTCGCAAGGCCCCTATGGCAACGCAGCTCCGGACCCGTTTGATTATGCGCCGCAGGATTCTTATGCCGCCTCGACACCGAATCCCTATGATGACCTGCCGCAGAATCCTATTCCGCAGCCTCAGCAGACGACGTATATGCCTCGCACGGCGCAGCCTCGCTACGAGTCGCGCGAGCCGTATCGCGAGTACCCCAAGTCGATTCCGCAATATGGCGAGGACGAGGAGAAGAAGCCGTCGCGTTCGTCGAGCGTGATCAAGAAGATCCTCATCGTGCTGGCGATCTTCTTTGCGCTGTCGGTTGTGTTTGCCATTGTGTCGGGCATGCTCAACAAGCGAGGGAGTTCAACGGCCGATACCGCTGCCGAGCAAACCGAGTCCGCCTCGTCTAGCACCGTCGATCTGAGCGATATCCCGGGGCAGTACTGGTCCAACGCCAAGAAGCTCCTTAAGTCGCGCGGCGCCGATCTTTCGAATGCCGTGGTCCTGACTGATGATGGCTCAACGCCCGTCGTCGATGCCAACTGGATCGTTACTTCTGCTTACTATAACGACAGCGGCAACCTCGAAATTCAGCTCACGCACAAGAACAGCTCGGGCAACTCGTCCGACGGCCAAAGCGGTACCGACGGCTCGAGCTCCAATACGCTGGAGGACTTGAGCAACAAGGCACAGGAGCTTGGGGACAAGGCCCAAGAGCTGGGTGATACGGCTCAGAACCTGGGCGACACCGCTCAGAACTTGGGCGACATGGCGACGGATGCCTGGAACGCCCTACAAAACGGCATCTCGGGCGCGCAGGGAAACTAGCTGTTAAGCGGGCTACAGCTGCTCGGCCGGACGCTCGGGCGAGCTGAAGCCCGAATCAAATGTGACGACGCACGAGACGTTGGGCCGGCGCTCGTGCACGATGCGCGTGACGAGCTCCAGCAGCTCCTCGTCGGATATATCAAAGCCGTCGGGACGCACCAGGTCAAACGAAACGAACCCGTCGTGCTCGTGCAGGTCGTGGATGGAGAGTGCGGGGTCGATCTGCATGATGCCGCGCTTGACCCAGCCGCGCAAATCATCGCCGGTTGTCGCGATGGGGTCGCAGTGCAGCGTGATGTCAATGCCCATCTGGCGCTTGATGTCGTGCTCGATGGTGTCCAGGATCTCGTGATGTTCAAACGCGTCGCCCTCGCCGGGCATCTCCACGTGGGCGCTGGCAAACTGACGACCGGGGCCGTAGTCGTGCACCATCAGGTCGTGTGTGCCCAAGACCTGCGGATAGGACATGATCTTGTCGCGGATTGCCTGGACGAGCTTGGGGTCGGGCGCTTGCCCCAGCAACGGGCTGATGGCGTCGCGCACCAGGCCCATGCCACTGATGCAGATGAAGATGCCCACACCCAGGCCTGCCCAGCCATCGAGGTCGAAGCCGGTCGTCTGCGAAATAAGCGCCGCCACCAAGACCGAGCCCGAGGTGATGACATCGTTTTTGGAGTCCTGTGCCGTGGCGATGAGCGTCTCTGAGTCGATGCGGTCGCCCAGCGTGCGGTTGAACGCGGCCATCCAGAGCTTAACGAGCATGGACAAGACGAGGGCGGCTAAGGAGAGCACCGAATATGCAGTGGGGGAAGGCTTGATGATCTTAGTGACCGACTCGAGGATCAGGTTGATGCCGACGGCGCAAACCAGAACGGCGACGAACAGACCGGCTAGGTACTCGTAGCGACCGTGGCCATAGGGGTGGCCTTCGTCTGCCGGGCGGCTGGCAAGGCGGAACCCGAGCAGGCTCACGATGTTGCTCGAGGCGTCGGAGAGGTTGTTGAAGGCGTCGGCGATGAGCGAGACAGAGCCGGCGAGCAGGCCCGCGATGCCCTTGGCCAGGCACAGAGTGATGTTGAGGCCAATGCAGATGAGGCTTGCGGCGAAGCCCGCGTTGGTGCGGCAGGAGGTATCGACCGGCTCGCCCTCGCTGCCGGGAACAAGCGTATGTACCAGCCGATTTACAAATAGCATAGCGGTCGTCCTCACAATCATGTTTAAGGGGATAGTGTAGCTCGCGCGGAGGCGCTGTGCACCGATGCTCAGAAAATGCAGTAATGGTCTGCCGGTGCTAACGAGCGAGCCTTCTCGTCTGCCTGGGTGGTCCATTTTGGGCCACATGGGTATGGGCATGTGCCTGTTTGCTCGACATACTTAACGTCGATAGCCCCTGTGCAAAGGAGGACGTTTCCATGGACGAGATGTTTGCCATTAAATGTCAAAACTGCGGCGGCCCTATGTACTCGCACCAGGCTAAGCGCAGCTTTGAGTGCGCCTATTGCGGCGCGGTCATTCCGTGGCAGGCGGACGCCGGAGAGCCCAAGAGCGCTTTGGGCATTCGCCATACGCCGTTGACGGTGGTGGATGGACTGCTCAAGCTCACGCATGTGTCGCAACTCGAGCGCCCGGAGGACCCGGACTGGTATTTCTTCAATTCGCACTGGCGCAATCAGTCGGTCCTGGAACATCTGCTGTGGGAGGATCGCGGCACGGCGCAGGAGTTCCAAGAGGCCACGTATGTGAGCATTCCTTGCCCCTTCTGCGGAGCGTCCTTTGAGGGCGAGTCAACGCAGCGTGTGTTTGAGTGCCCGTCCTGCGGCAACAAGATCGGCATTGCCGACCTGCTCAAGCCCGGTACGTTTAGCAAACGTCTGACCATGGGTGTGGGTGCGGAGTATGTGCCGGAGCAGGGTATTCCCTGCGAAATCTCGCCGCAGCAGGCACGTGCCAACGCGCTGCAGCTGGTGCGCCAGTACCCGGATGCCTTTGCCGGGCACGACGTGGAAGACGCGATCCAAAACGACATGATGCTCTTCTATTTCCCCATGGCGCTGGCGGACCTGCGTATGATGGCGAGCTTCCCGGGCAAGGGCCTGAGCAAGGAGACCCTGGTGTACTACGAGGTGCTCGACTGGGCATACCCCAGGGCAAACTACCTGGACGTTCGTCTCATGGGCATTTTGGAGCCGTGGGACTATGCCAAGGTTGGGCCGTTTGACCCTGCCATGCAGGAAGGTGACTTTCGCGTCGTCTCCGTCGATGCGTCTGCCAAGGACCAGGTGGTCATTGATAAGCTGGCGCTCGACGTTGCGGGCAACGACGCCGAGGTTGTACTGGGGCTCAATAAAAAGAGCATCCGCACCTGGGCGCGCAAGGCTCGCAAGCATAAGGACGGTCTGGTGATGGTGCCGGTTTACTTTGTCGACCGTCCGGCAACGGACAGCCGCGACGGCGAGCAGGTGCGCATCGCCGTGAACGGCCAGACGGGCCGCGCGGCCGCGGTGGTGTTTAGCGACAAGCGCGAGACGCATATCGTGGCGCCGCTCAACCTGAGCCTTCATCTGTCCGGCGAGAGCACCGTGCACGCCACGCCCATCGAGGTCAAATACGTTAAGTCGCCGTTCCTATACCAGATCGTACGCCGCGGAGGTGGCGAGCAGCCGCGGCAGATGGCAGCAGCAGCCGAGGGTTGCTACCGAGAGGAAAAGCCCAAACGCCGCGGTCTGCTGGGTGCGCTATTTGGGAAGTAGGGGAGTGGTGCTGGTTGGTCTTATGACGCGATAGCCAGGGGTACGGGGCGGTTCGCAGGAGTGCGGGCTGCCCCGTTTTTGTATTGCGGGGATATGGCATCCGAATGGCCGTAGGATCTCAGCTAAATGGCTATTTAGCTGTGTGAGGTCAACCTTCGAGACGTCAATCTCGCCCGACATAAGCTTAGGAAGCAATGTGTCGCGAAGGGTGACAAGCGCCCGCGATTCGACTTCATTGTTTCGGATCTGAGTATCAATGGGCGTGGCTTCTTTTTCAAACGCGCGTATCGCTGCATTGTTGGGTAACGCAATGGGGAGTCCATTTAGAGCTTTGCCGTTTATCGAGCCAAATACAGTCCCCTCACCGTTATAGGCGTCAAGTTTCTTATGGAGTGAGCGCATTAGGTAGAGACCATACGATGGATAGTCGCAGTGGATTGCAGCTAGCCCGCGTCCAATGCAGCAGTCTTCGTACGCCAAGTTTAGGTCGCCCACGGGAGCGCGCACGCTCATCAAGACATCTCCCGCTTTTGCCATGCGCTTGGGCTCCGTAGTGCTTAGTCTCTGAGTGGGGTAACGCCAGCCAAATTCGGCGCGACCTTGATAAAAGATGGTTCCAATCCCCGTTTCGTTATAGGAGCTGCCTGCCGGGGATTGACCCATTGTGACATTGGCAAAATCGGCCAGAGTAGCGTTGTCTGTTAGCCCCCCGAAGTGCCGTCGGAACATGCCGTCCGCCAGCTCTTCTAAATAGCCATTTACTTCACTATGTACAACGCGCCGTCCACACTGTGGCTATCGTACTCGACGAAAGGAGCAGCGTGGAAACCGTTATCAATACCGTGCTTTCGGAAATGCAGGGCCTTCTCGACCCACACCAGCTCAAGCATCTAGCCATTACACTTAGGCAAACGCTTGGACCAAAACAGGCAGAGCCAGGGCAAGACCTGCTCTCGCTATTTCTCACCGCTAAAGAAGTTGAGGGATGCTCACCTAAAACTATTGCATACTATGAGGCAACTTTGCGGCATATGAACGCGGCACTTGCTAAGTCCTATACGCAGGTCGAAAGTGATGACCTGCGGCGCTATCTCAATGATTACGAGACGGCTCGCGGTTCCAGTAAAGTCACAATCGATAATATACGTCGCATTATGTCGAGCTTCTTTTCGTGGCTTGAGGATGAAGACTATATTGTTAAAAGCCCTGTAAGGCGTATTCGCCGCGTCAAAACTGCTCAAATAACCAAAGAGGTGTTAAGTGACGAGGAGCTGGAGATCTTGCGAGATGCATGCGAATCCAAGCGGGACCTTGCCATCGTTGATCTTCTCTCTTCGACCGGCATGCGCATTGGCGAGCTTGTACGACTCGACAGGAAGGACGTCAATTTGCATGAGCGCGAATGCCTTGTAATGGGAAAGGGAAATAAACAGCGCCCTGTTTACTTCGACGCGCGTGCCAAGTTGCATCTCACGGAATATCTTGCGAGCCGTGCCGACAAGAGCCCTGCGCTTTTTGTCGCACTCGATTCCTCAGCTCGACGTATTACGGTTGGGAACATAGAGCTCCGCTTGCGTGACCTAGGCAGAAGCGCTGGCGTCAATCGCGTTCATCCGCATAAGTTTCGCCGTACGCTTGCTACCCATGCTATTGACAAAGGAATGCCCATAGAGCAGGTGCAAAAGCTGCTAGGCCATGCGAAAATAGACACCACCATGCATTACGCCATGGTAAACCAGAACAATGTAAAGGCTTCGCATAGGAAGTATTTGGAATGATTGCCGAAAGTGAAGAAGTATGCGTTGAGGATCTTATTGATGAGATTGCCATGGGACCCTTCGGCTCAAATATTAAGACTGATTGCTTTGTCAACTCCGGTATTCCGGTATTTAATGGATCGAATCTAACTGGCTTTGAGACGAACGACACTGCGCTGCGCTATGTCACTCCTGAAAAAGCAAATTCCCTGGGCAACGCATTGGCCTCGCGTGGCGATATCGTAATAACACACCGTGGAACGTTGGGCCAAGTCGCGATGGTCCCCTATGACTCCAAGTATCCTCGCTACGTCATTTCGCAAAGCCAATTTCGCATTCGCTGTAATGACAAGGTGCTACCGAAATTTTTTGTCTACTATTTTCATACTCGAGAGGGGCAATGGCGGTTACTTTCGAATAAAACGCAAACTGGCGTTCCGGCGTTGGGGCGTCCAACGAGTACTTTTCGCAAGCTGTCAATGCCATTGCCCACTTTTGAGAAGCAAGCAAAAATCGTTCAGGTGATTGATACCATCCAAAAGAAAATCAAGAATAACTCAAAGCTAAATGGCTATTTAGCTGCGTGAGATTGACCTTTGAGACGTCAACCTCTCCGGACATGAGCTTGGGGAGAAGGGCGTCACGAAGAGCAGCAAGATGTTCACTCTCTTTGTTTGCGGTTGATATGTGCTTGAGCGCCGATGTCATGAAACCGATTACCAATTGGTTTGGGCTGGCGCTGACTACGTAGGTAAGCATCTGCTTCTTGTCGCCTCGCGGCATCTTGGTGCCTTTAGCCCCCTTCATGACGAAGTCGAAAAAGGAATCATTGCGCAGGCAAGAATAAAGGTAGCCCGCCCATTCTGGTTGCTTTGCCCTAAATACGAGAACATCGCCGGAACACGTTCCAGCTTGGTCCGCGTACCAAATTTTCTTGAAATAGGGGCGGATATTGGAGATCAGAATATCCCCAGCTTGATAAACCGTCACTTTCCCTGTTTGAGGTAGGGACGACGCTATCTGCCTGCCCATTTTGTTAGGGAGGAGGGACTCGGTAGAAACATAGGTATCGAAGTCCGCTTCGCTGCAATCGGCTTTCTCGGTCACTAAGTCGCACAGCGACTCCAGGACGGTATTTTCACCTGTTGCGCGTTCAGCAATTGCCTCACACTGCACAGCTAAATAGCCATTTAGCGTAGTGCTGAGTCGGATTTTATTCGAGATAGAGTCGCATAGTGTAACGATTGAGTCTTGCGTCGGGCGATCGGGCAGGGGGATTGGCATCTGTGCGTAAGTTTTAGCATTGATATTGCCTCTGGTGCTGCCGGTGTTAAAAGAGGCCACCCAGTCCCAATAAGCTTTCGACTGGGCATAGTATTTGACATAGCGAGGATTAACTTTCTTATCGTCCAGCGAGAAGCGAATTAAGAAGCCCGCGAAGGCAAACTCGCCGTCGCGAGAATCGTAGTAATAATTCCTTCCGGTACTGTTGCCCGTTCTGGCGAAAACGATATCGCCATCTCTCAGCATGTATTTGTAAGCGGCGGGGTCGTCTACAGATTTGCGGTCGTTCCAATTCAGGGTGCCGTCGTCGTTGATATCCGTAATACGAAGATATGCAGGTAATTCCGCATCATAATCAACTGCCGAAGCGGCGATACCGTATTTTCCGTCGCCGAGACTGAGTTCTCCAAGAGTCGCAACGCTAAAGTTCATATCCAATCGCCTCCAGATTCTTCTTAATCTGCTCCTGCAGGCGGTTGGACTCTTCAAAGCACTTTGATATTTCGCTGGTTAGGCGTGCCATCTTCTCCTCAAACGGCTCACCGTCGTCTTCGACCTCGGCAATGCCTACGTAGCGACCGGGCGTCAGGATGAAATCTTGCTTGGCGATTTCATCCAAATCTGCTATGGCGCTCAACCCCTTCACGGGCTCGAACTCGCCCTTGCGGAAGGAGTCGAATGCGGATGCAACTTTATTGATGTCCTCTTCGGTAAACTCGCGTAGTTTGCGAGAGACCATGGTGCCCATTTCGCGGGCATCGATGAATAGCGTCTTGCCGGACTGAGCCTTCTTCTTGTTCAGGATCCACAGGCACACGGGAATTTGGGTGCTGTAGAACAGCTGCCCCGGCATGGCTACAATGCCCTCGACCAAATCGTCCTCTACGATAGCGCGTCGAATATCGCCCTCGCCGCTCGTCTGGCTCGAGAGCGACCCGTTTGCCAATACGAGGCCAATCTTGCCCGTGCCGTTAAGATGCCAAATCATATGCTGCATCCAAGCGAAGTTAGCATTGCCCGTGGGCGGCATGCCGTACTTCCAACGTACGTCTTCCTGCAGCGCTTCGCCGCCCCAGTTCTTGAGGTTGAAGGGTGGGTTTGCCAACACATAGTCAAACTTTTCATTCTTGTGCTGGTCGGCGCTGAAGGTGTCAGCATAGTTGCCCAAATCGGCCTCGATGCCGCGAATACCGAGGTTCATCTTTGCGAGCTTCCACGTGGTAGGGTTGCTCTCCTGGCCAAAGATGGTGATGTCCTGTACCACGTTGCCGCCATGGTGCTCGACGAAGGCGGCGGACTGCACGAACATGCCTCCGCTACCACAGCAGGGGTCGTACACGCGACCGTGGAAAGGCTGGAGGATTTCAACCAGCGTGCGCACGATGCACGACGGCGTATAGAACTCGCCGGCGTTTTTGCCTTCCATTGATGCGAATTTCTGCAGGCAATATTCGTATGCTCGCCCTAACAGGTCTTTCTCGCTCTCGTTGTCGGTCATTTGTACATTTGTGAATAAGTCGACGACGTCGCCTAAACGCCGCTTGTCTAGTTCGGGACGAGCGAAGTTCTTGGGCAGCACGTCCTTGAGCTTGTCATTCTCGCGTTCGATGGCGCGCATGGCATTGTCGATGATCTGGCCAACTTCGGGCGTATGTGCCGCCTGTGCGATATTCGCCCAACGTGCCTCTTCGGGAACGAAGAAGACATTCTGCTCCATGTAACAGTCGCGATCTTCTTCGTCGCCGTAACCTTCTGCGACGAGTTCTAGGTAACGTTCGTCAAAACGGTCCGAGAGGTACTTCAGGAAAATAAGGCCTAATACGACGTTTTTGTACTCGGCAGCGTCCAGGTTGCCGCGCAGCACGTCTGCGGCGTTCCACAATTGGTCCTCAAAGCCAACGTCGGCCGTGTTCTTCTTGGTGTCCTTAGCCTTGCTTTTAGCCATGCTGTTTTAACTCCCTATGCTGCATTGTCGGCCCAGAGTTCGCACTGATCCATCACGGTGGCCAGTGCCGACTCCATGCCCTCTGGCGGATACTTATGATGTTTGAGCAGGCGCTTAATTGCAACACGCATGGCAGCGCGAGCACTTTGCTTTTTCTGCCAATCGACCGTGCGCATTTCGCGCATCTTCGCAGTAAGCTCCTGCGTGATGGCGACCAACTCGTCATTTTTCTCGCGATAGTAATCAGCGACTGCCTGCGGTTGTGTTAGCGCCTCGTAAAACGCAAACTCCTCTTCGCTAAGCCCAAGCTCCTTTGCCTTTTGGTTTTCGGAAAGCATCTCTTTCGCCATCTTGAGCATTTCTTCGAATACCTCAGCGTTGGTGAGCTGTCCATTTAGATAGCTATTTACCATGCTTTGCATGAGTTCCGAGTACTTTTTTGCCTGCGTTATGCTCTTCCTGCGGTAGCCCTTAATCTGGTCGTCGATGAGTTTTTTCAACAACTCGTAAGCCAAGTTCCTCTCTTTCATACGCGAGAGGCTCGACAGAAACTTGGGATCAAAAATCGAAACCGTTTCGTCTTCCACCTTAAACAGGTCTATTACGCCGTCGGTATGGACGATGTTCTGTTCGAGTAGCGCATTGATACGCTCATTTACCTGCTTAAGGGTAAGTTTGCCTCCGTTTTTGCTGCGGGCGCCGCCCTGCTCGGTGAGCTGAAGGATGAGCTCTCGAACAACCTGGAAATAGCCAGCCTCGATGCGCTGCATGTCTGTTGCGCGACTTTTGGCGAGTCCATAGGCTTTGAGCATGACTCCTGCCTGCTCAACAAAGTCGCGGGCAGCATCTTCGTCGCCGGGTGCAAGGATATGATTTACTCCACCCGTTATGAGTTCGCTTCGACGTGCGGCGGACTCGGTGCTCATGAATTCCGAATAATCGTATCCGAACATTTTGTCGCGACAGACCGCCAGCTTTTCCAAGAACTTAGGATAGGCGGTTTTCCCGATATCCATGTCGCCGTATTTCTTTTGGTCGCGCTTGGTGTAGTCCTTCATGGCGCGTTTAAGGGCGTTGGCTATGCCTACGTAGTCAACAACCAATCCGCCAACCTTGTCTTTGTATACTCGGTTTACGCGTGCGATTGCCTGCATCAGGTTATACCCGCGCATGGGTTTATACACATACATGGTGGCAAGGCTCGGCACGTCAAAACCGGTGAGCCACATGTCTACGACGATTACGATTTTAAGCGGGTCGGCGTCATCCTTAAACCGCTTTGCCATCTCCTTCACATGGGCCTTATTGCCTACAACGTCGAACCACCACTCGGGGTCTTGATTGCCCATGGTCATGACAACGCCGAGCTTGCCCTCGTCCTTCCAAGAGGGTCGCAGCTCGCATATACGTTGATATATAGCCATGGCAGCGGGGCGCGAATACGCAACGATCATTGCCTTGCCGGTGAGTTCGTGCGCACGGTTGGTCTCATAGTGCTCTACGATGTCCTGACATAGGGCATCGATGACTTCGGGTGCACCTAGAACGGCGTCCAGATTTGCAAAGTTGCGCTTGCTTGCGTCAATGGTTTCGGCGTTAGCCTGCTCGGTGAGCTTTTCGTACTCATCATCAACTTTTGCAAGGATGCCCTGATCCAGCTTGAGTGCGACGACGCGGCTCTCGTAGAACACGGGTCGAGTTGCATCGTCCTCTACTGCCTGAGTCATGTCGTAGACGTCGATATAATCGCCGAAAACCTCGCGAGTCGATCGATCTTCGGCAGAAATAGGGGTGCCGGTAAAGCCGATGAAGGTCGCATTCGGAAGGGCGCGGCGGATGAGCAACGCGGTGCCCGTGTGCTTCTTACCGTCACGGTCGTATTTCTCCTCGAACCCGTATTGTCCGCGGTGCGCCTCATCTACCATCACCACGACGTTCTTGCGCTCGGAAAGGGCGACGGCCTCTTCCTCGAACTTCTGCATGGTGGTGAAAATGATGCCGTTGGCGCGGCGGCTCGAGATCTGCTGCGCAAGATCGGCGCGGCTCTGCGCCTGAACGGGCGTCTGGCGCAGGAAATCTGAGCATCTGGAGAACTGTGCGAACAGCTGCGAGTCGAGGTCGTTGCGGTCGGTGATCACCACGATGGTGGGGCTGTCGAGTTTCTCTTCGAGCAGATGGGCAAGGAAAACCATCGAAAGCGACTTGCCCGAGCCCTGCGTGTGCCAGAAGACGCCGCCCTTGCCGTCGCCGCCGATGGCCTCATGCACGCTCTCGAGTGCCTTGTTTACCGCGAAGTACTGATGGTACCCCGCGAGGATTTTCGCGTCCTCGGAGAACAGGATGAAGTTCTTCAGGATGTCGATGAGCCGCTCCTTGGGGAACATACCGTCCAGAGGCGTCTTCCAATCGGCGTACTGGGTGGCCTCGTAGCTTCCATCGACGCTCTTCCACTCAACGAAGCGCGACTCGTTGGCGGTGATCGTGCCAACCTTGGTGTGAAGCATGTCGCTGGTGACGCAGAAGGCGTTGTACACGAAAAGCGATGGAATCTGTCGTTTGTAGTTTTGAATCTGTTGGTAGGCATCTTCGCTGTCAGCGTCGGCACGAGCGGGTGACTTCAATTCAAAGAGAACGAGCGGAAGCCCGTTGACGAATACGATGACATCTGGACGTTTGTTGGTGCCACACTCGATGTAGGTCCACTGGTTAACAACGTGGAAGCAGTTCTTTTCGGGATTGTCGTAATCGACCAAGCGCACGATGTCCGTATGCTCTTCTTTGCCGTCAAACCAGCTTGTCTCCACACCGTTCTGGAGCATGTCCATAAAGATGCTGTTCTTGGCGATGAGGTCGCTGCCCTCGATTTCCTTTAGTTTAGTTATTGAGGCCTCAATCGCTCGTCGATTGAGCGTGGGGTTAATGCCCTCAATAGCGGGCCCAATGACGTCAGGTAGGAAGGCGTCGTCAAACGCGTCGGAGGAACGAGCGACATCAGGTCCATAGAGGTGCTCGTACCCCAGGCTCGTTTGCAAGTGGTCAATGATGCCTTGTTCGAAAGCATCCTCATTAAATGACGTTGAGGAGCTGTAGTCGACAGCAATCATGCGCACTCCTTACCTTATGCTTCTTCGACGTTGGTGAGGCTGTCCACCATTGCATTCTAGCAGTTAATCTTGCATATATTGGTATATCTGACACCCGTTAGTTGCCATTTGACTTATCGGTTGACCGCGCCAGAATGACAATTGGTGGCAAGGCTCTCTTACTTATTAAACTGGCTCCTATTTACAGGCGCTCGTGTTGTGACAGTTGCTCAAGCGCTTGCTTGAAGCTGTTGTTGGTGATCTTGAGATCGTTTCCCGCTTGCATTTTAATGAGTGTCGAGCCGGGGGCGATGGCGGACGTGGTGCGATGGTGCCAAGAAAAGTGCCTAGACCTGGGCGAGGAACCGAGGCCGCGGGAGCTTTTATATTTCTTTGATCGCATGGATTGTCTGTTCTGTTGGCCGCGCCGGCGTTGTTTCTTTGCTCTCGTTCGCGCGGAATCCACTTGTGGCGGTAGGTGTAAATAAACGGCGGAGCGGCTGGAAAAGAGCCGCCTCGCTGGATAAAATCAGGTTGTGCCGCGGAACCCGCTCCTCAGTCGGTCAACTTTGGAAGCGCGGGCAACGCAGGTTCTATCGTCTTAAAGGGTCGGCTGCAACTGACCCTTTTCCATGACTCCCTTCGCTATCCGTTACTGCTTATATTCCCGCCAGATCGAGTAGAGGTTCCGGGCAATGCCGGTCACATACATCGAGAGGCGCCGGATTTCAAGAAACAAGTTCATAGGCTTCACCCCAACCAGAGATGGAGCGTTGCCCGTAGGCGGATTCCGCGGCGGTCAAGATTTCACCTCACAGGCCGCGGTGGGAGACATCCTACCCCCATGGTTTGGAACAGTGCCGATCTAACGGGCAATCAAGTCTCTAGCACTCTTTGAATTGAGCAAGCATCTGTTCGAAGAAGCATAGTTCGGATGGCTCATAAATGAGCGAACCGCCGTCCGCGGTCCTGTAGAGCCCGCAGGGGAGGTAACGCCCGTCGGGGAGGACGTAAAGGCATTCTTCCTCCCTCAGCCCCGCTGGGAGTATCGGGGTCTCGTTTTCGTCCATTTGGAACTCATCGATATTCGCGATCTTCCTCTCCATGATGCCTCCTACCTTATTTCTTGAATGGCGCCCTAAAACAAGCAGCCCTCAATCAACTCTTTGCCGCGCAGGGTGTCGATCCATTCCCGTGGAATCGCGTCGATACCGTATACCGTGCCAGCGAGCGCACCTGCGACGGCTGCGGTGGTGTCGGTGTCGTCGCCCAGATTGACGGCGGCAAGGACGCAATCTTCGTAACTGTTGGTGTTGACAAAGCACCAGGTAGCGGCTTTAAGCGTGTCGCGCACGAAGCCACCTGACCTGATTTCCTGCTCAGGCACGCCTTTCAGGTGGAGTGCCCACGAGGGGAGCGCGTCGTTCATCACGGTCCTCATCAGCTCGACAAATATGACGCATGCATCGGTTGACGTTCTGTGGGCGTGCGTAATCGCGGAGACCTCGCTGACCTCTTCGTCTGTCGCATCGGTGAACGCCAGGGGCGCGATGCACATGAGCGATCCGTTGCCGTTGTCGCGCTCGCCGGAGCCTCCTTTGCCGGTGTGCAAGGCGCGGGCGGTTGTGCCGCCGTAATCGAAAACGCCGTCGATCGTATACTCGCCACGGGCAATCCAGCTTACGAACTTGTCGCGCATGTCCGCGGTGTCAATGTGCCCGAGCTCCCTAATCGAGTCGCAGGTAGCAAGCGTCATAGATGTGTCGTCGCTCCAGGTGCCGGCGGGTTGCCCATGCGTGCCGTAGCCGATCATGCCCGTGCATCCGAACGTGCCGCGGGGCCTGAACTCGTAGGGAACGCCCAGCACGTCACCGACGGCAAGCCCATAGATGCAGTCGCGCAGTGTTGTTTTCGGTCTGTCTGTCATGGAAAGCTCCTCTTATCCCGGGTGATGTGGAGCGCCGTCGGGGGTATCGGTCGCAACGTGCCGCTACCCTTGCGCTTCGCCATTAGTCGCTTCGTTGATGGCGCGGTACTCGGCACTCAGCTCGCGCGCCAGTTCTTCCTTGCTTGGAAGATACGGCAGGTATTTGGCGGCAAACACTTGGTCGTTGTCTTCGGGCAGCGTGTACTCGACAATCGAGTCGCTTTTGTCCGCGCAGAGCACGATGCCTATGGGCGGATTGTCGCCTTCGTTCATGAGCTCGCGCGTGTAGTAGTTCACGTACATTTGCATCTGGCCCAGGTCCTGATGCGTAAGATCGTCCGTCTTAAGGTCGATGAGCACGAAGCAGCGCATCAGATAGTTGTAAAACACAAGGTCAATATAGAAATGGCGCCCATCAAAGGTGATGCGCTTTTGGCGCGCCTCGAAAGCGAAACCACGGCCAAGCTCCAGCAGGAACTTCTGAAGATGCGTGATGAGCGCCTGCTCTAGATCGCTCTCGCGAAACGCAGTATCGTCCGAGAAACCTAAAAACTCCAGTACATATGGATCGCGGATGATATCCTCGGGGCGACGAGCCGGGGCGCTCTCTTGGATTTCCTGGGTGACGGCCTCCTTGTCCTTGCTGGCAAGCAGGCGCTCGCGGAACATGGTGTTGATCTGACGCTCGAGCTGACGCGTGCTCCAACGAGAATCGGCGCATTCGTTCATGTACCAGGCGCGAGCATCGGGGTCGGGAATGCGCATCAACCTGCGGTAATGAGTCCAGCTCAATTCGCTACGCAGTGCGTCGCGAATTGGAAACGCAAGAAAGAACTGACGCATATTGCGAAGGTTTGCGATGCCAAAGCCTCTTCCGAAATCCGCGGTAAGCCTTCTGGAGAGGCCTGCAATCAATGCCTCTCCATATGCTGCGCGCTCCTCTCCGCCCTGTTCATCAACAATGCTCTTGCCGATTTCCCAATATGCCTCAACCATCGCAAAGTTAACGGCGGTATAGGCCTTGTCGCGAGCGGCGTTTAGAATCGAGGAAACCTGCTTGTAAAAAACTTCTGGCACGATTGCCGATTCTCCACGGTTTACCAGTTCGCCCATCACTGTCGCCCCACTTTCCTCTTATGGAATGCATCTTTATCGCATTTAGTTTAAAGCCTCGCGCGGACACGAATTGCTGTGCTGTCTGGCACCTTCGCATGGGAGCCTTGCGGTGACTAAAATGTGACCATAGAGGCAGTTTTAGCGAACCCCATGGGAGTGACACGCATGGACAACAACACCTTGCTGTTTCAGGACAAGGGTTCGGGTAGGTTTAAAGACGTCAAAATTTACCCTAACCGTATCGAGGTGCTCAAGAAGGGCGCTTTCGGCGGCAAGCACACCGAGATTGTCTACCTTAAGGACATCACGGGGGTCAACAGGATCAAGGGCCGCGACGTTTTTCTGCGTAACAGGCTGTTGACTGCCTGTGTCTTTAGCCTCAGCAGTCACGCGAGGGCGCAGGAATTCGTCAACGTGCTCAATATGGTGATGTGACCGGGCGCTTTCGAACACAAAAAACCGGGATGCAAGGAGTCGCACCTTGCATCCCGGCTGAGCTAAAACGGCGCTGCTGCATGCCGTTGGAGCTTTAGCGCTTGATCTCGATATCGTCGAGCTTGACGTCCATGGCCTCGGTCTTTGCCTTGGCGATATCATCGGCAAACTCCAGGGACTTCATCATGGTCTCGACGGCGTCCTTGTGCTCCTCGACGTTGTCGATGCGCACGTAGACGCTGCCGCCCTCAACGTCGGTGAAGTACTCAGTCGTTACGCCGCCCGAGTGCGTGTAGGAAGCGTTGCGCCAGGTCTTGCCGTTGTACTTAACGGGATCATTCTCGGTCCACTCAAAGTCGGTCTTCCACTTGGCCTCGTAGTCAAACAGCTCGTCGGCGTTCTTGTCAGGGTCGAAGACGGGGATGAAGCGGTCGCTGGCGTGCTCGCTCTCGGTGAACTTAAACTGGGCCCTGTCGGCGGTGTCGCCGGCGACGTCGGTGATCTCGACGCCCTCGGGGACCTCGACCTTAAACCAAATGAAGTCGGTCCTCATATCCACGGCTGGCTTTTCTGCTCCGCCGCCACCACCACTGCCGGTAGCGTCGCCGCTGCCACCGCAGCCCACCAGAGCAACTGTGGCAAAGAGACTGATGCAGAGGGTGAGAATCGCAAAGGCCTTCTTTTTCATGGTCGTGTCCTCCTCGATCTGTAACCGCCCATGGATTACCTGCCTTTACTGTACGCGCGAGCGGCTCCTTCGGGTGGGCCATGTGTCCCATTCTGAGGGCCGGATTTGCGCCGTTAAGTGGCAATATGCTCGGACGCAAAAGAGGGGAGGGCCGATGCTGTCGGCCCTCCCCGGGGTTGGGTGCCCGTTGTTTTAATGGGGCGCGTGTACGCGGGTGCGCATAGGCACGTGCGGGTGTCCCGTTACTTGATCTCGATGCTCGAAATCTCGGCTTCGCGTGCCTCGGCAACTGCCTTCGCCATGTCATCGGGGAACTCGATGGAGTTGAGGAGCGCCTCGGCTTCTTTCTTATGCAGATCGAAGTTCGAGATGAGGACGTAGACGCTTCCCGGCTCAACGTCGGTAAAGAGGAGGGTTGAGACGCCGCTGTTGTCCTCGTACGTTCCGACGAGCCACGTCCTGCCGTTATACTCGACGGACCCGCCATCCTTCCACTGGAACGTATCACCTTTCTTTTCTGCCTGGTCGGCGTGGGATTCCTCTGCCGTCAGCGCTGTTTTCCAAACGGGGATAAAGCGATCGGCCGAGGCGTTCTCGTCTTCGGGGAAGGTGAGCCGGACCCTGTCGGCATTCTTGCCGGCGGAGTCGCTTACGCCGACGCCCTCGGGCATCTCGACCTTAAACCAGATAAAGTCGGTCTTCTTGGCGACGGGGGCCTTTTCCTTGCTCTCGCTCTTGGAGGCGCTGCCGCCGCCCGATGCGCTCCCGCCGCAGCCGACAAGGGCAAACGCGGCAAAGAGGGCGATGCAAAGGGAAAGGATCGATAGGGTCTTTTTCTTCATGGTGGCGTCCTCCTTGTCTGCCAGGGACATCGTGTGCCGCGGATCGCTGGGGCAGCGGTTACGCATGCACATGACGCCTTTGTTTACTGTGCGGTTATTCCTCCATTCGTCGTCCGGTGCCGTGATGAGCTTGCCCCAACATAGGGCTCCTTACCTATATGTATGCCCCAGTTGCCGCTGCCCGGAAGTCTCGAAAGGTGGGCCATGTGTCCCATGTTTGCGGTGCCGACGCCTATCGTTCGTCATAGTAATCCGCGATGGCCAGGTGCGCTGACGCTCGAGTACTTATGGGCTAGACTTAGCAGCATTACGTGATCGATGCGGTCGGTCGGCGGTTTCCACCCGACCGATGTATATGACTTGAAGGTGCATGCGTATGAGCCAAGAGATGATGGACAAGACCTGCCGCGGGTTTGCCGAGGCGCTGGCCGCGCGCGAGCCGGTTCCCGGCGGTGGCAGCGCGAGCGCCTTTGTGGGCGCGCTGGGCGCCTCGCTGTGCGGGATGGTCGCGCGCTACGGCGCAACCAACCCCGCGCTTGCCGATCGCGCAGACGATCTGACGCGCGCATTTGCCCAGGCAGACGAGCTGGCTCAGGAGCTCGTGGGTCTGGTCGCCGAGGACGTTCGTGCGTATGGCCAGGTGTCTGCGGCATACGGTATTCCTCGTGATGACCCGGCTCGACCAACTGCGATTCAAGATGCGTTGCATGTGGCAGCCATGCCGCCGTACCGCATTATGGATGCGTGCGGTCGTGCGCTGGCGCTGCTTGAGGACATGGCAGACAAGGGCTCGCGCCAGCTGCTGTCCGACGTGGCGTGCGGTGCCGTGTTCTGCCGCGCCGCCATGCAGGGTGCGAGCCTGACGCTCTTTGCCAACACCACATCTATGAAAGACCGGGCGCGCGCCGAGGAACTCGAGGCAGCGTGCGACGATCTGCTGGATACGTGGCTGCCGCGCGCCGATGCGCTGGCGCGCCGCGCCGCCGACGCCGCAAGGAAGAGGGGATAGCCATGGCCGAGCTGCTCAAGGGTGCTCCCGTTGCCCGTGCTTTGACCGAGGAGCTCGCTGCTCGCTGCGCCGCCCTGCGCGAACGGGGCATCGTGCCGACACTGGCCATCGTTCGTGTGGGCGAGCGCGAGGACGACCTGTCCTACGAGCGCGGCGCCCTCAAGCGCTGCGAGAAGGTTGGCATTGAGGCTCGCCGCGTTTTGCTTCCTGCCGATGTTTCGCAGGATGAGTTGCTGGCGGCTATTAAGGGCATCAATGCCGACCCCGCTGTTCACGGCTGCCTGATGTTTCGTCCGTTGCCCGCTGGGCTTGATGAGGATGCAGTTGCCGCGGCACTCGATCCCGCCAAGGACGTCGACTCCGTGACACCGGTTTCGCTGCTCACCGCGCTTTCGGGTCGTGGCGAAGGCTTTGCTCCCTGCACGGCCGAAGCCGTGTTGGCTTTGCTGGACCATTATGGCGTTGAGCTGGATGGGGCCAAAGTTGCCGTTGTCGGTCGGTCCCTAGTGATCGGCCGTCCCGTTGCCGCCATGCTTACGGCTCGCAACGCCACGGTGACGACGTGCCACACGCATACGCGCGACCTTGCTGCCGAGTGCTGTGCGGCCGACATCGTTGTTGCCGCGGTTGGACGCGCGCGCACGATTGGCGTGGATGCCATTCGCGAGGACCAGACGATCATCGATGTTGGCATTAATTGGGACGAGGCCGCTGGCAAGCTGGTCGGGGACGTCGATTTTGATGCTGCGGAGCCGGTTGTTAACGCCATCACGCCCGTGCCGGGCGGCGTGGGCGCTGTGACGACGGCGATCCTCGCCAAACACGTGATCGAGGCGGCCGAGCGCGCATCGAAATAGGCTTTTGACCACAAGGGCTGCCGAGGCCGCGGTTTCGCCCTTTCTGCGCCGAAGCGATACACTGTTATCGTTTGATTTCTTCGCTCAAGGAGGATGCGCATGCCGTGCACAACGATTTTGGTTGGTAAGAACGCGAGCTACGACGGGTCGACGTTGGTTGCTCGCAACGAGGACTCGTCCAACGGGGTGTTTGAGCCCAAGCGCATGCGCGTGGTGCATCCCGACGAGCAGCCGCGCGTCTACACGAGCGTCCTGAGTCACCTGACCGTTGAGCTGCCCGATAACCCCATGCGCTACACGAGCGTCCCCGATGTTGTCCCGGGCCACGGCATCTGGGCCGAGGCCGGTTTCAACGAGCTCAATGTGGGCATGTCCGCAACCGAGACGCTCACCACCAACGAGCGCGTTCGCGGCGCCGACCCGCTCGTCGACTACGTGCCCGCCAAGGGCAACGAGGGCGAGGACGGCTATGTTCCGGCGCAGCCCGGCGGTCTGGGCGAGGAGGACATGGTGACCCTGGTGCTGCCATATGCCAAATCCGCCCGCGACGGCGTACGCATTCTGGGTGACCTGCTCGAGCGTTATGGCACCTACGAGAACAACGGCATCGCCTTTAGCGACGTGGACGAGATCTGGTGGCTCGAGACCATCGGCGGTCACCACTGGATCGCCAAGCGCGTGCCCGATGACGCTTATGTGACCATGCCCAACCAGCTGGGTATCGATAGCTTTGACCTGGATGACGCCGAGGGCGCCCAGGCCGACCACATGTGCTCCGCCGACCTGCGCTCCTGGATGGCCGAGTGGCATCTGGACCTGACGCTGGGCGTCGAGGGCGACGGTCCGGCCGCGGTCTTCAACCCGCGCGAGGCCTTTGGCTCGCACAGCGACAGCGACCACGTCTACAACACGCCGCGCGCCTGGTATATGCAGCGCTGCCTTAACCCCAGCGATGTGTGGGACGGTCCCGAGGCCGACTACACGCCCGAGAGCGATGACATCCCCTGGAGCCGCGTGCCTGAGCGCAAGGTGACCATCGAGGACATCAAGTACGTGCTTTCGAGCCACTACCAGGGCACGGAGTACGACTGCTACGGCAGCAAGGGTACGCCCGCCACACGCGGCGCCTATCGTCCCATCGGCATCAACCGTAACAGCCAGCTCGCCGTGCTGCAGCTGCGCCCCCATGCGCAGCCGGCCTACCGCGCCGTGCAGTGGATGGCCTTTGGCTCCAACTCGTTTAACGCGCTGGTTCCGCTGTACGCCAACGTCGAGACCATGCCCGAGTACTATGCCGACACGCAGGCTCGCGTGACGTCCGAAAACTTCTACTGGGCCAACCGCCTGATCGGCGCGCTGGCCGACGTCCGCTTCCATGAGTGCGGTCGCGCGGTCGAGGATTATCAGGAGAAGGTCGGTGGCATGGGCCACAAGCAGATCCATGACGTCGATGCTGCCGTAGCCGCTCTGCCTGAGGCCGAGGTACCTGCCGAACTTGCACGCGCCAATGAGGCCTTTGCCGAGCGTGTTCGCGTAGAGACCGATGCTCTACTGGGTAAGGTGCTCTACACCACGAGCTGCGCCATGAAGAACTCTTTCGCGATGAACGACAACGTGAGGTAGGGATTTCCCGTCGATCGAATAGCGCTAAAACGCTTTGTCGCTTTCACTCAATCTTGGGTACAAGAACGCCAATGCAGTTGTTTGTGATTGGAGACAACCATGGTTATGAAACTCGATCAGCTTGTTAACGGCGCCATCAACGTTGGCTTTGGCGCTGCCGCCGTTGCCGTCGAAGGCGGCAAGAAGGTCCTCGACGACCTTAATACCAAGGGCGAACAGGTGCGCAAGGACACCGCCACCCCCGATATCGCCCGCAGTGTGTCCGACATGTTCGAGCAGGCCGGTGGCACCATCTCCGATCTGACCGAGCGCTTGGGCATGCAGGGCGAGACCGCGGCCCAGCGCGTGCTCGACGAGCTCATCCTTGCCCGCGTCCGCGTTATGACCGCTCCCGAGCGCACGGCCTTCCTGGCCCATGTGCGCGACATCGTCGATTCGGTCGAGGACAACGTGACCTCGGTGCCCGTCGAGTCCGTTGAGCCCGACGATGCGAAGGATACCGAAGAGGTCGAGTAGCAGCGCAGATGGCAGATTCCACCACCGATTACAACAATCTAGATCCCTTGGGTGACGAGGCGGCGGTTGTCGATGAGGTCGACGCCGCCGTCTCGGGCGCTCGCAAGAAGCCGCGCGCTGTCGATATGGTCCCCGAGGAGCCCGAGGCGATGGCGCCGGATGAGGAATACCAGCTCACGCCGGCGGGTCGCCGCGAGCGCATCGGGCAGATTGTTCGCCTGGTCAAAAAGTACCGCGTGTGGGATAACCTCACGCCGGTTCGTTTGCGCCGCCTGCTCGAGGAACTCGGCCCCATGTTCGTTAAGATGGGGCAGATTCTGGCTAACCGGTCCGAGATTCTGCCGCAACGCTTTTGCGACGAGCTGCGTCGTCTGCGGTCCGACGTGGAGCCGGTGCCGTACGAGGTCGTACTCAGTTGTCTGGAAGAAGAATACGGCCTGCGCCTGGGGGAGATGTTCGATGCGATCGACCCCAATCCGCTTGGTAGCGCATCACTCGCGCAGGTGCACCGCGCTCGTCTGGTGACGGGCGAGGACGTGGCCGTCAAGGTGCAGCGCCCCGGTGCGCAGCAGGTTATGGCACAGGACATCGATATCATCCGCTCGGTGGTGCGTATCGTTTCCAAGTTCGTCAACACCGATCAATTCGTTGATCTGCACGGCGTAGTCGAGGAGTTGTGGACTTCGTTTCGCGAGGAGACCAACTTTTTGGCCGAGGCCAAAAACCTCAACGACTTCTACGAGTTCCATAAGAGCGTTCATGGCGTGACGTGCCCTAAATCCTATCTGGACCTGTGCACCGAGCACGTGGTGGTTATGGACTACGTCGACGGCATTTCGATCGCCGATCCTGAACGCTTGGTGGCCGAGGGCTATGACTTGGAAAAGATCGGTGCCGCGATTGTCGAGGACTACTCGACGCAGGTGCTCGACGACGGCTTTTTCCATGCCGACCCGCATGCGGGAAACATTATTCTCAAGGACGGCATCGTTTACTTTATCGACTTGGGCATGGTCGGACGCATGTCGAGTCACGATCGCGGTATCGTCAAGGACATGATTTTCGCCGTGGCCGAGGGTGACGTGCCCAAGCTCAAGGATTCGCTCATGCGCTTCGCCGTGACGCGTGGCGACTCGGCTGAGCTCGATCATTCGGCCTTTTTGTCCGATCTTGACTTTATCGTGGCTGACTTTGCGGGCCTTGACCTGAAGGATTTGGACATCGGCGAGTTTTTGACCTCGCTGTTAAACCTGGCGCGCAAAAACGACGTTGAGCTGCCGAGTGTGGTGACGATGTTCGCCCGCGGCATGGTGACGCTCGAGGGCCTGTTGACCGAGTACATGCCCAACGTCAACATGATCCAGATTATCCAGACGCATATCAAAAACGAAAAAAGCACCTATGCGCGCGTGCGTGATATGGGACGCGATCTTGCCGCGAGCAGCTATCGCGCGGCCAAGGGTTCGCTCGAGGCGGCCGAGTATCTGGGCTTGGCTTCGCGTATGCTCACGCGCGGCCAGCTTAAGGTGAACACGCAGATTATGAGCAGCGATAAGGCGCTGCGACAGCTGGGCGGAATTATCGACCGCATGTCGATGGCAATTGTGATCGCCGGCCTGTTTATCGGTTCGTCGGTGGTGTACTACGCACGCATCGAGCCGGTTGTGTTTGGTATCCCGGTCATTGGCTTTATGGGCTACGTGAGCGCGCTGGTGCTGGCGCTTATGCTGGGTCGCAATATCTGGCTCAACAGCCACGGCGGCAAGCACTAGAGGCTGCGGCCGTCACCGCATTCTCCTATCGCAAACAATAGCTTTTACCTTGGGCTTCGCCTGCGTGCGAGGCCCTTTTGCGTGATACCATACTGACGGTAATAATCGATGGCCTAGATGGTGGTGCGGAGACGCACGAATGCGCGGTTTTCCTGCGCGTTTGGGAGAATCGGGGTGCAAGTCCCCGGCTGTACCAGTAACCGTAATTCCTCTTGGCTCGGGATGTTCGCGTCGCAGATCGGACGGCGCGCCTGAGCCGTTAAGGTTAAGTCGGATCGCCTCCCATCTTGCATGCGGCTGCGGCGTATGCTGCCGGTGTGCATAGGGCTCTGGAGGGAAGAGAGATCCCGATGGGGGAACTCGAGCGCAACATGCGCGATGACGCGGGGCAGCCTCAAGGCAACGCTCCAAGTACAGACAATGGGGGACAAATGGATATGTTTGAGGACGAGCGCGAGCGCGTCTCGTTGCATCGCCGTGGCGCGATTGCACGCGGTGTAGCCAAGCGCGGCCTGGTGGCATTCCTGGCCTTCGCGATGGCCTTTGGCACCACGCCGGCTCAGTTGTGGGCCGAGGGCGCCGAGGGCATTGCCGAGGCCGTGGCTCAGGCTGCGACGCCGGGCGAGGACGCAGCGCTTGCGGGCGGCACCGCTGAGCAGAGCGGCGCCGAGGTTTCGGATTCCGAGGGCGCGCCTGCAGGTAGTGCAGCCATAACAGAGGCAGCAACTGGCGACGAAGGCTCGGCGACGGGGGAGAGCCCTGCTACGAGCGAGCAGTCTTCGACGGCATCCGCTGGCCAAGCAGGATCTGCCGCCGCGGCTGCCGTTCAGACGGAGAACCCGACAGAAACTGGCGATGTCGCCAAGAAGCAAGTCGAGGTCTCGTTCTCGATTATCGGCACCGATGCCGACGGCAAGGCTCAGACCTGGGTGGCGCCTACGCAGCTCAAGCTCGACGAGGGCGCGACGGCTGCGGATGCCTTCATTAAGCTGCAGGAGAAGACGGGCTTCAAGGCGAAGTACGAACCGAACACGGCATACGGTTTCTACCTCGAAAGCATCACATCCCCGAGCGATGGTCGCACGCTTGCCTACGATCCGACGACTTATGCCTTCTGGCAGCTGTTCGTCGACGGCGCGTCTTCCTCGGTTGGTGCGAGCAGCGTCAAGCTCACCCAGGGGCAGAAGATTGAGTTTGCCTATACGGCTGGTAGCTCGTCCCCTGTCGTTAAGGACCAGGTTGCCGCAAATGTGACCGTCATTGGTCGCGATGCCCAGGGCAAGACTCAGACTTGGGTCGATAACGCGCAGTATGTGGTGACCTCCGGCTCGAGCGCACTTGACCTTACGAAGGTCGCGCTTGAGGCGAATGATATTGACGCCGTTGCTGCGGGCTCCTTCATTCTGAGCCTTAAGTACAACGGTGTTGAGCTGGGTACGCCGCTCGATTATTCGACCTATTGGCAGCTGTTTATCAACGGCAAGTCGAGTGACTATACGGCGGACAATGTCACCATCCATGCCGGCGATACCGTCACGTGGTTCTACGGTGGCTGGGGCGACCAGTTGCCGTCCGATTCTGTCCATGCTTCCGTTCAGGTGCTTGGCAAGGACAAGGACGGCAAGCAGCAGGTTTGGGCTTCGACGGGTCAGACGAGTCTCAAGGCGGGCTCTACTGCCAAGAATCTCCTTGAGCAGACCGGCCTTAAGCTCGATGCTGGCGAATCGTCTTGGGGCTGGTTCCTCAACGGCATTTATTCGCCGTTCGATGATGAGTCCTATTGTGGCTATGATGCTGCGACCAATAGCTATTGGCGCTTCTACGTAAAGGGCAAGTCCGACGTAAAGTACAAGCTCGCCGACGTTGGCGCCGGTGCCTACGAGCTCCATGAGGGCGATGCCGTCACCTTTATGTATGGTGCTGACGCCGATGCCCTTCCTGGCCAGGTTCTTGGGTCTGTCGATGTTATCGGCCCCGATGTCAACGGCAACAATACTCGCTGGGGCTCGGCAAGCAATGTTTCTCTGCCCGAAGGCTCTACGGCCCAGGACCTTATTGAGACGGTTCTGAAGGCGAAGAGCGTTGATTACAACGCCTCCCAGAGCGGTGCATACTGGTTCCTGAATTCCATTACTTCGCCGTTCGATCACAAACCGTATGTCTGGGATGCTGCGACCAATAAATATTGGCATCTGTATATCAATGGAGAGCCCTCCTTACTCTGCGCCAATCAGATTACGCTCAAGAGCGGCGATAAGGTTACGCTTGCCTATACCACCGACGATTCGGCCATGCCCGATCCCGACAAGATCGCCGTGAACCCGAGTGCGACGACTCCTGATTGGGATACCGAGTGGGCCGGCTACGGCAACAGTGGCAACGGTTCGACCGTAACGGATGCCAAGACGCCTGCGCAGGCCGCTGGTCTTAAGTGGGCCTTCGATTGGAAGGCCGAGTCTGGCCAGCAGTATGCCAACTGCAGCGAACCTGTCATCGCTAACGGCTTTGTGTACATCGCGACCGAGAACGAGCTCATTAAGATCGATTCGTCCACGGGCAAAAAGGTTGCCTCTGCGCCGCTTGCCTCCAAGGTGAGCTATACCTCTCGTCCGATCTATACCAATGGCCTTATCATCGTTCCGCTCAACGGCGGTGCGGTCCAGGCGATTACTGCTGACAAGCTGATCTGCAAGTGGCTGACGCCTGGTTTGACGGACTTGACGCAGAGCTCCTGCACCGTCGTTTCGGACGGCGAGTACGTCTATGTAGGCTCGGTCGATATTTCGTATGACGAGAATTACAACGCGACCTACGGCAACGGCTCCTTTGCGCGCATTAAGATTGCCACGGGCGAAGTTTCTTGGCAGAACATCGACCCTGCCGAGGGCTATTACTGGACTGGTGCGGCTTTGACGGATAAGTATGCCATCGTTCCTACGAGCGCGGGTACGCTTAAGTGCATTGATAAGACGACGGGCGATGTCGTTTCGACCATGAAACTCGGCGCCCTTGCGAACGCTGACTGCGTCGCCGATCCGTCCAATGGCTCGACCTTCTATCAGATGACGCACGATGGAAAGCTCCATGTGATTTCGCTTTCGGCGAAGGGCATGCTGAGCGAGCAGAAGACGGTCGACCTGGGTCTTACGAATAACATGAGCGCCCCGGCGGTCTCTGGCGACAATCTGATTGTCGGCGGACAGACGGCTACTGGCTCTGCTCTGGTTCTCTATAACCTGAAGACGGGTAAGACCACGATGGTCGCTGCTGCCGACGGCAAGGCGCTGCCGGCTGGCCTCAACGGTATTGCTGCTACTCCGCTGGTGAGTGTTCAGGGCGGCAAGACCTATGTGTACTTCACCGTGAACAGCGCGGATAGCAAGGATTACGTCAACTACTCTGCTGGCGGTGGCGTGTATCGCTATACGCTTGGCGACGCAGAGGCGACGCAGATTTATGATGCGGCTGGCCATTACCAGTACTGTGACTCTCCGGTCATTGCCGATGCTTCTGGCAACCTCTACTACATCAATGATTCGGGTACGCTGTTCAAGCTCGGGGCTGTTGAGTCTTGGACGGTTGCCTTTAATTCCAACGGCGGGTCTGCTTGCGACACTAAGTTTGTTGCTACGGCCGACGGCAAGCTGGTCAAGCCGGCCGATCCGACGCGCGATGGCTACACTTTCGGCGGTTGGTTCACCGATGAGGCTTGCACGCAGGCGTATGACTTCAGTACGCCGGTGACGGCCGATCTGACGCTGTATGCCAAGTGGACCAAGAATGCTGTTAACCCTGGCGGCAATGGTGGTTCTGGCACTAATGGTGGCAACGGTGGCGCTGGCAACGGTTCCGGTGCTGGCACGGGCACGGGTTCCGGCTCTGGCACGAAGGGCCAGCAGGCCGGCGGCGCTATCGCCCCGGGTCATAAGCCGACGACCAAGACGACGGTGTCGACCAAGACCGAGACCAAGGACAACAAGTCCGACAAGAAGGACACCGATAAGTCCGATAAGAAGGACGAGAAGAAGTCTGACAAGAAGTCTGATAAGAAGGACAGCAAGTCCGACAAGAAGTCCGATTCCAAGTCCGATACGGGTGCTGCTTCCACGACCACTGCTAAGAAGTCCTCTAGTGCTTCCGAGCAGGAGACTGGCACCAACCCGCTCGCCATTGTTGGCGTTGCCGCCGGCGTCATCGGTCTCGCCATCGTCGGCGTGTTCGTGTTCACCAAACGTCGGTAGGTGAGGGCTGTGTCCAATAAATCCAAGGACGCTGACCCCAAGCAACCAGATTCCTCGTTCATTCAGTTCGACGATGCAAAGCAACAGGGCGCCGCTTCGGCGGCGTCCGCCCCTCGCCGCAAGGCGCTCCTCGGCGTTCTGACTGCCGCGTGCACCATTCTGATTGTCGTCTCGCTGGGCTTCGTCCATCCTTCCGAGAGCGGCGCCTGGTCCATCGACTGGATCATTCAGACCGTGACGGGGGAGAGCGTCGTCACCAAGGACACCAAGGCGTCTGGCTCGACTACGACTTCGGGCGAGGCCAGTTCCAAGGATTCCAAGTCATCGAATGACGCAAAAGATGGGTCCAAGTCCAAGGACGATTCCGAGTCTTCAAACAAGGAATCGGATAAAAGCTCGGATAGCAAGAAGTCCGATGGTCGGGACGGCAAGAAGTCTGGAGATAAATCCGCTGCCCAGAATACGGGAGCCGGCGATACTTCCAATGTGTCTGGCGGTGCTTCTTCGGGCGGCGGTCAGTCGTCTGATGGAGCCTCCAGCTCTAATGGCGGAAGCGCTCCCTCGGGCGGACAGGGCGGCTCGCAGGAGCCCAACTACGTAACGGTGACGGTTTCGGTCACATCGAGCGCCGTGGGCAATCCTGTGTCTTCTGGCGGCACCTTTACCTTTAACGAAGGCGCCACCGTTTACGATGCCCTGTGCGCGCTGGGCCTTTCTGTCAACGCACACGGCTCATCGTACGGCACGTATGTTTCTGCGATTGGTGGTTTGGCCGAGAAACAGTACGGCGGCACGAGCGGCTGGATGTACTCCGTCAACGGCACAACGCCTATGACGGCCTGCAGCAACTACGTTCTCTCCAACGGCGACAACGTGGTCTGGTATTACGTTACAGGCTAGAGACCTCGACATAGCGCGCCAGACGGGCGGTTCGGATAAACATCCGGGCTGCCCGTTTTTCATGCGTAGAGGACTGGGTCGCCGGGGACCTCGACAAATAAAAAACCGGCTGGAACGAGAATTCCAACCGGCTATACATTCAAGCAAATGTCGAATCGACTACGAGCGAGCGCCTTCGAGGAAGAAGCGACGGCTAAAGTAGTTGTACCAGGTGACCAAGAACGTGGCGATGGCCTTCATGGCCTGGTAGCCGATACTCAAAAACGTGACACCCACAAACATGTACAGGTCGTTGAGCCCCAGACCGATCACCGACAGGATGGTGAAGATCGTGAACTCGCGCTTGCGGCTCATGCCCTCGCGATGGTCGAACACGTACTTCATGCTGAGCCAGTAGTTGACCACGACGGACGTGATGAACGAGACCGTGGTGCTCGTCAAAAAGTCGAGGTGGAACAGCTCGACGAGCGCAATGAGCATACCCCAGTCGATGCCAAAGGAGATAAGGCCCACGACAGCGAACTTGAGGAACTGCTTAGTATGAGGTTGTGCCAGTGCCTTGCGCACGTAATCACATCCAATGCGTTGATGAATCGAGCAGAGGATACTTTAGAGCTTTTGCAAGGGAAACGTAAGGTCTTTGCCAAGAACTATACGAACTCGCCAAATTATCAAGTGCTAATCCGCAAACGTTGAAAATTTGCCCGTAAACGAGCGGCACCCACGGACGATACTGCGCTGAGCGCGCGTCGTCCGTGGGCGCCGTAATGCTGCAGGGGTGTCGAGCTATTTGGTCTCGTCGCCCTCCAGGAAGATCTTTCGGGTCACAAAGTTGTAGACCATGACAAGCGCGGTGGCGCAAATCTTGGCGATATTGGCTTCGAGCCCCAGACCGGCGTTGAGCGCCAGCACGATACCGTCGTTGAGCACCAAACCAATCATGGACAGCACGACAAAGATAATGAACTCGCGGCGGCGGCTCATGCCCTCCTTGTGCGCAAACACGTACTTCATGCTGGCGACGTAATTAAAGATGAGTGAGACGATAAAGCCGCTGGTGTTGGCGATTAGGATGTTGAGGCCCAGACCGTAGTGGAGCAGATTCATAATGCCAAAGTCGATGACCGTGGCAATGACGCCGACGACGCCAAACTTCATAATCTGCGCAAGGAGCTTTTGCATGGTACCTGCCTTAGGGTGGCGCTGGGGCGCCGTGGGGATGACAAACCCAGCAAGTTTAGCCAATCCCCGCGGGTGGAGCTAGGCGCGCTCCTCGATAGCACCGTTTCTATATGCATCGAGCAGTTGGCGTAGGTCCTGGATCTGGCTGCGGATCTTGGCGCCGGTATCGGTGTCGCTCACCATGCGGCGGCGGTCGGCCTCGTCAAAGCGGTTGGTCTCGCTTTCGATATCGATGTTGCGGGTGAGCGCCTCGGCAACGGTGGTAAAGGCCTGGTGCGACTTGAGGCGGCACCCTCGCGAGCTCGAGATAAGCGTGTAGCCGGCGATGCCCGTCTTGGGATGGTAAGCGCGGCAGAATCCGCCATCGATGACCAGCAGCTTGCCCTCGGCGCGGATGGGCTGCTCGCCCTTGGTGGTTTTAACGGGCGTGTGGCCGTTGATGATGTGACCGGTCGGTGAGCATGCCATGGGCGCGACGCCAAACTCGCGCATGATGTCGTCGCAGACCGAGGGCGACTTGGTAAGCGTAAAGTACGGGTCCATCGGCTCGACCCAGGTGCTCTTGTCGGCGATATAGGCGCGCTCAAAGGTACGCACCAGGCGTCCGCTGGCGGGTGAGTTAAAGCCAATCCACAGGTACCACATCCAGTCGAGAGCGTCGCGGTCGCCCACGCGCCAGGCGCGGCGGGCGATGTGGTCGCAAAAATCGAGATAATCGCGGCCAGCGTGCCAGGTGCCCAGGCAGTTCATGCTGCTAAAGGTGCCGTCTTCGTTGAGCGGCACGCAGCCATGGAACAGCAGGTTGCCGTTGGCGACCTTGTACATCGAGCCGTGGGAATAGAGGAAATCGATATGGCGATGCAGGTGATCGGCGGTGACAAACTCGGACACGAGCTTGTCGATGATGTGCTGCTCTTGGGGCGTGAGCGAATAGGGGTCCGCCGGGTCGACGGTGGGGAAGTCATTGGTCGTGAGCGGCCACACGCTGCCGTCGGCGAGCGTGACCGTGCCGGTGTCGTGATCGATTTTGTCGAGTAACAGGCGGTCGGTCATATCGAACTCGGGGTGGCGCTGGATAATCTGGCCCTCGAGCTTAAAGAGTAGGACGTTGATGGCCTTGATCAGCGGGGTGATGGACTCACCGGCGGTGTAGGTGGCATCGGCAAAGGCGACAAGCTCACGCAGCGAGATGCCGTAGTCGTTCTCCAGGATCTCGTAGTTGTCGTAGCGTAGGTTGTTGCGCAGCACCGTGGCGATGCAGGCGGGCTCACCGGCCGCAGCGCCCATCCACAGCAGGTCGTGGTTGCCCCACTGGATGTCGAGTGAATGGTAGGTGAGCAGACGGTCCATAATCTTGGCCGCGCCGCCGCCGCGGTCGAAGATGTCGCCCACCAGGTGCAGGTGGTCGACGGCCAGGCGCTTGATGAGCGAGGCGAGCGACTCGATAAAGTCGTCGGCGCTTGCGGTCTCCAGGATGGACTCCACGATGCGCTCGTGATAGCGCACACGATAGTTGTTCTCATCCGGATGCGTGTGTAGCAGCTCGTCGATGATGTAGGCGTAATCGCGTGGGATGGCCTTACGAACCTTGGAGCGGGTGTAGCGGCTTGAAAGCGAACGAGCGACCATGATGAGCTGGTCAAGCATCGTTTTGTACCAGGTGGGCGAGTCCTCGCGCTGGCTGCGGACCAGCTCGATCTTCTCGTGCGGGTAGTAGATGAGCGTGCACAGCTCGCCCTTTTCGTCAAAGGTGAGCGTGTCGCCAAAAATCTCGTCGACATGCTCGCGCACGACGCCCGAGCAGTTGTTGAGGATGTGCATAAAGGCCTCGTACTCGCCATGCACGTCGCTCATAAAATGCTCGGTGCCTTTGGGCAGGTTGAGGATGGCTGAGAGATTGATGATCTCGGTAAACGCGGATTGCTCGGTGGGGAACTGTCTCGACAGCAGGCGCAGATACTTAAAGTCTTGCGGGTTGCGATCGAATGCGACCATGAAACACCTTCCGATGGAGCTGGTAAAACTGATAAACAGCGTCAAACGTTTATCAGTATGCGCCGCTTTTGTTTCGATTTTGCGCCAGCGGCTGAATTGTCGGCTGAACGGTTTGGTAAATCGATTTAGTTGAGGTAGATATGGCGGTTGAGTGGAGACGACAGAGGGTGTTTTCTCAGATATTTATGCGTGGGGCCGGTGGAGACGATGGTGGTAAAGATGTTCGCTATTTTTGGTTCGATTTGGTAAATAGTGGACATATGTACCGTATGTAGGCTCACTGTGCGATAATTTGCGCAGCAATGAGTAAGGAGCCTCATATGAGTGATTTTGTCCTGACCTGTGAATCCGCCGCCGACCGAACCCGTGAGTTCTTTGCGTCGCGCAATATCCCCGTCGTGTGTTTTCATTACGAGATCGACGATGTTGTCTATACGGACGATCTGTATCAGTCGATTACGCCGGACGAGTTTTTTGCCCAGATTGCCGCGGGCGCCATGCCCAAGACGTCTCAGGTGAGCGTGGGCGAGTACGAGGAGTTTTGGGAGCCGTTTGTTGCCGAGGGTAAAGACGTGCTGCACCTGACGTTGTCGTCGGGTATTTCGGGCACGTATGGATCGGCCTGCGTTGCGGCGCAGATGCTCGCGGATCGCTATCCCCAGGGCGGCAAGGTGCGCGTCATCGATTCGCTGGCAGCGTCTTCGGGCTTTGGCCTGCTGGCGGAATGTGCCGCCGACGTGCGCGATAGCGGGGCTTCACTCGACGAGACGGCCGCCTGGATCGAGGAGCACAAACTCAACCTGCACCACTGGTTCTTTTCGACCGATCTGTCGAGCTACCTGCGCGGCGGTCGCATTTCGGCTGCGAGCGCGATCATCGGCACGGCGCTTAAGATTTGCCCGCTTATGACGGTCGATTGCGAAGGTGGGCTGTCGCCACGTGAGAAGATTCGCACTAAGAAGCGCGCGATTTCCGAGATGGCTAAGACCATGATGGCACACGTGCAGGACGGTGCGGATTATTCGGGTAAGTGCATCATGTCGCACTCGGCGTGCCGCGAGGATGCCGAGGCGGTTGCGGCGCTGATTGAGGAACAGGTTCCGCAGCTTAAAGGCAAGATTGAGATCAATAACATCGGTACTCTGATTGGCTCGCATACCGGACCCGGTACGGTGGCGCTCTTCTTTATGGGCGACAAGCGCGTGGATTAATTTGCCCCATCACGTCGCTGCATGATTGCTCAAACGAAAACGGCCCGCCTCACGTTTGTGGGGCGGGCCAAGATGTTTTGCTAGCGTTTCTTTCCGCGGAAGAAGAAGCCGTGCAGCGAGGGCTTGAGTCCACGGTTGGCGCGACGCTCCTCGATATGATCGTGGATCGAAGCAACGCGCTCGATGACTTCGTCGGGAATCGGCACGTCGGGATTCATGTTCTCGACCTGACTGACCTCGGCGGCGGCAACCTGGTCGATAATGGGTACATCGTCGTGCGAGATGACGGGCGTGGCGTCTTCCTTCATCTTGCGGTAGCGCTGCATCATGTCGGTCTGCAGCTGCTGGGCCGAAGGCGGCGTCCAAATGATGGCGTTGGCACCGGCGGCGATGGTTTCACGGATGCTCTCGGGCGTCTTGCCGCCCGGTGCGATGAGCGGCAGGTTGGGATAGTGCTCGCGCAGCTCGCGCAGGACCTGTGGCGTGTTCTTGCCGGCCGCGATGTTAAGGATCTTGGCGCCGGCGCGCACTTTGGCGTGAGCATCGTCGTCGCAACGAACGACCGTGGCGATGACGGGGATGTCGGCGATGTTGGTGATGTGCTCGACCATCTCGGCGGTGGCGGGGGAGTTGACCACGCAGCCCGCCGCGCCCTGCATCTCGGAGACGGCCGCCATCTGCACGGAGCGCTTGCCGGTGGTGGTGCCGCCGCCAACGCCCACAAAGACCGGGCACTCGGCGACCGTCAGCAGCGCCTGCGTAATGGCGGGTTGCGGCGTAAAGGGGTAGACCGCAAACACGGCGTCGGCATTGGAGTTGCGGATGACCGCCACGTCGGTGGTGTAGATGAGCGATTTGATGCGGCGGCCAAAGAGCGTAAAGCCGCTGGCCTCCTCAATCTCATCGGGCATGCGAAGGGCCGCCTTGCGCAGGCGCCCGTCGATGGGCAGCGGCTCCATGGGCAAAAGACCGTTGGGAGTTACGGCCACCTGGGGCTCGGTAAATTCGTCCGCAAGCTCGACCTCGGAGAAATCGACCGAGGCGACGATGTCCTCGTGAACCTCGGCGGGCACATCGATGGGAGCTTGGTCGTTTGCCGCGGCGGGCGTGTCGAAGGAGCTGGTGCCGACGAAGGCGTCGACGCGCTCATTTAGATCGTTGAGGGTATCCATGTGGGCTCGATTCTATGTGATGACGGCCGGCAGGGTGCCGGCAGCGTTGTGCTTGCTAAATCGTTTGACGAGTTGATTTTTCCCCGCCGCGCCATCCGTTAGACCGAAGGGCCGGCGAACGTGAAGGAGCTGTGGTGGCGGTGATCGAGGTGCTATCTTGAAAGTCCCGTTTAAAAGAGAGGTGACGCGGTATGGAATTGACAGCAATGTTTGGCTCGATTGGCCTGTGTGTGGGCGCAATTGTTGCCGCCGCGGTCATCTACTTTGTGGTCACGGCCATTAAGGGCAAAAGGGCCGAACGCAAGGAGCGCGCGACGCTTAAACAGCATCGCGACCAGCAGAGCAAACGCGCACAGAGATAGCTTGTTGAGTTTTGGATCCGTGCGCTAGCTGCGTTTTCGGATCAGGGCAATGTAGAAGCCCTCAAATTCGCGGCTGGGCGGAATGGTGAGCGTGCCGGGCAGGCCGTTGGCGATGGCCGATACCTGACCCGCGGCAATGGCCTCGGTCAGGGCGTTGGACTCGATGCGCGGCTCCTCACCAGCTTCCTGGGCACGGCGTGCCTCACTTTCGCTTGGCGTGCCGTCGAGGGGGATGAGCTCGCAGTCCATATGCTTGTCGAGGGCCTCTTGCAGGGCGTCCTCGTTTTCCTGCGGCAAGATCGAACAAGTCGAATAGACGAGCGTGCCGCCCGGTTTGAGGGCTCCCATGGCGCGGTCCAGAAGTGCTCGCTGCGAGCGGGCACACTTGCCGAGCAACTGCTCGGTGAGGCCGCGCAGGCTCTTCTCGTTGCCGCTGACGACGGTGCCCGTGCCGGTGCAGGGAGCGTCGAGCAGGATACGGTCAAAGCGGAAGAACTCGTCGAGCTCGCGTGCGTCGATGCGCATGACGGGCACGTTTTTTGCGCCTTGGCGGTGGAGGTTGGCTTCGAGCTTCTCGGCGCGGGGAATGCTCATCTCGCAGGCGGTAAGGTGCGCCTGCCCCTGCGTGAGGGCGGCGATCTGCGTCGTCTTGCCGCCAGGGGCTGCGCACATGTCCAGGATGTCCTCGCCTGCCTGAGCGCCCAGGACCAGCGGCGGCATCATGGACGACAGGCTCTGCAGGTAGATCTTGCCGTCGCGGTAGATGTCGAGATCCCACAGGTCGGAAACCTGGGCCTCGGGCAGGATGAAGGCGTCTGGGTACCAGGTGACGGGGTTGTGAGCGATGCCGGCGGCATCGAGCGCCGCAGCGATGTCCTCGGCGGTTGCCTTGAGCGTGTTGGCGCGCAGCGTGACCGGGCGTGTGGCCGCGGCGCCGAAGCCCTTGATCATGAGCTCGGCCTCGGCGGGCGCATAGGCGCCGGCGACCGTGTCGACCATAAAGCGCGGCAGGTCGGCGGCGGAGTGTTGGGCGGCAAGCTGGTCGGAAAGCTCGGTGGCGGCAAACTGCCTGAGCTTGAGCTCGGGCTTAACCTGCTTTTTCTGCTTACGACGACGCGGCTTGGACATCCGTCTTTCCTTCCACCTAAATGATTATTCTGGGACGGGGATTAAATAATCATTTAATGATCCCCGTCCCAAAAAGACTACTTTGCGTCGCCCGGGAATGATTTTTTAATCCCCGTCCCAGAATAATCATTCCCGGGCGCGTTGCTGTTGCCTAGTACTGGCTCTCGTGCTTGCTGAAGAAGTCGAAGCGCGGGGGCAGCGGCTTTACGCGGTGCTCGCCGGGCTTCTCGCCCAAGCTCTCCACAAACTCATCCGTGGAGGCGAAGATGTTATCCCAGCTAAAGAAGGCGACCGGGTCAACGTCGAAGTACTTGCAGATGAGCTCGCAGCCGGCCGGCACAATACCGTGCATGAGCACGGTCGCCACGCGCAGCTCGGTAAAGGCGTCGACGAGCGCTTGCGTCATTGCGGCGTTTGCCTCGTTACCCTCGAGCTTGTTGGCGGCCTTGGAGGCGTCGCTCCAGCGCTTGTTGGCGGCGCGCAGGTAGTCGTCGCACACGGCAAGCGCGCGGTGCGTCTCGAACTTGTACATGGCCTGCTCAAAGGCGAGGGCTGCCTGCTGGGCGGCTTCGACCACGGTGTCAGAAGCGGCACCGGCGGGGATGCAGCCGTTGCGGTAGGGGCTCTCGTCGCCTTCCTTGACGGCGACGCCGTAGAAGCAGCTGCGGGCCAGACGGTTGAACACGCCGGTCAGCAGCGCGCTCTCCTTAAGGGCCGGGTCGATAACGCGCTTGTCGTCGCAGGCGCGTACCTCGTTGCCGTCCTTGTCCTTGCCGGTCACACGCGTGTCGTATGCCTTGGGGCTAAAGCTCACCGGCTTTTCGGATAGGCCGAGCGACAGCCAGTGCGCGCGCATCTGCTCGCAGGTGTAGTGGTTGAGCAGGTCGTCTGCCGGCGGGGGAGGCGTCTGCGAGGACGAGCTGGCCTTTTTGCCCATGTAGAGCAGGTGGTAGCAGGCGCTGACGGTGCTCTGCGTGAGGTCCCAGCCCAGGGCCTCCCACATGGCGGTCTGCGCGATGCAGTAGAAATAGATGTTGTCCTGACCGATGAACTGGTAAATCTGAGCGTCGTCAGAGCACCACCAGTCGCGCCAGTCGAGCGAGCTGTGCTGGTAGGTGGGTGCGGGCACCTGCGTGGAGTCGGCGGCGGGCTCGCCCATGAGGGCGGCGTCCTGGGCGGCGACACCCTCGGTCACGCCGGCTGCCTTGGCATCGCGCGCGAGCACGGTGCGCGTATAGCTGATGGGCGCCCACAGGCTCTCGGGCCAGCACCAGCAGGTGACGTCAGTCACGCCGTCGACCTCGGGCACCGGAACGCCCCAGTCGATGTTGCCGGTGATGCGGAAGGGCACGAGTGCCTTGCCGCTGCGGAAGCGCACGCCGCCGTTGGCGAGCACCGCGTGGGCGTCGTCGCGCTCCTTCCAGCTGGGGAAGGTGACGGTAAAGCTGCTCTTGTTGCCCTCGGGCTCCAGCACGGTGTGCTCGGGGAGCTGGTCCTCGACGGCATCGAAGGCCTCGCGGAACTTGTTCTGGATGTAGAGCTGAGCCGGCAGCAGCCACTCCTCCATGGTCTTGGAGACCACGGAGCGAACCTGCGGGTTCTGGGCGAGCTTGGCGGTATAGGTCTTCATAAAGTCGAGGTAGGCCGGCAGATCAAAGTAGAGATTGTCGACTGGGCGCAGCTCGGGCACCTCGCCGGTGAGCTGGCTCTTGGGCGCGATGAGCTCCTCGGGCTCAAACTGGTGACCCAGGTCGCACTCGTCGGCGTAGGCTTTCTCGGACTTGCAGCCCTGGATGGGGCAGCGGCCGATCACCTGGCGGCCGTTGAGGAACGTGCCAGCCTTGGCATCGTAGAACTGCAGCGTGGAGCGCTTGGAGATGGTGCCCTGCTCGTGCAGGCGCTTGATAATCTCGCCGGTTACCTCGTTGTGAATCTGCGCAGCCGGCTCAAGGCCCGAGCCGCCGTAGATATCGCAGCTGATGTTGTAGTTGTTGAGGGTCGCGGCCTGGCGGGAGTGATTGGACTCGACATACTCGCCGATGGACTTATCGTAGCCCTCGTTCTCCTTGAGCTTGCGGTAGCTCTCCATGATGGGCGAGCCGTAGCAGTCGGTGCCCGAGGTGAAGATGACGTTCTCGCGGCCCAGGCGGTCGCGAAGGAAGCGGGCGAAGAAGTCGGCCGGGACAAAGACGCCGCCGACGTGGCCAAAGTGCAGGCCCTTGTTGCCGTAGGGCTCGCCGGCGGTAACGATGGCGCGGCGCGGCCAGCTGGGACGGTCGTTCATGGAATATTTGGATGCCATGGGACTCCTTCGCATATGGTGGGAGCGCGGCCGGGCGCAAGGCCTGGCGACGCGGTGGTCAATTCGTGCATATCGTTCGACATTATCGCACATGCGGACGGGTACGTGGCAGGGGCGCTATCCTAAGATGCTATGAATGAGATTTCCAACATACATGCGTTTGAGGACGAGGATTTTCTGCACGCCTGCTTTGTGTGGGGGATGGTCGTAGTCGGCGTGTTTGCCGTGTGCCTGGTGCCGGTGTTTATGCTGCTGGGCGGGCCTGCGGACTTGGACGCGGCTGAGGCGGGCGGCTGGACCACCGTCGTGGGCTGGATGGTCGGTGTGGCTGCGGTTTCTGCAGCGTCGTTTGCCGTGCACGAGCTGGTGCATGCGGTGTTTTTTAAGCTGCTGGCGCCTGCGGGCGCGCATGTGACCTTTGGCGCGAATCGTGAGACGGCGATGATCTATGCCTGCGCCGAGGGCGTTGTGTATTCGCGTCGGCGGTACATGGCCATTTGCCTGGCGCCCACGGTTGTTTTGACGGTGGCGTTTGCCCTGGGCTTTGCGCTCTCGGGCTATCCGCTGCTGTGTTACCTGGCGGCTGGCTTGCATTTGTCGGGCTGTGTGGGCGACTGGTATTACGTGCGGGCCATTTTGCGCGACCGCCGCATCGCTGCCTGCGAGGACACGTCCTTTGGCGTGCGCTTTTTCGCAAAGTAGTCTTTTTGGGACGGGGCTATTTTAGCTGCCATGATGTCGGGGTGAGTTTTCTGGGACGGGGATGTTGATGAAGTCGTTGTTGCTGCATGCGTGCTGTGCACCATGCTCGCTTGAGCCGGTTCGCCTGCTGCGCGAGGAGGGGTTTGAACCCACGATCTGCTGGACCAACCCCAATATTCAGCCGCACAATGAATGGCAGCGTCGCCTGGACGAGCTGCGCCGGTGGTGTGCCGACGGCGACATCGAGCTCATCGAGGCCGGGGAGGATCGCGAGCGCTGGGAGGCCGGCGTGGCCCCGCTGGGTGCCGATCGGCCCCGTCGCTGTCGCGCGTGCTATGCCCTGCGTCTGGCCGAGGCGTGCCGCGTGGCTCGGGAGCGCGGGTTTGAATACGTGGGCACGACGCTCGCCGTCTCGCCGTACCAGCTGTTCGATACCTGCAATGACGTGCTTGAGCGCTTGGCGGCGGCACACGGGCTCACCCCGGTGATTCGCGATTTTCGCCCGTATTACCCCGAGGCGACACGCCGTTCGCGCGAGCTTGGCATGTATCGGCAGAACTACTGTGGTTGCCGCTTCTCGGCTGTCGAGGCGGCCATGGACCGCGCCCGCATCCGCGACGAGCGAAAAGCCGCCAAAAAGTAGTTCACTTGGGACGTCAGCCTGCTAGGATGTAGAGCGGACTTTAGCTATATAAGGAGAATCCGACGTGTCTATGCGTACCGATGATTTTGACTATAACCTGCCCGAAGAGCTCATCGCCCAGGCGCCTGCCGAGCCGCGCGACTCCTGCCGCCTGCTGGTGGTTGATCGCAAAGGCTCCGAGACAGGAACGCCGCTAGAGCACGGCGGTACCGTTGAGCACCGCATCTTCCGCGACATCATCGACTATATCGAGCCGGGCGACGTGCTCGTCATCAACCAGACGCGCGTGATGCCGGCCCGTCTTATCGGTCGCAAGGCAGGCTCGGGCGGTGTGGTCGAGACGCTGCTGCTCAAGCGCCGCGAGGATGTTGATCCGCTGGGTCACGTTTGGGAGTGCCTGGTCAAGCCGGGCAAGCGTCTGAAGCCCGGTGCTCAGATTGAGTATCGCGCCGGCGGCGCCCATGCACCCGAGGGCGCGCCCGTGGTGCTGACGGCCGAGGTCGTCGACTTTGTCACCGATAGCCGCGGCGGCCGACTGGTGCGCTTTGAGCCGGCCGGTTGCAATGCCGCTGGAGAGCCGCGCACGCTCGACGAGGCCATTCATGCTGCCGGTCACGTTCCGCTGCCGCCCTACATTACCGATTACGAGGGCGATCCCGAGAAGTACCAGACCGTCTACGCCATGAAGGAGGAGCACTCGGCTGCCGCTCCTACGGCGGGTCTGCACTTTACTCCCGAGCTCATGGCCGCTATCGAGGCCAAGGGCGCGAAGTTTGCCGCCGTCGAGCTCGAGGTGGGTATTGATACCTTCCGTCTGGTGGAGGAGGACGACCCCACGCAGCACGTCATGCACACCGAGCGTTACCACGTGTCGCAGGAGGTTGTCGACGCCGTGCATAAGGCGAAGGCCGAGGGGCACCGCGTGATCGCCGTCGGCACTACCGCAGTACGCTCGCTCGAAAGCGCGTTTGACGCCGATGCTCCGGTGTCCGATCCGGCTGTGACGGCGCGCTATTTTGAGGGCCGCGAGGACGGGGCCGATACGCTCGGCCGCGGCGACATCGTGGTGCGCGAGAACGCGACGACGCAGCTCTACCTCATGCCCGGCTCGACCTATCACGTGGTCGACGCGCTGATCACGAACTTCCACGTGCCGCGCTCCACGCTCATGATGCTTGTGAGCGCACTTGCCACCCGCGACCAGATCATGGATGCCTACGCCGCCGCCATCGAGGAGCGCTACCGCTTCTTCAGCTTTGGCGACGCGATGCTCATTTGTTAGTTACGCGGTTCTACGAACCGCGTAACGGCTCGACGCTGCAAACCCGCCAGAGCGGCAATCTGCCTTTCAACTTCGGCGGCATGACCAGAAGGTCAATGCCGCCTCGTTTCAAGGCACCTTGCTCGCTCTGGCGGGTTTTCGCTGACTTTGCCAAGGCATCGGCGTCGCCTTTGTTGGCACTTGGGGACGTTCCTTTTGTGTCGGCACTTGGGGACAGTCCTTATGTCAAGAGATTGGTGCAAGAGGGATAGGTTGCCTTGCGTCGATCTAAATAGGTTGCGGTGAGATAGTTCTTGAATTGGCCTTATTGAGGACTAAACAGGAACTATCTCACCGCAACTGCGTTGAACGTTTTTTGGCAACTGGTTTACTTGCTCGCGAAGAGCCAGACCAGGATGATCGCTAGAATCACGGCGACGATGCAGACGATGGCACCGGTGAATTTGATGCGTGAGTCGCGGGTGCGCTCTCGTACGTCATCCTCGGTAGCCTCGAGCTGGGCCACTTCGCGCTCGGTTTCGGCGTGTTCGGCTTTGTCTCGGGCCAAGGATCCTGCAAGCGACTCAGTGATCTCTGGGTGGTCGTGCACCTCGGTCGCCTGTTCGATGATCGACTGCGCATGTGCGGCATCTGCTTGGGCGTTGGCGATGCTCTGCTCCTGGTCGCGGCGTGCCTTGTCCTCGGCAGTGACCTTCTCGCGCAGTTCGCGCTGACGAGTCGCGGCGGCTGTCTTCGCCGTCTGCAGCTCGTCGCGCGCGGCATCGGCTTCGGTCGTCGCGGCTTGGTGCGCGCGTTTTGCGTCGGCGATAGGGGCTTGAGCCTGCTCGACGGCCTGCTCGGCTGCGGCAAGTGAATGCTCAAGGTCGGCGGTGATGCGCGGGACATCTTCTTCGGCTTTACGCAGGGCATCTGCCGTGTCGGAAATCTGCATCGAGAGCTCACTGGTGCGCACCGTATAGTTGGCGGGATTTGCCGAGGGATTGCGTTGCAGCTCGGCATACTCATGGCGCAGCGTCTCGAGCTGGGCGCGCGTGGCGTCGACGGTTTGTTGTGCGGCCGCAATGCCGGCGTCTCGCTCGGCCTTCACCTTGTCGCGGATGCGCTTGGAATCCTCAAGACGTCGAACGAGGCGGTTGCCGGTCTCGCGAGAGCTCGCCTCGCGGGCCTCCACGGCGTCGAGCGCGGCCTTCAGGCGGAGCTCAGTCGCGTCATCCTCTGTCTTCATTTGTTCGAGCTGACCATTGAGCTCTGTCGCTTTGGCGGCGTGGGCATCACGGTCAATCTCGGCTGCCGCAGCGGTCTTTTGCGCTGTGGCGATCGCCTGACGCTGGTCGGCGACGATCTGGTCGTAGCGGCCTGCGATATCCTGGCGCGTCTCGAGTTCCTCGGCCTGATCGGCAATGCGCTGCTCAAGTTCGGCCAGGTGGGCGCGGGCATCGGCAAGTGCCTTTTTCGCGGCGTTCATCTCGCGCATGGCCGAGGCGCCCTGGGCGATAAAGGTGCCCACGGCGTTCGCAGTGTTCGAGACAGCGGTCCCCAGATCGCGGCTCGCGGCGGAGGAGTGCGGGGCGGTCGGGCGAGCGGTGTCGGCAGCGTCCGCATCGGCAGCCTGCGGCACGGCGATATTGCCGGTACCGCCCTCGATCACAGAAAAGCCTGCTGCGTGCGGGTCGACCGCATCGGCGCCAATCGTGGGATGCTCGAGCTGCAGAAACGAGGGCATGGTGCTGCCCTGGTCGGCAACCGGAGTCTCGCCGGGTACAAAGGTCGAGGCCGCCTCGGCGGCCTCCTCTTCCTCGGCGTCAACGTCAGCGTCGGCCACGGCGTCTTTCATCGCTTTGACGGCATCCATCATGGAGTCCATGACGGCGTCGAGCTCTTCTTCCGAAGAAACCTCGATAGGGCCCGCAGCTTGCGGAGCAGCATCCTGTACAGGGGCGTCGTCCTGAGCGGGCGCATCGTCATTTTGCTCGCCTGCATCTTCGGCGCCGGGGGTTTCCGCCGTAGCGCTTTCGTCCAAGATGGGGTCGTCGAGGTCAATATCATCGCAGGTCACAGCGTCAGCATCTGCGGTGACGTCTGCGGAATCATCAATATGCTGTTGAGTCTGGGGGTCCAGCTCGTCTGTCATAGGCATGTGCTCCTCATCGTTGTTTGTCACCCTATGATAAAGTCTCGCGCCGACATCCCGCGCGCTGCAGCAAAGTTTCAAAACGTGTTCGATGGCTCGCGTCGATAGCAAAAACTCGGCCACTTTATCCAGTTTGTACTTGACAATCCCTTCGCCGAAAGACGTTATGCCGTTCGCCTGCCGAGGCCTTTTCTTTTCACTTGAACCCGTTAAAGTTGCATTTCAGCTTTTGTCGCGTTTATTTGGATGCGCGCAGTCGGCGGGTGCGCCCGTCGCGATTTGAAAGGACTTCATATGGGACTTTTCACTGGTAAGACCGTGATCGTCACCGGCGGCGGCAAGGCCACGCTCAAGGACGGCTCCGCTGGCTCCATCGGCTACGGTATCGATATCGCTTTTGCCAAGGAGGGCGCAAACCTCGTCATTACCGGCCGCAACGTTGCCAAGCTCGAGGCCGCCAAGGAATCCCTCGAGGCCGAGTACGGTGTCAAGGTTTTGCCTGTTCAGGCCGATGTTTCGGCTGGTCAGGACAACGAGGCTGTCGTCCAGAACGTCATCGACAAGGCTATTGAGGAGTTCGGCCGCATCGACGCCGTCGTCAACAATGCTCAGGCCAGCGCCTCGGGCGTGACCATTGCCGATCACACCATGGATCAGTTTAACCTGGCCATTTACTCTGGCCTGTATGCCACCTACCTGTACATGCAGAAGGCCTACCCGCACCTGAAGGAGACCAAGGGCTCCGTGGTCAACTTTGCCTCGGGCGCCGGCCTGTTTGGCAACTACGGCCAGTGCAGCTATGCCGCTGCCAAGGAGGGCATCCGCGGTTTGACTCGCGTTGCCGCCAACGAGTGGGGCAAGGACGGCATCAACGTCAATATCGTTTGCCCGCTTGCTTGGACCGCTGCGCTCGAGAACTTCCAGGATGCTTATCCCGAGGCGTTCAAGGCCAACGTCCACATGCCACCGGCGGGTCACTACGGCGACGTCGAGAAGGAAATCGGCCGCGTGGTCGTTCAGCTCTGCGGTCCCGACTTTAAGTACATGAACGGCGAGACCGTCACCCTCGAGGGTGGCATGGGCCAGCGTCCGTAGGAGTTACGCGGTTTTACCAAACCGCGTAACGGGCCGACGCTGCGCGGTCACCAGAGCGACAACTTGTCATTCAAAGAGGGCGGCATGACCAGAAGGTCTATGCCGTCCTCTTTTCATGCCAATTTGTTCGCTCTGGTGACCGCTCGCTGATGTTGTCAGAGCATCGGCGTTACCTTGACTGTTGGATGTAGTCGTTGGGGACGTTCTTAAATGACTAGTCGAAAGGGACACTCTTGCCGGCACTTGGGGACAGTCCCTGAGTGCCGGCAGATTGGGGCGCTCATTTGCAAGATGGCGCTGAAGACTGTCCCCAACGTCTAGTCGTTTAAGACTGTCCCCAACGACTACCCAACGACTAGCGCGGGAACCTGATCCTAATGCACTAGTTTCTGTCGAGTCGGTGCTTCTTGCGGGTTGCCCGTATAATGGTTTGCGTATGAACCGCAACCAAGGAGTTCCAGTTTATGGACCAGAACCTTTTTAAATTCGACCTGATTGCCGAGGATCCGACGACGCACGCGCGTGCCGGCGTACTGCACACCCCGCACGGCGACATCGAGACGCCGATTTTTATGCCCGTGGGCACCAAGGCAAACGTCAAGGGCATTCCTACCGAGACTGTCAAGAAGCTCGGCGCCCAGATCGTGCTCGCCAATACCTATCATCTGTCCATGCGTCCCGGCGAGGATACCATCGCCGAGCTGGGCGGCCTGCACAAGTTCATGAACTGGCACGGCCCCATCCTCACCGACTCGGGCGGTTTCCAGGTCTTCAGCCACAACGATGCCGTCAAGCTCACCGATGAGGGCGTGCGCTTTATCGTCAACGATTACGACGGCCGCCACGTGTTTTGGACGCCCGAGGACAACATGGAAATCGCCATGAAACTCGGCTCCGATATCTGCATGCAGCTCGACCAGTGCCCGGGCTATCCCGCCACGCGCGCCTACGTTGAGCGCGCCGTTGAGCTGTCGAGCATGTGGGCCGAGCGCTGCTATAAGGCGCATACCCGCGATGACCAGGCGCTCTTTGGCATCGTTCAGGGCGGCATGCACCTGGATCTGCGCCTGCGCTCGCTGCGCCATCTGGAGGAGTGCGGCGACTTCCCGGGCTATGGTATCGGTGGCTATTCGGTGGGCGAGGATCACGAGACCATGTTCGAGACCCTGGCGCCGCTCGTGAGCGAGTACATGCCCAAGCATAAGCCGCGCTACCTGATGGGTGTCGGCAACCCGACCACGCTCGTGCGCGGCGTTGGCGTGGGCATCGACATGTTTGACTGCGTGCTGCCGACGCGCACCGGCCGTATGGGCACGGCATTCTCCAGCGAGGGTCGCCTCAACTTCCGCAACGCTCGCTTTGCGCACGACGACGGTCCCATCGATCCCACCTGCACCTGCCCGGTGTGCACGGGCGGTTACAGCCGTGCGCTCATCCGTCACATGGTCACGCAGAAGGAGATGCTCGGCGGCATTCTGCTTTCGATGCACAACATCTACTACCTGCTCAACCTTATGCAGCGGGCCCGCCAGGCCATTATCGAGGGCCGCTACGGCGCGTTCGTGAGCGACTGGATGAACAGCCCTGCGGCGGTGGATTACTAAGAGCAGCACGGGCGCTTGCAGAGCGCGGGCAACGGCAAGGGGCGAGCGCCGGCCGGTCATCACGTTTGCTAACACCGCTTGCGCGACCGATGACCGATAGCTTGCAAGCACTTGATGCATCGTGGGTACCATACCGAATAGTTGATGTTCGGGCGGGTGTTTGGCGCACAGCGTCGACCCCGCCCGTTTTTCTTTTTCTCGATAGGAGTACCCATGATTAAGAATGAGAACGTCGAGGGCGAGCCTGCCTACGACGAGACGTACCGCCGCGGCCCCGTGGTCATGCGCGGCCCCATGATTCCTAAGGACAACACCTACGCCAACCTGCTGGCGCCCGAGGACTCGACCGACTGGCTGCATGCCGACCCGTGGCGCGTGCTGCGCATTCAGGCAGAGTTTGTCGATGGTTTTGGCGCGCTTGCCGAGCTTGGACCTGCGGTGACCATCTTCGGTAGCGCCCGCACGCCCAAGACCGATCCGCTCTACAAGGCGGCGCGTACCGTCGGGCGCAAGATCGCGCAACGTGGCGTGGCGGTCATCACCGGTGGCGGCCCCGGCATCATGGAAGCGGCCAACAGGGGAGCGGCGAGTGTCAACGGCAAGTCAGTTGGCCTAGGCATTGAATTGCCGCACGAGCAGGGGCTCAATAAATACGTGAACCTCGGCATGGACTTCCGCTACTTCTTTGTGCGCAAAACCATGTTCGTTAAGTACAGCTCGGGCGCCATCGTATTTCCCGGCGGCTTTGGCACGCTCGACGAGATGTTCGAGGTTCTCACGCTGGTGCAGACGCACAAGGTCAAGCGCATGCCGCTCGTGCTGGTGGGCACCGAGTACTGGCAGGGCCTATTCGACTGGCTCAACGGCCCGGTGATGAGCACCGGTATGATTAGCCCGCTCGATCCGGATCTGGTACACATTACCGACGACCTCAACGAGGCCGTTGACATTGCGCTCAGCGGGCTGATGTAGATCAATCGTGCCCACGCGACATGAATACGCATGGCAATCTGATGTTATCTAACATCAGATTGCCATGCGTATTGGGTATACTGGTGTAAAAGACGAGGGCGAGGAGGTCGCAAATGTCTACAGCAACAGTTAAGCCTACGACGGTTCGAATCGAAGAGGGGCTCAAGGAGCAGGCGACTGAGTTCTTGGATTCGGTCGGCCTCAGCCTCAATTCCTATCTCAATCTTGCTGTTCGGCAGCTGGTAAATCAGCGAAAGATTCCTTTTGAGATTGTAGGAAGGGCGGAGGTGCCCAACGAGGTGACGAGGCGCGCCATGGTGATCGCCGAGGCTCATGAGCTGGGGATTTTGCCGGACGATAGCCTGTCATTCAATAACGCTGATGAGCTTATGTCATTCCTCGATGAGGAATAGCGATGTTCGAGATTAAAGTCGAGGCTCAATTTAAGGTGGACTACAAACGAACGATGCGCATGCATCCGCAGCTAAAAAGTGAGTTTAAAGCGGCGGTTGCAGAGCTTGTGGCTCATGGGTCACTTCCGGCGGAGTATGGCGCCCACGAGCTCTCAAACCCGGGCGGAAACTACAACGGCCACATCGATTTCCACCTATCCGATGGCTTGGTCGATGTGGTCGTTCTTTATCTTCCCCATAAGACTAACCCAGTGATTAGGCTGGTGAGAATGGGCACTCATCAGGAACTGTTTCAGGGTCCGCTGGGCTGATCGCCGATTTCTAAGTTGCGGTGGAATAGGGATTGATTTGCGGCTGATAAGCCAAAAACAGTTCCTATTCCACCGCAAGTGGTAAAGGTGCCCCTAGTGGATGGGCTGGTAACGAGGGCAGTAGCTGATGGCGATGGCGTCGACGCCTACATGGGTGGCGATGGTGCAGCCGATGGGGCCGGTGCCGGCGTCCACGTAGTCCCGGCCTGCGAGCGCTTGGCTGACGAGCTTTTGCTCCTCAGCGGCGCCGGTCGTGAGTACGCGCACGCTGGAGCCCGGATGCTCGGCCAAAAATGCGAGGCAATCGGTCATGGTGTTGGCAACGATGCGCTTGGCGCCGCGGCCCTTTTTGACGGCCTTGATCTCGCCCGATTTCCACTCCGGCGAAACGGCCAGGCGAATGTTGAGCATCTGCGTCAACTGGCCGGCGAGCTTGGGCGCGCGGCCGTTTTTGACCAGGTTCTCGAGCGTGCGGGGAATCAGCAGCAGGTGGGCGTCGGGCAGCGTCGCGCGGATCTGCGCCTCGGTCTCGTCCAAGCTGCGGCCGTCCTCGCGCATGGCAAGCGCGTACTCCACCAGCAGGCCCTCGGTGCCCGAGCCGGTGCGCGAATCGATGCAGCGCACGTCGAGCTCGTGGGTCTCGGCGACCAGGCATGCGTTGGAATAGCAGGCGGACCACTCGCTGCACAGCGAGATAAAGATCGCGCTGTCGTGGCCATCGGCGCGTACGCGGTCAAACAGCGCCTTGAACTCGCCGGCGCTCGGCTGCGAGGTGTGCGGCAGCTGCTCGGAGCCAGCCATGCGGGCGACGTATTCCTCGGCGGTAATCTGCACCTGGTCGAGCAGGTCCTCGCCCTCGATAATCACATGCAGCGGAATCACGTAAATGCCGAGCTCTTGGGCACGGGCGGGGGAGATGTCCGACGTGGAGTCGGTTATGATGGCAAAAGACATAATTGCACCTTTCGTTGGGGCGCGGCAGCGCCGCCTTCTGAAAGCAAAGTGCGACAAGTATAGTGGAGTTGCTCTACATTGCTAGGTTCAATTGTTGAATAGTCAACAGTTTGAAGCGGTGGTGTGGAAATCATCAACTGGGGAAGAAGGGTGCCGATGGCGGCATTGCAACTTTGCGAGCGGCCGGTTGTGCTGTTCGATTTTGACGGCACGGTGGCCGATACGGGTCGGGCAGTGACGACCTCGACGCGCAAGACGCTGGCTGCGCGCGGGTTTTCGGAGACGCAGATGGGTGATCTGCGCCGCATGATCGGGCCGCCCCTGTGGAAGAGCTTTCACGACTTTTACGGCTTTTCCCGCGAGGAGTCGCTTGTGGTGGCCGACGAGTACCGCGCCTTTTTTGATGAGCTGGGACCGGAGGAGTACCCCGTGTTCGATGGGATTCCCGAGCTGCTGGATGAGTTGGCCGCCCGGGGCAAGCGTATGGCCGTGGCGACGTCACGCATGGAGGCCAAATGCATCGACATGGTGCATGAGCTTGGTCTTTCTCAGTTCGAAGCCGTGGTTGGCATGAATCCGCCGCAGGGGCGCGAGACCAAGGCCGATTCGGTTCGCGATGCCCTGGCGGCGCTCGGCGCGACGGCGGACGATGCCGTGATGATCGGCGATCGCTTTAACGACGTCGAGGGTGCGCACGCGATGGGCGTGCCGTGCATCGGCATCTATTCGGGCGCGGCGGCGCCGGGTGAGCATGAGGCGGCGGGTGCCGATGCAGTGGTGCACTCGGTGGCCGAGCTTGCTAAACTTTTCTCTATCTAGGAACTAAATGTGAGGGGCGGGTACGCTTGCCGCTCATTGGTAAGGAGGCAGTCTATGAATCAGGTGGAGCAGAGCGTCGCTGAGTATGTCGACGAGGTCTGGGAAGATGTCGTCGCCGATATCGAGCAGCTGGTGAGCTATCCGTCCGTGGCAGTTTCTGCCGATGCAGAGCCCGGCGCGCCGTTTGGCCGCCCGGTCCGTGACGCGCTCGACTGTGCGCTCGGCATCGCGCAGAAGCTTGGCTATCAGACGAGCGACGACGAGGGCTATGTGGGCATTGCCGATATCCCTGGCCGCGGCGACAAGCAGCTCGCGACCATCTGCCACGTGGACGTGGTGCCCGCCGGCCCGGGCTGGAACACCGACCCGTTTGCGCTGGAGCGTCGCGAGGGCTGGCTGCTCGGCCGCGGCGTTATCGACGACAAGGGTCCGGCGGTGCTGTCACTCTACGCCGGCGCCTATCTGCTCAAGCACGGCATTACCCCGCGCTATACTTTCCGCGCGCTGCTGGGCTGCGATGAGGAAGTGGGCATGTCCGACGTTCACCATTATCTGGAGAACCACGCAGACCCCGACTTTTTGTTTACGCCCGATGCCGAGTTTCCGGTCTGCAATGCCGAGAAGGGCCAGTTTGGGGCGACGTTCGTGAGTCCCAAGATCGACGGCGGGCGCATCGTGTCGTGGAGCGGCTCCGAGGCGAGCAATGCCATTCCGTCGCAGTCCATCTGCGAGCTCGCGATTGCCGCCGATGAGCTGCCGGCGCCCGTTGAGAACGCCGACCGCCTGGAGATCACGGCGCTTGATAACGGGCATGCGCAGATTTTCGCCCACGGTATTGGCGGCCACGCTTCGATGCCTGAGGGCACCATCAACGCCGTCGGCCTCATCGTGACGTATCTGCGCGAGGCCGAGGATGCGTTTGGTGCGCGCGACGAGCGCCTGCTGACGCCTGCCGAGCACGAGTTCGTCAAGTTCCTGGCCTTTGTGCATGCGGATGCCTATGGCCGCGGCCTAGGTATCGATGCGACGAGTCCGGCGTTTGGCCCGCTTACCTGCAACGCTGGCGTCATCCGCGTGGCGGATGGCCATATTGAGCAGGTCATCGACGTGCGCTTCCCCGACAGCACGAGTGCCGATACCATCCGCGAGCAGCTCGATCCGCTCGTAGGCCGTTTTGGCGTGACGTGCCGTGTGGGTCGTGCGAAGGTGCCGTTCTCGGTCTCTGCCGACGATCCGGCCGTGAAGGCGCTTATTGATACCTATAACGAGTTTACGGGCAAGCATGCTGAGCCCTTTGCCATGGGCGGCGGCACGTACGCACGCAACTTTGCCCGCGCCGTCTCGTTTGGCCCCGAGGAGACCGGCCTGGAGCTGCCCGCATGGGGCGGCCAGATGCACGGCCCCAATGAGTGCGCCAACGAAGAGCAGCTCAAGCAGGCGCTCAAGATTTATATCGTCGCAATCCTGCGCTTGAACGAGCTGGAGCTTTAAGGTTACGCGAACGCCAGGGTGACAACCTGTCTTTCGAAGAGGACGGCATGACCAGAAGGTCTATGCCGTCCTCTTTCTGAAAATGATCCCTTGGGGACGGAGGAAAACGGATCATTTGGTGTAAAAGGCGGGTCATGCTTGTCGGCGGGATTGTTATTCGTTTGTAAAGCCCTGCCGCGCTTGCGGTAAGGGTCTATCAGATGCCCGTAATAAAGCGCAGCTGACGCGGGCGCTGCCCGATCGAGACCGTATCTTTCCAAACAGCAAAGCGGGCAGGGTGCCCGCGAGTCGCTTGTATGAAAGGAAGATCATGCTCGATCAGGCTTATTCTCGTCGTCAGTTCCTCGGCCTCGCTGGTGGTCTCGCCAGCATCGTGGGCCTCGGCCTCGTTGGTTGCGGCGGCGCAGGCGCTTCCGACGCCGCCGACAAGGGTAGCGCCGCTGCCGCCGAGTCCGTCTCCGGCGAGGTGACCTACGACGGTGCCTCCTCGTTCCAGGCTCTCGTCGAGGCCGCTGCCGAGAAGTTCATGGATGCCAATCCGGACGTCTCCGTCTCCGGTTCGGGTAACGGTTCGGGTAAGGGCCTGACCGCTGTCGCCGCCGGCACCGTCACCATCGGTAACTCTGACGTCTTCGCCGAGACCAAGCTCGAGGCCGATCAGGTCAAGAACCTCGTCGACCACGAGGTCGCCGTCGTGGGCATGGGCCCCGTCGTCTCCAAGAACGTTACGGTCGACGACCTGTCCCTCGAGCAGCTCAAGGGGATCTTCTCCGGCCAGATCACCAACTGGAAGGAGGTCGGTGGCGACGACGCCACCATCGTCGTCCTCAACCGCAAGGCCGGCTCCGGTACCCGCGCCACCTTTGAGGCTGCCGTCTTTGGCGACGAGGCCAACGACTTTAAGGGCGACGCCGAGCTCGACAAGTCCGGCGACGTCCAGACCCAGATGGCCAGCACCGACAACGCCATCTCCTACCTCGACTTCTCGCACTTCGACGACTCCAAGTTCAACGCCATCAAGGTCGAGGGCGTCGAGCCCAAGAGCGCAAACGTTACCGACGACTCCTTTAAGATCTGGGCGACCGAGCACATGTACTGCTCCAAGGACGCCGACGAGGCCACCACGGCCTTCCTGGAGTTCATGCTTTCCGACGACGTCCAGGGCAAGCTCGTCGAGGAGCAGGGCTTTATCCCCGTCTCTGCCATGAAGGTCGTCAAGGACGCCAGCGGCAAGGTATCCGCTAAATAAGTAATCGCCCCGGAAAGGTTTGCAATGGCAAAACAGCTGCCAAAGCGCGACCTTGAGAACGTGGGCCTGGGCGTCACGGGCGCGTGCGTAGCGCTCGTGACGCTTGTCGTTGCCGCGCTCATCTTTATGGTCGCCCAAAAGGGCCTCTCGGCTTTTCTCAAGGACGGCGTCTCGGTCGTAGAGTTCTTCGCCGGCACCAAGTGGGATCTGGCCAACACAGCCGAAAACGGCCTGCCCTACACCGGCGCCCTGCCCCTGATCGTCACCTCGTTTGCGGTCATGGTGCTCTCCACGCTCATCGCGCTGCCCATCGCCATCGGCTCTGCCATCTTTGCGGTCGAGATCCAGCCTAAGTTTGGCTCCAAGGTCTTTCAGCCGCTTATTGAGCTTTTGACCGGCATTCCCTCGGTCGTCTTTGGCCTGATTGGCTTTCACGTGGTCGTCGGTCTTATGAAGAGCGTTTTCCACGTAAGCACGGGTCTGGGCATCTTGCCCGGCGCCATCGTACTGGCGGTCATGATTCTGCCGACGATGACTACGCTTTCGGTCGACGGCCTGCGCGCCGTGCCCGATAGCTACCGTCAGGGCTCGCTCGCGCTGGGCTATACCCGCTGGCAGACCATCTGGCACGTGGTGCTCAAGTCCGCCATGCAGTCGCTCATGACCGCGGTCATCCTTGGTATGACCCGCGCCTTTGGCGAGACGCTCGCCGTGCGTATGGTCATCGGCGGCATCGAGGCCATGCCGACGTCGCTGCTGTCGCCGGCGTCCACCATCACCACCACGCTCACCACGTCTATGGCGGTCTATGCCGAGGGCTCGGCCCAAGACGATGTTCTGTGGGCGCTCGGTCTGCTGCTGATGGGCATGAGCCTCATCTTCATCTTGATCATCCACCTTATCGGCCGCAAGGGGGCGAAGGCTCGTGGCTAGCACGCGCATCCACATCGACGAGGCGAGACTCGGGCGTGTCCAAAAGCAGGACCGCATCGCCACGGGCGTGCTGACGGCGATTGTCGCCATCGTCATGCTTATCGTCGTCTCCATGGTGGCCTACATCCTGTTCGAGGGTATCTCGACGCTGTTCCAGCCGGGCTTTCTCACGCAGCCCGCACGCGCCAACGGAACGCAGGGCGGCGTGCTCTACCAGCTGTTCGACTCGTTCTATCTGCTGCTGATCACCCTGATCATCTCGGTGCCCATCAGCCTGGGCGGCGCGGTCTTTTTGGTTGAGTACGCGCCCGATGGGCCTATTCGCGACATCGCCTCGACCGCCATCGAGACGCTGTCCTCGCTGCCCTCCATTGTCGTAGGCATGTTCGGCTTTCTGGTGTTCTCGGTGCAGCTGGGCTGGAAGTACTCCATCATCTCCGGCGCCGTCGCGCTCACCATGTTCAACATCCCCATCCTGGTGCGCGTGATTCAGCAGGCGCTCGAGGACGTGCCGCAGGCCCAGCGCGATGCATGCCTGGCCATGGGCCTCACTCGCTGGGAGGCCACACTGCACATCCTGATTCCCGAGGCCATGCCCGCCATCGTGACCGGCATCGTGCTTTCGGCCGGCCGCGTGTTTGGCGAGGCCGCGGCGCTGCTCTTTACCTCGGGCATGAGCTCGCCGGTTCGCCTGAACTTCTTGAGTTTTAACCTGTCGAGCCCCACCTCCGCCTGGAACGTGTTCCGTCCCGGCGAGTCGCTGGCCGTGCACATCTACAAGATCTATGGCGAGGGCAGCCCCGAGGCCCAGCAGATCGTCTGGGGCATCGCGGCACTGCTGATGATTTGCGTGCTGCTGTTTAACGTAGTCGCCCGTATCGTGGGCAAGCAACTGGCAAGGAAGATGACGGCCGAATGAGCGAGATGAACACAACGCCCGCAACCGAGGCGGCATCGTCCGACACCCAGGACTTTTTGTCGAGCGTGGGGGAGAGCGAGAAACGTGTTCGCGTGAGCGGCAAGGCCGTGAGCGACGAGGTCGTGGTCTCCACCAAGGACGTCAACGTGTACTATGGCGACCACCATGCGCTGCACGATGCGTCGCTCGACTTTCACAAGGGCGAGATCACGGCGCTCATCGGGCCTTCGGGCTGCGGCAAGTCGACCTTTTTGCGCAGCCTCAACCTTATGAATCGCGAGATTCGCGGCTGTCGCGTGGAGGGCGAGATCAACTACCGCGGCCGCAACGTGAACACCAAGACCGAGAACACCTACGAGCTGCGTCGGTCCATTGGCATGGTGTTCCAGCAGCCAAACCCGTTCCGCAAGTCCATTCGCGACAACATTACGTTTGCGCCCAAGCGCCACGGCATCACCGACCGCGACGAGCTCGACCGCATGGTCGAGGAGAGCTTGCGTGGCGCCGCGCTGTGGGACGAGGTCAAGGACAAGCTGGACAAGAGCGCCTACGCGCTTTCGGGCGGCCAGCAGCAGCGTTTGTGCATCGCGCGCACGCTTGCGCTCAACCCCGACGTGATCCTGTTTGACGAGCCCTGCTCGGCGCTCGACCCCATCTCGACGCTGGCGATCGAGGACCTCATGTCGTCGATCGCGGCCGACCGCGCCATCGTCATCGTGACGCACAACATGGAGCAGGCGTCGCGCGTGTCCAACCGCACGGCGTTCTTCTACATGGGCGATATGGTCGAGTACGACGAGACCGACGAGATTTTCCAACGGCCTAAGGATAAGCGGCTGAATGATTACCTCACCGGCATGTTCTCCTAGTCCGGGACATGCTTGAGGCCTGCGGCGGCCACGGTTGTCGCGGGACTGATTGGAGAGGCGGGTCATCTCTTGCGGGAGATGGCCCGCCTTTTTGCTCTGCGACCGAAACGACCACCACAAAGGGGACAGGCACCTTCGTGGTGGTTTGGGGTGGGGCTCGCTGCTATCATGGACAACGTTGAATTTCTACGAAGGAGCAGGGCATATGGCGATTCTTTTGGGATGCGATTCCATCAGCCTAGAGTTTCCCACCAAGCATATTTTCGATAGCGTGACGCTCGGCGTGGGCGAGGGCGACCGCATTGGTATTGTCGGTAAAAACGGCGACGGCAAGTCGACGCTGCTGAGCGTGCTCGCCGGCACGCTGGAACCCGACGACGGACGCGTGACGCACCGCCGCGGCACCACGATCGGACTGCTCGGCCAAAAGGACAACCTGGTCGATACCGACACCGTGCATCATGCCGTCGTGGGCGACGCGCCCGAGTATGAGTGGGCGTCGAGTCCGCGTACGCGCCAGATTCTGGCCGGCCTCATCAGCGATGTGCCCTGGGAAGGCACAGTGGGCGAGCTTTCGGGCGGTCAGCGCCGTCGCGTGGACCTTGCGCGCCTGCTGATCGGCAACTACGACGTGCTCATGCTCGACGAGCCCACCAACCACCTGGACATGCGTACCATCAACTGGCTTGCGCGTCACTTAAAGGCCCGCTGGCAGCGCGGTCAGGGCGCCATGCTCGTGGTCACGCATGACCGCTGGTTCTTGGACGAGGTCTGCACCAGCATGTGGGAGGTCCACGACGGCCAAGTCGACCCCTTCGAGGGCGGCTACTCGGCCTACATCCTGCAGCGCGTGGAGCGCGATCGCATGGCCGCGGTTACCGAGGAGCGCCGTCGCAACATGGCGCGCAAGGAGCTCGCGTGGCTGAGCCGCGGCGCCCAGGCGCGTTCCACCAAGCCCAAGTTTCGCGTGGATGCCGCTCGCGAGCTGATTGCCGACGTGCCGCCTGTGCGCGACGAGCTGGAGCTCAAGCGCCTGGCGGTGAGCCGTCTGGGCAAGCAGGTTATCGACGTGGTCGACGTGGACGCCGGCTATGCGGATACCGACGGCGCGCCCAAGCAGGTGCTCTCCGACGTGACCTGGCTCATTGGTGCGGGCGACCGCTATGGTCTTTTGGGCGAGAACGGCGCCGGCAAGTCGACGCTGCTCGACGTGATCCAGGGCAAGATCGCGCCCCTGCGCGGTCGCGTGAAGATTGGCCAGACGGTGCGCTTTGGCGTGCTGTCGCAGCAGCTCGAAGAGCTCGAGCCCTACATGGGCGACACGATCCGCGAGGTGCTCAGCAACTATAAGAAGTACTACGTCATCGACGGCAAGGAGACTTCGCCCGAGAAGCTCTGCGAGCGTCTGGGCTTTACGACGCAGCAGCTCTGGAGCCGCATCGGCGATCTTTCGGGCGGCCAGCGCCGTCGCCTGTCGCTGCTGCTGACGATCCTGGACGAGCCCAACGTGCTTATCCTGGACGAGCCCGGCAACGACTTGGATACCGACATGCTGGCGATTGTCGAGGACCTGCTCGACGGCTGGCCGGGCACGCTGATCCTGGTGACGCACGACCGCTTCTTGATGGAGCGCGTGACCGACCAGCAGTGGGCGCTGCTTGACGGTCATCTGACGCATATGCCCGGCGGCGTCGACCAGTACCTGCGCCTGTGCAACGCTACTGCCGAGGGCGAGCCCGTGGGCGCGCCGAGCGCCAAGACCGGCACGTTCGACACCGGCGCCGCAGCGGTTGCAGCCGAAAAGCCCAAGTCGAGCGGCCAGCCCAACGGACTTTCCAATGCCGAGCGCCAGAAGCTCCGCCGCGAGGTGAGCTCGCTCGAGCGCAAGATGGAGACGCAGCGCGCCCGCGTGGAGGAGGCCGAGGCCGCCATGGCCCAGGTCGATCCCACCAACTACACGGCGCTGGGCGAACAGCAGGCAAAGATCGACGAGGCCCATGCCGCCATGGACGAGCTGGAGATGGCGTGGCTCGAGGCGAGCGAAAAGCTCGAGGGCGAGGAGTAGGCGAGGATGATCAAGGCCGCGTTTTTCGATATCGACGGCACGTTGCTGAGCTTTAAGACCCATCGGATTCCGGCGTCGGCGCAGCAGGTGCTCGACAGCTTTCATGAGCAGGGGATTGCGTGCGTGATCGCCACGGGTCGCCCGACCTATCAGATGCCCGATTGGCTGTTCGATCTTGGTTGGGATGCGTACATCACGCTTTCGGGTCAGCACTGTTTTGATGCCAAGGGCGTTTACCGCAGCTGCCCGATCGATTCGGACGACGTCGCGGCGATTGTGGACCAGGTGGCGCAGGGGCGCTATGACTCGCTGTGTATGCAGGGCGAGAACTCGTTTGTGAACCGCCTGTCCGAGCGCGTGGTGACGGCCGGCAGCAACGCGGGGATTGTCTACCACGAGGAACCGTTTGAGCATGCCTTCGATGCGCCGGTCTACCAGTTCTGCGCCTTTGTGGACCCTGCCGACGAACATATCGTGACCGACGCGGTGTCGCATTCTCTCACTACGCGCTGGTGTGATTTGTTCTGCGACATTATCCCTGCCAACGGCGGTAAGGACCTGGGTGTCGCGGCGACGCTGGAACGCCTGGGTGTCGACGCGAGCGAGGCGATTGCCTTTGGCGACGGCGAGAACGACCTGTCGATGTTCTCGGCCGTGGGCACAAGTGTGGCCATGGGCAACGCGCAGGATACCGTGAAGGCCGCAGCGACCTACGTGACGACCGCCGTAGACGACGACGGCATCTACAACGCCGCGAAGCACTTTGGCCTCGTGTAGCTGCGACCCGGCACTTGGGGACGCTCCTTATCTGCCGGCAGCTGGGGACACTCCTTGCGGGGCGTTCCCATTTTGTTTTCATCTCGCACGTTTTGTGAAACGCGGCTAACTTTTTGGTCAATGCAGTAAGACATGGTCAACTTTTGCGGTAAAGTAAGCCAAGGAAAGTATCCAAAGGCTAACTAGCAATCATCGCGAAAGGCGGCCCATGGCCCTACGTGAATCCGGAGAAGACTATCTCGAATCGATCTACGTCCTATCGGAACGTCAGGGCATCGTGCGCTCGATCGACGTTGCCGAATACTTGGGCGTAACCAAAGCAAGCGTCTCTAAAGCCATGGCGGCCTTGGAGAGCACCGGCTACGTGGAGATGGGCAAACGCGACGTGCATCTGACGGAACGCGGTCTTGAGGTTGCCCGTCAAATGTGGGAGCGCCACTGCTTTTTTGTAGGTCTGCTAGAGGACGCAGGCGTAACGCCCGAGGTCGCGTCGCAAGAGGGCTGCCACATGGAGCACTGCCTGAGCGAGGAGAGCTTCGAGAAGCTAAGATCGATGCTGAGACGGGGCAGCGACCGGGATCAGTAACCCCACCAACCAAGTCCAACTCAGACAAGGAACCCCGCCAGCAAGTGATGCCCAATAACCGCCAGCAACGTCACCGCAGGCCGGGACCGGGCTTGGGTTTGAAAACAATCCGCAGCGCGAGGCCCGCCTTTCCGTTGCTCCGCAGGAGCAGGAAAGGCGGGCCTCATGCGCGAGGACGTTTTCAAACCCAAGCCCGGTCCCGGCCGGAAGGACCACAGACGCTACAGGTTCTTGACACCCATCGCGCGCATGGCGTTCAGGATGGCGATGATCGCCACGCCTACGTCGCCAAAGACGGCAAGCCACATGTTGGCGATGCCGAGCGCCGCAAGCACCAAAATCAGCAGCTTAATGCCCAGCGCAAAGATTATGTTCTGCCAAACAATCGACATGGTCTTGCGCGCCACGCGGATCGCGCGGGAAATGTTGGACGGCTTGTCGTCCATCAGCACCACGTCGGCGGCCTCGATCGCGGCGTCCGAGCCCATGGCGCCCATGGCAATGCCCACATCGGCGCGCGTAAGCACAGGCGCGTCGTTGATGCCGTCACCGACAAAGGCGAGCTTGCCCTTGTCACTTTCGGCCGCGAGCAACGCCTCAACGCGCTCGACCTTGTCGCCCGGCAGGAGCTGCGCGTGGAACTCGTCGAGACCGAGTTGCTTGGCCACAGACGCTGCAACCTCCTCGCGGTCGCCCGTGAGCATGACGGTTCGGTTGATACCGGCGGCATGCAGGTCGCGAATCGTTTGCTCCGCATCGGCCTTAACGGTGTCTGCAATCACGATGTGGCCGGCGTACACGCCGTCAACGAGCACGTGGAGGATCGTGCCGACAACCTCACAGTCCGGTGCTTCAACGCCGGCCGCGGCGAGCATCTTGGCGTTGCCAACGACGACGTGCTTGCCGTCGATGGTTGCCGTCACGCCGTGGCCCGCGTCGTTGGCGGAGTCGCTCACGCGCTTGGGGTCGACCTCGCCCTGGTAGGCGTCGCGCACGGACTGCGCGATGGGGTGATCGAAGAACGACTCAGCAAGGGCTGCGACTTCGAGCAGCGACTGCTCGGTATAGCCAGCCTCGGGGTGCACCGCGACGACTGAGAACGTGCCGTTGGTGAGGGTGCCCGTTTTGTCGAAGACGATGGTGTCCACGTCGGCGAGCGTCTCGAGGTAGTTGGAGCCCTTGATGAGAACGCCCAGCTTGGACGCGCCGCCGATGCCGCCAAAGAAACTCAACGGTACGCTGATCACGAGGGCGCACGGGCAGCTGACGACCAGGAAGGTCAGGCCGCGCAGGATCCAATCGGACCAAGCGCCAGTCACCAGGCCGCCGCCAAGCGCGAGCACCGCGGCAGCGCCAGTGACGGCGGGGGTGTAGACGCGGGCAAAGCGCGTGATGAAGTTCTCGGTGCGCGCCTTCTTTTCGCTGGCATTCTCCACGAGCTCCAGAACACGCGCGACGGTTGACTCGCCAAAGGGCTTGGTGGTGCGCACGTGGATGAGGCCCGTCATGTTGATGCAGCCGCTGATGATATCGTCGCCGGTCTTGGCGGGGCGGGGGACTGACTCGCCCGTGAGCGCGGCGGTGTCGAGCTGGGTTTCGCCCTCGACGATGACGCCGTCGATAGGCACGCGCTCGCCGGGCTTGACCACGATCACGGTGCCGACGGCGATGTCATCGGGAAAGACCTGTTCGAGTGTGCCGTCGGCTTGCTCGACGTTAGCGTAGTCGGGCGCGATGTCCATCATGGCACTGATCGACTTGCGGCTCTTGCCCACGGCGTATGCCTGGAACAACTCGCCGACCTGGTAGAACAGCATGACGGCGGCGCCTTCGGCCATGTGCGGGTCGGTGTCGGGGAAGAGCACCATGGCAAACGCGCCGATGGTCGCGACGGCCATGAGGAAGCTCTCGTCGAAGGCCTTGCCGCGGCGGATGTTATTGAATGCCTTTTGCAGTACGTCGTAGCCGGCAATCAAAAACGGCACGAGGAACAGCGCGAAGCTGGCGTAGATGTTGCCGGGCTCCCCAAATGCGATAGTGAGGGCGCCGAGCTCGTCGAGGGCATAAACAACGGCAAAAATGCCCAGTGCTACCAGGATGCGGTTGCGCTTGTGCTCAAGGGACTCTTTCTTCTTGCGCTTCTTCTTTTTCTTTTTGGGGTCGGCGGCTGCCATGATTCAAACCTCCCATTTGAGTGTATGAACACTTGCTCATATAATTTCGCGAGCAAAGGCCGCGGCAAGCGCGGCCTTACAGGTCAACGTGTGCGCGGGTTAGAGAATGATCTCGCAGTCCGGCTCGGCGTCGGCGGTGAACTCAACGACGCGGTCCAGGACCTCGTCGAACTTGGCGTCGTCGGCCTCGAGCGTCAGCTTCTGGGTCATAAAGTTGACCGAAACGGACTTGACGCCATCGAGCTTAGCCAGCTCGTCCTGAAGTTCACGCGCGCAGTTGGCGCAATCGATCTCGTCGAGCTTAAACTGCTTTTTCATGGTGGGTTCCTTTCCCTGTGTTGGCGGTCTGGGTGCCGGCCGCGCTGATACCGTGGTTGATTGCTATTCGCAGATATGGCTCATGCCCTGGTTGAGCATGGTATAGACATGATCGTCAGCGAGCGAGTAGAGAATGTTGCGGCCGTCGCGGCGGAACTTGACCAGGTGCGACTGCTTAAGCGTGCGCAGCTGGTGCGACACCGCAGACTGCGAGGTCGCGGTCGCTTCGGCGATGTCAGCCACGCAGAGCTCGCGGCCCATGAGGGCATAGAGAATCTTGATGCGCGTGGTGTCGCTGAAGACCTTGAACAGGTCGGCAAGGTCGTAGAGAAGTTCCTCGTCGGGAAGGTCCTCGGGCGAGCAGGTGGTGGGGACGATCGGCTCGGTGGCCTCGATGCCAGTCTTTGTTTCATCAGCGTGGCTGCTCATTGCAATATCCTTTCATATGAACATGCGCTCATATAACTTACTTCCGATTATATGAGCGCATGTTCATATGTCAATGACGTACAGGTAATTCGTCGCATAAAATGATGGGGAATAGTGGACGAGATTCCGGACTGAGCGGTTTTGATAGCCGATGCCGGGGTGGGTGCCCCCGCGCCGTGCAAAAATTGGAGTATTCTGCAACTATAGGGGGTCCGTTAATCTATTCCAGGCCAAATAAAGCCGCTCAAGAGTTATCCAAGGGCGGTAAACAGACAAGGTCTTCCTCAAATGTTGCCTAACGTTCCCGTTCGATAGCGTTTTTGTTTTTCATTTGGATTAACTTGTGGGTGCTGGAGGGCCGACCCTGCTGAATACTCGCAATTTTGCACATCGCTAGGGTACCCACCTTGTTAGCCGGTCTAGCTTCCGGCCCCGAAGATTCTGCCCTCGGGCGCGAGGCTGCTTATTTGGGCAAATGATGGGCTGTCGGATTCGACAGTCTGCATGTCATCGATTGCCGGAACTTCATTTATTGTCGGGTCATCCAGCGTGATGCCTTCGAGTGTTGCTTTTTCGAGGTCGATTCGTTGACGATCTTCGGAATCCTGGCGAAGCTGCTTCTGAATTCTCTTTTTCTCTTCTATAAACCTTCTGAGCACAAACTGTCTCAGGTCCTCTTGCATGATTTGAAAGTCTTTTGGCAGACGCGAGGGGCGTATGCCCTCTTTCCGTTGGATCGCCTCCATGACCCTAACGAAAGCGCTGGCATGCATAAAGGAATAACGACTGACGGTGATGATTCCGTATCCCATGGACGCAAGCGCATTCTTGCGCTCCTCATCGATGGCGCGGTCTTCTTCCGCGTCATGATAAAACCCGTTGTATTCAATGTCTGTGCGAGATTTCTTTAGATACGCATCCATAAAGAACTTTTTGCGTCTCGTGAGATTCTTTGCGGCAGCGGTGACCTGCACCTCGCAATCGGTCTCAATTCCCTTAATACCAAGCCCTCCTTCGCTTTTAGGCAGCGTTAGCATCATGACAAAGGCCGTTTCCATAGGAGACCGGCATCCGTCGCGCACACATTGAATCGCCTTTCGGGCAAGGGCCAGACCGTCGCATCTGGTAATGGAATTAAAGAACTGTTTTAACCTTTCGGTCGAGGTGAGCGCGAAACGCTCGTTATACGAGGTGGAAGAGCCGGTTCCAAGGGAGTAAGCGCCGCACAATTCAAAGTAGTACTCCACCAGTTCGCGAAAAGGGAGATAGGTGGCGGCCTGAAGTGCGCAAAGCTCAACGCCAACAATGAAGATGCCATCTTTGAGCTCTATAAAGCGTGAGCTCGAGAATCGTTTTGACGAAACGTGGCATTGACAGTTCATTGCATAGCGCGCATTCCTGCGATCAAACACCATTACTTCGAGGCAATCATTTGCGTCAAGGGAAACATCGTGTTTGGTGAGCCATTCTGCGGCTGCGTCAAGGAGCGTTCCGGTGGGACATGATCCGTAAATCGCGGCAGGGTTACAGGGCTCGGTGTCTTTCGTAGACGCCGAATGCGCGGCCTGGTAGACCGCTTTTGCAGTGGTATGTGACAATACGATACTCATGGTATATATCGTGTCAGCTAATGCCGTGCTGATGGCGCTGAGTGGGAAAGTCGTTTTAGGGGCCTAACCAAATGCTGTCCAAAAGCTTGACGCAATTATGGGTTGGCATGCCTAAAATCAATGTTATCGCAGCTTAGCTATAGCATATAAAAACTCAATTGCTGCACATTTGATATCGATGCATCACCATCCGACAACGAATTACGTGTCGGGAATTGGCCGAAATCGTTCAAAATGAGGGTTCAGAATTTGTGATGGCAGATCTATCTGTGGAACATAGGGCGGCCCCGCTGCGGTGTTTCCCGCTGCGAGGCCGCTCGTGAGCAAGTAGTGTTTGTCGCAGGCGTTGCTATTTCGCGAATAGGTTCTTGAGGTTGAACTCGGCCTGTACCGTGCGGAGCATGAGGTCGGTGTCGTCCAGACCCAGATGCTGCTCGTTGGCGTCGGGCGCGAGGGTGCCGCGACGGCGTGCCCAGTTCTCGAGCGCGGCGGGGGCGGACTCGCGGGGGAGCGAGCGCGCGTCGGCGTCCAGGCTGCGGCAGATCTGGCGCGAGTCGATGACGATGATCTTACCCGCGCGGCGTGCCTCGGCGTAACCGTCCAGGTGAATCTTGAACCAGCTGTCCTCAAAGGCGGCGTTATGCGCCATGTACGGGTACTTCTTCATAAGCTTGAGCAGCTGCTTTTGCAGCTCCTTGTTCTCGCGGAAGGGCGTTTTGCCGTCGATGTCGTCCCAGGTAATGTGGTGGATATTCGACAGCGGCACATCTTCGCCGCGGTAGATGTCGGGCAGGCCGCAGTAGTGTGCCTCGGCGTCATGCGGGACGGCGTCGCTGGTGAGCTCCATGATCTCCCAGCCCACGTTGATGATATAGCCGCGCTCGGGTGCACGGCCGGTGGTCTCGATGTCGATACCGAGCACGGTGCCCTGGATGGGCTTGCGGGCGTAGGCCACGCCGAGCGCGTCGCGGTCGCCGCGGATTTCGCGCATAACGGACGCGGCGGTGCGCTTTTGCATCTTGCCGATGGCGGCGCAGGTGTCGGCATCGGACAGGCCGCGCGAGAGCGTCGCGGGCGTCACGTTGCGCAGACGCGCCTCGCCAATCTGGTCGCACAGGTCGCGGTTGCGGTCGGCCAGGTCGCGCACGGTGGCAAAGTCGAAGCCGGGGTCGCCCTCGGCGGTAAAGTACTCGGTCTCGAGCACCTTGAGGGCCTCCTCGCCCTTCTGGCGCTCGGACTCCATGGCGCCGTGGTCGCCGTAGATAAACATGGGGATAAACGGCTGGCGCTCGTATTCGAGTGCTTGCGATACGTTCATATGCTACTCCTTGGACGGGCCGCGTTGTGCGGCTCGAGGTTACTGAGTTATGGCGAGATGATAGTTTACCATAGGCAACTATTGGCACCGCGCCCGGGACAACTACAATACCCTAGTTGACCGCTAGGACTTTTACAATGCTGCCGAAAGACACGAAAGGTTCCATCCGTCATGGATTTACTGATTGATATTCTGCTCGACGCCGGCAAGGACACGCTGTCGCTGGTGCCGTTTTTGTTGGTGACGTATCTTGCTCTCGAGACACTTGAGCACGTTGCGGGCGACCGCGTCAACGGCGCTATCAAGCGCGCCGGCGCTGCGGGTCCCGTGGTTGGCTCGCTGCTGGGCATGGTGCCGCAGTGCGGATTTTCGGCCATGGCAGCAACGCTGTACGCCGGCCGTGTCGTGACCTTGGGCACGTTGGTGGCGGTGTTCCTTTCGACCTCCGATGAGATGCTGCCGCTGTTGCTTGCCGAGCAGGTTCCCGTGCAGACCATGGCGATGCTTTTGGCTTCGAAAGCGCTGATCGCACTGGTCACGGGTTTTATCGTGGACGCTGCCATTCGCGGCCTGCGCCGTAACGCCCGCGCGCACGCGGCGATTCGCCGTACCGTGCTGGGAACCGCGGCCAACCCGGCCCACGTGAACTGCGCGCACGACGACCACAGCGGCGGTGACATCATCGACGAGGTGGCCGAGGCAGGCGTGAGCGCCGACCACATCCACGAGCTGTGCGAGCGCGACCATTGCGGTTGTGATGAAGACGAGGACGAGCACGAACACGGACATGGCCACGATCACGGTCATGAGGGCGAACATGAACACCATGACGGTCACGGTCACTCTCACTCCCACGAAGGGACGCCTGTCCTGTCGATCATCCGCAGTGCGATCTCGCACACCGTGCAGGTCTCGGTATTCATTTTTCTGGTGACGCTGATTCTGGTCGCCGTGCTCGAGACGTTCGGCGAGTCCGCGATCGAGCAGTTCCTGCGCGGCAACGAGACACTCGCTGTCCTGGGTTCGGCGCTTGTCGGGCTGATTCCCAATTGCTCGGCGAGTGTGGTCATTACACAGCTGTATCTGGAAGGCGCGCTGCAACTGGCGCCGATGCTCGCCGGCACGCTCATTTCCGCCGGCGTGGGTTATCTGGTGCTGTTCCGCACCAACCGCAGCGCCCGCGAAAATGCCGTGTTCCTGATCATGATGTACGTCATCGGCGCTGGCTGGGGCCTCATCCTCTCCGCCGTTGGCCTCTAAGTAGGCCTAAAAAATGGGCTTCAAATAGCCATGCTCAGCGCCTGCGCAATGCGGCGACGCATGGCATTTTGAAGCCCGTTTTTTGTTGAGCAATGGATTCCGAGCGCTCACACCGCTCAAAACAAAAAGGTAGATTTTAGGCATGTCTCAAAAATCTACCTTGGTTAGTGCAGCAACTCGGTGAGGTTGCGTTTAAAGCGGGCGCGGTCTTCGCTGGTAAATGCTGCCGGACCGCGAGTGCGTCCGCCGGCGCGGCGTACCTTCTTTTCCTCGTGGCGAATAAACAGCTGCATGTCGATGGTTGCTTTGTCGTAGACGCGTCCGCGCACACCGATAGCGGCGGCATCGCGCCCGAGCACCATGCTCGCCAAGCCAATGTCCTGCGTCACGACCACGTCGCCCGCCTGCAGGCGTTCGACAATGGCAAAGTCGGCGCTGTCGGCGCCCACGCTCACGTCGAGCGTCGTGACCCAAAAGCCGCGTCGCGCGTGCTCGGCATCGCGCGGGTCGTCGCGGCGAATGTGCCGTTCCAGGTTTTGCGTGCTGTTGCCGGCGATAACAACGGCGACGCCCGCCCGCCGCGCGCAGTCAATCGACTCGCGTGTGACCGGGCAGGCGTCTGCATCAATAAAGAGCGTTCGTGGCATCTAGCGCACCAGTTTGCCAAACTGAATGGCGCGAACAATGAGCGTCACGCCAAACACCAGCAGCGCGGCACCGCTAAAGATGACGAGCATCTTGGCCGACCACAGCGGATAGATAAACACGAACATGCCCGCGATGATGGAGAGCGCGCCGCTCAGGATGGCGAGGGCGCGGTTGGCGGAAAGCTCGGATTCCAGAATCGACATGACGCCCTCGACGATCCAGCCAAAGCCGGCGACGACCACCACGAGCGTGGTGAGCGTCGCGGTCGAGAAGGCCTGGTTGCGCAGGATTATGACGCCGCCCAGAATGATGAGCAGGTTGGAGATGATGCTCGTAACGCGCCAGCCGGTGGGCAGCAGCGGCTCGAAAACAGCGGTAAACAGCCTGATCGCGGCCGTGATCACAAAGTAGATGCCCAAGACGGTCGTCAGGAAGACGAGGGATTTGGCGGGCGCAAACAGCAGTGCGATGCCGGCGACGAGCGCCAAGACGCCCGTGATGGCGTAAATCCAGCGCACGGCCTTGACGGCCTTGCCTGCCATGCTTTTCTCGTCAAATCCAAACGCGCTCGATTGCTTGTCATCGTTCTTAAAGATGCCCATGATGTCTCCTTTCCGTGCGGCGTAAGCCGTAGCTCTTGCAACCAGTATCGCCCAAGGGCGCCGTCGCGTGGGGCGGGAAGGGCGAATGGGAGCCTCATCTTCCCGAATTGTTACCTTTGTTCCCGTTTGGATGCGGAATATTCAACAGGTGTGGAACATTGCGCCGCTGTGTGTAATTGCCTACGTTTTAGGTTAGATTTTCTTAAGAACAATTGGCTTTTATTGGGGGTCTTATGAACGAAGCTGTTCCCGCGGCGCCGGTAAGCGCCGAGTCGATGGCAAAGCAGGGTTGCGAAAAGCTTGGCCTGGACACGTTTGACGCGCTGGTCCGCCGCGCCCGTACGTGCCGCCGTTTTGACGAGTCCATGCGCGTGCCGCGCGAGTTTTTGCTCGAGCTGGCGGAACTGGCGCACCTGGCTCCCTGCGGCGCCAATGCTCAGCGTCTGCGTTTTCATGTGGTGAGCGGTGCCGAGGATTGCGCGCGTGTATTTGATGAGCTTGCATGGGCCGGCGCGCTTAAGAATTGGTCGGGTCCTGCCGAGGGCGAGCGTCCGACCGGCTACATCGCGATTCTTGCCGAGCGCGCTGTTCCGGGTAAGCCCGCCGCGCCCATCACCGAGGTCGACACGGGCATTGCCGCGCAGACGATGATGCTCGCCGCTCGCAGCGCCACGCCCGAGGTGGCAGCCTGCATGTTCAAGGCCTTTACGCCCCACGCGATCGATGCTATGGGGCTCGATAACGACAAGTATGAGCTCAAGCTGATCATGGCTTTTGGCGTGCCGGCCGAGACGCAGATGATCGATGCGATCGATTCCAACCCCGACGGCTCAATTAATTACTGGCGTGACGATGCGCAGGTGCACCACGTACCCAAGCGCCCGCTCGCCGACGTGCTGGTGTAGCTGAGCGTCACCGCGGCGTGATCAGACGGTAAACCACCACAAAGGTGCCTGTCCCCTTTGTGGTGGTACGAGGGGAGGGTGTGTGGCAGATCTGTATTTGGTGCGGCATGGGCAGACTGAGCTCAATGTGCAGAGCATTTTGCAGGGCTGGCACGATTCGCCGCTTACGGCGCGCGGGCGCGAGCAGGCGCTGGCGGCGCGTACGGCGTTTGCGGCGCGTGGCGTGGCCTTTGATCATGTGTATTCCTCGCCGTTGGGCCGGGCGCGGCATACGGCCGAGCTTATCGTTGGCGAGGGCCGTTCCATTGAGCTGGTCGATGACCTGCGTGAGTGGCATTTTGGCTCGCTGGAGGGCACATCAAATCGCGAGATGCCGCCGCAGCCCTGGGGCGATTATCCGGTGGCCTTTGGCGGTGAGTCGGAAGTGCAGCTTCAGTCGCGCATGGTCGCGGCGCTGTCCCGCATCATGGCCAGGCCGCAGCACGACTGCGTGCTGGCGGTTTCCCACGGCTCAGCCTGCCAGGAGTTTCTTGAGTATGTGACTGGCGGGGGGGAGCTACCCGACAACGGTGCCGTGCTTCATTTTGGCTATTGCGATGGGGCGTTTTCGCTCTTGGGTTGGTAACGAACGAAAGGACCCCTATGAATAAAGATCTGTATCTGGTCCGTCATGGACAGACGATATTCAACCTTAAGCGTATCATTCAGGGGTGGAGTGACTCGCCGCTCACACAGCTGGGCTGCGATCAGGCGGCGCGTGCCGGCATGTTCTTGCGTGCGCGCGGCATTGAGCCCGATCATGCCTACACCTCTACGCTTCATCGCACCGAGCAGACTATCGCCAACTTGTGGCCGGGCTTGGCGTACGAGCGCCTGGACGGCCTGCGTGAGTGGTTCTTTGGCGACTTTGAGGCCGAGCGCGTGATGCTTATGCCCGAGCGCCCGTGGCGCGACTTCTATCGGCAGTTTGGCGGCGAGGGCCAGATCCAGGTGCGCACGCGCATGGTGGCGACGCTGACCGATCTTATGCGGCGTCCGGACCATACGTGCGTGCTCGCGGTAAGTCATGGCTCAGCTATCAAGGAGTTTTTGGACCACGTGCGGGGCGCGGCGGCCGACGAGCGCGAACGCGTGCCGGGCAACTGCTCAGTGCTGCATTTTGCGTTTGACGATGCGGCCGATACGTTTGAACTGGTCGAAGTCTTTACGCAGGAAGACTACGCGCGCGAGCTGGGGCTAGAGCCGCTCGTGGCGGCGGCAGGTCCGCAGCGTGGATAACGCTGACGTTGCGGCCCGGTTTACCGGCGTAATTGTTTGATGCGAAAAGGGCGGAGGTGCATGCGTTTGCTGCATCTCCGCCCCTTGTTTGTTTGGATGCTGGGTTTTCCAGCTTAGCGTTTGAGTTCGCTAGAACCGTGAGACCTGGTGAGTGAGCAGACCCGTCGGAACCTGCGGCGCGCTGCCGCTGACCTGCGCGGCGGGGAACAGCACGGCTACAGCAAAGTTGAACGGCTCTTTGCCAGAGTAGGCGCCGGCAGCGCGGGCCTCGTCGGCCAGAATCTGCGATGCCCCAGCCAGTGCGGCGACATAGGCGGAGTCACCGGCGAACACCGGGTCGGGCGCCTGATCGAGCATGGCACGGATGGCGGCAACGGCGTCCTCGCGCTTGACCTCCCACACGCGATGTGTGACGCCCGCGGGATCGGTGACGGCGTAGAGCGATGCGCCCTCTTTGGCAGCGCTCAAAATGATATCCATGACGGGCGACGCCTCGTAGGCGAGCGACACGGGGCGCGGCTGCACCTTAAGCTCGGCGATCGCGCGCGCGGCGGCGAGTGCGTCGACGCTCTCGGCGGCAGCCTCGTCGCTACCCGTCAGTACGTTAACCGGGCAAATCGCCACGACACCCGTCGCGCGACCCGGCTCGCCCGAGCATTCGTACACGTAATACGCCGCGCCTGGATCCTTGAGCATTAGGCCGTCAGCAATGGCGCCGCGCAGGGCGTCGTTGCCGCTCAGGATACCGCCCATCGCAGGCAGCGCCTCGAGCACACGGTCCTGAGCCGGGCGGATGCAGGGAAACGGAAGTGCTTTCATGGGCGGTCCTAACGCGCGAGTCGGTTTGTTCGCGGCTTATTATGCCCCAACTTGGCCGCTTGCGTCCCAGAGCGTGTTATCGGCAAGCGCGATGAGCACGTTTTGGCAGCGAACGATATCGGCATGGGGCACATACTCGTCGGGCTTGTGTGCGAGCGCCAACGAGCCGGGGCCGTAGCTCATACAATTGCGGTTGCCTGTCTTGCCGGCAATGACGGCGGTATCGGTGTAGCCGGTAAAGAAGCCGACGGTCGTGTCCGCGTCCGTTACGTCATCGGCGGCACGCTTGAGCGCTGCTAGAAGGGGAGAGTTCGGGTCGCGCTCGATGGCGGGGCGGTCGCCCGTCACGGTGTAGCTGCCATGGCAACCGGGAACGGCGGCTTCGGCGACGGCGATGGCATGCTCGACCATATTGATTGCGGCGGCCGTATCGGTCGGCGGGGTCAGGCGCATGTCGACCCAGACTTTGGCGCGGTCGGGTACGACGTAGGGGCGATATCCGCCCTCGATTTGGCCAAACGTGATGGTCGAAGGCCCCAGCTCATCGTGCGCGGGCAGCGCCGCAAACGCGCGACGAAGCGAACACACGACCTCGGCCATGGCGGCGACGGCATCCGCGCCCTTCCAAGGCTGGCTCGCATGCGCCGTCACGCCAGCCATTTCAATCTCGAACCACGTACGCCCCTTGTGCGCCACCTGGATCTGTCCGTCGGTGGGCTCGGTGTCCAGCACCCATTCGCGCGAGCTGACCCAGCCAGCATCGATCGCGGCCTCTGAGCCGCGCATGAAGTCTTCCTCGTCGACCGAGCAGATGAGCGAAAAGCCGCGGCGTGGCAGCGCGCCATCCGCCGCCACGCGCTCGAGCGTATGGACCAGTGCGGCAATGGCGCAGGCCAGGCCACCCTTCATATCGCAGGCACCGCGGCCATAGAGTTTATCGTCGCGCACAACCGCCCCAAGCGGTTCGATGTCTGCGTCCCAGCCATCGCCCAAGGTGACGGTATCCATGTGGCAGATATAGATCAGCCGCGGCTCGTCGCTTTGGCCCGGCACGGTGACTTTAAGGTTGCGGCGCCCGGGCAGCACTTCGAGCTCCTCAATCTGCACGGCATCGAGCGCAGAACTATCAAGTTGTGCCAGCTGCTGCTCAATGAGCCTCTTAATGAAGCGCTCAATTTCATCCTCATACGCGCCCGGGTCTGAGCTGTCGATCCGCACAAGCTCCTGCGCAAGCCGCCAGGCAAAATCCTCATCAACCATATGCAACCTCACAATCAGTTTGCTTTCCAAACCGATTGTAAGCCTCCTGAGAGATCCGCGACGTGGGCGTGGCAGTATTTACCGTTCGCAGGCCGAGCCAGCGCGTTTGCCGTCCGGGCGGGTTCACAAGCGACGCAGCGGGTACGTACCCTTCATGGACGACATGCTGTGCGACATATCTGCCTTTCGGTATCACCGGATACCTCCACAGGTCTTGGCAATAATGCCGGACCTGCCCGATTCTGCGGACGATCCGCGCAGGGAGCACCTATGTGAGCATCCGCTCGTCACGCATTTCCTGGGCACCCCGTTACACGTGTTGGCGCAGGGCAGCTGCGGACGTAAGGGCGATCGCATTGTCAGGCATGTTTGGAACGGGGAGAGGCCGTTTGATTCCATGCGACAGACAGAGTTTTGCCTCGATGTCGCGTCCCCGCTCTTTACCCTGCTGACCCTGGCTTCCTCGGTCTCAAACGAGCGTCTGATCATGTGCATGTATGAGATGTGCGGCACCTTTGCCGTGTGCAAGATTGCGCCTCAGGTAAAGTCGGCACTTGAGCAGGCATACGGGGGCCGGTGGGGTGACGCACGGTCGGGCTGGGAAAACGTAAAGGATGCCTCGGGGAATCCAACGGACCTGTGGAAACGACCTCCCTTGATCGAGCTCTCTGAGCTTACAGAGTTCGTCGATAAGGTCCGGGGGCTCCGCGGCGCTAAATCGTTCATACGAGCCGCGAAATGCATTACGGGGGTGGCAGCATCGCCGCTCGAGGTCCAGGCTTCGATGCTGTTTGGCCTTACGAGGTTGCGCGGCGGCGAAGGGCTGAGCCTTACCAATAACGTTGAGATTCGTATGACGCGCAGCGCCCGCCTGATTTCGGGGCTTGATAGGCGCTATGCCGATATCCTGCTGGCAAATAAGGACGGCAGCCGAGAGTGTCTGGTTGAATGCCAGGGTAAAGCCATTCACGGATCCATTGAATCCAAGATTTCGGACTCCGATCGAACGACGGCGCTGCAAGCGATGGGATATCCCGTCATTCTGATGACCTATGGTCAGCTGGCCGACTCCGATGCCTTCCGCGTGGTGATGGAGCTCATCATGTCCTATCTCGATGTGCCGCTGAAAGACAAGACGCCGCGACAGCAGGAGCTCGAACGGCGGCTTCGTGAGGAGATTTTTATCGATTGGGCAGGAATGTAGCCGCGCGGGTGGAAAACGGTCGCGCGGACTAGAGTTTTGGTCACAAAAAGACTTATATTTCGCCTTGGAGGGGCCTTAAAAATGCTATCTAGAATAAGTTGTTTCGGAAAATGGACAGTCAACTTACATTCGGCACATAGAGATCGATTTTTACCTACTAAAGTCCCTGATAAAGCTGTTTATCAAAGCGGGTGTGCTTAGCGACTTGAGCCTCACTATCGATTATCTGAAAAAACTTGTTATGGGTATCATTTTAAAGTCGTCCGGAGCAACAAAATCGGCCCCCGTTTCGTGAAAACGGGGGCCGAATGGGCTTCGTGGTCTGTCTGGCAGGATTGGCGCCGGCGCTATTTAATCACGCGCACACGATACATCGACGGAATATGCTTGAGTGCCTCGATCGTGCTGCCGTCCAGGTGCTCATCGGTGTCGAACATGGTGTAGGCGTTCTCGCCAGCGGACTCGTTGGTCATGCGCTGCACGTTGGCGTTGTCCTTGGCGAGAATGGCCGTGATCTGGCCGATCATGTTGGGCACGTTGGCATGCAGGCAGGCAATGCGGCTTGCGGCGCGCGCCTTGCCCATGCTGCAGGCGGGGTAGTTGACGCTGTGCGCGATGTTGCCGTTTTCCAGGTAATCCTTGAGCTCGCTGATGGCCATGTCGGCGCAGTTGGCCTCGGCCTCGCCGGTGCCGGCGCCCGAATGCGTGGTGATAAACGTGTTGGGCATCTTGACGGTCTTGGGCGTGGCAAAGTCGCAGCTAAACCAGCTGAGCTTGCCCTCGCGCAGGGCAGCGTCGACGGCGTCCTCGTCAATGATGGTTTCGCGCGCGTAGTTGATGAGCACGGCGTCGGGCGCCAGCAGGTCGATCTGCTCGGTGCTGATCATGCCGATGGTATCGGCCTTGCTGGGCACGTGCACGGTGAGGTAGTCGCAGCCGCGGCAGAGGTCCTCGAGCGTGCCCACGCGCTGCACCTCGCGACTCAGCACCCATGCGTGCTCGACGGAAATGAACGGGTCGTAGCCGTAGACGTCCATGCCCAGATCGACACAGGCGTTGGCGACCTTGGAGCCTACGTTGCCCAGGCCGATGACGCCGATGCGCTTGCCCTTGAGCTCGCGGCCCACAAAGGCCTTCTTGGCTTTTTCGGCATCGACCTGGATCTCGGGGTCGTCGGCGTTGTCGCGCACCCAGTTCATCGACTGCACGACGCCGCGGCTCGAAAGCACCAGCATGCCCAGGACGAGCTCCTTGACGGCGTTGCTGTTGGCACCGGGAGAGTTAAAGACGACGACGCCCTTTCTGGCGTACTCCTCGACGGGGATGTTGTTGACGCCGGCGCCGCAGCGGGCGATGGCGCGGATGCCCTCGGGCAGCTCGTGGCCGTGCAGGTCGGTGGAGCGCATCAGAATAGCGTCGGCCTCCTCGGCGGTGCCCACAAACTCGTAGCCCTCGCCAAATTCGACTTTGCCGTCCTTGGTAATGTCGTCGATGGTTTTAATCTTGCGCATGAAAAACTCCTTAGCGGATTTGTTTATAACAAGTGGTTTGAAGTGGCTGGTCGGCCCGCTCGTTGCGGGCTAGTTAGATCGCGGACTCAAACTATGCTGCGCTTCGAAGTCCTTCATATACGAGGCCAGTGCCTGCACGTCTTCCATGGTGACGGCGTTGTACACGCTGGCGCGCATGCCGCCGACGAGGCGATGGCCCTTGACGTTTTGAATCTGGTGCTCGGCCGCGCCTGCGACAAAGGCGGCGTCGAGGTCGGCATCGCCGGTACGGAACGTGACGTTGGCGATGGAGCGACTGTCTGTCTGTGCGGTGCCGTGGAATAGTTTGCTGTTCTCGAGCAGGTCGTAGAGCAGGTTGGCCTTGGCCCAGTTGCGCTCGGCCATGGCGGCAAGTCCGCCGGTCTGTTCAACCCAATGGAACACCTTGCCGCACACGTAGATGCCAAAGGTGTTGGGCGTGTTGAGCATGGAGCCCTTGGCGGCTTGGGTCTTAAGGTTCAGGTACTGCGGCGTCTGCGCAAAGGCCGGGTCGTCGGCGATCAGGTTGTCGCGCACGATGACCACGGTCACGCCCGCGGCGCCGGCGTTTTTCTGCGCACCGGCGTAAATGAGTCCGTAGCGCTCGACGTCGAGCGGCTGCGACAAAAAGCAGCTCGAGACATCGGCGACCAGCGGTACGTCGCCGAAGTTAGGCAGCTCGTGGTACATGGTGCCAAAGATGGTGTTGTTCTGGCAGATGTAGACGTAGTCGAGCCCGCCGCCCGCGGCCTCGGCGGCAATGCGCGCGTTGATGTCGGCCATGGCGGGAATGCGGTCGAAATTGGCGTCCTCGGAGCTCGCGAGCAGCACGGCCTCGCCGTACTTGGCGGCTTCCTTGTACGCCTTGTTGGCGAAGTTGCCGGTCACGACGTAGCCGGCGCGGCCGCGGCGCATGAGGTTCATCGGGATGCCCGCAAACTGCAGCGTGGCGCCGCCCTGCAAAAACAGAACACGGTAGTTATCGGGGATGCTCAGCAGGCGGCGCAGGGTTGCCTCGGCGTCGTCGATGATCTGCTGGTACATGCTAGATCGATGGCTCATCTCGAGTACGGACATGCCGCAACCGCGGTAGTCCATCATCTCGTCGGCGATCTCGGCGAGCACGCTTGTAGGCAGCGCGGCCGGGCCAGCTGAGAAGTTGTGCACACGTGCCATCTTCTAGTTCCCCTCGTAGTCGTTTGAACGTTCGGGATACTTTAGCACAGTGGAGCGTCAGGCGCGACCGAATCACAGCAAAACCCGAGTGCGCCGCTATGATTTACAGGATGGTTACATGGGGGAGGGGTGCTTTACTCCTCGGGCAAATCCAAATCTGCGAGCGAAGGCATGAGGTTCTCTAGGCGCTTGATTTCTTCGTCGCAAATTAGCTAACCCCTGGTCACTACGACGCCAGCGTGGCGATGACGGCTTCGTCGCCGGCGTATATGAGGGTGTTGCCGTCGGGGATGATCGTTTGGCCGTCGCGTTTGAGCATCACCACGATAAAGGGGTGCTTGCCTTGCGGCACGTCGCGCAGGCGCTGACCGGCCAGGCGACCGTGGGGCGTCACGGTGACCTCGCGCAGCGTAACCTCGGCACGCTCTTCGAACGTTGGGGCTGCCATCACCAGAAGGTCGCCTTCCTCGATGACGGTATCGCCGTTGGGCAGTACCGGGTGCGCCCCGTCGCGCAGCACCAAGACCACGAGCATGTCTGTGGCGCTGCCAATGTCCGCGAGCGAGCGTCCGGCAAACGGATGGCCAGCGCCCACCTTGAGCTTTACAAACGACATGCCGTCCTCGTCGCGGTAGTCGTTAAAGGTGCGGCGTACGTCGCCGGCCGCATCGATCATATCGAGTTTCTTCGCCACCGCCGGCAGTAGCGAACCCTGCACCACAATGCTCGATACGGCAATCACAAACACCAGGTCAAATAGGTCGTGTCCGCCGGGAACGCCGGCCACCACAGCAAAGAGGCTAAAGACGACCGAAGCCGCGCCGCGCAAGCCCGCCCAGCTTACGAGCGCAACCTGGCGAGGGCTCGTCTTAAAGGGCGCCAGCAGCAGACCGACGGCGATGGGGCGGCTCGCAAAGAGCATAAACGCCATGAGCGCCAGGCCGGGTAGCAGCATTTGCGGCAGGCGCGCGGGCGTGACGAGCAGGCCGAGCAAGAAGAAGATCGTCATCTCGGCCATCTCGGTAAGGGTGTCAAAGAAGTGCGCCATCTCGACCTTGCCGGTGATGTCGCTCGCGCCCAGCACAATGCCTGCCAGGTATACGGCCAAAAAGCCGTTGCCGCCCAGGTAGCTCGGCAGTGCGTAGGCGACGATCGCCACGGCGAACAAAAAGATAGTCTGCGCGCCCTCGGCCGTTGCGTGTGCGCGCTCAATCAGGCGGCTGGATATCCAGCCGATGGCAAGGCCCAGCCCCACGCCCAGGATGATCTGCTTGGCCAGCAGCACGGGAATGTCGATGTTGCCACCCGCCGCGAGGGTGGCGAGTACCGCGGTGAGCATGTAGGCGACGGGGTCGTTGGAGCCCGATTCGACCTCGAGCAGCGAGTCGGTGCCGCCCTTTAGCGACAGGTTGTGCTCGCGCAGCACGCTAAAGACGCTCGCCGCGTCGGTCGACGCCACGACCGAGCCCAGCAGCAGGCCGCCGATCCAGTCGAAGCCCAGTGCGAAGTGTGCGAACACGCCAGTGATGCCGGCGGTGGCGATAACGCCGAGCGTGCTCAGCAGCACAGCGGGCGCGGCGACGGGTTTGGCACGGTCGATGTTGGTGTTAAAGCCGCCGTAGAACATGATGAACAGCAGCGCCGTGCTGCAGACGGTTTCGGTGAGCGCGTAGTCGCTAAAGTCGATGTGCGCCGGACCGTTGACGCCGAGCAGCATGCCGAGCGCAATAAAGATGAGGAGGGTGGGGAAGGGGAGTTTTTTGCCGACGGGTTTGATGGTCAGGCACAAAATGATGACGAGGCCGATAAAGAGAAGTATCTGGTTCATGGATAGTGTCCGCTCCTGGGTGGTTGGCGTGGCACGGTCAGTTGTCTGCGGTTATTTGTACCCAAAGGTGGTGGGTTTATGGGGGCGGATTACGGGCGTGCGCGATATCGTCATAGACGGCTGCCGTCTTTGCCTCTGCTCGGAAACCCTTTCCAGCTTTATTGCAACGGAGTACAATGGGTAACGTTTAAGTTCAACTTGAAGTTTTAGTTGCGGCGCCGGGCTTAGACCGCAATGCAAGGAGAGGCGTACCATGGCGATCTATGTGACATCTGATGCTCACGGGCACGTGCGTGCGCTTGACGAGGCCCTGTCTAAGATCTCGTTGACGTCCGACGACACGCTGTACGTGCTGGGCGACATGATCGATCGCGGGCCCGATCCGGTCGGCGTTATTAAGCTCGTGCGCTCGCTGCCCAACGCCCACGTGCTCAAGGGCAATCACGAGCAGATCATGCTCGATGCCATCATTGGCCAGGACCCGCTCGATGCCGAGACCTGGGATATCAACGGTGGCTGGACGACGAGCGAGCAGCTCAACGACATGGAATTTGAGGCATACGAGGAGCTCGTGCGATGGATGGCCGCGCTGCCGCTCTACGCGGTGGCCGAGACCGAGGAGCGCCCGTACCTGCTGGTGCATGCCGGCATCCAGACCGAGGCGGCGCGCGCGTTTTTGCTTGAGCATGGTGTCGATTGCGGTGACGGCAGGGGAGCGGTCGATGCCGATAGCGAGCTGCTGCGGCAAATGCTCGCCGTGCAGTCGTCCGATGACCTGCTGTGGATTCGTCACGGCTATTGGGATGCGCCGACGGGACTGCTTTCTGCCGAGGGCGAGGGCCCGGTCGTGGTGAGCGGCCACACGCCCACGGTGTCGCTTGGGCGCTATTGCGAGGTTGGCGGCCTGGCGGGGCTCGATGAGGAGTCGGGCCGCGGGCAGATTGTGCGCCTGGGTGGCGAGGATACCGCCGGCGTGCCCGATCGCATCGACATCGACTGCGCCGCCGCCACCGGCTCCGAGTTCGGTCGCGTGGGCATCCTGCGGCTCGATGATGGGGCGGAGTTCTACGCGAACATCAACCCGGGCGAATAATCGGTGCAAGTGGTAGCTAATTTGGGACGGGGCTTTTTTGACTACTCTTGCCCTTCTGCCCGCTAATTGATTTCTCTGGGACGGGGATTAAATAATCATTTGGCTGCCCGCTGGCTAAGTGAGTAGACTTTTTTGGAAATGCCGAGCACCCAACATATTTGCCTCAATAAAACCGCAGGTCACAGACTTGTGCTCTGTCGGTGTGGTCAGGGATTCGGTAAAAATCTACTCACTTAGTTTTACGTAATGCATATTGTCTTCAACGAGACCCCAGCCGGGGCGATTCCATCGCAAATTCCGGTGACCGGGGCAGCTAATTAGGCGCCGTAGGGGTTGCGGTCGCGCTCGATGCGCTGGCGGATGTGGGCGTACTCGATTATCAGCAGCACCAGGAGTAGGGCCATGATGGCTAGGTAGCTCACCACGGCGCCCATCAGACCCAGCAGCTTAATCAGGATCACCGGCAGCACCACGCTTACGGCGAAGCAGATCAGGTAGATCTTGGTGACATCGCCGGCGTGGCGCAACACCGTGATGATGGCGTAGATAAAGTCGATTGCCGCGGTGACGCCGCCGGCGACAACCATTAGCAGTGCCAGCGTGCGGTAGCGCTCAAAGTTGAGGCCGTACATAAAGCTCATGATGGGGATGCCGGGGCCTGCCATAAATGCGGCGCACGCTCCGGTAATGACCACGATCAGTGCCATAACGGCAACAATAATCAAGTCAAAGCGGCGACGCTTGCGCGGATTCGCCCAAATGCTCGACAGACGTAGGAGCTGCGGTTTATAGATAAATCCAATGCTCAACAAAATAGCCTGCGCTGGAAAGAACAGTGCATTAAAGTACAGCTGGTATTTGTAGGCCAGTGTGCCTTCCATCACGAACTTGGGCATGCTCTCGATGAGGTTGAACAGGAACAGCGCACCAAAGAGCGGGGCGCACTGGATAAACAGGTGACCAGCCTCGCGCAGACTCATACGGCGTGATTTTTCGGTTTCGAGCAGGGCGAGCGGGGCGGTGACCAGCACGAGCGAGGCAATCGCGGCGATGCCCATGGCCATGGCGGCGATGGGCATGCTGCGCGTGAGGAACAGTGCCACGCTAAAGACCGCGATGACGCCGACGGATCGTAGCGTTTGGCTCATGCCGGCCAGGTAGAGTTTGTCGGCCTGCTGCAGGCGTCCCTCGTACACGTCGGCAATGCCGTCGATCACCTTATACAGGTAGACGCCCAGGCCGATTGTGGCCATCTGCGCATCGTAGCCGCGGGCGCTGCTGTATACCAGGCCGCATGCCAGCGCGAGCGCTCCGCAGATCCAGCGGTTGAGCTGGTAAGAGGCAAAGGACGTCTTTTCGTCGATGTCCGAGACCTGGAAATTGCGCACGCCGTAGTTGCACGCGATCATGATGAGCGTGCCGGTGACAAAGGCGATGGAGAATTTGCCAGCCTCCTCGGCGCCCACGAGCTGTGTGGACACGATGGTGAGCAACGGAAACACCATGCCCCACACGGCGGTGCCCAGGGTATTCCAAAGGTAGTCGCGACGGGTGGCGTGATCTTCGTACTCGGCTTCTTGCGTGGAGAAGCCGCCGCCGTAGACGGCTCCGAGCAGGCGGTTCCACCAGGCATTGACCATGCGGTGGATGGGGCCGGGCTGGCGATCGCGCTCGCGGCGACGGCGTGTGGCCTGGCTGCTGTCGGGACCGCCGGCGTTACGCTGGCTTAGCTCTTGGATTCGTGCGAGCTCCTCGGCGGTGTGCGATGCGGGGAACAGGCCGTTCTCGATGCGTCCGCCCTGCCCGTGCGCCCCGTCCGATACGGTGGGGTCGGCGACGCCATTGCGGCGGGCGATGGCGCGGCGAATGCTATCGATGGGCGTGATGCTCAAAGCGGAGTCCTTTCTATTGCTACGCTCTAGTATAGACGCGACGGTGTTCGTTCGTGTTTTTGAACAGGTTGTTCGATAATTTCGGCGGCGCCATTCAGTAGACGGCATTTGGGGACGTTCCTTATGTGCCGGCACTTTGGGAACGTCCCTAAGTGCCGGCATCCGGGGTCGCTCCTTGGTTGTTGCCTGTTCAAGAGTGTCCCTAACGACTAGGCCGCTTGCCTGCGATTTTTGACCGTTGGGCGGGCGCTTCGCCCTTGCCGCAAAAACGTTTTTGCATATCGGGTACAACGGGCTTTACGTGAGTAAAGTGCGCGCCTCGTCCACGTGTCGCGCTTTTAAAGGAGGCCCCATGCCAGGTGTTACCCCTGCAGAAGTTCTGTCCAACTTTGGCATTACGCTGGTCGAAGATCCCGCCGAGAATCAGCCCCGTCTGCTGGTCGATCTACCCGCCGCGGAGCTCGTCGAGCACGCTATCCGCCGCGAAGAAGGCCACATGGCATCCAACGGCGCGCTGGTGATCGAGACGGGGGAGCGCACTGGCCGTTCCCCCAATGACCGCTTTATCGTTGACACGCCCGACGTGCACGACAAGATCGCCTGGGGCGCCGTCAACCGACCGCTTTCGATCGAGAGCTACGAGACCATCAAGGCCGGCATCGTCGACTACCTCAACGAGCGCGACGTGTTCGTCACCCGCGGCATGGCCGGCGCCGACCGCAACCACACGCGCCGACTGCTCGTCGCCTGCGAGCGCGCCAGCCAGGCACTCTTCATTAAACAGATGCTCGCCCGCCCGCTTGCCCGCGAAATCGCGCGCACCGGCGAGCCCGACTTCTGCGTACTCGCAGCGCCCGGTTACCAGTGCGACCCTGCCATCAAGGGCCTCAACTCCAGCGCCGCCGTGGTCATCAACTTCCAGGAACGCGTGATTCTGGTCGCCGGCACCGGCTACTCCGGCGAGATTAAAAAGTCGATCTTTAGCGTCATGAATTACCTGCTGCCCGTCGAGGACGACGTGCTGCCCATGCACTGCTCGGCCAGCATGGATCCTGTCACGCACGAGACCGCCGTGTTCTTTGGCCTGTCCGGCACCGGCAAGACCACGCTTTCGGCCAACCCCACGCGCCTACTGATCGGCGACGACGAGCACGGTTGGTCCGACATGGGCATCTTCAACATCGAGGGTGGCTGCTACGCCAAATGCGAGGGCCTGGACGCGTTCCACGAGCCTGAGATCTTCAACGCCGTCCGCTTTGGCGCGATCTGCGAAAACGTGGTGCTCGACGAGAGCCGCAAGCCCAACTACGATGACGTCTCGGTCACGCACAACACGCGCGTGGCCTACCCTGTGGAGCACATTCCCAACGCGTGGACCAAGGGCATGGGCACCACTCCAAGCGTCGTGCTCTTCCTGACCTGCGATGCCTTTGGCGTGCTGCCGCCCATCTCGCGCCTGACGGCCGACTCCGCCATGTATCACTTTGTGACGGGCTTTACGGCCAAGATCCCCGGCACCGAGGTCGGCGTCACCGAGCCCACGCCCACGTTCTCTTCGCTGTTTGGCGAGCCGTTTATGCCGCTCGACCCCATGGTCTATGCCAAGATGCTCGGTGAGCGCATCGCCGACGGCCGCACGCGTGTGTACCTGGTCAACACCGGCTGGATCGGCGGCGGCTACGGCGTGGGTCATCGCATCGAGCTTGCCTACACGCGCGCCCTGGTGGCCCGCGCCCTCGACGGTACCATCGAGGACAGCGAGTTCGTGCACGACGACATCTTTAACGTCGACATTCCCACCACGTGCCACGGCGTACCCGACGGCATCCTGGTGCCGCGCCAGTATTGGCAGAGCACCGCTCGCTACGACGAGGCCGCGCACAACTTGGCCGTGATGTTCGAGGAGAACTTCGAGAAGAAGTACTCGCACCTGCCCGAATCCGTCAAGGCCGCCGGTCCGCATGCTCAGGTGCACGCCGACGCCCGTCATCGCGGCCACGGCCTGCTGGGACTTCGCCACTAGCGTCGCCTCAGACCCAAAACCACCATAAAGGGGACAGGCACCTTTGTGGTGGTTTTACTCGCGCGGATGACTCGGGTTACAATACGCCTGACATATCGCTCCCTTCTCCGGATGGGGGCAGCGTAAGCGCTCTTGTGGCGGCACCGTAGGACTTTGAAGGTGGCCGTCGTAAGGGCGCTTTTTGTTTAGGCACCCGGGCTCGGGCGCATGCTATGAAGGGAGAGCACATGAAGAGCTTTATTGCCGAGGATTCGTTTTGGGAGCTGTTTCCGCAGGCGGCTGTCGGTGTTGTGGTCGTAAAGGGCATGAAGCCCGCGGCTCAGATTCCTCAAGAGGACGTGGACGCGATTGCGGCGTTGCTCGACCGCGCCAATATCGATGCGGAGCGTCATCTGACCAGCGATACTATCAGCGAGAACGCACCGGTCAAGGCATGGCGCGAGGCTTATCGGCTGTTCAAGACCAAAAAGGGCGCGCGTTGCTCAATTGAGAGCCTGCTCAAGCGCGTGCTCAAGGGCAAACCGGTGGGCCACATTACGCCCGCGGTGGACATCTACAACACGGTGTCGCTGACCTACGCGCTGCCCGTTGGCGGCGAGGACCTGCATGCGATTGAGGGGGATCTTCGCTTGAAGGTGACTGACGGCGGCGATGCGTTCCTGCCACTTGGCGAGGAAACGGATGACCCGACGCTGCCCGGCGAGCTCGCCTACATCGATGATGCGGGCGCCGTATGCCGCTGCTGGAACTGGCGCGATGGCGTTCGCACGGCGCTGTCCGACGATTCGGCCGATGCATTCCTGGCGATTGAGTGCGTGGAGCCCGAGCGGATGGGGGATTGCCAGGCTGCCGTTGATCGTCTCGCCGAGTTGCTCGAGCGCTATCTGGGAGCGACGGTTGTCGTTAAGACGCTTGTGACCCGCGACAATCCCTGCGTGGAACTGTAGCGACGCCTGCGGATCATGTTCGCCGGTCAAAACCACTACAAAGGTGCCTGTCCCCTTTGTGGTGGTTTTTATGTTGATGGGTTAACAAATGGGATATTTGGGTATGGGTGTTGCCTCGTGCGGCTAAGATGTTTACCCGTTAGCATCATGTAAGCGAAAGGCGGTCGTCTCCCATGCAGCAGAACGACGAGACACGTTTTGAGGACTTTGTCGGACTGATCAGCGGGCTCTACAAGGAGATCCAGCGCATTAAGACATCCGAGGGCGCAAGGCTGGGCCTCAAGGGCTCCGACGTTATGTGCCTGTACTATCTTGAGCGCAGCAAGGACGGCCTGACTGGCGCTGACCTGGCTCGCATGGCAGGCGTGACCCGTGCCGCCGTCTCGCGCACGCTCGCGCATCTGGAGGAGGGCGGCTACGTCGAGGTCGACGACTCGGGTGATGCGGCCGTTAAGTATCGTGCCCCGGTGCGCCTGACCGCTCTGGGCGGCGAGAGCATGAGCGAGGCGGACCGCATCATTCGCGAGGTGCTCGACACCACCGGTAAGGCTATGGGTGTGGAGCAGCGCGAGCAGATGTATGCGTCGCTGCGTACGATTCTCAACACCCTGCGTGAGATCTAAGGCCGCCAAGGCATTTGCTTCCCATTAAAAACTGCATCGTCCCGTTTGAGCGCGTATGCCGTGCCGGGACATTGCTGTCAAAATTCCCTGCGCGAGACCTGCGCAAGAAAGGATTCGCTATGTCCGTCCGCATTATTACCGATTCCGCCAGCGATATGTCGCCGGCGGAGCACCCGGCGCTGTCCGTCTTGCCGCTGTCCGTTACCTTTGGCACCGATGTGTATATGGATGGCGTCGATATCGATCACCAGCGCTTTTACGAGATGCTCGTGGAGCGCGACGAGCTGCCCAAGACCGGTCAGGTCAACCCGTACGCCTTTTCGCAGGCGATTGCCGAAGCACGTGAGGCCGGCGACGAGGCGGTGATTATTACCGTGGGTGCCAAACTTTCGGGGACCAATCAGAGCGCCCGTACCGCACTTGCCGAGGCGCCGGGCGGCGACGTGTATGTGGTTGATAGCAATAACGTTACCCTGGGTGAGCGCGTGCTGGTCGAGTATGCCCTGCGCCTAGTGGACGAGGGCCAGGGCGCGGCCCAGATCGCGGCGGCTGTCGAGGCCGTCCGTGACCGCGTGGTGGTTATTGGTCTGCTCGAGACGCTGGAGTACCTGGTGCGCGGCGGTCGCCTGTCTGCTGCTGCCGGTGCCGTGGGTACGCTGCTCAACGTAAAGCCTGTTGTGGCTGCCGAGGACGGTCTGATCGTGCAGCTGGGCAAGGCGCGCGGTTCCAAGAACGGACGTAACCTGCTCAACCAGAAGGTCGAAAAGGCAGGCGGCATCGACTTTTCCATGCCGCTGGCGCTCGGCTATACGGGCCTTTCGGATGCGGTGCTCAAGAAGTATATCGAGGACAGCGCGGCACTGTGGGCTGGCCACACCGAGGGCGAACTGCCCGTTCACACCATCGGTGCCACCATCGGCACCCATGTAGGCCCCGGCGCCGTAGCCGTGGCCTTCTTCCAGCCCGTTAACTAGCCCACCTGCCAAAACCACCACAAAGGTGCCTATCCCCTTTGTGGTGGTTTTGGCAGGTTTACCGAGGTTAACTTATGGAGAAGGTATGGCGGCGCGGTTTGTCGCAGCAAAGTAAACCACGGTGAACTATATTGTTTTCAGCAACGGAGCAGGCAATAGGCGATGAAAAAGCCTGCCCTGTTGAGTTTGATTCGCATTCCTCCCCTCTGTGCGATTCAACGGTGTACTTCGGGAACAGGCCCGCTGGCAACTATCTGCCAGCGGGCCTGTTCCTGTTTCGGTGAGGATTCAGCCTCACCGTCTATGTTGTGCGAAGGCGCTTTGCCTAGTACACCATGCCCATGGCGTCCTGAACCTCGCCCAGGGTCTGCTCGGCGATCTCATTGGCGCGACGGTTGCCCTCGTGCAGGACGTCCTTTACGTAATCCAGGTCGTTCTCGTAGCGCTGGCGACGCTCACGGATCGGCGCGAAGTACTCGTTGACGGCCTCGGTCACGTACTTCTTGAGCTGGCCGGAGCCGCCCATGCCAATCTCCTCGGCAATCTCGACTTCGGAACGGCCGGTGCAGATGGCGGCCGTCGAAAGCAGACCGGACACGCCGGGGCGGTTCTCGGGATCGAACGTGATCATGCGCTCGGAGTCGGTCTGGCTCTTCTTGATGCGCTTGGCCGTCTCCTCGGCGGTCATCGAGATGTTGATGGCGTTACCGTAGCTCTTGCTCATCTTGCGACCGTCCAGGCCCGGCAGCAGCGGGGTCTCGGACAGCAGTGCGTCGACCTCGGGGAACACCTTGCCGTAGCGGTTGTTAAAGCGGCGGGCGATGGTGCGGGTGAGCTCGATGTGCGGCAGCTGGTCGCGACCGACGGGCACCACATTGCCCTTGCAGAACAGGATGTCGCAGGCCTGGTGCACCGGGTAGGTGAGCAGAAGGCCGGTGAGCTCGTGGCCCGAGGCCTCCATCTCGGCCTTGACCGTGGGGTTGCGCGCCAGCTCGGCCTCGGACACCAGCGACAGGAACGGCAGCATGAGCTGGTTGGCGGCGGGCACGGCGGAGTGCGCGTAGATCATGGTCTTGTCGGGGTCGATGCCGCAGGCAAGGTAGTCCATGACCATGTTGTACACGTTGTCCTGGATGTGCTCGGTCGTGTCGCGGTCGGTGATGACCTGGTAGTCGGCGATGAGTACGTTGGTCTTGGCACCCATGTTCTGCAGCTCCACACGGCCCTTGAGGGTGCCGAAGTAGTGACCCAGATGCAGACGGCCGGTGGGGCGGTCGCCGGTGAGCATGGTGAACTTGTCGGGCGTCTTGGCCAGGCCCTCGCGAATGGCGTTGCTCTTCTGCAGAGCGACTTCGTAGCTGTTCTCGTTTGGCATAATTGCTCCTAACGTATGTTCATGGGTCAAGATGATAACGCGTTTATTGGAGGGGCGGGGCGTAAGTAGGCGAGGGGCTGGCAAGGGGTGGCATGTGCGATGGGCGCGGCGTGGCTGCGCGTTTGGCCGGCGGCGCCTGGGCGCATCCTCGGCAGCTTACCCTAGCGCCTGTGGTGTCGCTCTTCCTTACGCTCTTCTGCCGCCTGCTCCTCCTGCTTAAAGGCGGGATCGTCGGGGGTGACGAGCTCATCCTCGTGTGTGCGCTTGTTGTAATGGTGGCGCAGCACGGGCTCAAACAGATGTAGATGCTTGGCAAAGGCCGCCGAGCCAATGGCGAGCACGGTAAAGATGAGCACGCGCATGGGCACCTCGACCTGGTTAATCGCGGCGGCGCCGGCCGAAAGCATAATGCACCAGGCGTAGATGAGGAGCACTGCCTGTTTTTGGTTGTAGCCCTCTTGGATCAGGCGGTGGTGGATGTGGCCCTTGTCGGCCTGCCCGATGCTAATGTGGGCGCGCTTGCGGCGCACGATGGCGCTAAACGTGTCGATGATGGGCACGCCGGCAACGATGAGTGGGATGATAAGCGAGGTGAGCGCGGCGGTGCGGCTCACGTTGAGCAACGAGATGGAGCCCAGCGCAAAGCCCAGAAGCAGCGACCCCGAGTCGCCCAAGAAGATGCTTGCGGGGTTGAAGTTGTAGCGCAAAAAGGCCAGGCAGGCGCCAAAGAGCGCAATGGAGAGCGCGGCGGCGTCGATGCGGCCCGAGAGAACGGCCATCGAAAACATGGTGAACGACGCGATGCCGCAGATGCCCGTGGCCAAGCCGTCGAGGCCGTCGATGAGGTTAATGATGTTGGTGAATGCCACCAGATAGATCACGGTGATGGGGTAGGCGAGCCATCCGAGCATGATCTCGCCGGGGGCAAACGGGTTGACGATGACGCCGATGCGCAGGCCGCCCACGCAGGCGATGAGCGCGGCGAGGACCTGACCGGCCAGTTTTTGCTTGGGCTTGAGCTGGAAGACGTCGTCGATAGCGCCGGTCGCAAAGATGACGGTAAAGGAGAGCGCCAGCATGGGATAGCTAATGTGAAGGCGCGGGTGCGGCACCAGGACGGGCGGCCAGCCTAGGTGCCAGGTGCCTAGGATTTGCACAATGCAGGCAACGACCAGGCCCAAAAACACCGCCGTTCCGCCCAAACGCGGGATGGGCTTGGTGTTGATGCGGCGCTTGGAAGGATAGTCGACGGCGTCGAGCTTAATTGCCAAGCGCTTGACCAGGGGCACAATGAGGAAGGTCGTGATAAAGGCCGCCGCTGCCACGCATAGGTACGGTATGTAGCTCGGGGATGAAGCCATGAATCTAAAAACCGCCAAGCGTCGAAGGAAAAGGTCAGAAGAACGCCATGCGCAAAGGGCATAGCCGAACCATGATACTCGACCACGGGGGGTGCATGGAATTGCATGCAGCGATAATCACGCGCTTACCAGATATTGGGATGTTGTCGATGGCTTGTCGGGATACCGGCGGGGATCCATATGGGCTGTAATGGTGGTTTTCGGCAAATGAAAACCACCCCCCACGTTACGAAAATGAACCCACCTAAAACAGGTGGGTGCCCTCATCGACTGTTCCAGCGTCCTTAACAACGAAGGATACCTGTACTAGGTACGACTGTGTGGGCTCCCTAAATAAACGCGACGGTTCACCCAGTTGCTCCGCGGGGGGCGGAATACCTACATCATAAAGCGGCACTTTATCGATTCCAGTCTTGACATTACAAAAATCGTGTCGGACGATTACGGCGCCTTGGGCTCGAGCCGTCTGTGCGGTTGGTCCCTTTACGTTTGAGCTGCTGAATCATTGTTTTGGAGCATGTTTTTATGCCGACGTCGTTGACCGAACTTTTTTCGCCCGCCTGCCATTTGTGTCCGCGCCGTTGCGGTGCGGCGCGCGACGAGGGCGCGCGTGGCGTGTGCGGCGCCGACAACACGCTTAAGGTCGCCCGCGCGGCGCTCCATATGTGGGAGGAGCCGCCCATTTCGGGCGAGGCCGGCTCGGGTACGATTTTCTTTAGCGGCTGTTCGCTCAAATGTATCTACTGCCAAAACCACGAGATCTCGACGGGCAATTTCGGTCTTGAGATTTTGCCCGAGCGTTTGGTCGAGATTATGCTGGAGCTGCAGGACCAGGGCGCCAATAACATCAACCTGGTGACGGCGACGCACTATGCGCACCTGTTGCCTGCCGCGATTGCCGCGGCACGGACGCGCGGGTTGGTCATCCCAATTGTCTACAACACGAGTGGTTACGAGCGCGCGAGTGCCGTGGCGGCGCTGGGCGACCTTGTCGACGTGTGGCTTACGGACTTTAAATATGCCGATGCCGGGCTTGCTCAGTCGCTTTCTCATATTAAGGACTACCCGCGCGTGGCCGTGTCGGGTCTGGCCCAGATGGCGCGCGAGATTGAGCGCCGCGGGGGAGAGCTGGTAGACGAGGACGGGCTCATGAGGCGCGGCATAATCGTGCGTCATCTGGTGCTGCCGGGGCATGCGGACGATTCGTGCCGCGTGTTGGACCTGGTGTGGCAGACGGTGGGCGACGTGCCGATCTCGGTCATGAACCAGTACACGCCCAATGCCCTCATGCGCGAACAAGGCGGCGACCTGGCGCGCGCCGTGACGCGCGAGGAGTACGAGCAGGTGCTCGACCATGCCGACGACCTGGGCTTTACGACGATGTTTTGGCAAGAAGGCGGCGCGGTAGACGAGAGCTTTACCCCGGCGTTCGATACCACCGGTGTTCTTACTAGTGCTCAAACCAGCTAATCTGGGACGAGGCTCTTTGAGTAGTCTTTTTGGGACGGGGCTGTTTTAGCTACCCCTGCCGCTGTTCGACCAAACCGTTCGCGTTGTCTGTCGGGGTAGCTAAAACAGCCGCGTCCCAAAAAGACTGGGTATTGGGCGTTGACAGTTGGCGAGCCGTAGGTAAAATATCAACTTGTCCTGGGGACGTAGCTCAGTTGGGAGAGCGCTGCCGTCGCATGGCAGAGGCCGAGGGTTCGACTCCCTTCGTCTCCACCCTTGGATTTGATAAGCCGCTGACATTGTGTCGGCGGCTTTTTTTAAAAGAAAGGGCTGTACCATGGCCAAGCTTGAGTCCCAACCACTGTCTGCCGAGGAACGCGCCGAGTTGGAAGAGCTCCGCGCCGAGAAAGCTCGTCGCGAGGCCCAGGAAGAGGCACGCCGCGAGCGTGAGGAGCTGGCCGCCCTGCGTGCCGAGCGCGAGAAGGCCGAGGAGGCCGCCGCGAACGTCGCCCCCGCGCCCAAGCCCGCCGCCGCGAAGCCCGCGCCCACCGCACCTAAACCTCAGCCTAAAAAGGTCGCTCGTTCCAAGTCCGTCGAGCCCAAGCCGAGCCGTGACGAGATGACCTTTGCCCAGCGCATGGTTACCTCCAAGGAGCCTACGGGCGAGAACGAGATCCCTGGCATGGCGCCGGCTCAAAAAATCATCATTGTCCTTGCCCTCATCGCGTTTGTCATCTTTATGGGCTACACGATCCTGACCAGCATGGGCCTGCTCTAGCCCATTCGCGCTGGGTGCCATGCCCGAACACTCTGCCCTTTTCCAACCCTCAACCTCTGCACAACGCATCCGAAAGGTCGCCCCATGGCTTTGACCGACATCTCGCATCCCACCGACATTGCAATGCTCACCGATCTGTACGAGCTCACTATGGCCCAGGGCCTGTGGGAGAGCGGCAAGGCCAATGAGCAGGGTTGTTTTACCGCGTTTTACCGCGACCATCCCTTTGGCAGCGCCTATGCCGTCATGTGCGGCACCGCCGAGCTGCCCGAGCTGGTCGAGAACCTGCGCTTTACGCCCGAGGATATCGACTACCTCGCCTCACTCCAGGCCCCGGCCGGCGGCGCGATGTTCAAGCCTGCATTCCTCGACTACCTGCGCGATTTTCATGCACATGTAAACATCGACGCCGTCCCCGAGGGCGAGCTCGTCTTTCCGCGCGAACCCATGGTTCGCGTCACCGGTCCCGCGCTGGAGTGCCAGCTGCTCGAAACGGCGCTGCTCAACATCGTCGGCTTCCAGACGCTTGTCGCCACCAAGACGGCGCGCGTGGTGCTGGCGGCGGACGGCCGTCCCGTTGCCGAGTTTGGCCTGCGCCGCGCCCAGGGTCCCGATGGCGGGCTGGCCGTCGCGCGCGCGAGCTACGTTGCCGGCTGCTCCTCTACGTCCAATGTGCTCGCCGGCCGCCGCTACGGTATTCCCGTCTTTGGCACGCATGCGCACAGCTGGGTCATGAGCTTCGACTCCGAGCTCGAGGCCTTCCGCGCCTTTGCCAAGTCGAGCCCCAAGAATTGCACGCTGCTCATCGACACCTACGACGTACGCGAGGGTTGCGAGCATGCCATTACGGTTGCCAAGGAGATGGAAGCGGTGGGCGAGCGCCTGTCGGCCATTCGCATCGACTCCGGCGACCTCGCCAAGCTCTCCAAGTATGTGCGCGGCCGTTTCGATGCCGAGGGCCTGCCCTATGTGGGGATCTCGGTTTCTAACGATTTGGATGAGTACACGATTCAGTCGCTGCTCGACCAGGGCGCGCCTATCGATAGCTTTGGCGTGGGCACCAAGCTCGCGACCTGCTACGACCAGCCGGCGCTGGGCGGCGTGTACAAGCTCGCCGCCCGCCGTGCGAGTGAGACGGACCCGTGGACGCCGGTGGTCAAGCTCTCCGAGCAGCCCTACAAGCGCACGATCCCGGGTGTGCAACGCGTGCGCCGTTATTACGACGGCTTTGGCGGCCCAGTCTGCGACATGATCTACGACGAGGACCATCTGGCGGGGGAGGGCGCCGCGCGCGGCAATACCCTCGTGGCCGTGAATGATGCCGCTCTGGTGACCGACGTGTCCGAACTTGAGTATCGCGAGCTGCTGGTGCCGATCGTGCGCGATGGCAGTGCGGTGGCTCCGCGTGAGAGCATCCAGGACGCGCGCGAGCGTTGCGCCTGGGCACTTGACCATCTGGACGCAGCTTTCAAGCGCTTCCTGTACCCGCAGACCTATGTGGTGGGCATGGAGCAGGGCCTGGCTCAGGTGCGCGACGAGCTCGTGCGCAAGAACATGGCTGCGGCTTCGGCCTTCCCCTGGGCAAAATGATCCGAAGGGGACGGAGGAAAACGGATCATTTTCGTCCGTTCCGCACCAGGCGCCCCGACTGCCCCAGCTCGCCCGAACGCTCGACATTCGATTGGTTTGACGTATGACGACTTCTTATAAAACGATGGTGGTAAAGATCGGTTCGTCCACGGTGGTGGGCGCCGACGGCAAGGTCAACCGCGCCTTTATCGGCGGGCTTGCCGACCAGGCCGCAGCGCTGCGCGAGCTTGGCTGGCGCCTGGTCGTGGTGAGCTCGGGTGCCATTGCCTGCGGCTATCCCGTGCTGGGCTTCGACCGCAAGCCGGTCGGTGACCTGCCGAGCCTGCAGGCCTGCGCCTCGGCCGGTCAGTGCATCATCTCGTCGGCCTACGACGAGGAGTTCCATGCGCGCGACCTGCTCACCTCGCTCGTGCTGCTCACGCGTCACGACACGGCGCGCCGCACGTCCTACCTGCACGCGCGCGACGCCCTGCTGCGCCTGGTGGAGCTGGGCGTGGTGCCGGTCGTCAACGAGAACGACACCGTTACCGTCGATGAGATCAAGTTCGGCGACAACGACACGCTGGCGGCGCTTGTGAGCTGCCTGGTTTCTGCCGATCTGTGCGTGACGCTCTCGGACATCGATGGCCTCTACACCGCCAATCCGCATGAGGATCCGACGGCCGAGTTTATCCCGGTCGTGCATAAGATCGATGCCAAGATTATCGCCTCGGCGGGCGATTCTTCCACATCGGTGGGTACGGGCGGCATGATCACCAAGATTCGCGCGAGCCGCATTCTCATGACGGCGGGCATTCAAAGCGTGATTTGCTCGGGCGAGGAGCCCGATGCGCTCGTGCGTCTGGCCCGCGGCGAGAGCGTGGGTACGCTGTTCGATCCGCCGGCGGAGCGCCTGGACATTGCGCCGCGCAAGTTGTGGATCGCACTGGGTGACAAGGCGCATGGCTCGGTGACGGTCGATGATGGCGCCGCGAAGGCGCTGGTCAGCCGCGGATCGTCGCTGCTCGCGGTGGGTATTCGCGAGGTCGATGGCCAGTTTGCCGAGGGCGATGTGCTCGACGTGTGCGACCCGAGCGGCATGGTTGTCGCCCGTGGTATCGCCGAGGCCGATTCGGACGTGCTGGAGCTTGCAGCCGGCCGCCGCCAGGACCAGATTGCCAGCAACCGCCTGCTCGCAGACCTGGCCGAGAAGCCCGCGATCCATAGGGACAACTTGATAGTGTTCGCCTAACCAATTGACGCTGCAAACGCCCCTAAGCGGCAATCTGACGTTCAATCGTCGGGCATGACCAAAAGGTCAATGCCCTCCTCTTTCACGTCACCTTGCTCGCTTAGGGGCGTTTTCGCTTTCTGTCCTCTACCAGCGGCATTGTCGTTGCCGGCACTTGGGGACGTTCCTATTGTGCCGGCAGACGGGGACACTCCTTTGCTAGAAGATCTGGCGCAGGTCTCCGCGGTTGAGGGCTTCGTCGAAGAGGTGCTTGAACACCACGCTGCCGTGCAAGCCGTCGTGCTCGAACTCGTTGGTCACCCAGGCATGCGAGTTGCCCACGCGACTGAGCGTATCGAGCTGCATGCCCGAGTCCACGTACATGTCATCGAAGTACACCGCGGCCTGCAGGGGCACCTCGTTGCACGCCAGGCGCTGCGGGTCGTAGATCTTGTCCCAGCTTGTGTCTTCCATAAGCAGATCCATCGCCGGCTTGAAGGGCTTAAGTTCGGGCATCTGCTCAAACATCCACGGGAACATGGCCTCGCCGGTAAACATGAGCGGTCGCGTGAGCGTGTCGAACTCGGCACGACGGGCCTTCTCTTCTGCCGCGGCCCAGCGAATGGGCATGGTGTCGCCGTCGGCGTAGATGAACTCCTGAAGCGTCCAGTACAGCGGATTCGTGCGCGTGTTGGTGCGCTCGAAGGCGCGCATCAAAAAGCTGTCAGATACCGAGGCGCCGCAGGCCAGCGTGCCGTCGCCGTCAACAAAAGCATGATCGATAATCCAATGCATGCGCTCAAAGCTCGGCTTCATGCCAAAGTCGCTGCCCATGAGCTGTAGGCGTTCGACCGTCATCGGCGAGCCGTCGGGTAGCACGGGCTTTTGCTCCTCGAGGGCATCTGCCAGGGCCGCCACGCGCTCGACGTCGGCGGGGTAGCGGTTGTAATACTGCTGCGTCTTGGCGGCCATGCGCGGGAAGGTGTGCGCGTAGACCTCGCTTGCGCTCGCCGGTACGTGGGGGATGCCGCCGCAGGTAAAGCTTGCCGCCACGCCCTCGGGGAAGAGCGACAGGTAGCTCAGCGTCAAAAAGCCGCCGTAGCTCTGCCCGAGCGTGACCCAGGGCCTGCCGCCAAAGCCCACCAGGCGCAGGTACTCAAAATCGCGCACGATGGAGCTGGCGAGGTGGCGCTTGAGGAAGTCCGCCTGCGAGCGGGCAGCATCGGAGCCGGCCGCCTCGGCGCGCTCGCCCAGTGCGGCAATCGTGCGCCCGTCTACACAGCTGCTGCGCCCGGTACCGCGCTGGTCGGGCAGCACGACGCGGAAATGCTTGACGGCCTCTTCGATCCAGCCATCGCTTGTGGGCGACAGCGGACGCGGGCTCTCGCCACCGGGGCCACCCTGCAAAAAGAGAAGGAGCGGCAGGTCGTCGTTGATGCGGTCGGGTGCGCAAACCACGCGGTAGAAGAGCTTGATGCTCTCGGGCGCGCCGGCGATGGGTGTCGGTATAGCGCCGCGGCGCATGGTGCTGCCGACGGCCAGGAGCATCGGCTCCAGGCCGCGCCAGTCGAGGGGGACGTCGATGCTGTGGTCCTCGACATACAGGCCGGGGACGTGGTACGAAGTGATGAGGGCCATGTGAGTCTTCCGTTCGTTGCGGTGTTTCGGGTTGACCAATTCTACCGCCGCGGGCGAGGCCATGCGCAAATCGGCTACCATGGTTGCAAACTTCTAGGAGAAAGGGCCGCCCATGTCGGTCGATATAGCCACGTATGTCCACGATCTTGCCGTTGCCGCTAAGGCAGCGTCGGCCTCGCTTGCCACGGCGAGCGACGAGCAGCGCCAGGAGGCCGTGCGCGCCATGGCCGCAGCGCTGCGCAACGGTATCGACTCCATCGTCGCCGCCAACGAGCTCGATATGTCCGCCGCGCGCGATGCGGGGACCTCGGCGGGGCTCCTCGACCGTCTGCTGCTGACGCCCGAGCGCGTTGAGGGTATGGTCGCCGGCCTGGAGAAGCTCGCCGAGCTGCCCGATTCTGTCGGCCGCGTGCTCGACCACCGCGTGCTCGCAAGCGGCGTGGACCTCACCCGCGTGAGCGTGCCGTTGGGCCTGGTCGCCATGGTGTACGAGGCGCGCCCCAACGTGACGGCCGACGCCGCGGGCATCTGCATCCGCACCGGCAACGCCTGCATTCTGCGCGGCGGCTCGCTGGCCTATCACTCGTGTGCCATGATTGCCGAACTGCTGGCCGATGCGCTCGAGGCCAAGGGCTTCCCGCGCGAGGCCGTGTCGATGATCGAGTCTACCGACCGCGAGGCCACCGGCGAGCTCATGAAGCTCCGCGGCGTCGTCGATGTGCTCATTCCGCGTGGCGGTGCGGGCCTGATCCAGCGCTGCGTGCGCGAGTCGCTCGTTCCGGTGATCGAGACGGGCACGGGTAACTGCCACATCTACGTGCATGAATCCGCCGACTTCGATAAAGCGCTCAATATTATCATCAACGCTAAGACGCAGCGCGTGGGCGTGTGCAATGCCGCCGAGTCGCTGCTGGTCGACCGTGCCGTGGCCGATGCGTTTTTGCCCGCGGTCGTGGCCGTGCTGCATGACCACGGCGTGCTCATTCACGGCGACGAGGCCACGTGCGCCGCATGCGCCGACGCCGGGCTTGCCGAGGGCGATGACTACGTTGCCGCGACTGAGGAGGACTGGGGTCGCGAGTATCTGGCGCTCGAGATGAGCGTGAAGGTCGTGGCGAACGAGGACGAGGCCATCGCGCACATCAACCGCTACGGCACGATGCACTCCGAGGCCATCGTTGCAGAGGACACGGATGCTTGCGAGCGCTTCCTGGACGAGGTCGATGCCTCGGCCGTGTATGCCAACGCCAGCACGCGCTTTACCGACGGCGGCGAGTTTGGCCTGGGCGCCGAGATTGGCATCTCGACCCAAAAGCTCCACGCCCGCGGCCCCTTTGCCGCCGAGGCCCTCACCACCTACAAATACAAGCTCCGAGGCACCGGCCAGGTCCGCCCCTAACGCCCGCGCAAACAAAAACCACCACAAAGGTGCCTGTCCCCTTTGTGATGGTTTTGGAATTAAGCCTGAAAGGTGTCGCGGTCGGGGGCGAAGGACTGCATGGCCGCGATGGTACGGTCGAAGAGCTCGGGGAGCTCCCAGCCCAGCATCTCGGCACCCTGCGTAATCACGTCGCGAGAGCACCCGGCGGCAAAGCGCTTGTCCTTGAACTTTTTCTTGAGCGACTTGGTCGTAAAGTCCATGACGCTCTTACTCGGACGCATGATGACGGCAGCACCGATCAAGCCGGTGAGCTCGTCGCAGGCAAACAGGATCTTTTCCATCTGCAGCTCGGGCTTGGGCAGCGAGGTGTTGAAGTCCGACGTGTGCGTCTGAATGGCGCGAATGAGATCGGGAGAGGCGCCCTCGCCTTCAAGGATCTCGGCCGCATAGATGGTGTGGTTCATGGGGTCGTCCTCATGCTCCTCCCAATCTAGGTCGTGCAGCAGACCGACGATGCCCCAAAACTCCTCGTTCTCGGGGTCGAACTCGCGCGCAAAGTAGCGCATGGTGCCCTCGACCGTTTCGCCGTGGGTGATGTGGAACGGGTCCTTATTGTGCTCGTTGAGCAGTTCGAACGCGCGATCGCGGGTGATTCCGGCGGAAAGTGGCTCTGCCATAAAAGACTCCTTGTGCTCGCAGGTATCGCTAAGAATGAATACTACTAGAACGACTAGAACGAAAAAACCACCACAAAGGTGCCTGTCCCCTTTGTGGTGGTTTTTGGCGCGGATGGGTTAGTTGAGGGCGGCTTGGGCTAGGCGGGCTTCGGCGGCCTCCTCGGTGACGCCCAATGCCACGGCGAACTCCTCGATGGAGCGGCGCTTGGCTTCCTTGAGTACACGCATATAGTAAGAGCTGGGCTTTTTATCGGCTTCCTCGGCCTGGCGAATGCGGTGCATCATGGTCTTTGCCACGCGGACCGTCTCGGGCGCGCCCAGCTTGAGCTGCTGCTTAAAGTGCGTCTCCTCAAGCGAGCTGTTGCGCTCGGTAAAGGTGTCGCACTCCAGCTCGTCGTAGTGGCTCAGCAGGTGCTCGGCATCTTGCTGCGAGATGGCAGCGTGCAAACGGTCGGCCTGCGCCACGGGGTACATAAGGATCGTCTGCGCATGTCCCTGCTTGGTCTCGAGCAACAGCATGGGCTGCGGCGTGTCGTCCCTAAAACCGACGACGGTGCAGACTCCCTGACCCGGATGAATGACGTGTTGACCGATTGAGAACATGCTACCTCCAACTTATACGAATTTACGTATGTCTAGAATAACACGCTGACGTGCGCAAATCATCACTTTATGCAGGAAAAGCACACAACTCTGATAGGTAAGAGTATTCGATAAAAGACACAGCTCATCCACACCTTTATGCATTTTCAACGCGTGCATAATCTGCAGGCAGACCGGCATCTTTGAGTGAGTCCATACAAGCTGTAGTCAATTTTGTGCATATGCAATTTCGATTGGCTTTACCCTGCGACAGTGTCCGTCGCTTGTGATAGAGTGCTACAAACTCTGGCTTTTGCCCTACGAGTGACCAAGAGCTCGGGGGCTTTAACACAAGGAGGATCTATGCCCGAGAAGATTGAAGAGCTGGTACGCGCTGCGCTTGCTGCGGCCCAGGAGGCCGGCGACCTTTCCGCATTTGAACTTGACGATTGCGCTATCGAGCGACCGGCTGACACTTCTCATGGCGAGTGGACCTCTACCATGGCCCTGAAGTCCGCCAAGCTGGCCCACTGCGCCCCGCGCAAGATCGCCGAGGCCATCGTTGCCCATATGCCCGAGGATCCCGCGATCGAGAAGGTTGAGATCGCAGGCCCCGGTTTCATCAACTTCTACCTCTCCGTTGCCGTCAAGAATGCCATCTTTGGCGAGGCTCGCGAGAAGGGCATGGACTTCGCTAAGTCCAACGTCGGTGGTGGCCTGAAGACCCAGGTCGAGTTCGTTTCCGCCAACCCCGTCGGCCCCATGCACATCGGCCACGGCCGCTGGGCCGCGCTGGGCGATTCCCTTTGCCGCGTCATGGACCACGCCGGTTACGACATCCAGCGTGAGTTCTACATCAATGACCACGGCTCTCAGATGAACACCTTCGGCAACTCCATCAGCACGCGCTATATGCAGCTTGCCGACATCATCGCCAAGCAGGGCGTTGATATCGACGAGGCTCACAAGCTGCTGATCGCCGACCGTGACGCCTTTGTTGCCGACGAGAACGACGAGCATCCCGAGACCCATCCGTATCAGGACAACTTTGCCGAGACTCTGGGCAAGGACTCCTACGGCGGCGACTACATCATCGACGAGGCCGCCGAGTTCTGGCGCACCGACGGCGACAAGTGGGTCGACGCCGATCCGCAGGAGCGTATGGAGAGCTTCCGTGAGCGCGGCTATGTGAAGATGGTCGACAACATGCGCGACCTCTGCCATGCCGTCAACTGCGACTTCGATCGTTGGTACTCCGAGCGCTCGCTGTATGTGAAGGACACCGAGGGCGAGACCGCCGGCACCTCCGCCGTCGACCGCGCTTTTGAGAAGCTCGACAAGATGGGCTACCTCTACACCAAGGACGGCGCCCTGTGGTTCCGCTCCACCGATCTGGGCGACGACAAGGACCGCGTCCTGATCAAGTCCGACGGCGAGTACACCTACTTCGCCTCCGACGTCGCCTATCACTGGGATAAGTTCCAGCGCGTCGATCACGTCATCGACATCTGGGGCGCCGACCACCACGGTTACATCGAGCGCGTCCGCTGCGTCTGCGACGCTCTGGGTTACCCCGGCAAGTTCGAGGTTCTACTGGGCCAGCTCGTCAACCTGCTGCGTAACGGCAAGCCCGTCCGTATGTCCAAGCGCAAGGGCACCATGGTGACCCTGCAGGAGCTCGTCGACGAGGTCGGCTCCGATGCCGCTCGCTACACGCTCATCTCCAAGAGCTCCAACCAGATGGTCGACTTCGACATTGAGGCCGTTAAGAAGCGCGACAACTCCAACCCGGTCTATTACGTGCAGTACGCTCACGCTCGCGTCTGCTCCATCCTGCGCCGTGCCGCTGACGTAACGCCTGAGCAGGCCGACGAGATGGGCATGAAGGCCGTTGCCGCCAAGGCCATCGGTGAGAACGTCGATTACTCGCTGCTGACCGACCCGACCGAGCTCGCCCTTTCGCGCAAGCTTAACGAGCTTACCGAGCTGATCGCCAGCTGCGCTCGCGACCGCGCTCCGTTCCGTCTGACGCACTTTGCCGAGGAGCTCGCCGGTGACTTCCACAGCTTCTACGCTGCCTGCCAGGTTCTGCCGAGCGAGGGTCGTCCCGTCGACCCCGAGCTTTCGCGTGCCCGTCTGGCCGCTTGCGATGCCGTCCGCGTGACGCTCGCCCTGGTGCTCACCCTCGTTGGTGTTTCCGCGCCCGAGCAGATGTAACCTGCGGGTCATTTGACCGTGTAGGTTTGGTTTAACTGAGCCCTATAAGCCCGATCTCCCACGGAGGTCGGGCTTTTTTCGCAAACGCCGACGTATTGATGAATTTGGAACTGCTGGAAATACGAAACTATGCCGGTTTACTACGATGAATTGAGGAATTCTAACCACGCCGGCGTTTTGCTAAAAAGTGCAAGGCGTCTACCTGCGGTTTTAGTTCAACAAGTTTCGGAGTGGTCGCGGCTGAGCGATTCATCGTAGTAAACCGCCATAGTTTTGGCGGAGGCAGTCGGATTTGTGGGTGGCAAACAAAGAGTGTCCCTTTTGACTAGTCGTTTATGAACGTCCCCGATGACTAAGTTGCAGGTGACGGCGGTTGTGTTACACTAACGCTGCGTAGTTGACGCAATCATCTCGATACAGATCAATGATGTTCGTTGTTTTGAACGGAACTAGACTGTTTAGCCGCCCTGAAGGTTTATGCAGGGAGCATGTGATCACAGGGCTTGAAAAGAAAGTTGAGCAAACACTGTGTCTGATCAACAGCAAGAAAACGAAATAACGACGACGCAGGCCGCTCCCGCTGCACCGGTTGCGTCGGACCAGGTCGCGGCGCCCGCGCAAGCCTCGGCTCCTGAGACGCCTAAGGCTGCTTCGACGCCTATGCCTGTGGCGGCTGAGAAGGCCGTGCCTGCAACTGGTGAGGAGGCTGCTCCGGCAAAGCCCAAGCTCACGCGCCACACGGCCGAGCCTGCCACTGACGGCGAGGAGGTCACCAAGCCCAAGCGCCGTACCACGCGCACGACGCGCGCCAAGCGCACCGTTGCAGCTGACTCCTCGGCGCCGATTTCCGATGAGGTCGCGCAGGCACGTGCGTTGGCGCAGATTAGCGAGGCTCAGGTGGTGCGCGCCCGCCGTCGTGCTGCCGAGCGCGAGGCCGCGGCTCTGACCGAGCTTGCAGCTCCGTCTGTGCCCGAGACCCCTGCCGCCGACCTGCCGACCGAGAAGCCGGCACCGCGCACACGCCGCCGCACGGCTGCTAAGGCCGAGCAGGTTGCGGAACAGGTAGCCCCCGAGCTCACTGAGGCTTCGGTCCGTTCCGCGGCAGGGGAGGGCGCATCGCCTGCTGAGCCCGCTGTGCCTGTCGAGGCCAGCGAAGTTCCCGTTGTCGATCCGGCTTTGCGCCCGCACCGTCGCGGTCGCAAGCCCAAGGCCTTCGTCGAGGCAGAGAAGGCCGCAGCCGCAGCTGCAGCCGCTCGGGATGCTGCGGCGACCGCCGAGTCTGCAACCGCTGCCGATGCACCCGTCCAGGATGCTACGACTTCCGAGGCCGCTCCCGCCGATGCCGAGCCCGCCGACGTCCGTCCCGGTCGCAGCCGTCGTACTGCTGCTAAGCGCACGTCCAAGGCCAAGGCTGCCAAGAAGGGTGCGTCCGAGGATTCCGCCGAGACGACCGCCGATGCATCGACTGATGCCGTCGAGCCCCAGGACGTCGAACAGCCTGCATCCGAGAAGCCCAAGCGCGGTCGCAAGAAGTCCATTAAGGCCAAGGCCGCCGAGCAGCAGGCTGATGTCGAAGCGCAGGTTAATTCTGGCGCCGAGACCAATGACACCGCTGCGGCCAATGTTGACACCGCCGCAACCGATGGTGCCGCCCCCGCCGAGGGCGAAGACGGCGCTCGCCCCAACCGTCGCCAGCACAAGCGCAACGAGGAGCGCAACGAGCACAAGGACGAGCGCAACAACGACCGCCGCAACCGCCAGCGCGATCGCAAACAGCGCAACAAGGAGCGTAATGCCGCTCCCACCGAGCCCACGCTTTCGCGCGAGGAGCTCGCTGCCATGAAGGTCGCTGAGCTGCGCGAGAAGGCCAAGGAGTTCGAGATCGAGACGACCGGCAAGAAGAAAGCCGAGCTCGTCGAGGAGATCTACGTCACCGCCGCGAAGGCCGAGGGCTTCCGCGACATCAAGGGCATTCTGCAGATTCGCCCGGACAGCTCCGGCATCATCCACGCCCATGGCTACATGAAGTCCAACGACGACGCCTTCGTGCCCGCCTACCTCATCCGCTCCGCGCGCCTGCGCACGGGCGACGTCATCGAGGGCTCGCTGCGTCCTTCGCGCGGCGGCGACAAGCGCGCCGGCCTCGCCAAAATCACGACCGTCAACGGTCTGGACCCCGAGCAGATTCGCAACCGCCCCAAGTTCGGCGACCTCACCCCGGTCTATCCCAATGAGCCGCTGCGCATGGAGCACGGCAAGGATTCCATCACCGGTCGCGCCATCGACATCGTGTCACCGATCGGCAAGGGCCAGCGCGGCCTGATCGTGTCCCCGCCCAAGGCCGGCAAGACTACGATCCTCAAGAAGATCTGCCAGTCCATCTCGATTAACAACCCCGAGGTGCACCTCATCTGCCTGCTCGTCGACGAGCGCCCCGAAGAGGTCACCGATATGCAGCGTTCCATCAAGGGTGAGGTTGTGGCGTCGACCTTCGATATGCCTGCCGACAACCACACTCGCGTGGCAGAGCTCGTCATCGAGCGCGCCAAGCGCATCGTAGAGCTGGGTGGCGACGTCGTGGTGGTGCTCGACTCCATCACGCGCCTCGCCCGCGCCTACAACTTGGCGGCGCCCGCCTCGGGCCGCATCCTTTCGGGCGGCGTCGATTCGGCGGCCCTATATCCGCCCAAGCGCTTCCTGGGTGCAGCCCGCAATATCGAGAACGGTGGCTCGCTTACCATCCTGGCCTCTGCCCTCATCGACACCGGTTCCAAGATGGACGAGGTCATCTTTGAGGAGTTCAAGGGCACCGGCAACATGGAGCTTAAGCTCGACCGCGACCTGGCCGACCGCCGCATCTTCCCGGCTATCGACCCCGTTGCCTCCGGTACGCGTAACGAGGACCTGTTGGTCGACGAGCAGATGCGTCCGTTTGTCTTTGGCCTGCGTCGCATTCTTGCCGGCATGAACAACACCGAGCGCGCAGCCGCATCGTTTATCAAGGGTCTTAAGGGCACCAACACCAACCAGGAGTTCCTGGTGCGTTCGGCCAAAAAACACAGCGACTACGAGCAGACGTTCTAGGTTGTCATCCGCGCGCAGCGATAGTCATCAATGCGATAAAGGGTCGGGGCTTTGAGCCTCGGCCCTTTTCCATAGCGCCGCTCCACGCTTATTTTTGACTGTAAGACTGACGAACAGCAGGTTTCCCGTTTCAATCCGACATCGTCGCTTGCAATCGGCAGGGCGGTTTCGCATAATAGCTTTTAAGCTTCGCGACGGAAAACGCAGATGAAACGAACCATATACCGTTGCTTTGGGGCATAGCCCCGCTTCATCTTCTCTCGCGCAGCCAACTGAATGATGCGATTTGGGTGCTGGAAGATGGGGAGAGCTCATGGCTTTTTCTGATGCAACACAACGAGCAGTCCTTGCCGGACTTTCGTGCGGGATCGGCCTTGCCGCTCCCGTGGTTATGTATGCCGCGACGCTGCCGTTTTCGTCGGTGAACGAGACGGTCGTGGCGGGTGCAGTCCCTTCGCCGTGGGCGCGGTGGCGGCGTGGGTATCTATGCCGCCTCGCTGGGTATCTCCGAGTATCGTGCGCAGCGTGAAGAGCGTCTGTTCCAGCCCGATGCCATGGGCGGTGCCGCCAATCTCAATCAGCATCAAAGCGAGTTCAAGACCGCCTCGATTCCAGCTCAGCAGCAGGATGCGATTCCGTACGCTGCGGCTTCTGCTTCTCAGGCTCAGTCGGAGCAGTCTACCTCGGCATTCCTTTCCGGCCTGACTGGTGCGTTCCAGCGCCGTCATGCCGATGATGGTGTCCCTACCATCGCTCGAGCCGCAGATGCTATGGACGAGGCCGAGGCTTGGTCCATGATCGACAGCATGCTCGACGACGATTCGCCGGTTAGCTGCGACCCTGCACGCTCGCGCGACGTCTATCAAGTCGCCATCGACGAGCTCACCAACGGCGGGCAGACCGGCTCCTTCAATCGCGATGATATCGCCGCCGCGGCACGCGCCGTGTCGGGCTCCCAGGCCGCCCCTGCGGGCAGCACGGCGGCTTTCGTGGCACTCGTTGCCAACGCGGCAGTCAATAACGCCTACAGCGCTACCTCGGCGGACGCGAACGCTTCTGCCGATAATTCGTACGTTGATGAAGCCATGACCGCGGACGAGGAGGCCGTTGCCGCCCGCCGTGCCGCCGAAAGCTCGCTTTGGGGCGCTCCTGCCCAGCAGCAGGCGGCTGAGGCTGCGCCGTACAACGCAAACCTCGCCAGCATGCCTATCATTTCCGGTGCCGCGGACATCGATCTCGATGACCTCGATGAGCCTGCAGCCATCACCGCATCGATTGATGCCCAAGATCGCATCGACACCGGCGACCTTCCGGATGCCTCGCTCGAGGTTGATGTCCCCATGGCCGATTACTCGGGCCACGAGGACATGTGGGCCGCTGCCACCGCGATTCTGGACGAGATCGACGAGCCTGCTCCTGTTGCAGCTCCCGCTCCCGTCGCTGCCCCTCAGCCTGCTGCACCCGCCTATGTCGGCCGTCACAGCGCTGTGTTCCCCGAGGATACCGCCCGTATCTCGCGCGAGGGCATCGAGCGAGCCGAGGCTATTGCCGCCGGCATTATGGAAAATCGTCGTCACGAGCGCGTCAATCAGATCCTCGAGGAAGAGATCGAGCGCCTGCAGTCCTCTACCGCCAAGCGTACGGGCCGTGCCTATCTGAGCGTTATCGAGGGCGGTACCGCCAGCTTCGCGCCGCTCCGCGCGGAGGCATAACTTCTGCATGGTTAAGATCAATCGAAAATGGGCGGTCGTGACCTGCCTGATGGCGCTCTTGATCTGGGGCAATTCGCTGGTTCCCGGCTCGGGGTCGGGTTCGCTGAGCCTAACGGTCATGGAAGCTATCCGCGGTTTCCTGCGCGGCGTGGGACTCCCATATGCATGGGTGACCAACTTTGTTGTTCGCAAGTGCGCGCATTTTACCGAGTATATGGTGCTCGGCATCTTGGCAACGCACGCCTTTGATTTTGAGGGCCGGCGCACCTTTGACGTGCTGCTGCCCACGGCGGTGTTCCTGCTGCTGATTCCCTCGATCGACGAGACGATTCAGCTCTTTGTGCCGGGACGCGCCGGCATGATCACCGATGTGATGATCGACTGCTGTGGTGCGGCAACGGGCGTTGTGCTCCGATATCTCTTACGGTCGCTGATGTGCGCCAAAAAGGCCGCCTAGGACGTATTGTTTGGTCCTAGGCGGCCTTTTTTATTTGAGAGCTTATATGAGGCGTGGTGGCGTCGTTCCGTAGGTCGGATTTGCCGGGCGCGCCACGTCCTGTGGGTGCGTCTGCTACTGAAGCGCCTGTGCGCCCAGGGCCAGGCAGCCCATAATGCCCTGCTTGCCCTCGAGGCTGTTGTTGACGATGTAGCTATCGATGTCGGCCATCTCGGGCGTGACGATGTAGCCGTTGAGCATCTCGGCGCACTTCTTGCGTGCGAGCGGCACGATGGGGGTGTGGTCGGCCACGCCGCCACCGATGACGATCTTCTGCGGTGCGTAGCACAGGATGTAGGTCATGAGCGCCTGCGCCAGATAGCCGGCGAGCAGGTCCATGGCCTCCGAGTCATCGGCCATCTCTCCGGCGCTCTTGCCACCCCAGCGCTTTTTAACGCCGGGGCCAGCGATGAGGCCCTCGAGGCAGTTGTCGTGGAAGGGGCAGCCGCTGTGCTCGCCAATGGTGTCGCGCGGGTCGCGCGTGACCAGGATGTGACCGGCCTCGGGGTGCATCATGCCGTGCACGAGCTGGCCGCCCGAAAGCACGCCGGCGCCCACGCCGGTGCCGATGGTCAGATACACCACGTCCGTGAGGCCTTGGGCGCAACCAAAGGTGACCTCGCCCAAGCAGGCGACGTTGACGTCGGTATCGTAGCCGCAGGGAATGTCGAGCTCGTTTTGAATGGTGCCCAGCAGGTCAAAGTAGCGCCATGCCGTCTTGGGGGTCTCCAAGATCTTGCCGTACTGGGGCGAGGCGGGGTTGACTGCGGTGGGGCCAAAAGCTCCGATGCCCAGGGCGGCGATGCCTTTGTCTGCAAACCATGCGTTGACGGCCTCAACGGTCTCCTGCGGGGTTGTGGTCGCAATCTGCTCGCGCTCCAGGACCGTGCCGTCCGCATAGCCCGTGGCGCACACCATCTTTGTGCCGCCGGCCTCGAGCGCTCCGATAAGCTGCTGCTCTGCCATAGCGTCCCTCTCTATTGGGCGAGTTACTTCACCTCTAAAGTATAGCACCCTAAAAAACTAAGAAAGCGCTATAAAAAGAAACCTTGCAGCCCAACGGACGATGCGAGGTTTCTTTGGTGCTTTTAGTTGTTGGGCCGTCTCTACCCGCGCGGCTTGATTTTATCTCGCAGGGACTTGAGGTTCTCGAGTGCTGCGTTGAGCGTTTCGTCTCGCTTGGCAAAGTGGAAACGGACCAGATGGTTGACAGGCTCGCGGAAGAAGCTCGAGCCGGGCACGGCGCCCACGCCCACCTTTGAGGCTAGGTCCTCGCAGAAGTCGAGGTCGCTGTCATAGCAAAACTCAGAGATGTCCATCATCACGTAGTAGGCGCCCTGCGGCACGTTGTGCGTGAGGCCGATGCTGTCGAGTCCCTGACAGAATAGGTCGCGCTTGGCGGTGTAGAGGTCGAGGACCTCCTGGTAATAACTGTCGTCGAAGTTGAGGGCGGTGACGACGGCCTCTTGCAGGGGAGCGGCGGCGCCTACGGTGAGGAAGTCGTGGACCTTTTTGATGCGCTCGGTGATTTCGGCGGGAGCGATGGTGTAGCCTAGGCGCCAGCCGGTGATGGAGTAGGTCTTGGACAGCGAGCTGCAGCTGATGGTTCGATCGAACATGCCGGGCAGCGTGGCCATATAGACGTGCTCGTGGGGCGCGTAGACGATGTGCTCGTATACCTCGTCGGTAATGCAGTAGGCGTCGTACTTTTTGCAGAGGTCGGCGATAAAGGTGAGCTCCTCGCGCGTAAAGACCTTGCCGCAGGGGTTGGAAGGGTTGCACAGGACGATGGCCTTGGGATCGTTGTCGCGGAAGGCCGCCTCGAGTGTCTCGCGGTCAAAGTCGAACGCAGGTGGGTTAAGCGGCACGTAGATGGGCTCGGCACCCGAGAGGATCGTGTCGGCGCCGTAGTTCTCGTAGAATGGCGAGAAGATGACGACCTTGTCGCCGGGGTTTGTGACCGTCATCATGGCGGCCATCATGGCCTCGGTGGAGCCGCAGGTGACCACGATGTTCTCGTTGGGGTTGATCGGCATGCCCATAAAGTGCTCCTGCTTGGCGGCAAGCGCCTCACGCATGGCCTGGGAGCCCCAGGTGATGGAGTACTGGTGATAGAGCGGCTTGGGGTCGCTGGCGATGGCGCTCAGGCTGTTGAGCAGCTGCGCCGGGGGATCGAAGTCGGGGAAGCCCTGCGACAGGTTGACGGCGCCATACTTATTGGAGATGCGCGTCATGCGGCGGATGACCGAATCGGTAAACGTTGCCGTACGGTTGGAGAGTTCTTTCATGCTTGTCCTTTCGAGCATTTGCAGTGGGGCAAGTTTACTCCTATGAAACCGGTGGGAATTGCTCGAAATGGTCTCGAAAAACTCTTTTCAAAATTCTTGAAAATTGAGGCTTGCATCGCGTGGCGTTCCTTGCAATAATAGTCGAGCGCGAAGCGCACAGGACACGGTGGGTGTAGCTCAGTTGGCTAGAGCGACGGGTTGTGGTCCCGTAGGTCGAGGGTTCGAGTCCCTTTACCCACCCCAGTTCTTGCTTCGTGTTGATATCGGGTCGTTAGCTCAGTTGGTAGAGCAGGGGACTCTTAATCCCAAGGTCCAGGGTTCGACCCCCTGACGGCCCACCACACGATATCTCCTCTAAAGTCCGCCACAACGGACTTTAGCTTTGGGTCGTTAGCTCAGTTGGTAGAGCAGGGGACTCTTAATCCCAAGGTCCAGGGTTCGACCCCCTGACGGCCCACCCAAGAACGCACAGGTCAGCGCTTCGGCGCTGACCTTTTTTGTTTGCCGAGAAGCCGAATCATAACCGTCCGTTACCGTTCGCGTTTTACGCCCCCTGCCGTTTATGCGCGGCAGGGGGCGTTTTATGCATTTAGCAGGTAATGGACCTAGGGAACGCCGTTTTAGAGCGTCTCGGCGCTGCGACCGGTGAAATTAAAACCGCCGTCCGCGCCGCCGCCCTCGACGATCTGCAGGGCGCGCCCGACCTGCCTGGCGGCCTTCTCGCGCTCCGCGAGGCCCGGTTTGATGTAATGGCGGTAATCTGTCCCCAGGTCCGTATGCCCGTGCAAATCCATGATGCTCAGCGGGTCGACCTCGGTCGCCGCCATGATGGTCTCGGACGTGTGGCGCAGCGCTTTGGGCGGGATATACCGCAGGTCATGGCGCACGCACATGCGCCGCCAGGCGCGCACGAGGTTGTCGCCGCGCATGTTCACGATGCGCTGCCCGCTCCACTCGCGCACCTGCTCCGTAACCGAAGTGCCGCCCTCGACGGTTATTCTCGGCCGCAGCTCGTCCATGATCTGGTGCAGGCGCTCGCGGCCGGCTAATAAAACCGGCACGGTGCGCACGGAATGGGCGTTCTTGGTCTCCTTCATGCCGTCCTCGTCCGTGTACGCGCGACAGACCTCGATGTACTCCGAGACGGTCGGCTCGCCCGTGGCGAAGTCGTAGGTCGTGGTGACCTTGAGGTCGCACGGGCGCACGGCCAGCGCCTCCTCCTTGCGCAGGCCGCTCAGGCCGAGGATGAGGTAGGCGTTCATGACCAGGTCCGCGCGGTCGTCGCTGGCGGCGAGTCTGCGCAGCGCCTCGGCGGCCTCGGGGATGCTCCACGGCTCCACGGGCGCCTGCTTGGCCTTGGGCGCGATGACGCGCCGGCGGAAGGGCTCCACCGTCACCCATCCGTCATCGAAGGCGCGGCGCATGACGGCGCGAAGCGTGGTCTTGGTCTTTGCCGGCGCGCCCGAGCGCTCGATGCAGCTGCGCATCATGTCGTGCGTTATCTTCGAGATGTCCGTCGAGCCCAGGACGGGGGAGATGTAGTTGTCCATCTGCCCGTCGTACTCGCGCAGGCTCGCGCGGGAGCGAGGCTTGCCGCGGTTGCTTGGCGAGTCGCGGAACACGCCCCAGTAGTACATGTCGAGCGTCACGCCGGCGTGCGCCGCCTGGGAGACGCCGAGCTCCTGCGCGAGCTGGGCGATGGCGATGTCGGCCTCGGTCTCGGTGCCGTATACGGTGCGCGACACGCGCCGCACGTGCCCGTCCGCGCGGAAGCCCGCCTGCACGCGGATTACCCACTTGCCGGGCGCCACCTCGCGCTTCGAGCCGAGTTTTGACCTTGAAGTATCGTTGGTTGCCATATAATGGTCCTGCCTTTCCCTTATTTGCCGGAGGGCATGCCCCGTGCGGATCCGCCAAGATTGCCGCGCGGGGCTTTTTTTGTTTAGATGCCGAGCCCGCCCTGCTGGGGCTACGCCCCCGCCGCGGCCTTGCATGGGCGGCCCGCCCCGGGCTTGGCCGCGATGCGGTACTCGATGGAGTCGCGCGACACCATGCGGGTGTTGCCGACCCTCCAGCTGCTCAGGCTCCCGTCGCGGCAGAGCTGCGCCACGCGCGCAGTGCTCACGCCGAGCATCTCGGCGGCCTCGGCTGCGGTCACGGCCGGGATGTCGGACAGCTCGACGCTGGTCGCGACGGTGACGACCGTGCCGCCGTGGGACGGCGCATGGCCGAGCCCGCCGCCCTCGAACTCCGCCCCGCGCTCCAGCGCCGCCAGGGCGTGGACGCGCAGCCAGTCGACGGCCATCTCCACGGCCTCCTCGTAGGTATCGCCCTCGGTGGCCCCGGCGAGCCCGCACGGCTCCACGGCGTATCCGCCCTCGGGGTCGGGGTAGACCTCGAACTCCTGCATGACGATCATGGTGGTCTCCTTTCCTGCGGTGAAGGGGAGGGCGGGGCTAGAGCAGCCCCGCTTCCTTCCTGATTCCCCTCGCGGTCGTCTCCTTTATCTCCCGGTGCCTGGGCACTGTCACCGTCACGTCCCCGCGGCGGAACTTGTCGTGCTTGGCGCCGGTGCCGCTGAGCTTTACGTAGCCCGCTTCGGTCAGCTCCCGCTCGAGGTCCCTCTTCTTAGTCACCGCCTAACTCCTTTCGACAATTAAATATTAGCACAGCTAAGTAATAAAGTATATAAAAGATTAGCGCAATTAAGGATTAAATTAAATCAGCGGCTGGTTTTTCGGAGTCTGCGCCGTTGGAGGTTTTTTCAGAAAATCCTAAAAAACCCTGCCGCGCCGCGGGTCATAATCGTGTGAACACCAACTACGCTCCCGGAGGTACCCATGGCTCGCTACGGCGTCGGCGCATATACGTACGAGGACGATTCCTGCGACACGATGATCTACGACGGGCTCACGGGTATTCCGCTGAGCCTTGGGTACGAGCTCGTGTCGCAGGAGCGCGGAGACAACGTGAGGGTCGTCGCCCTGGGAGTGAAGGACGACGCTGCGGGCCCCGTCCCGTTTGCGACGCTCAGGCCGTGCGCGTACTCCCTGGCATCCGAGTACGACGTGCGTGCCGTGAGGTGCCCGCAGACCGGTCAATGGGTCCTCATCGGGTACATGGGCGTCTAGAGGAAGCCCGCGATCTTCCCTCCGACGGAGAGGATGCCTGCTGCCGGTCTCTCATCTTTCTCGTCTAGTCAAACACGAGGTATAGCTTCGTTGCGTTGCTGCTGTCTTGGAAGTAGTCATACATATAGCAGGCGCGGCACTGCCTTTCTTTGTATTCGGTAAGCTGCTTGTATACCTTATGGCTGCTCGCGTTTATCTCTACGAGTGGCTCCTTTCCCGCCAAGATCCTAATATGGGGCTTTGCGGATGAACCCTTTGGTGTCGGGATTATCTCGAAGTTCGGTGTAAAGCGGAGATCTCCTATTGGCGGTGCTCCGGCGATCCAGTTGCGTTCCGTAACGTCTATCCATACTTCGCTTGAGGTCTCATGGAGCTCGATTCCGGTTCGGTTTTGCCTGATTTCTGAAATCCTCGCCCTGTATCGTTCCTCTTTTATATGTAGTTCGTTCTCTTCTGAGAAGGGGACGGGCTCGGTTGTTATTTTTTGTCTTTCCCACCACTGCTTCAGGAGTTGCGGGTCCGCGGTCATGGTGACAAGTTCGGGAATCCCCGCGGAGTACATTCCGATCTTCTTAACTTTGACCTGGACCTTAAATCCGGCTGCGACCATTTCCTTGAGAAAGCCTAGGCATGAAGGCGTGAGCCCAAATGTGCGACCTTTATAGGCAAGAGGCGTGTCCCCAAATGCGCCGCTATCAGTGGTTGTCCCGGTCGACTTGCTGTGGATAACCGTGTCAAATCCGAGCGGGGCCACGTAAAACACCGCTCCTTTTTTGACCCCTTTAAACACGGCGCCGAGGTACGTGTAAATGACTTTCTCAGTATCGCCGTCGATGTCTATGACGCGCGCGGCGGGGTGCCTGCCATTTCGTGCGGACATGGCGGCAGAGTCGGACATGCCTTCCGTGGAAGGAGCGCGCGCACTTGTCGACGCTCCATTGCTCGTAAAAATCGCTTTAACTAATGAGCTGAAAAGGCCCATGGGTACCTCCTGACCTTGCTACGCGGATCTTACTTGATCCGCTTCCAGCCCTTCGCCTTCAGGCGCCGTAGCCTGATTTTGGGACAGCTCGGCCTGGTCGCGTGCCGTCTCCAGGATCTTCGAGCGCCTCTTCTCGGTGCTCCGTCGGTAGCAGGTGATCAGCTCGCCCTCTTCATGCGTCTGATTTTGCTGGGACTCCATCGGGGACCATTCCCTGCCCCCTAAGGTGTCTAGCGAGCAGTTGAGAGCATCAGCAATTCTCCAGGCTGCATCAAATGCCATGCTGCGGCGTCCTTGCTCGTATTCCGTGTAACGGCTTGCCTCAAATCCGGCATGTTTCGCAAACGCCGCGGCGCTTTTGAAGCCAGCAGACTTTCTGAGCAACTGTATGTTCTTGCCGATTTGCTTCCTAAGAGTGTCTTCTGTCATTGGGCCTCCTCCCGTTGCTACCTAAGAAATTAAGGCAAAGTGCCAAATATTTCAATCAAATACTGAAATCTTTGTTGACAACTAGGCAGAGAGCCGTAATATTGAAGGCAGTAATTAGGCAGAGAGCCAAAAAACATCTTCTATATAGAAGATGTTACGGCTGAGGTTGACAGCGCTCAACCTCAGTCCCTCTCATTCCCGAAGATGAAAGGAGTTGTCAATGGCGTTTAGCAAAGAAGAGATGTCCGCATGCCTTCGTGAGCTTCGTGCTCGCAAGCGCGTTACCCAACAGGAGGTCGCCGACGCTGTTGGGGTGGATGCCACGAGCATCTACAACTACGAGAACGGTCGCACGGCACCGACTTTTGAAATTGCTTGGCGCCTTGCAGATTTTTTTGACGTTTCCCTTGACCGCTTGGGCGGGCGAAACACGGACGAGGCTGCGTAGACCGGATGGAGGAAGAGATGGAAGGCAAGAAGGTGGGCGAGCTCGTCTTGGAGGGCAGGTGCCCCGAGGCCATGGAACTCGCGGAGAAGGCGAGGGAGGCTTCGGAGCACCTGCAGGCGGCCGCCGAGATCCTCGAGGGGATCGCCGAGGTCGAGCTCGCCTACGAGGTCATCGCGTGCGGTAGCCCGTCCCGCAGTGGGGGCAGCGCATCGATTCCGGACGCCGTCCACGGGGCGGGGCAGTGAGGCGGGCACTGCTGGCCTCGGCCGCCGTCATGGACGCCGCCGGCTGGATGTGCACCGCGCAGGGGGCCTACGGCCTCGCGCGGGTGTGCTTCTCGGCCGCGCTGCCGTTCATCGCGGCGTGGGTGGCAGGGTCGCTATGGGCGCGCTAGGCGAGCCATTCGGAGCGGTGCCCGGCGATCGCCCTGATCACCGCGGGCCTGATGGAGAAGTCGGTCGCGGTGAGCATCGAGCCGACCGGCGGCGTGCCGAAGATGCCGAGCTCGCACAGCGCGAGGGCGTCGGCATCGAGCGGGGAGAGGCTGACGGAGCCCTCGTCGAGCGCACGGGACACCAGCTCCTTCCGCCTCCTCGACATGCCGAGGAATACGGCGGAGAGGCGTTCGTCCATCCTCCGGCGCTTTGCCCAGGCGCTCCTCGCGCTGACGATGCGCGCGGTCGCGTACCCGAGCATCGCGGCGGCGCCGGTCAGGAGGAGGCACGAGGCCGGGTGCTCGGCGAGCATCTGGCGGGCGTCCTCGGCCATCGCGGCGACCGAGCCGAACCCGACCGCGCCCGCGATGGTGACCAGCAGGTCGATGTTCTCCTTCGCGGCTTTGAGCGTCTTGTTCATCTTCGATTCCCTTCCAAGGAGGTTTCCATGGGTTTCATTCTCGCACTTTCCTTCGCGTTCCTGTTCGGGGTCGGGCTCGGCCTCATGCGCCGCTGACGGCGGAGTCAGCCCCCGCCGCGCCACGGGTTCCGTACCGCCCCCATTCCGCGGGGCCCGTGGCGCGACGGGGCCGGACTCCCTACATCCGGCCCGCAAGGTGTCCGCCGCCGACTTGGCGGGGCGGCGGCACCGCTCCCTTTGGCGGGGGAGCGCCCTCCGGCCGCATCTATCGGTGCGGCCCTCCGGCAAGGGATTGGCTCATACGAATGAAAGGAGAAGGCCATGTGGATGTCTATAGCCAAGGGCGCGCGTTACGCCTGCTGCGACAACGTCACGTTCCGCGCGATGGTCATGCAGGGCGTGATACCGCGCTACCCGTCGCTCAACCCCAACAGCTCGCGCGAGGTGGTGCGCAGCGAGGACATCGACGCCGCCATCATGGCGCGCGGGGCGGTGCCGGCGCTGCCGTCGCCCGACTGCGTGCCGGCGCGCCGTCCGAGGCGGGTGGCGTGATGGGCGACCTTATCTGGGAGGCGGGCTGCCGCCTCGGCGCGTGGTGGGACTCGCTTCCCGAGCGCGTGCGCAGCGTCGTGTGCGCCGTGGCGCTCATCGGCATGATCGCCGTCGCCGGCGCCATCGAGGGGACCGCACCGAGCGGGATGTACTACTAGGAGGAATGACATGCAGTTTGAGAAGAGGCAGGTTCGCCTGGGCGACATCCGCCCGAGCGGGCAGAACCCGCGCGAGGACTTCGGCGACATCGGCGCCCTGGCCCGCAGCATCGAGGCGACCGGCGGCGAGCCGCTGAACCCGCCCGTGGTCGTGGCGGACGGCAACGTGTTCCGTATCGTCGACGGTGAGCGCCGCTACCGCGCACTGTCGTCCATCTACGGGGAGGACCGCGAGGTCTCCGCGCTGGTGACCGACACCATGGACGAGGCCAACGAGCTCGTTGCCATGCTCGCCACCGACGACAAGCGCCAGCTGACCGAGGCGGAGCGCGCACGCGGCGTGCAGCAGATGCTCGTGCTTGGCGTCGACGAGCAGCGCATCGAGCGCGCGAGCCGAGCCACCGCCGGGCAGATCCGGGCTGCGCGCAAACTGCGCGGTCGCATCGATGCCGGCGTGCAGGTGACGCTGGAGCAGCTCGAGGCCGCGAGCGCCTTCGACGACGAGAAGGATGTCGAGGCCGTGCTGGCCGCCGGTGACGGCTGGGCGGGCAAGGCCGACAGCATCCGCCGCCGCGTCGAGCGCGAGGAGGCCAAGGCCGAGGACTACGACGCGTTCGGGGACGCGGGGATTCCCGTGGTGAAGGAGCAGCCCGAGGGTTTCAACTACACGGACTGGGCCAACGTCGGCCTCGCCGCCCAGAAACTCGAGGGGAAGGAGTTCGCCGCCGGCACCGTTGCCGTGTGGAAGGGCAGCTACTGGAACCTCTACGAGCCGGATGACGGCTCGGGCGCCGAGCCCGAGAAGACCGAGGAGGAGATCCGGGCCGAGCAGGAGGCCGAGCGCGAGGACGAGGCGCTCAGGGACCTGTACAGGAGCCTGATCGGCTTCGTGGCGTCCGGTGCCTTTGCCATGTCCAGGGACCTCATGATGAAGGCGCGCGTGGGCCGTGCCGACCCGCCCGCGCTGCTCCCGGCGATGGGCAGCGACAGCCTCGTCGAGAACGAGGAACGCTTCGGGCTCGTGCGCGAAGAGTTCGCCCGCAACCTCAAGGCGTGCAGGCCCAGCGAGTACGAGGCCGGCTGCTGGCTCATGGCGGCGGCCAAGGACATGGCCCAGCTCAACAACCGCTGGGGCGGCGACGACGCGGAGGCGTGGCTCGACCACTATGACATCTTCTGTTCCGTGGGCTTCGAGCCCGGCGAGGAGGACGTGTGGCTCATGGAGAGGGTTCAGGCGAGCGCCAAGGAGGATGAGAAGGATGAGTAGCGAGAAGAAGGTCAGGGTGACGGTCGAGGCGTGCGGCGAGGTCCGCGCTTTCGAGTGCCGCTGCGCGACGGTCGCGACCGCCAAAGGGGACGGCACCGGCGACTCATGCTTCGTGGGCCCGACCGACATCAGCGACCTGTTCGCGCTCGCCTGCGAGTGCACCGACACGCTCTGCGCGGCCTTCAGCCAGGCGGGCGTCCCGGACAGGAACGCGCGCAAGCTCGTGCTCATAGCCGCGCTCGGCGCCAATCCCCATGGGCACGCCGACAGCATCCAGACCACCGACCTGGATGCGCGCAGGGAGATCCGCGACATGGCGGCGGAGCTGGGCGTCGATGCCGACATCTAGCGAGCGCCGCGCGGTCGTGCAGCGCGGGGAGGACGGCCGCTGGTTCGCCCGCCCCTACATGGGCACCGACCGCGTGACCGGCAGGCGGATCAGGCCCTACAGGTCGTGGGACGCGGAGCTGACGCGCGAGCAGGCCCAGGCCGAGTGCGACAGGTGGGCGGCCACGTTCGACCCGTCGTCGGCCCGGGACAGCTCCAAGCGCCTGTCCTCGATGCTCGAGACGTACATCTCCGACCCCGTCAACGGCCTGTCCGACAACTCGGTGGCCACGTACCGCAGCGTCGTCAGGACGATGGTGGAGCCGACTATCGGCCGGCTGCCCTACGACCAGCTGGAGCCCTGGGACGTGTCGGCGGCGTACCGCATGCTGCTCGCGCCCAGGACGGGGAAGGGCGTGAAGCCCAAGACGCTGCTCAAGATGCACGCGCTGCTGAAGGGCGCCTACCGCTCGTGGCGGCCGGCGCTGGGCCGCGACATCATGCTCGACGTGCCCGCGCCCTCGCCCGACCCCGTGGAGCCCTTCGCGCTTTCCGAATGCGATACCGACGAGCTCTCCCGGGCGCTGGTCTCCGCCATGTCCTCGCGCTCTGCTTCTGCCGCCAACATCTCGCGGCGCACCGAGGCCATGGCTGCCTACCTCGCCCTCAACACGGGGCTTCGCTGCGGGGAGGTCTGCGGGCTGCAGCGGCGCGACTGGCGCCGGGCGCTGCACGACCTCCATGTGGCGGGGCAGGCGGTCGAGAAGCCCGAGCTGCACCGGCAGGCCTACACCAAGGGCAGGCGCGTGCGCAACGTGTCGCTCGCCCCGGCGGTGGAGGCCCAGCTGCAGCGCCACCTGGAGTGGCAGGACACGTGGCTCGCGCGCAGGGGCCCGGCGGCGCTGGTGGTGACCTTCGGGCCCGCCGGTGGCATCGCGCGCCCGAGCACCGTGACGAGCCGCTTCAAGTCGCTCGTGAGGGACCTGGGGCTGCCGGAGGAGACGGTGTTTCATTCCCTGCGCCACACGCACGCCTCGTGGCTGCTCATGAACGGGTTCGACATGAGGACCATCCAGGAGCGCCTGGGGCACGCGAGCGTCAAGACGACGCTCGACATCTACGGCTCGGTCATGCCGGGCCGCGACCAGGCCGCCGCCGCGGCCTTTACCGATTCGATATCACACGGAGGTGAGACGGATGACGATACTTGATTCCCTCGTGGAGGGCGCCCTGTGCCTCGGTAACAGGCGCGAGAGCAACGAGCTGCTCGGCATGATGGTGCGCTACCTCGTGACCGGCGAGGTGCCCGAGCCGCGCACCGACGCCCAGCGGATGGCCATCACGATGATCATGCCGGTCCTCGAGAACAGCCGCGCCAGGGCGGAGGCCGGAAGGAAGGGCGGGCTGAGCCGTGGCGGCGCAGCAAGCGGAGCCGCAAGCAAAGCCGAAAGCAAAACGGAAAGCAAACGCGCAAGCAAAGCCGAAAGCAAACGAACAAGCGAAGAGGAAGAGGAAGGGGAAGAGGAGTTAGGAGTCTGGATTAACCCCTCAGGTTGTGAAAACGAAGGGGGAGGGGGCGCCGGGTTCGTCCCGCCGACCCTCGAGGAGGTCGAGGCGTACTTCGCGGTGAACTGCCTGCGCGGCAGCGCCAGCAAGTTCTACGACTACTACGAGTCCAACGGCTGGACCAGGCAGGGCTTCCCCATCGCGAAGTGGGAGCCGGTCGCCCGCATCTGGTCCGACCGCGAGCGCGGCTACGACGCGGAGCGCAAGGCCCGCGGCGGGCAGACCTCCCAGGAGGTCGGGCGCGCGGCGGTGTGGAAGCCCGCCGAGAGCGAGGACGACGTCATAGCCGCCCTCGAGCGGGAGCTGGGTGAGGCGTCGTGATCACCCTCAGGGAGATGCTCGACGGCTTCGACCCGGCGGGCGGGCGTCCGCTCGACGTGACGCGGATCTACATGGCCAACCTCATCAGCGCCGACGAGGGCGCGCGCCTGGCCAAGAAGCAGAAGCTTGACGAGTACCGCGCCCGCAAGCGCTCCAAGGAGGATCTGCGGATGGATATCGCCGCCATCGCGAGGGGCGAGGAGCCGAGCTGGAGGTATGCCAAAGGTGTGCCAACGGCGGCGGGGCAGCTGGGCCAGCAGGCGATGGGGTTCCCGCCGCTAGAGAGTGGAAACGACGCCGTCGGGGAGGCCCCTGGCGCAAAGAACACCTAATTCTTTTGAGAATGGAGAGTGAGAGAGGTTTTGACCGAGATCTCAGCGGTGATGAGGGCCTACCGTGACGCCCTCGACAGGCACCGGATCCCCTGGGCCGACGACACCTACGACACCGAGCGGGTGGGCGGGTATCGGCTGCGCATCGAGCGCACCGAGACCATCCTGGACGAGCACAGGGTGAGCGTGATCTGGGGCTATCAGTGCCTGCCTGGGCGCGAGCCGACGGGCGTGAGCATCGGGTACCCGAACTACCTCGAGGTGCAGTACGACCCCGTGAGCACCGAGCCGTTCATGGCCACGCCGGGCGACATCCTGGCCGACATCTTCGGCGTGAGGGGTAAGTCGCGATGAGCTACGTGTGCGGACCCGCCGACTGGATCGACCTCGCCATCGGCAGGCTCGAGGACGCCAAGAGGTCGCTCAGGGAGTGCGACAGGCTGCGACATGGTGCGACAGGCTGCGACATCTGCGGCGAGCTGCGCCAGGCGAGGCGATGCCTCAACAGGGCGCTGATCATGGTCGCTGAGGAGAAGGAAATCGAGAAGGAATGGAGCACGAGATGAGTGAGGAGGCAAAGGTGTACACCTGCTCTGTGTGCGGGAAGCCGACACCGAACTATCACGAGTGGTCGCCTTCGGTGGCGGCGATTTTAGGCGAGCAGGGGTCCTCGACATGCGATGAGTGCTGCAGGAAGGCCCAGATCTCGTACACCGACTTGTTCCGCGCAACCGCCTGGCGCACGGTGCCCGATCTGGTGTCGGGTCCCGCGCGCCGGGCGCTCGCGCACGGTCGGGCCGACGCGCCGCGGGTGACGTCGGCGCAGATCGGGGAGGCGGAGCGGAGGGCGCGGGCGCTGGAGCGCGCCCGGGCCCGCGCTCTCAAGAGGTCGAGGAAGGCTAACCGATGAGAGTTTTCGAGAGGCTGCGGCGGATGCTCGCCGAGAACCGCCGCGTGCGCAAGAGCATCGAGGCGCGCCGCGCACGCAGGTGCAGGAGGTCGACGAGATGAACGTGATGTGGGATGTGCAGGAGAGGACGTGCGCGATCTGTGGGAGGGTCTTCATCCCGAAGGCGCCCCACGCCAAGTACTGCTCGGAGGCGTGCCGGCGCGAGCACGACCTGCGCCGCGTGAAGGAGGCCCGCCGCAAGGGCGCCAAGCCGAAGCTCGACAGGGTCGACCGCTATTTGGCAGGCTCGGGCGCGGTGCACGACGAGATCATGGCCATGCGGCGCGAGGTCGCGATGAGATATTGAGTTTCCGCAGGTAGATATATAATTAAGGCCGCTGGCGTTGGAGCGCCGGCGGCCTTTGGCAAAGACGCCTCCCGGCATCCTCTATGTGGCGTAGAGCATGGTACCACGCGGGAGGTCACATGGACGCAAGGGAATATCTGGAGACTGTACGGGCCGCCCAGCGCGGCATCGACCGCCGCCTGGCAGTTATCGAGTCGATGCAGGCGCGCGAGCAGGTGCGCGCCCAGCGCTACGACGCCGTGGGCAAGGGCGCGCACGGCACAGACTTCATGAGGTCCACCGACGACCGCATAGACTACGAGCGCCGCAGCGGCGCGGAGCTGTCGGAGCTGCGGCGCGAGGTGGAGCGGGGCCGCGAGCTGTGTGCGGGCGTGCGCTCCGCCAACCCCGGCAAGCGCTGGGGCGACGTGCTGGAGCTGCGATACTGCGAGGACCGCACGCTGCAGGAGATCGCGGGGACTCTGGGTGTGTCGGTGAGGTCGGTCCATTCAGATATGTCATCGGCCCTGGACTGGGTCGATATGGTGGGCATCGCTACCGCAAGGGCTGGCGTGGGCCGTGCGGCAATATAATTGGATAGCTGGTTCGCGTCAGCATGTCGGCCCCGATCGCCATGTGCGGTCGGGGCCTTTTGTCTTTATGGGACTGCACACAATTGCAGACGATTGCACACTTCTGCAGACAATTGCAGATAGTTGCAGACGATTGCACACAATTGCAGACCGTTGCAGGTTTCATCTGGGATATAACTAGGGTGTCGATTCGCAGCGCCGCCCGCGCGGCTTGCGGGTCGGATGTGCGTGGAAGCACAGATGAGTGGCCGGGTTCCCTTTTAGCAGTTCAGGGACTCCGGCCTTTCTATTGCGTTCAATTCAATAGGGGATGATGCCCGTGGTCAGCCGAGAGTACATCGCGCGATCCGCCCGCCGCCACGACACGGTCATGGCGTGGGCGTTCCGCCGCGCCCTGGGGGTCACGGCGACGCCGCGCCGCCGACCTGGGGGTGCCGGGGGCGTGCGCCTGGAGGCGCTGCGCTACGGGGGCATCGAGGCGTGCATGTCCAACCGAGGGCGCTCCCCGGTGGAGTGGTAGGGGATGGGCAACCCGCGCAAGGCCAACGGCGCCCGCCGCCGCCATGTCGTGCGGTGGCTGCGATCGCAGGGCAGGCCCTGCTGGATATGTGGTCTACCCATAGACTACGGGGTGCCTGCGGGCGACCCCCGGGCCTTCGAGTGCGACGAGCTCGTCCCGGTCAGCCGCGGCGGATCGCCCTTCGACCGCGACAACGTCGCCGCCGCGCACCGCTGCTGCAACAACTGGCGCCGCGCCCGCAGCGTCGCCGAGGTATCGGCCGTCCGGTCCGCTCTCGCCGCGCGCCGCGCAGCCTGGAGCTCGCCTGAGACGTTCGTCGCGCTGTGCAAGGCGCTCAAGGACGATCGCGCATCGGTTATTGGTCCCCCGTCCGTGCCCGGCAAACAGCCTCGGGCAACGACCTCGTGGTAGGGGATGCGCCTCGGCGCTCGACCCCACGGGGGTCTTTTGCCGGAAGGGGACAGGCCACCATCCCGCGCCAGGGCCGCAATACCCCCGAATACGCTTTTTTGCAGAAGTCAAGCCAAAACCGCAGCTAAACCGAGAAAAACTAGGCGGGTGTGTACGTGAAGATACACGACATCGTCCCATATGAGCGAAATGCCCGGCACAACGCCTCCGCCGTCCCCGTGGTCGCCGACTCCATCAAGGAGTTCGGGCTGCGCGGGACCATCGGCCTGGAGAGCCGCGAGCACCCGGTTATTGTATGGGGGCACACGCGCGTCGAGGCTTGCAGGAGCCTGGGGTGGGACGAGATTCCCGACTCCAAAATCGAGTACTGCGACGACCTGACGGACGAGCAGATCAAGGCCTTCCGCATCGCCGACAACAAGACCGGCGAGGTGGCGACCTGGAACAAGTCGATGCTGCGCGAGGAGGTCCGCAGCCTCAAGGACTTCGACATGTCGAGGTTCGGGCTCGACTTCAAGAGTAAACGGCTCGACTACGGCCACGAGCGCCTGAGGACGGACGATGCGTACAACCTGCGCCTCGTCAGCCGATCCGACTGCGGCCGCGACGGCATGCCCCGCATGAAACGCTGCATGGCCAAGCCGGCGGACATGATCGGGTTCAACTACGCCAAGAGCACGCCCGAGGCCGACAAGGCCGACCGCTGCTGCCACTTCTTCATCGACGACTACCAGTTCGAGCGTGTGTGGGCCCGCCCCGCGGCCTACCTCGAGTGCCTGCGCGGCTTCGACTGCGTGCTCACGCCCGACTTCTCGCTCTACCTTGACATGCCAGACGCCATGCAGCGGTGGAACCGCTACCGCTCCCAGGCGCTCGGCCACTGGTGGCAGGAGCAGGGCCTCCGTGTAGTCCCCACCCTCTCTTGGGCGCAGCGCCGGAGCTTCCGCTTCGCGTTCGACGGCGTCCCGCGCCGCTCGACCGTCGCCGTGTCGACCGTCGGCGTGAAGGGGGACGAGGGCGCCCTGGCCGTCTGGCGCGATGGCATGGCGGAGGCCATGAGCCGCCTGGAGCCCGCGCGCGTGCTGCTCTACGGCGGCGATATAGGTTTCGATTTCGGCGGCTGCGAGGTCGTCGAGTACAAGGGAGGCGGTTTCCGTGGGCGGTAGGGGCTCATACTCTTACTCCGGCAAGCGTTCAGCCAAGGACGGATCGACACTGTCAGCCTACGCGGTCGCATCCCTGAACAAGGGCACTGCTGGAGGAACGACGGTGGAGTCTGCCATAGCCCGCTTTCGCGAGCAGCTGATGGACAATAGGTACGAGCACTCAGCTTATATCGATGACGCGGGATATGTTCATGCGCTGGGGTCGACTGGTAATGAAGGGTCGACCAGGGTCGCACCGCTGTCCGCCGTCGCCCATGAAAAGGGTGTCTCGACGATTGTCCATAACCATCCTCATGGCGGCGCGGACGGTCGCAAATGGGGCGGTCCGCTTTCCGGTGGCGACCTGAAATACATCGCCTCGGCCTACAACAGGAGCGGAGGACGCGTCAAAAGGATTGTCGCGACGTCGAACGAGGGAACCTATTCCGCGCTCGTGTCATGAGCAGGAAATACCAGAGCGAAATCGCGATGTGGAGAGCTATGAACAAGGCCTACACCTCGGAGTTTGCTAAAATAGGCATTGAGATCAGCTATGAGAAGCAACCGAAGAAAAGCGGACTTCTCGTGACCCAGAAGACCGGCACCTATGCGTGATAGGGGTTGATGCCAGGTGGCATACGACGTTGATTATGATTTCGAGTTTGACGAGGACGAGTTCGGCACGGCGATGATGCCCAAGGGCGTCAAGTGGCGCGGGAACCTCTGCCTGCTCCCCAACGGCAGGTATCTCCCGCCGGGAAACTACCGCACCGAAGACGGCGGCGACATTATCTATGAGCCGTGCGAGCTGAGCCCGTACGCCGAGATGCTCTCGCAGTTCAGATAGGCTGCTGGTATTCAGGATTTTTTAAAGCCGTCCTTCGGGGCGGCTTTTTTATGCCGATTGGAGGTGGCGGATGCCCCTCGAGAAGCCCGCCGCGGTCGCCGGCGACCCCGTGAAGAGCGCCAAATGGGACGAGCTCACCGCCGGCCGCTCGTTCACCCAATCCGACGCGCCTACGCTCGCGCTGCTGTGCCAGTGGTACAAGATTGTCCAGCTCGCCCAGGACGAGCTGGACAGCTTCGGCGAGCAGACCGCCTACCAGAACGACATGGGGGACCTGAAGTCCTTCCCGCAGATAGCGACCCTGAAGACCGCTTCGGCGGAGATCAGGCAGCTCAACAAGCAGCTCGGCATAACCGACGGCCACGAGGGGGCGCCAGATGTCCGGAACGTCCAGACCAAGCTCTTCTCGATCGCCGAGCGCCACGAGGCGCGGAAGGCAAGAGCCGCGGTATAGGGTCGCCGTGGGCGAGGCCGCCTACTCCGAGGGCGAGGACGCCGCGGAGCTCGGCGGGGACCTGGGCATGGAGCCCATCGAGTGGCAGTCCCTGGTTCTGTCCGACTGGTGCGCGTGCGACGCCGAGGGCCGCCCCGCCTACGTCACGTGCGGCCTGGACGTGCCCCGCCAGAACGGCAAGAACGCCGTCATCGAGATATACGAGGTGTTCCGCCTGGCGGTCTGCGGCTGGCACATCCTCCACACCGCGCACCGCGTGAAGACCGCCAAGAAGGCGTTCAACCGACTCGTCCGCTACTTCACGGACAAGGAGCACCCCGAGCTCTCGTGCCTCGTCGAGAGGATCCGCCGCACGAACGGCGAGGAGGCCATCTACCTCACCAACGGCGGCTCCATCGAGTTCTCGGCGCGCACCAACGGAAGCGCGCGAGGCTTCGATGACATCCAGCTCGTCGTGTTCGACGAGGCGCAGGAGCTCACCGACTCCCAGTACGACGCCATCATGTACACGCTCGCCGCGTCCGCGACAGGAGAGCGCCAGATCATCTACACGGGCACGCCGCCCAACGAGGACTGCCCCGGCACCGTGTTCGCGCGCACGCGCGCGGCAATCCTCGCCGGTGACATCCCGAGCACCGAGTGGTGCTCGTGGGCCACGGACGAGTGCCCGCGCCAGGACGCCACGTTCGACGACGTGGTGGACCTCATCTACGAATCGAACCCGAGCATGGGCATCATCCTGTCGCTCGACTTCACCCGCACGGAGTTCGCCGGCGGCTCGATCACCGGCTTCGCCCACGAGCGCCTGGGCTGGTTCAGCCCGGCCGCCATGCTCACGAGGGCCATCCCGCGGGAATCGTGGGGCGCCGCCCTCATCGACGCCATCGGCGACCGGTACCGCGGCAAGAAGGCCTTCGGGGTGAAGTTCTCGAGGGACGGGTCGACCTACGCGCTGTCGGGCTGCAAGCTCGGCCAGCGCGCGCTCAAGGGCAAGGCCGCCGTCGAGCTCATCAGGGTCGGAACGACGGCGGGCGGCGCCCGCGAGCTCGCCGAGTGGCTCTACGACCGCCGCACGACCGCGTCGGTCGTCGTCATCGACGGCATGTCGGGCGCCGACGCGCTCATCGACCGCCTCGCCGAGATGAAGCCTCCGCGCGGCTACGTCGTGAGGCCGCAGACGCGCGACGTGGTCGCCGCCGCCGTCGGCTTCGTGGACGCGCTCAACGACGGCACGCTCGCGCACACCTACGACCCGACGCTCGAGGATTCGGCGAGGAAGTGCGTGCGCAGGAAGATCGGGTCCCGCGGCGGGTGGGGCTTCGGCTCCCCCGAGGACGCGACCGTGTCGCCCGAGCCGCTCGAATCTTGCTCGCTCGCGCTGTGGGGCGCGAGGAACACCAAGCGCAACCCGCGCAGGAAGCAGAGGACACTGTGATCCAGAGAATTGGGCAGAGGGCCTCCGTCGAGACGCCGAACCTCGACGCCGTCCCCGAGCCGTACCGAGCCGCCGTGGAGGACATGTTCGACACCTGGGGCGACATGTCGGCGCGCAACACCGTCCTCAAGCGCTACTACGACATGAAGAACGAGATGAAGAGCCTCGGCATCTCCATCCCGCCAATGCTCGAGATGGTCAACTGCGTCACCGGGTGGTGCGCCAAGGCCATCAAGGCGCACTCCGTGCGCTCCGTCTTCGACGGCTTCGTCTTCGACGGCGCGGAGGACCAGGACCTCAAGCGCCTCGTGCGCGAGAACCGCCTGAGGTCGCTCTACCGGCAGGCGTGCGCGAGCGCCCTCACCTACGGCGTGTCGGCCATGACCGTCATGAGGGGCGGCCCCGGACAGCCCGAGGCGATAGTCCGCGTGTTCAGCGCGAACCAGTTCTGCTGCCTGTGGGACAAGGACGCCCGCCGCATCCGCTGCGGCGTCGTCCTCGCCGACGTCGACCGGTCGGGCAACGCCTCCCGCTACGTGTGCCACTTCCCGGACGCGGTGCTCACACTGGTACGCATCGGCTCGGGCGGCGGCCCATATGAGTGGGGCTGCGAGACGGAGCCGAACCCCATGGGTCGCCCGCTCATGGAGGTGTTCACCTACGATCCCGACCCGGACCGCCCGCTCGGCCACTCCATGCTCACGCCCGAGATCCTGGGCATCGTCGACAAGGCCATGCGCGACGTGCTGCGCATGGAGGTCGGCGCGGAGTTCTTTACGTTCCCCCAGCGATACATCCTCGGCGCCAAGGAAGACCTCTTCTCCGTGAAGGACGGGGACGGCGGGGAGGGCGATGAAGATGACGGGGACGAGGGCGGCCCCGCCACCCCGCCGTCGCCCATTGCCAAGTTCAACGCGTACGTCGGGTCGTTCCTCGCCATCACCAAGGACGAGGACGGCGACGTCCCGACCGTGGGGCAGTTCGCCGCACCGACCGCGGACAACTTCACGCGCGTCTTCGAGAACGACGCGCAGCGGTTCTCCGGCGCGACCAACGTCCCGCTGGCGCAGCTGGGCGTGCTGTCGAACACCTACACGTCCTCGGACGCCCTGGGCGCGGCGAACGACCCGCTCATCCTCGAGGTGGAGCAGATCAACGAGCACAACGCCGAGGCGCTCGAGACGGTCGCGCAGATGATGATGGCGGTCAAGGACGGCGTCCCGATATCCGGGCTCACCGACGAGCAGCGCGCCGTCCAGGCGTACTTCAAGGACCCCTCGATGCCGACCATCGCGGCGCGCGCCGACGCGTGGACGAAACTCGCCGCCGCGGACGAGAGCATGCTGGGCACCCGCGTCTACTACGAGGGCGTGGGCCTGTCCCAGCCGACCATCGACCGCCTGGAACGCGAGAAGCAGCAGAGCGGGGCCATCGCGGCGCTCAACGCCATGGCCGACACGATGGCCATCGAGGCCGCGAAGGCCGTGGCCCTGCCGCCCGCCGGCGGTGAGGCGGAGTGATACCGCGCGAGGACTTCGACCGCTACGCCCGCGCGCTCGGCATCAACGCCGACATGCTGCAGGCGGCGGTCGCGCAGGCGATAGACGAGTGCGCGGGCCTCTACGGCGATGAGCTCTACCGGGCGCTGGCGCGCACCTACGCGGCGCTCGTGGCCAAGTTCGGGTCTTTTGCCGCCGCGGCGGCCGTCGAGTTCTACGCCGCCATGCGCTCGGGCGCCGGCCCGGCGCAGGGATACGAGCCGCGGCAGTTCGACCCCGGCCACGGCGGGCTTCTCGCGAGCGACGTCGACGAGGCGCTGCGGACTTCCGCGGCCGCCACGGCGCTCGCGGCGACCGCCGTGCAGCGCGTCATGGGCTATGCGGACGCCACGATCCAGGGCAACGCCATGGCCGACCCCGCGCACCCGCGCTGGGCGCTGGTGCCGCACGCGGGCGCGTGCGACTGGTGCCGGATGATCGGCGCTCGCGGCTTCGTCTTCAAGAGCTCGGCGACAGCCGGAGCCGAGCGCCACCCGAGCTGCAGGTGCATACCGGTCGCCGACTTCTCCGGCAGCCCAGCGCTCGACGGCTACGACCCGGCGGCTCTCTACGACGAGTACCGCGCGAAGCACCCCGAATGGGGCTCCCGACGCGCGGGATCGCGCGGCCGCCGCAGGGGCGGCAAGGTAGTCGCCGCGTTCGTAGACGGCAAGAGGTTCGACAGCTTCGGCGACATCCAGAGGTACATGGAGGGGGCATCGTCCCCGGACGACCTCAAGGCCCGCATGGCCACCGCGAACAGGGCGGGTCTGGCCATGGGCTTCAAGCCCGGGAGCCCCTACGCCAAGTCGCTCGCGCAGACCGCGGCGAGCGTGAGCAAGAGGCTCTCGGCCGAGTGAGGACGCCCCGTGGGAGGGCGGGCGCGACGCGCCATCAAGCGTCGCCGGCGAAGACACGCAACGCGCCGGCAGGAAAACGAGGCCGCAGCCCGCACGGGAGGCGGCCTTTTCCATGCCAAAACACCGCCAGCGCCACCGCACGGGGCGCGAGACGAGCCCCGCACGGGGCGGGAGGAGTGCAAGATGCCGACCCAGCAGCAAGCCAACAACGTGACCGATCCCGTCGAGCCCCCGCAGCCCGCCGCGCCGGCGGAGCCCGGCGCCGGCCAGGAGCCCGGCGCGCCGCAGGAGCCGCCCGCGATCGACTGGAAGGCCGAGGCCGAGCGATTCAAGAAGGAGTCCCGCAAGTGGGAGGCCCGGGCCAAGGAGAACAAGGGCAAGGCCGACCTGTGGGACGCCCAGGGCGCGCAGGCGCCCACCGTCGAGTCCCTCAACGACGAGCTCAACGACCTGAAGGGACGCCTCGCCGCGTCCGAGGCCGAGCGCGAGCGCGAGCGCACGCTCGCCCGCGTGTCGCAAGCCACCGGCGTGCCGGCCGCGCTCATCCACGGCGACGACGAGGAGTCGATGACGGCATCGGCCAAGGCCGTCGCCGACTTCGCCGAGTCGCGCCAGCCGGGCTACCCGCTCGACAAGGGCGGATCCGGCGGAGGCAAGAAAGTGAACAGGGAGTCCATCGAGTCCATCAAGGACCCCGCCAAGCGCATCATGGCCCGCGCCGCGCACATGGACCTCTACAAGTAAGAAAGGGGCAAGCATGCCCGTACCCGCAAACATCTCCGACTCCAAGGCCATCAACGCCTCGATGGACCAGGAGTTCATCCGCAACTTCGAGGGCGACCTCGACCGCCTGCTCGAGGTCCTCGGCATCTTCGGTGCTGAGACCATCGCCGCCGGCACCACGCTCAAGATGCTCAAGGTGACCGGCGAGCTCAACAACTCCAAGACCGACGGCTCCAAGGAGTCCGCCACCGGCGATACCGCAGTCCAGCTGGGATCCAGCTCGGGCACGTCCTACGTCGAGGGCGACGAGGTCGCGCTGTCCAAGTTCACCGCCACCTACGAGCCCGTGGGCGAGGCCGAGGCCTTCCCGTACCGCCGCATGACCACGCACAAGGCGATCCAGCAGTCCGGCTACGTCAACGCCGTGCTCAAGACCGACAAGCACATGGCCTCGCTCGTCCGCCGCAGCATCGTCTCGCAGTTCTTCTCCTTCCTGCTCAAGGGAACGGGCACGGCGACCGGCAAGGGCCTGCAGGCATGCGCCGCGGCCGTCGACGCCAAGCTCGGCAACACCCTCGAGACCAACGGCGACGCCGCCGAGCGCGTCGTCCACTTCATCAACCGAGACGACGCCGCCGACTACCTCGGCGCCGCGACCATCACCGACCAGAACCTGTTCGGCCTCACCTACCTCGAGAACTTCCTGGGCCTCTCGGGCGTCTTCCTGACCAACCAGGTCGCCAAGGGAACCATGATCGCCACCCCCGCCGACAACATCCGCATCTTCGGCGTGGACTTCAGCGAGCTCGCGACCTCGGGCCTCACGTACACGGTCTCCGACTCCGGCCTGATCGGCGTCACGCACACCCCGGCGTACGACCACGTGTCCGTCGAGACCAACGTGCTCGCCGGCGCGACGTTCTTCCCCGAGGTGAAGGACTACATCGTGAAGGGAACCATCACCACCAAGTAAGGAGGCCGACGTGGACGATTACGCGTTCGCTACGGTCGACGAGTACCGCATCGACACGGGGGACGCGGCGACCGACGAGGAACGCGTCGCGGCCGAGCTGTCGCGCCAGAGCGCCAAGCTCCGCGCGACCCTCGGCATGCCGCGCTACCGCTCCCTGGCGGGCGACGCCCGCGAGCTTGCCCGCGACCTGGTGACCGACGCGGCCCGCAAGAAGCTGGTCCAGCCGGTCTGCGCGCCCATGGGCGTGGAGGACCTCACCGGCGTCTCGCAGTCGAGCTTCACGGCCAACGGGTTCCAGGGGAGCTTCACCTACCAGAACCCGAGCGGAACGGCCTACTTCGACCGCTCGACGCTCACCGCGCTCAAGAGGCTCCTCGGGCGCGGTCAACGCATCGGCACCGTGTGCCCGAGCTACGGGCGCAGGCCGTGATGGGCGAGGAGGTGACGGTGCTGTCGAGCACGGAGACGGGCAGGGACGCCATGGGCGAGCCTGTCGTCGAGTGGGAGGCCACCGTCGTCACGGGGTGCCTCGTGCGGCCCCTGGCGGGCTCTGATGTGGGGGATGCCGTCCGGCCGGACGGCATCGAGGCGAGCTATTCCATCGCGTTCCCCAAGACGTACGCTGGGCCGCCGCTGGCGCGCTGCCGCATCGCCCTGACGGGGCGCGGCATGCCAGCCGACCCCGACACCGCGCTGCTGGTCGTCGGTTCCCCCGACATCACGAACCCCTGCCCCACGGCGTGGAACATGACGGCGGCGGCGGGGAGGGTCCATGGCTGACAAGATCAAGTTCGGGCGCTTCGTCCACAGCGACGCGGGCGTCATCGCCGTCACGAAGGGCGCGGGCGTCCGCGCCTGGGTGGCGACCGAGACCGCCCGTCTCGCGGCGAGGGCCAACGCCGAGGCCGCATCACACCACGTGCCGTCAGGCTACCGCAGGTCCCTCGAGAGGCTCCATCCCGGGGCCTTCGACGGCGCCCCCTACGTGGGCGTTGTCAAGTCGGGTTCCTGCGACACCTTCGGCGTCGTTCGCGCCGCGACCCCGTCCGGCGCATTCGACCAGAACCGCAACCACACGCTCGACCACCTGCTCTAAGGAGGAAACGTGCCGAGACTCAACGTGATGGGCGAGCTCAGGGCGATCCTCGAGTCCGCCCTGGGCGGCGTGCCCGTTCAGGTCGGCCTGCCCGGGGAACGGCCGGGGACCGTCGTGGTGGTCCGCCGGTGCGGGGGCGCGCGGCAGGACGCGCTCGTGGACTCGCCGCAGGTCGAGGTCATCATGTGGGCCCCGACAGAGGCCAGGGCCGAGGAGCTCGCCGAGCTCGTGGGCGACGCGATGTCGCGCCTGCCGTTCGCGCGGGGCTTCTGCGCCTGCGAGGAGCTCGAGATGCGGACCGACTACGACTACCTCGCCCGGTCCCCGCGCTGGTACGCGCTGTACCGACTGAAGACATACCAACCGAAAGAAGGATAAATGGCATCCAGCAACGAAGAGGCCAAGATCGCCCTCGCGTCAGAGGACGCGGTCCCCGCGGCCGATATCGACCCCTCGCTCGTAACCACCGGCTCACCCGTCGAGGGCGGCTGCGTGTACACGAGCTTCAAGGCCAAGCCGACGCTCCCGGCCGACGCCACGACCAAGATCTCCACGCTCACCGACCTCGTGTCGCTGGGCGACCTGTCGCCCGATGGCTTCACGGCCTCCAAGGGCGTGACGGTCAACGAGTTCAAGGGTTGGCACCAGTCCATCGTGCTCACCAAGGTCTCCGAGGAGAAGCACCAGTACAAGATGGTCTTCATCGAGTCCGTCCGCTCCTCCGTCGCCAAGCTGCGCTACGGCGCCGACAACGTCGAGACGAACGAGGACGGAACGTTCAGCCACATCAAGGCCGTCGCCAACTCCGACGTGCGCGTCCCGCTCGTCATCGACGAGCTCGAGGACACTGGCAACCTCCGCCGCACCGTCATCCCGCGCGTCTCCATCGACTCCTACGACGACGTCGAGCACAAGCCCGGCGGACTGGTCCAGTACGGCTTCACCTTCACGGTCCTCAAGACCGCGGACAAGCCGCTGTTCGACATCTATCGCGCTAAGCCCGCCGCGTAGACAGGGCCATAACGAAAACGCCGCCCCGGTTTTGCCGGGGCGGCCCTTTATCTGGGAGGAAAGATGAACAAGGACTACCTGGCAATGATGGACGAGGGCGAGCTCGAGGCATACGCCAAGGTCCTCGGCTTCACGACCGCCGCCGCGCAGACGGCGGCCGACAAGGCGAAGCTCATCGAGCAGAAGCGAGGACGCTGCGCCGAGCTGACCGTTCTCGGCATCGCCATGAGCATCCCCGTCAAGCGCGCGCACGACCGCCGCTTCATCGACGCGATGAACAAGGAGGACCGCACGACCGAGGAGCTCGACGGGGCGTTCCGCTTCCTCCTCGGCGACGAGCAGTACGCGAGCCTCATGGAGGCCGTGACCGAGGACGACGGCACGCAGGACGACGACGCCCTGGGCTACGCATACAACAAGCTGCTCTACTCGGCCGAACTAAAAAACTTCTAGAGCTCGCCGACCTCGAGGAGCGTCACCTGCCCCTGCTCAGGCACGATTTCAGGGCCTACTACGGCTGCTGCTACGACGAGGTCGGCACCGCCGAGGCGTACGACCTCGTGAGGACGCTGCCCGACGGTTCGCTCACCGTGGCGGCCCTCCACCCGGAGCGCAGCTGGACCCGGGAGCAGCACCTGGCGGCGGACATCGTTGACAGCGTCTACGCGGCGGCGAGCGCGCTGTGCGGCGGCAAGGCATCGGAAGCCCCGAGGGTGTCCCGCCCGCTGGACGTGGCCGCCGCCGGCGCCGCGGCAGAGCGCGCGGCGTCGGTTCGTGCCCGCATCGAGAACACCGAGTGGGTGGAGGTGACGGATGGCTGAGATCGGACGCGCGGGCCTGCTGATCGTCCCCAGGTTCGACAACCTTACCAAGTCGGTCGAGTCCGCGCTCGGCAAGTGCGAGGGGCAGGCGAGCAAGTCCGGCTCCAGCCTCGGCAAGAGCACGGGCTCCGGGTTCGGGAAGGGGCTGGCCGGCTCCGGCGCGATGATAGGCGCCTTCTCGACGCTCACGTCGAAGGCCATGGACTCCATATCGTCCCATGTCGGGTCGGCGATCAGCCGCTTCGACACGCTCAACAACTACCCGAAGGTCATGCAGTCCCTCGGGTACTCCGCCGATTCCGCCAACGCGTCTATCGGCAAGATGTCCGACCGCCTGTCGACCCTGCCCACCAGGCTCGACGACATGGTCTCGGTCGTCCAGGGCATCACCGCCACGGTCGGGGACCTCGACAAGGCCACCGACGTCGGCCTCGCGCTCAACGACATGCTCATCGCCTCGGGCAGCTCGACCCAGCTGTGCTCGGCGGCGATGGAGCAGTTCCGCCAGATCCTCTCCAAGGGCAAGCCCGAGATGGAGGACTGGCGCTCGCTGACGACGGCCGCGCCTGGCCAGATGGACCAGCTGGCGAAATCCATGCTCGGCCCCACGGCAAACGCCAACGACCTGTACGCAGCGCTCGGTGGCGGGGGCAAGGACCCGACCATCACGCTCGACCAGCTCATGGACAAGATGGTCGAGCTCGACACGCAGGGCGGCGCGAGCTTCGCGTCCTTCAAGGACCAGGCCGAGACCGCGGCCGGCGGCGTCCAGACGAGCATCCAGAACATGTCGAACTCCGTGACCAAGGGCGTCACCGGCACGCTCGAGGCGATCGGCAGGAACAACATCGCCGGGGTACTCGACGACGCGAAGGGCGCCGTGAACGGCCTCTTCAAGGTCGTCAACGGCGGAGTCTCCGCGTCGATGCCCCTGGTCAAGCAGCTCTACGGCGGGTTCAAGGGCCTGGCGCCCGAGATCGTCTCGGGCGCGGCGGGCATCGCGGCATGGCAGAAGGCAGTGCCCGTCCTCTCCGGCGTCGCGAGCGGCGTGGGCAAGGCCACCGAGGCCTTCAAACTCGCCCGCGGGGGCGCCGGAACGTTCGCCGAGTCGCTCGAGGCGGTGGGCATCGGCTTCAACCCGGTCGCGATCGGCTGCACCGCCGCGGCCGCCGGCATCGGCATACTCATCGAGAAGCAGGTCGAGTGGCAGGCCCGCACGGACGCGCTCAACAAGGCCACGACCGGCCTGGTCGACGCGGCCTCGAACACCGTGGCGCTCGAGTCCTACGCCGGCAGGGTCGAGAATGTAGGCAAGAAGTCCAGCTTCTCCGCCATGTCCGTCGACGAGCTCGCCGAGTCGATCGGCAAACACGTCGACGCCATGAACGAGAACACGAGGGCCGCCGAGTCGCAGATCGCGCAGCTCAACACCGCGCAGCAAATCATCGACAACTATGCCGGAAAGACCGACCTGTCCACCGACGCCCAGGGCAGGCTAACCTGGGCGCTCCAGCTTCTCAACGACCAGCTCGGCCTCAACATCTCGGCCCAGGACGTGGCGAACGGGCAGTACGTCGACGCGGACGGCAACGTCAAGAACCTCAAGCAGTCCATCGACGAGCTCATCGCCTCCAAGAAGAAGGAGGCCGAGGTGAGCGCCCTCACGGCGAACCTCACCGAGGCGTACCAGGCCCAGTCCGAGGCCGCCGACACGCTCGCCTCCAAGACGAAGCCCTACCAGGACCGCCTGAAGGAACTCGCCAAGACCTACCCGGAGCTCACCAAGGGCGAGCTCGAGGCGCTCGCCTGCACCGAAAAGGTCGGCAGGGAGTACAACGAGGCGAAGAAGCAGTTCGACTCCGCCTCGGAGAGCATCGACGTGCTCAACGGCAAGCTCGGAGACGCCGCGCTGACCTCGCAGGAGGCCGGCAGCACCTTCGAGCACTTCGCCCAGGCGCAGCTGACGCTCTTCCAGGCGCAGCTCTCGGCCAACGGCGAGACCCTGTCCGCCGTCTCCGGCTCTCTCACGCAGCTCGGCGTCGACACCGAGCAACTGGCGAGCCTCAGCGACGACCAGCTCGCCAAGCTGGCTCAGGACTACGACGGTACCGCCCGCTCCATCGTCGACGACCTCGACGGGTGGGGCGTATCGATGGACGAGGGCGCCGCCTCGACGGTCCGCGCCGCGAGCCAGATCCAGGCCGCGCTCGAGGACATGGGCGGCAAGCTCAAGAAGGCGTTCTCGAAGGAGAACATCGACTTCGGCGCGTTCTCGGACGCCTGCGCCGCCGCCGGCGTGTCGACCGAGACGCTCAACAGCATCGGCTCCGCCAACCTCGCCGCGCTCGCCGGCAACTTCAACGGCAACATCGACCAGATGGTGTGGGCCGTCCAGAACTACAACGCGCAGCCCATCGTCGACAAGAACGGCAACGTTACCGTCAACCAGGCCCAGCTCATGGACGCCCAGGGCAACGTTTACGCCTGGAACGGCTCGCAGCTGATGGACAAGAACGGCGTCGTCGACGTGAGCGTCGGCGACCTGCGCGACGCCCAGGGCAACCTCGTGACTTGGAACGGCACGGCTCTCCAGTCCAAGAGCGCCAAGACAAAGGTCGACAAGAAGGAAGTCGACAGGGCGCAGACCTCGGTGGACAAGCTCAACGGCACCAAGCTCAAGAGCAAGGAGATGACCGCCAAGGCGAGCTACGGGACGCTGCCGAAGTGCCAGTCTGCGATGCAGGCGGTGATGAACGAGCCGTTCCACTCAAGGTCGGCGACGATCACCACGACCTACGTGACCGTCAACAGGACGCGCAACGAGAAGGCCGCAGGCGGCATACGGCACGCCGATGGCGGCATCCGCATGCACGCGCACGGAGCCATCGTCGACGCGCCGGTGACCGGCTACCCGCTCGACTGGGTGGGCGAGGACGGCGCCGAGGCAATCGTGCCGCTCACCAACCGAAAGTACTCGGAGCCGTTCGCGGCGACCATCGCCGAGCAGATGGCAAAGCTCGGGGGCCAGCGCGGCGACGTCTACAACATCTACCTCGACGGGTCGGCCCTCGAGGTCGACGAGCGCGTCGCGGAGGCGCTCAGGGCGCTGGTCTCCGAACTCAAGAGGACCGTCAGGACCGGAAGGGGGTAGCAGATGGCATCAGCGCAGACGACCAGGGGAGGCGTGACGTACTACACCGTCAACCTCTCCACGTCCGTGTCGAACGTGAACGACACCACGGCCCGCATCTACTGGACCGCCACCGTCGACTTCGGAGACTGGTACTACTACGGCGTGCGCCTGCACGTCAAGGTCGGCGGCGTCTGGCGCGCGTCGGGCGACGGCTACACGACCTCCTCCTGGAAGCGCGCCGTCACCGTCAGTGGGTACACCGACGCGGAGCGCAAGGACAACGACTGCGACGTCTGGGTCGAGGCGTACACCGAGTCCGTGGCAGTCAACGGCTACGGCGGGGTCGGCGCGACGACCTCCTGCGGCGAGGGCGCCAGGATCGGCAAGGTCCCGGCATACGAGCCCGCGGCCCCGACCGACCTCAGGGTCACGCGCTCGACCGACGGGACAACCGAGCTCGAGTGGGTCAACCACCCGGACGACGATGCTAGGAAGTACTACGACGGCATCAACGTCTACCGCCATACCAACGGCGGCGACACCGAGAACCCCTACAACAGCGTCACGATCTCCAACTGGCGCGACACGTCGACATCGGCAAACAATTACTACGACTACGACGTAAGGGCGCGCTGGCGAGGCGGCACGTCGGAGAGAACGAGCTCCGTGCGCGTCTACAAGACGCCCTCCCCACCGGCATCGGTCTCGCTATCGCGCTCCGGCGACGGCGAGGTCTCGCTGGTCGTCAGGGGTCCCGATATCCCGTTCTGGATTAGCGGCTTCGATGTCCGCGCGACCTCCGACGGCGGCAGGACCTACAAGCCCCGCGCCCTTACCGCCGACAGACAGGAGCCGGGCGTCTGGACCATGACCGACCCGTCTGCCGTGGCGGGAGAGAAGGTCGTCTACGAGGTCCGCACCTACCGCGAGGAGCCCGTGGCGGGCGCGGGGGACACCGTCTTCTCCGCGTGGACGGCATCCAACGCAGTGGCGACGATCTGCCCGCCGTACGCGCCCGCCGTCTCCGGGGTCGACCCCGCCTACCCGACTGGGTCGACGGCGACCATCGGCTGGACGCGGAACCACCCCGACGGGACAGCCCAGACGGCGGCGCAGATTGAGCTGGTCGGGCCCGATGGCAAGACCGTCCCGCACCACATCACCGGGCCCGCGTCGACGACATCCCTGAGCCTGTCCGCGAAGGGCACCTACCGGCTACGCGTCCGCACCAAGGGCGCCGACCCCTCATGGGGAGCGTGGTCGGAGTACGCGGTGTTCAGGGTCGCCGACCCGCCGCAGGCGTTCTTCACGACCCCCGCGGAGGACGGCGAGGCCGTCGTCGAGCTCCCGCTGCGCGCCGCCTGGACCGCTGTCGACGAGACCGGCATCACCTACCAGCGCCTGAGGCTGCTGCGCGGCGGCTCCGCGGTCATCGACACATCGGTCGCCGCGGGCGCGCGGTCGCACGAGATCGCCTCCGGCCTGGTGAACAGGTCCGCGTACGTCCTCGAGCTCACCGTCCGCGGCGGCTCGAGCCTGTCCACGACCGTCACCCGCTCGTTCTCGACCGACTGGCTCGTGCCCGCCACGCCCATCGTCAACGTCTCCTACAGCGACGCGCTCGCAGCCGTCGTCACGGTGCGCGACGGCATCTCGGAGTTCTCCGTCAGGGACCACAAGCTGCGCGGCCCCATGGCCATGACGCCCGAGGGCAACATCCGCATCAGGGGCGGCATGTCCATAAAGGGGACGCGCGCAACCGTCCACAGCCTCCCGCCGTGCGCCTCGTTCGATATCGAGCGCGTGCTCGCGGACGGCTCGAGGCTCCTGCTCGCGAGCGGCCTCAAGTCCGGGCAGAGCGTCATCGACCGCCTGCCGCCGCTCAACGTCGGGTTCTCCTACGTCGCGCGCGGCTACGCGGCCTCCGGAACCACCTCGACGACCGAGGTGGGGACCGTGTGCCCGTGCGACGGGTTCGCCCTCAACTTCGGGCCGGACGCCTCCGAGGTCGTCGTGGGCGACAGGAACATGGGCGGCCCGCCGCAGTACTCGGCGAGCCCCGAGCGCGAGCGCGACCAGTTCCACTTCGTCGGCGGCGGCCTGCCCATGGGGTTCGAGAGCGGCAACCTCTCGATGAAGGAGTCGATGGAGTTCACGATCGAGGAGGACGACTACCTGCGCGTCCGCGGCCTGTTCGGCCGCTACGGAAGCGCCTGGGTGCGACCCCATCTGGGCGACCGCGGCTTCGCCGCCGTCACGGGGACGCTCACCAGGTGCGCGCCTGAGGACTACAGGGTGTCCGTATCGACGAAGAGGGAGCGATGGAGGGAGCCCAACGGTGTCGGATGATATCTGGCTCGCGTCGTTCAGGACCTCCTACCGGTACGCCCGCGTTTCGCGGTCGACCGGCCTGGAGACCGGCGCCATCGAGTGCTTCACCGGCGGGAGCATCAGCCGCAACCAGGACACGGACACCTATGAGTCCGCATCGCTGGACTACGTCGGCAGGCTCGACATGGGCAACGACTTCGTGCGCATCTACCTCGACGCGGAGGACCCGATCTCGGGCGCGTCGCGCACCGTGTGCCTGGGGACCTTCGAGTGCTCGACGCCGTCCCGCACGGTGAGCGGCGAGGTGGCGACCGGCATCGCGACGCTCTACGGCAGACTCCACGACCTCGCGAAGGACGACTTCGACGAGCCGTACACCGTGCCGGCCGGCGCAAACGCGGTCTCCGCGGCCAAGGCGATCGCGGAGGGGTGCGGGCTCGAGGTGGTCGCGGAGCCGAGCGACTACACGCTGTCGACGGCATGGGTCTTCGGGATCGCCGCCACGGCGGACACGCCGGACAACAAGCTGGGCGCGGTCAATAGGCTGCTCTCCGCTGCAGGATTCAGGAGCGCGTCGACCGACGCCTACGGGCGCGTGCTGTTCAGGCGTTACCTGGAACCGGCGGCGAGGCCGATCGACCACACCTTCTCAGAGGGCGAGGACTGCCGGGTGCTTCCCGACCTCACCGACGAGCAGGACGACTTCGACGCGGTGAACGTGGTGCACGTCGACTTCGCTACCCAGGGCGAGAGCGTCAGGGGAACGGCCTCGGACGACAGCCCGCAGAGCGAGTGGTCGACCGTCTCCACGGGCCGCCGCATCGTGAAGCGGTACCAGTACAGCGACCTCCCGTCAGGGGAGAGCGTCATCGCCGGCGGCTCCTACCCGCTCGCCGGAGACGGCACCCACGACAGCGCGACCTTCAGGTGCAGCGGCGGCGGGGGGACCATCGAGACCGTCGGCGTTTCCGGGTGCCCGATCGGCGGCATCAGCCAGGCGATCCGCATCACGAAGGGGTCGGGCTCCGGCGAGATCGGCATCGCCCAGGACAAGATATTCCTCAAGAAGGGCCAGCCGTACACCGAGTCCGTTTACCTCTACGCGTCGCAGAGGGTGCAGGTGAGGGTCCAGCCAATCTGGCGCGAGGACGACGGGGGAGAGACCGCGACGGTCGCCATCGGGCCAGGCTGGACGAGGCTGTCGCTCACGGCCACCCCGGCCAAGTCCGAGGAATACAGCGCGGGCTACATCTACCTTGCCGCTAGCGCGCCGACCGGATCGTACATCGACGTAGCGCAGGTCAAGGTCGAGGAGGGCGTTGTGGCAACGCAGTTCGCGGTCGAGGCTGCGAACGAGAAGGCGGCGAGCCTGCTCGCCACCGAGTGCTCGGTCATCCGCCGCCCGATCATCACGGCGATCTTCAACCCGTCGGCGGACGTCTACTCGGCGTGCGCCATCAGGCTGCCGTCTGTCGGGATCGAGCTCGCCCGCGCCTGCATCCGGAAGATGGACCTCGAGCTCTCGATGGGATGCCCCATGAGGATCGAGCTCCGCATGTACATGAGGGGTGATGCCTCGTGAGCGCCATGCCGTCCCTGGCCGCGGACCTTGCCGATATCGTCGCCGGCCCTTCGGCGCCCGGCGTCTCGATCGCCTACGGCACCGTCGTCGCGGCGGACTCCAGGACCGTCGACGTGCGCATCGGGGGCTCGGTTGTCGCCGGCATCTGCATGACGACGTCCTGTCGGGGCGCGGCGCCCGGTCAGCGCGCCATCCTCATCGGGTCGCCGCCGCTCTGGACGGCGATCGGGATCATCGCTTGATTATCGTGCGGGCGCAGGCCCGCGGAAGGGAAGCCGCATGGCCAACAACAGCGACGGGTCCGCCGTCTACGAGGTGAAGGTCGGGGAGGACGACTATATCGACGGCCTCGACGTGACGGAGAGCGACGGTAGCATCACCACCTACCTGTTCCGCCCGGCAAACTACGACGAAGTCGAGGCGGCGCGAAAGAGGGCCGAGAGCGCCGCGTCGCTGGCGAGCAGCGCCGCAGGCACCGCAAAGACTCAGGCATATGACGCCAACGTCGCCGCCGGAGCTGCCAGAACGGCCGCCGCGAAGTGCTCGACTGCCACCGAGAACGCCAACGCCGCCGTTCAGAAGGCGAATGCCGCGAACGATACCGCAAGCGCCTCGACTGCGCTGGCGAGCAATGCGGCCGCCGCGGCCAACGGCGCGGCGTCTCATGCCGAGGCCGCCGCGAACCAGGCGCTGCAGATCGCGAACTCGGTGGCGCAGGGCGCCGGCGGCGAATCCGATATCGCGGAGCTGCGCCGTCAGAACGGCCAGCTCGCGACGATGCTCGCCGACGCGACGGGGAAGTTCATCTACATGGACGGGACCGTCTACTGCCCGGCATCCAAGGCGTCGGTGTCCGGCGACACGGTGTCGTTCGGCGGCACGTGCTCGGTCTCGGGCAGCACGGTAACCCTTGCCTAAGGAGGATAAATGGCAAATGCAAAGACACTGGTCGTCGGCGGCCAGTCGCTCAACGTCATCGACGATACCGCGCGCAGCAACGCGCAGACGGCGCTCAACAACGCCGAGTACAACCGCCAGGGCCAAATCGGCAAGTACGGCGGGCAGAACATCGCCACCATCCTGGCGGGAGAGATCGGCAGCGGCAGCGTGTACGACGCGCTGCACAAGCGAGCGGCGGTCGGCAACTTCGCGGGCCTTCGCGTCGGGGACTACATCGACGTGCCCCTCGTGAGCGCATCCGCCGTCGCGGCCCAGCAGTCCGTGCGCTTCCTGCTGGCCCACATCGACCCGTATCTTTATTGCGGCGACAACAGCAAGGGCCACCACATCGCGTTCGTGGCGTCCGCCCCAGTGGCCGTGGCAAAAACAGTGACAGGCGTGGCAAACGACAGCTTCCTGATGTGGAACACCACCAACACGAACCAGGGCACCGCCGACCAGAAATGCCCCTACCTCAACAGCAACCTCAAGGCGTGGGAGACGGCCTTCGAGGCCTGCCTGCCCGAGGGGCTGACCAAGTACCTGCTTACCCAGCGCGTCCTGCTGGAGGAGCGTTACAGCGCAAGCGGCGCGCTCAACGACTCCAACTCGTGGAGCTGGCAGGATATCGGCAAGGTGTTCTCGCTGTCCGAGATGGAGGTGTACGGATGCCCGGTGTGGGGAACCAAGGGCTACAGCGTGGGCTTCGACTGCCAGTTCGACCTGTTCCGCGACACGGCGCACCGTCTCAACGGAAATCGGTACGATTGGTGGCTGCGTTCCGTCATGGGTGGCTCGTCGTCCGACGTGTGCTACGTCAACGGCAACGGCTATGCCGACGACAACTCCGCGACGAACGTCTGGGTTCGCCCCCGCCCCGGCTTCTTCGTCGGCTAGCCAGCCGAGTGCTCTATACTCTGCTTTTTGGCGACCGCCTTGCGCGGTCGCCTCCTGCCCGCGAAGCGGGCCGGTTTTTTCGCCAGTTTCCCCAGGAGGTGCACGTGAGCGGCGTCTACCAGCGCAACCGCGAGGTGTCCGAGTACAAGTTTTTCACTCAAGCAATCGCCATCCGCGTGGAGGTCAACAAGCTGATGGCGTCGTCCTCCGTGGTTCCGAAGGCCTATCGTCTGCTGAACGCGGTGCCGACCGTGGAGACGGCGCGCAGCATCGTGTACAACGTCAACCGCGCCGACTGCTTCTACCCCAACAGTTCGTTCAACGCACTTGAGCGCAAGCGTTACCTGACGCTGGCGATAGCCGACTGCGAGCAGCTGATGCTCGACATGCAGTGCCTCATGGATATCGGCCTGCCGGTGAACGCCAACCGCTTCGAGGAGCTGGCGGCCATGGTCGAGGAGGAGATCAGGCTGCTCAAGGGCGCGCGCAAGAACGTACGCGTCACCGGCAAGAAGACGACCGACGAGCGCATAGCCGAGGCCGAGGCCGAGCTAGAGCGCCTTCGTTCGCTATAATGGGTGGCGGTCCCGCCTTGTATATCGGTACAATTGGTGGCTGCGTTCCGTCATGGGTGGCTCGTCGTCCAACGTGTGCTACGTCAACAACAACGGCAATGCCAACTACAACTCCGCGACGAACGTCTGGGTTCGCCCCCGCCCCGGATTCCCTTATTGCCAGACCGAGTAGGCCCCAGAGCCGAAAGCAGAGCGCGGAGAGGAAGGAAGGCGCGACCGTCGGGCATGCGCCCGTAAATACGCACCCCGCGAGGGTGGCCGGACGCTGCTTGCATGGCGCGGCGCTCCGTGGCTTCGCCGCGTTTCATGGCCATACCTCAAGCGGCTGCCAGAGCCACACTGAGAGCCGTGCGGGGTGCCTTCGATGAACTCCGAGGAAAGAAGGGCCGCATAGTCGTGAAGCCGTGCCGCGACTCCATCACGCGCGAGCGCCGCAAGCTGAAGAAGATGGCCCGCATGGTCGCCGATGGCGTCATGACCCCCGAGCAGGTTGAGCGGAGCTACCAGAGCTGGCGCGGCGGCATGAAGCGGCTGGACGCGCACCGCAGCGTTTTGGCCATGGACGCGCTGTACCGCAGCCTGTTCGAAAATCTCGCGCGGGAGGGGGGGTGCTCAATGCAGGCCAACCCGAGGGACGATTCAAGCGGAGGCAAGCCCTCGCAATAGCGGGGAACCGGCAACTCAAAGCAGCGGCCTAAGCGAAGCGGCCGCGAAATAACAGAAGCATCGAAGGCGTGCCGCGGCGCGCCTTCTTTCTTTGCGCCCATCGAAGCGGCCCGGCAATCTCACGGCGCCAATACGATGGCGACACATTCCCCGACAAGAGAGGAGTCCGCATGGACACTGAGGAAGACATGCCGCGCCCCAACGAGCTTCAAGACGGCACCATGGCCAAGGTCAACGCCCTGCGCGATCTGCTGTCGCAGATCGGCGACCCCGACGCGGCGCACGACGCGGGCGTTATCGACGATGACGAGTACGTTGAGCGGAAGGCGCGAAAGCTCGCCTACACCGCGGCCGTCGCCGCCTACGGAAAGGGTGAGGCCCCGGACGTGGACAAGCTGCTTGAGCAGATGCGCGAGAAGGTCGCCGAGCCCAGCCAAACCGAGACCAACACGGCAAACATCGACTACCTGATGATGACGGTCGGGGGTGAACAGTAATGGCGGTACGCGTCAAGGCTGCAACCACGGTGGCGCACTCGAAGAACTATGACAAGGTGAGGCGCTACTACGAGCGCGGCCTCTGGACCAAGGCCATGGTGCATCGAGCCGTGGACTGCAAGTGGATCACATGCGACGAATATGAGGAGATCGTCGGAGAAGAGTACGCGGAGGAGGTTTAGGGTGCCGGCGCTGAGCATCGGGGAGGCAACGTCGGTCCTCTCGGCCGCCGTTGTGATTGTCACGTTCTTCATCGGGCGCGTCTCCGTATCCAAAACATCGTCTGCCAAGGAGCAGCGGACCGAAGACAAGCTCGACAGCCTTTGCGGCGACACGAGCGAGATCAAGGACGGCGTCAAGGAGATCAACCGCAAGCTCGACGACCACGGCGAGCGCCTCACGAAAGTTGAGCAACAGGTCATCACCTTGTTCAACCGGCTCGACCGCGTCGAGAAGAATTACGACCTGCATCACGGTATCGGCGGGTCAGATTAGGAGCTGAAAAATGAAAATCAACTGGGCCCTTCGCTTCAAGAATAAGCAGACGCTCGCGGCATTGGCCGCCACCGTAATCAGCGCAGCCTATCAGGTGCTCGGAATCCTCGGAGTCGTGGCGCCTATCTCCCAGGGGTCGCTCATCCAGCTCGTCGGAATCATCCTGACCGTTCTCGCCGGCTTCGGCGTGATCGTCGATCCGACCACCAAGGGCGCGTCGGACTCGAAGCGTGCCATGTCGTACAGCGAGCCCCATGCCGCATATGACACCAAGGCGGTTGAGTAGGCCATGGCCATCACACAGCGCGAGGCCTTCGCGCAGGTCATGGAACACCTCGTCTCCCATGATGGGGGCGGCGGTCACGGATACTCGCAGGCCAACCGCATGGGGGACGGAACGACCGAGACGATTTGTCTGTCCGACGGCACCACCGTCACTATTGCCGGTGGCGATCGCGACTGTTCCTCGGCCGTAGTGACCGCCCTCCGCGCGGTCGGCGTCAATACCTTCGGAGCCTCGTATACCGGAAACATGCGGGAGCAGCTGCTCAAGACGGGCCTTTTCGGCTGGCGTAAGATGGGCGTCAAGTCCGCCCAGCGTGGAGACATCTACCTCAACGAGAAGTGCCACACCGCCGTGTGCGTCTCTCCCTATGGATCAGCTCGCGGCGACCTCTTGGCCCAATTCTCCATTTCTGAAAAGGGGACCGTCACCGGCACCAAGGGCGACCAGACCGGGCGCGAGTCCAACATCAAGGCGTACTACAGCTACCCATGGGACGGCACGCTCTACTGGCTTGGCGACGGCAAGACACTGAATGGGTCAAATACGGAAGTCGCGGACAATACGGTCCCGAGCCTCGGAGACACGCGATATTTCGGCCCGAAGATGGCCAAGGAGCTGCAACGCCAGCTCGGCACGACTGCCGATGGCGTGATCTCCGGTCAATGGCCGGCGAATGAGCGATACCTTTGGGCATGCGACCGCGGCGTAATCGAGTACGTCAAGGGCGGGGTTGGCTCGAATGCCGTCCGCGCCCTGCAGGACAAGGTCGGATGCAAAGTCTATCCCGTGGTCGGCGGTGTTCAGGCGCGACAGATGGGTTCGGGAACGGTCTTCAAACACCAGCAGTGGCTTATCGCTCAAGGTATCTCGTGCGGATCATCGGGTGCGGACGGATACCAGGGCCGCGACACCAACGTCGCCATCGGCCAAGCGCTCGTCAAGCAACTCTATCGATAGGTGTGCATATGAATCCGTTTGATATCTGTTTTATTGTCGGCGCTGCTGCAGGACTGCTGACCGGTCTTCTCGGATGGGCAATCGTGCGCGTCGGCAGCCAAAAAGACTTTAGAAATTGATAGATGCAGCCCCTCCCCGGCATGAACTGACGGGGAGGGGCTTTATGCATTGCCGGGTATCCGTCAATATCCGTTCTGCAATGCAGTTTCAGTGCGGTGAGAGAGTGTGGAAACATAACTACCTGCGATTTTGCTGCTACAAGGCACTCCATAACATCACGTTCAAGACTCTTAATCCCAAGGTCCAGGGTTCGACCCCCTGACGGCCCACCAAAGATTGTTAAGACGGTCAACTTCGGTTGGCCGTCTTTTTTATTAACCTCGCATGGGGCCGAACCCGTAAGGGCACAGACGCTTTACAAGTCGAGCCTGCCCTGGGGGTCGGTGAATCCGTCTGTACCCTCCTTGAGCTTTTTCTCGTCTGCTTTCACGCGACGTTCGAGCTTCTTTGTATCTTCGGCAGGCGGTAGGTTCTCGGGTACAATTCCGCGGTCGATGAGGCTGCCACGCACGCTTGTGTTGTTCTCGACGTGCTCTTGCTTGATCTGGTCCAGACCGTACAGGTCGTGTTCCTCGGCGTTGAAGGCCGTCATCGAGTTCGTAAGGTCCTTTGCTTTGATGAGAACATCGGCTAGCCTGTCCGCCAATGCCGAGCTCTTGGATACGCCGAGCTGTTGTTTCATTTCCGCCGTGCTTCTGCCGCCGAATAACGCTTCGTCGCCCTTCGACTTGATGATCGCGAATCCTTTGGAGTCCACGCCGCGTTTGAACGCAATACCCGAGAGCTGTTTCTCTGAATCGGATAGCGAGTGGCGCGCCTGTAAGCGCTGAATCTCTGCGAAGCGCTGCTCTATGAGCTCTTGGCGGCGCGTCTGCACGGCAAAGTATGCCTGGGCGAGCGCGATCTCTGGCTTGTTTGAATCTCCGTTTTGGGCGATTAATAGCATGCATAGCGCGTAAGCTTGTAGTCTTTAACCGCGCGAGCGGCGACACCGGCAGTTATCATTTTCGTGGTGTCACGAAAATGGGAATCAACTGGAGTTTTGTTTGTTTCGCACGAGACTTTTGCCCTCTTAACAACTTCGGCGAAGTTCTCCCATCGAGTGTATCCCATGGGTTCCATTAAATCGCGTGCGAGTCAATACTCAACGCCGTCTTCCACATTGGCGTAGCTATCAAGTTCGACACGCCACTTCTCGATATCACTACTGTCCATATCTCCTCCTCGCTGATCTATTGTCTATGCGCGCTTTGCCCGCTCTGTACTCAGAATAAGGATACGCTGCCGTGCGGACACGAATGGGCCCCGTGCCACTTCGAGGTCACGGGGCCCATAGATATCGATTAGTTGTGCTCTGCTCTAGATAGGTGTCCAGTTTAATTCGATCGATAGTGCGAACCCAGGCTTTCGGTCCGCTTGCGCATGGCTTTGACCATCTCCGTTGCCAGCTGATTCTGCGATTGCAGGCGGGCGAGGGCTGCGATCTCGCTGTCTTTGGCATGCGGCTTGCTCAGCGCCGTTGCCTCGTCTTTCAGGCTTTCAAGCTGTTGCAGGGCCTTGGATAGACCTGCTTCGGTCCTGTTGATCATGCAATAGGTACTCATCGTGTGCTTAAGGCTGTGTGTCAGGCGTTCGGCATCTGTTGTGGCAATGCCATACTGAGGGAGGGCGATATCCATCGGAGCGGCCGCCTCGGGAGCGTCCAGCGCTGCTTGGGCTGCCGATGCGCCCGCGATGCGCCCAAACACGATGCCGTTGGCGCTTGACAAGCCGCCGATGCGGTCGGCGCCGTGCATGCCGCCTGTTGCCTCACCGCAGGCGAAGAGGCCCTCAATGCCCGTGTACGCGGTCATGTCGATCTTGATGCCGCCGTTAGCGGCGTGGGCATACATCGCAACGCGCATCTCGTCAGTCGGGGCGATGCCGTGCTCGTCTTGCAGCCAGGTGGCAAAGGTCTGCACAAACTCTGGGACATCCTCGCGAGGGAAGTCGTAGTGGAGTGCCAGGCCTTCGACACTTGTCTGATCGATGACGAGATCGATAGCGCGGGAGGCCAAGCGTGACGTGAAGGGACCATATCCAGAGCGCTGCTCGAGCAGGTCGTCCAGCTTGTCGTCGGCAATATCTACCGGCTGGTCTACATGTACGTAGCGCCAGGTTTTCTCGTTGAAGACCAGGTTGCGCTTGGGCTCGATGAAGCCGGGCATCATCTGCATGAACTCTATATTAGTAAGTGTTGCGCCGTGCGCCAGCGCGATGGCCTGCGAGGAGCTGAGCACATCAGCCGACGTAAGGCTGCGCTCGAACAGGCCGCTTGTGCCACCGGCTGCGATGATCGTGGCCTTGGCGGCAAAGGGCACGATTCGATTTTCGGTGAGGTCGTAGAGCACGGTTCCGGTTATTCTGCCGTTCGTGTCCTCAACAAGGTCGATAAGCTCATGGCGGGGGAGCAGGCGAATGCCGAGCGACTCGATCCGGGCTGTCAGAGCGTCCTCAAGGGGTTTGCGGGTGAGGCCGCGCCACATGCGCGTCTTGTGGTCAAAGCAGGGGATAAACTGCTTTTGCTGGGCGCTCTCGGCGCTTTGCGGACGCTGGAGCTCAACGCCCAGGTCTTGCTCGAGCCATTCAATTGCCTGGGGAATGCCGTGGACAAACGTCTGGACAAGCTCGGGGTCGGCGACGCCGCCACCAACGGTCTGGATGGTATCGATGAGGTCTTGTTCGTCGTCTTCGTTAACGGGTCCGATAAGCCCCAGGCCCCAGGTTCCGGGGAAGAAGCTCGATCCACTCATAGTCTTGCCGGCGCTTGCCACAGCGACGGTTGCGCCCGTGCGTGCCGCTTCGATGGCGGCGCAAAGGCCCGCAATGCCAGATCCAATTACCAGTACATCAGTCGATTCCATCGGATTCCTTTCTCGTCCGGCGCATTGTCGCATGGGTGATCGGCAATGGGGCCGCAAAGACTCGGCAAATCGGTAAAGGGCAAATATGGCAGGTGGGCGTCATGGACGTTCTGACGCTCCGTCTCATCACATCTCGTATTTCGCCCCAACTGATATATCGGCATTAGCTGCCCTGCGACAGCGTAAACAAAAAGAGCCGCTACCCCGAAAGGTAGCGGCTCCAAAGCTCAACTATGTGAGCATCGCGCGGGCGCGACTAGGCCTTGAGGGCCTCCTCGACGGCGACAGCGCAGGCGACGGTGGCACCGACCATGGGGTTATTGCCCATGCCGATGAGACCCATCATGTCGACGTGCGCAGGCACGGAGGAAGAACCGGCGAACTGGGCGTCGGAGTGCATGCGGCCCATGGTGTCGGTCATGCCGTAAGAGGCAGGGCCGGCGCCCATGTTGTCCGGGTGCAGGGTACGGCCAGTGCCGCCACCAGAAGCGACGGAGAAGTACTTCTTGCCAGCCTCGAGGCGCTCCTTCTTGTAGGTGCCAGCGACGGGGTGCTGGAAGCGCGTGGGGTTGGTGGAGTTACCGGTGATCGAGATGTCGACGTTCTCGTGCCACATGATGGCAACGCCCTCGCGGACGTCGTCGGAGCCGTAGCAGTTAACGGCAGCGCGGGGACCATCGGAGTAGGGGATGGTCTCGACGACCTTGAGCTCGCCCGTGTAGTAGTCGAACTGGGTCTTCACGTAGGTGAAGCCGTTGATGCGGGCGATGATCTGAGCGGCGTCCTTGCCCAGACCGTTGAGGATAACGCGCAGCGGCTTCTTGCGAGCCTTGTTGGCGTTCAGAGCCAGGCCGATAGCGCCCTCAGCGGCAGCGAAGGACTCGTGGCCAGCCAGGAAGGCGAAGCACTCGGTGTCGTCGGAGAGCAGCATAGCGCCCAGGTTGCCGTGGCCCAGACCGACCTTGCGGTCCTCGGCGACGGAGCCGGGAACGGTGAAGGCCTGGATGCCCTCGCCGATGATGGCGGCAGCCTCAGAAGCGGTCTTGGCGCCACGCTTGACAGCGAGAGCGCAACCGAGGGTGTAGGCCCACTCGGCGTTCTGGAAGGCGATGGACTGGGTGTTGTTGACGATCTCACGCGGGTTGAAGCCCTTGTCGGTGCAGATCTGCAGAGCTTCCTCGAGGGAGGCGATGCCGTTGTCGGCGAGGCACTTGTTGATCTTGTCAGCGCGGCGCTCGTAACCTTCGAACGTAACAGTCATAGTTATTTCCCTCCCTTTCTACTCGTGAACCGGGAACACGCTGGCGACGGAGTGAGTCTCCTCGTCGGTGCGCGGGTCGATGTACTTGGCAGCGTTCTCCCACTGACCATAGTGGCCCATAGCGCCAGCGATGGCCTCCTCGGGGGTCTTGCCGGCCTTGACGGCGTCGGTGAACTTGCCGAGGTTCAGGAACTCGAATGCGATGATCTCGTTCTTGTCGTTGAGAGCCATGCGGGTGACGTAGCCCTGAGCGAGCTCGAGGTAACGAGCGCCCTTGGCCTTGGTGCCGAACATGGTGCCGACCTGAGAGCGAAGGCCCTTGCCGAGGTCGTCGAGGGAGGCGCCCACGGGCAGGCCGCCCTCGGAGAACGCGGTCTGGCTGCGGCCGTAAACGATCTGCAGGAAGATCTCGCGCATAGCAACGTTGATGGCGTCGCAGACGAGGTCGGTGTTGAGGGCCTCGAGGATGGTCTTACCGGGAAGGATCTCGGAAGCCATGGCGGCAGAGTGGGTCATGCCCGAGCAGCCGATGGTCTCAACGAGGGCCTCCTCGATGATGCCGTCCTTGACGTTCAGCGTGAGCTTGCAGGCGCCCTGCTGAGGTGCGCACCAACCCACACCGTGCGTAAGACCGGAGATGTCGGAAATCTCCTTAGCCTGGACCCACTTGCCCTCCTCGGGGATGGGTGCGGGGCCGTGGTATGCACCCTTGGCAACGGGGCACATGTTCTCCACTTCCTGTGAGTACTGCATGCCTCTCCTCTCTATCGTGTTGGCGTCCCGTCTGGGGGTCGTGGCTGGCGATTGCCGGGCGACCCTTCGAAAGGGACATGACATGCAGCCCCTATAATACCGCGAAATGCACGGAATATTCGGCGAACGGCTCAGTTTTCGTAGCGAGAAGTCCGGAAGTTTAAATTGAAACGGTTTAACTCTATGTTCTGTGGTCGCGAACTTCCGTAGAGGGGGTTCGTCTTGGGCAAGCTTTTGGTCAGCTCTTGTAAGCGTTGCAGGGGCTGACCTGTTGCAACGGTGCCGTTCGCCGCCTATTTACTGCCTTTGGCCGCGCGAGTCTATTGTTTTGCGTGGATGTTTTGATGGCACGCTTCAATCGTGCTGTATTGGATGGCAAGCAGATCCCGGCGAAGGGAGCGCCATGCAGCGCGTTTGGAGAACGGTTACCGGCTTTTACCATGTCTGTGCCCGCGGTACGGGCAAGCAGCTCATCTTTGAGGGCGATGAAGACCGGTGGGAGTTTTTGGAGTTGATGCGCGACTGCTGCCGGGAGGCAGGCGTCACGGTTATCGCTTGGTGTCTTATGGGCAATCACGTGCATCTGGTGCTGGCAGATTACGAGGACGCGATGAGCGCGGCGATGCACCGGCTGCTTTTGACGTACGCGCGGCGGTTCAATAAACGCACGGGGCGCACAGGTCATCTGTTCCAGAACCGTTTTGACCGGCGCTCGCTCGATACCGACTGGCAGGTGATGGAGGCTATTCGCTCCGTACACGCCGATCCACAGGAGGCGGGCGTTGGCCTAATCGAGCGTTATCCCTGGAGCAGCTTTGCGGAGCATTTGCGCGCTTACGACGGTGACGCGGCTGATGTCGCGAGGGGATTTTCTGATCCTTCTTGCGTGCTTGAGCTCTTTGGTTCTGCCGAGGGCTTTATTGCCTATTCACTTTCGACGCCCGACGGCGGCGAGCCAGCGCTGGGCGATATGAAAGAGACGGAGTGGGAACGCCACGCCTTTGCCGGCAAGATGGCTAAGGAACTCGGGGTTCCGCTTCGCGGGGTTAAAGCCGCACCGCCGGCGCAGCGCGATACCGTTATTTTTGGATTGCACGATGCCGGTTTCACGGTGCGCCAGATTGAGCGCTATACCGGGATTGGCAAAAGTACCGTCTCTCGTATTGTGCGTGCCCGCGCGCGGACGGCGATGCGGACTGGCGGAAACGTGATGTAGGGTCGCCTGTGCGCCGCAGATGGGGTCGTCCATACGCCGCAACAAGCGTTCAAAAGCTTGGTGCGGCAACTGCACTTCTTAATATGCATAGAACAATCGCCATCTTGCATAAAATAAGGGCTCAGTCCGGGTTTGCCCGTGCCTACCCCCATCTGCGCCGTGCAAAAAATGGAGTTTTCAGCATCGCGGTACTGCCACTACCGTCGCAATTTTGCAACATACGGGCCCCGAAGCTATTTATGCCTGCCGATGCGCTCCCGAAGCTCATGTTTGCGCCCCTGAGACCACGATGCTTGTTCTAAAACGCACTATATATGCGCCTGGAGACGTTGATTAACGCTTTCGATGCGTATACACACAGCTTGGCGTGCTGAATATTCGCAAAAATGCACGCCGCTCCCTATGGGACCCGTCTGCAGCAGGCGCGAAGCGAATCGGAGCCCAGCTGGATGGGGCATGGGACGATGCTAGGCGTGCTCGTGGCCCTGCCGCAGGCCTTTGGTGCTGTGGAAAACGCCCGTGTTCGCGTCTGGCTGTGTGGTAAATGACAGACGGGGTGCCGGACGCGCGGACTTTGTGCGTTCGCGCTCATTAGAAAAAACAGAGCCGCCCGTATCGGGCGGCTCGGCAATCAAAAACCTTGGATTCGGGGCATACGCTACTGGTTTGCTTGCCCCTCGAGCATGCCGTCGAGGGTGCGCCAGGCGAGCTCGGCGCATTTGACGCGGGCGGGCATGTGCGAGATGTCCTGGAGCTGGGCGGCCTCGTCCAGATCTTCCAGGTCCTCCTCGGAGAGCTGTTCGCCGCGGATCATGGCGAGGAAGAGCCCTGCCAAGCGACGCGCTTCCTCGACCGTCTCGCCGGTGATGAGGTCGGCCATGATGTCGGCGCTGGCCTGACTGATGGCGCAGCCGTGGCCGGTAAAGGAGGCCTCCTCGATCACGCCGTTCTCGACACGCAGCTGCAAGGTGAGCTCGTCTCCGCAGCTGGGGTTGATGCCGTCGTGCTCGTGCGTGGGAGCATCCATCTCGTACTTATAGTCGGGGTGCGAGTTGTGCTCCATAAATGTGGTGGAGGTGTACAGATTACCCATTGAATGTGCTCCAAACGTGATGCAGGCCGGCGATGAACTTGTCGATGTCGGCCTTGTCGTTGTAGAAGGCCACGCTGGCGCGGCAGCAGGCAAGGTTCTCGACGCCCAGCCAGGTGAGCAGCGGCTGCGCGCAGTGGTGACCGGCGCGGATGCAGACGCCGTCCATGTCCATGATGCTCGCGACATCGTGCGGGTGGATGCCCTTGACATTAAAGCTCACGACACCGTGGTGGTTATCCCAATAGATTGAGCCGATGATCTGGACAAAGTCGAGCTGCATGAGCTCGCCCATCAGGTAGTGGACGAGTGCCTGCTCGCGTGCCTGGATGTTTTCGTAGCCCACCGTGTTGACGAGGTAGTCGAGGGCGGCGCCTGTGGCGAAGATGCCGGCGGCGTCCTGCGTGCCGGCCTCGAACTTCTCGGGGACGGGAGCCCAGACGGCGTCCTGCTCAGTAACCGAGTCGATCATCTCACCGCCGGTAAGCATGGGCGGCATGGCGTTGAGCAGGTCCATCTTGCCCCACAGCACGCCGATGCCCATGGGGCCCATGGCCTTGTGCGCACTAAAGGCAAAGAAGTCGGCGCCCAGGTCGGCCACATCGACCGGCATGTGCGGCAGCGACTGCGCGCCGTCGACGACCAGGTAGCCGCCGTACTTGTGCACGAGTTTGCCGAGGTTCTTGACCGGGTTCTCGACGCCCAGCACGTTGGAGACCTGTCCCACGGCTAGGATCTTGGTCTTGGGACCCACCTTGGCAAGAACCTCCTCGGTGGTGAGCTGGCCGGTCTTGGTGGGGTAGAGGTAGACGAGCTTGGCGCCGGTTTCGCGGCAGACCTGCTGCCACGGAATCAGGTTGGAGTGGTGCTCCATAATGGTGATGACGACCTCGTCGCCCGGTTCGAGCACTGTGGGCGCAAAGCTCTTAGCGACCAGGTTGAGCGACTCGCTCGTGTTGCGGGTGAAGACGACCTCGTTGGCCTGTGAGGCGCCGATGAGGTCAGCGATCTGCTGGCGGACCTTCGCGATGGCGTCGGTGGCCTCGACGGACAGCGAGTACAGGCCGCGCAGGGGGTTGGCGTTCATGCGCTGGTAGAAGTCGCGTTCGGCGTCGAGCACACAGGCAGGGCGCTGCGCGGTGGCGGCGCTATCGAGGAAGGCGATCTCGGGGTGCTGCTGGAACAGCGGGAACTGGCCCTTGTAGGGGTTGGTCTCGATGTCCACGGTGGGCCAGCAGCGCGAAGCCTCGTCGCTGGCGTCGAGCTCCATGGGCTCGGGGGCAGTACAGGTATCGCATTTAACGTGCTCGGTGTCGATCATGCGAGCTCCTCTTCAAAGTTGTCGATCAGGTTGTTGCCTAGGCGGACGACGGCGGCGCGGGTGCGCTCGTCGGTGGCGGAAAGCGCGGCGTCCTCCAGCTTGGCGCGGATGAACAGGTCCTCGGCGGCGTTTTGGTCAAGGCCACGGCAGGCGAGGTAGAACAGCTGCTCGTCGCGGACGTGACCGATGGTGGCGCCGTGGTTGCCGGCGACGTCGTCCTCGTCACAGAGAATGACGGGAACGGTCTTGTTGTCGACGCCCTTGTTGGCCAAAAGCACCGTCTCGCGTTCGGTGCCGGTTGCACCCTTGCAGCCGTGCACGAGGTCGATGGTGCCACGGTAGACCTTCTTGGACGTGCCGGTCAGCACGCCGTTGGCGTCGATCTCGCACTCGGTCTTGCGACCGCGGTGGCGCAGCTCGTAGTTAAAGTCGCGCACCTGCTCGCGGGCGCCCAGGTAATCGGTATCGATGGTCACCTTGGCGGTGTCGCCCAGCAGGTCGCCGGCAAGGCCGGTGGCGCTGGCGCCGGCACCCAGGACGGTGTGCTGCACGTTGACGCGCGCGCCCTCGTCCAGGAACAGGCCGGTGTCGTCGAGTGCGATCCAGCTGTCGTCGAGTGTCTGCGTGCAGGTCACGTTGACGGTGGCGTACTCGTGGGCGCACACGCGTAGCACGGAGCCCACGACACCCTCGCCGGTAACAGGAGAGTCTAGGGCAATATGCAGGTCGAGCGTTGCCTGCGGGCGAGCGACGACGTCGATGGCGGCGATGGCCGCGGCGGCATCGACACCGCTCACACGCACGGTAACCGTGGCGTGCTGGTATGCGGGCACATCGATGACGATGCGCTTGGTAGCGTGCTCGGCCAAGTAGGCGTAGGCAGCCTCGCCCATGCCGGTTTCGAAGGCTTCAGCAGGGGAGAGCTCCTCCTCGAGCTTGATGGCGCCGGCCTGGTAGACGGAGGTGGCGGGCACGTCGAGCTCGGTCTCGGGCGTGATGCGGGCGCGGTCGGCGGCATCACCGGGGGCGGAGGAGCGGCGCTCGGGGAAGCGCTCGGCCATGGCGTCCATGGCGGCGTCGAACGCGTCTGTCACGCCAATAAACTGCTCGCCCAAGCCTTCGACCTCAACGGCCTCCGCGGGAGCGGCGGCAAGCTCGTCAGAGAGCTCGAGCTTGGTCTGATTCATCTTCAGCCAGCCCCAAGTGGCAGCCGGCATCGCGTTGACCTGCTCAAGGGTGGTAGCAGCGGTGTTGGTTTCCTGTTTCATTATCCGATCGCTCCTTCCATCTCGAGCTTGATCAGGTTGTTCATCTCGACGGCGTACTCCAGCGGCAGCTCCTTGGAGACCGGGTTGGCAAAGCCGTTGACGATCATGGTGCGGGCCTCTTCCTCCGAGATGCCGCGGCTCATCAGGTAGAACACCTTGTCGTCGCCGATGCGGCCGATGGTGGCCTCGTGGCCGATGTCGACGTTCTTGGCGCGGATGTCCATGGCGGGGATGGTGTCGGAGCGGCTCTGGTCGTCGAGCATGAGCGACTGGCAGCTCACGGTTGCCTTGGAACCCTCGGCCTTGGGCGTGGCCACGATGGAGCTGCGGAAGGTCTGAATGCCGCCGCTCTTGGAGATGCCCTTGGTCTCGACGGTTGCCGAGGTCTCGGGGGCGTTGAGCACGACCTTACAGCCGGTATCGAGGTTCTGCCCGGCGCCGGCAAAGGTGATGCCGGTAAAGCTCGACCGGGCGCGGCGGCCGTTGAGCACACTCATGGGGTAGAGGTAGCCCACGTGGCTGCCGAAGGAGCCACTGATCCACTCTATGTCGCCATCCTCGTCCACGCGCGCACGCTTGGTGTTGAGGTTGTACATGTTTTTGGACCAGTTCTCGATGGTCGAGTAGCGCAGGTGCGCACGCTTGCCCACAAAGAGCTCGACGGCGCCGGCGTGGAGGTTGGCAACGTTGTACTTGGGCGCGGAGCAACCCTCGATGAAGTGCAGGTCGGCGTCGTCCTCGACGATGATGAGCGTGTGCTCAAACTGGCCGGCGCCCTTGGCGTTAAGGCGGAAGTAGCTCTGCAGCGGGAAGTCCAACTTGGTGCCCTTGGGCACGTAGACAAACGAGCCGCCCGACCATACGGCGCCGTGCAGGGCCGCAAACTTGTGGTCGGTGGGCGGGATGAGCGTCATAAACTTCTCGTGGATGAGCGGCTCCCACTGCGGGTCGTGCAGGGCCTCCTCGATGCCGGAATAGACGATACCCATCTTGGACGCGGTGTCCTGCATGTTGTGGTAGACCAGCTCGGAGTCGTACTGCGCGCCGACGCCCGCCAGGTAGCTGCGCTCGGCCTCGGGGATGCCCAGGCGCTCAAAGGTGTTCTTGATGTCGTCGGGCACCGACTCCCAGTCGTGCTTTTGGTCGGTGTTGGGCTTGACGTAGGTGACGATGTTGTCCATGTCCAGGCCCTCGATGGAGGGGCCCCACGTCGGGTCGGGAAAACGATTGAAGATCTCGAGGGACTTTAAGCGCAGATCGAGCATCCACTGTGGCTCGTCCTTCTTGGCGCTGATCTCGCGCACGATGTCGGGCGTGATGCCGGCGTCGAGGCGCTCGAATCCCTCCTCGCCGTAGGTGAAGTCGTAGAGGCTGCGGTCGATGTCCGCGACCTCGGTGCGGTTCTTGGTCATTGCGTCGCCCCTTTACGCCTGCTGCTCGGCAGCGGCGGCCTCGGCCTGGGCGCGCTGCTCGGCGGCCTCGCGCTCGAAGGTCTCAAAGCCGTTCTTGTCGATCCAGGGGATCAGCGAGGCATCGTCCTCGCGCACGATGTGGCCCTTGACCATAACGTGGACGCGGTCGACATCCAGGTGCTCCAGGATGCGCGTGTTGTGCGTGATGATGAGCATGGAGCCGTCGCAGCTCTTGCGGTAGGCGTCCATACCGTGGCTGACGGTGGACAGGGCGTCGACGTCCAGGCCGGAGTCGGTCTCGTCCAAGATGGCGAGCTTGGGCTGCAGCAGCAGAAGCTGGAGCATCTCGACCTTCTTTTTCTCGCCGCCCGAGAAGCCCACGCCCAGCTCACGGTTGAGGTAGGCGGTATCCATGTTAAGCTCGGCCGCGAGCTCCTTGACGCGACGACGGAATTCCTTGCCCTTCATCTCCAGGCCGGGGCGGCCGGCGATACTGGCGCGCAAAAAGCTCGACAGTGGCACGCCGGGGATCTCGACAGGGGCCTGGAAGCTCAGGAACAGGCCGGCGCGCGAGCGCTTGTCGGTGGTGAGCTCGGTGATGTCCTGGCCGTCAAAGACGATGCGGCCGTCGTTGACCGTGTAGACGGGGTCGCCCATGACCAGGTGGCCGAGGGTAGACTTGCCGGCGCCGTTGGGGCCCATCAGCACGTGGGTCTCGCCGGCGGCGACGTTGAGGTTGACATTGTGGAGGATGGTCTTCTCGTCCACGGAGGCGGTGAGACCTTCGATGGAAAGCAGCGGATTTGCGCTCATGCTGTCCCTCTCTGTATATGGTGTACTCATAGGTGTACTAAACCCTAGGAATCTTCTCGGAATAAAGTTACTATGGGTTCGGCGTTAGTCAAGGGAAAACCCGACTAATCCACTCGACTTTTCAAATTCTGGGACAAAATAACCTGTTGTGTTTGTCCCACTTACTTAAGATTTGGGACAAACAAACCTGGTTATGTTGTTCCAGATGCGATGGGAGGGTAGGTATGCTCATTTCTTCTAAGGGCCGCTATGCCCTCCGGTTAATGATCTATATCGCGGCGCTGGGTGACGCCGAGGGCAAGATTGCTTTGCGCGAGGTTGCCGACCGTGAACATATCTCGCAAAAGTATTTGGAGCAGCTGGTTCGTCCGCTCATGAAGGCGGGCCTGCTTAAGAGCGTGCGCGGCAAAGGCGGTGGCTACATGATGGCCAAGGACCCCGCCGAGGTGCGTGCTGGCGACATCCTGCGCGCTGTCGAGGGCAGCACGGCGCCCGTGGCGTGCGACGGCATCGACAACAGCTGCACCCGCAGCGATTTGTGCTCAACCGTCAAGTTCTGGCGCGGCCTGGACGACGTGATCGAAAAGTACGTCGACGGCGTGACGTTGGCCGACCTGGCCGCCGTCCCCGAAGTCAACTTCAACATCAAGCTGTAGGTTTAGCGCAATTCCTTAAGATTTCGCGGAGGGTTGTTGCCGTTTACCGAGGGGTTGTTGTGCAACAACGGGTGAGCTGCAATACTTAATTCTATCTTTGCAAACTGCACTTTAACTACACCAATGCAGGGAGGATCTTATGCAGCGCAAGCATTCTGCTATTGTCGCGGGCCTGACGCTGGCGCTTTCGTTTGGCGCCGTTTCCGTGCCGGCACCCGCCGCTGCCGAGGAGCCCACGCCGGGCGTTGCCTCGGATGCGACCGATATCGATAAGGGTCTCTATACCCAGCAGTCCTTCTCGGGCGTGCTGAGGTCGGTCCAGGGCGTTTCGTTTGTTAACGTGACCCCCGAGATGAAGTACTTTACCAAGTACGAGAGCCATGGCAACTATAACCAGGGCTTTTCGTATGGCGACGGCTATAACGCGCTGGGTTATTACCAGTTCGACCGTCGATGGTCGCTCATTCCGTTTATGAAGCAGGCCTACAACTACAACCCCGAAAAATACAGCATGCTCAAGGATGCGATTGATCGTGGCAGCGAGATTTCCAACACGAGCAATGCCATGTACGAGAACGGCCAGCTCACCGAGTTGGGCCGTATTGCGCAGGAGGCTTTCCAAGGTGCTTATAACACCGACCCTGTTGAGTTCTCGGCTCTGCAGGATGCGTATGCGTACAACTCGTACTATGCGGTGACCGAGGCGTGGCTCAAGAGCGGCCTGGGCATTGATATTTCGGGCCGTGCCGATTGCGTTAAGGGCATGGTGTGGAGCATCACCAACATGTGCGGCACCGGTGGTTGCAGGGACTTCTTCCGTTGGGCAAACCTTTCTAACAGTATGACTGATCGCGAGTTTGTGACGGCGCTTTCCAACAGTGTGGTCAATAACGTGGCGACCAAGTATTCGAGCCAGCCCCAGTATCATGAGGGCTGGAAGAACCGCTACCGCAACGAGCTGAAGGACTGTTTGGTTTATATCGCCGAGGACGAGGCCGCTGCCGCTGCGACGCCCGTGCAGCCCGAACCTACGCCGGCGCCCTCGCCGACGCCTGATTCGAATGACGACTCGAGCGACGATGCCAACGATGACAGGATGGATGCGCCCTCGACCGGTGCTGACGGTGATGGCTCTGCTGATGGCACTACCAACAACGGCTCCACCTCGAACGGCTCCGATTCAAACGGCTCTGCTGCGGGCGATTCGTCTTCAAGCTCTGCCGGCAATACGGACAGCGACGCTTCTGGTTCGACCGGCGCTGGCACCTCTAACCCATCCACCGGCTCGATCGATTCGTCCGTTGGCACCGGCTCTAACAACGGCTCCGGCTCTGACGCAAACCCTGGTTCCGATGCTTCCAAGGATGACTCGAATAAGGCGCCGGACGTTCCCGTTGCTTCGCCGGACAAGAAGCCTTCTTTCTCCGAGCAGCTTGGTTCTACGCTGGGCTCTTCGCTGATGGCTGGCGTCAATAACGGCTCGACCCAGAACAAGGGCAACTCTGATCAGGTTTCCACGGAAAAGATCGAAGCCGCAAAGGGCGACTCCAAGGACAAGGCTTCCGAGAAGACCGAATCCGATAAGGGTTCTAGCTCTGAGGAGAAGAGCGACAAGTCCGAACAGAAGAAGGACGAGGATAAGAAGTCTGAATCTGAGGAGAAGGACAAGAGCAAGGCCGAGGGCGAAAAGAAACAGTCCGAAGACGACGACAAGAGCGGTGCTGACAACCAGGTCCAAGAGCAAAATGACTCCAAAACGGTGACCACCACGACCACGACGACTACAACTACCAAGTCCTCGGGCGGCAACATGCCCAAGACGGGCGATCTGATTGTGATGGCGAGCCTTGCCAGTGCAAGCTTGGCCACACTGGGCGCTACGTCTATCGTAAGTGGTAAGCATAAGCTCGATCAGCAGAAGAAGGCTTCTGGGGAGGACGGCTTGGAGGAGTAATCTTCCAGATCGTTTTCTATAAGAGTTTGGGACGGGGTCCGGTGCGGCGGCATCGGCCCCCCTTTTTTTTGTTGTGCAACGATTTGTTATGCCCCCTCGGGGGGCTGTTGCTACCGCTGCCCGAAACGTTTGCATGTCGATATTGTTGCGCTCTACCCGCTCGCTACAATGGGCATCGTGCTGCGTTAGAAGGAGAGTTTACGGTGTCTGAACAGGTGAATTGTGGTTTTACTCATGCGTTTGGTGCACGGTTGCTCAATCATGCGGATAGCGCAGCTCTACCGGTTGATGCACACGACTTTTCCGATGCAATCAATCGGTGTTTACTCGTCGATAAGACTATGTTTATTGCCGATATATTGGACAGTGAAGCACCTGTTGCGCTTTGCTGTCGGCCCAAGGGTTTTGGCAAGAGCATGAATTTATCGATGCTCAAGTGCTATTTGGAACGACCTGATCGCCGGCTGCCGGATCGAAGCCTGTTCGCTGGTACCCAGATTTGGCAGGCGGGCGGCGGTCGCTATCGTGATGAGTACGCGAGTTATCCGGTCATCATGCTCGACTTTACAGCTGCCGCTTCGAGGCATGGCGCTGGTGCTGCGGCAGCAATTCGCGGGGCTGTCGTGCGCGAGTGCGCCCGATTACTGCCGCTGCTTGCCGCGCCTGATCTGTCAAGACGTGAGGTTCGTCTTATCGAGAGGGCGGCGCGTGGGGTGGCCAGCGATAAGGAGATCGATGCGGCGCTTGGCGTGCTTATTAAACTGCTCCAGGCAGCTTTCGATGAGCAGGTTGTTCTTCTGATAGACGACTACGACGCGGTATGTCCAAAGCGTTTGGACGCTAAGGACGACGGTAGCGTGGATTCCCTAGAGTCGCTCAGCCGAATGTTGTTCGACACCATTGCCGATGCCGGCGACTCGTTGCGATTGACGTGTCTGATGTGCGAACGCCCCGGTCATGCCGAGTTTGCGTTGTCCCAACGTGGGGTTTCCTATCGGTCGGCGACAGCGTTGTCGAGTTGGTGTGATCGATGGTTCGGTTTTTCGGACGACGAAGTCCAAGTGCTGTTGGATTGCATCGGTCGCAACGGCTGTCTGGATGACGCGCGTGAGTGGCTCGAGGGCTATCTGCTTGGTGGTTTTTATTGCTCGAGCCCGGAGCGCGTGGTGGACTACGCACATCGCGGTTGCGTCGCGCCCGTTCGGGCAGATCTGTATGGTTACGCCGACCGTCTGAGCGCATGCGTCGGCGACTGGAATCTCATGCGCCTGTCCGCATTGTTCGATTTACTTGAGGCGCATGGGTTTATTGAGGTGCCAGTGCATGTGCATGCCGAGGAGGCCGATGCCGCCAAGCCCGAAGATATCTGGACAGCGCTGTATCTGTCTGGATTTCTTACGACGGACATGACGGGGCATTCGGAAAACGGCGCGTGCCTTCGTTCCCTGCGTCTGCCTAATAACGAAGTGCGTCAGGCGCTCCGTCTTGTAATTCTGGAATGGTTTGAGTGCGCCGTTGAGGACGTTGGAGTTATCGACTCGTTCCATGACGGGCTGTGTCGAGGAGACGAGGACACTGTAAAGCAAGCTTTGAGCTGTGCTATCAGCGATCTGGGCATCGATGTGGGCCAATCAGATATGCCGACAGCCTATCATCTGGCGCTTCAGGGGCTCTGCTTTGGACTGCCCGGCTATTGCAATCCCAGCTCCAAGCGAAGTGGCGTCTCGGATCGCTGGGATATCCAGGTGATTCCCACCGGTCGGGTGTTTGACGTGGCCGACACGCTCGGCATGCTCGATGAGCGACCGCTCATTACGGTCAACATGTTGTACGACCCTGGCGTCGATGCCCTGGGCCTGGAACTGTTGGCGGTTCAGGCGCTGCTCGACATAGAGCGCGACGGCATCGATGATATCCGCGTGCCGCGCCCCGCCGTCGGGCGCATGCGTTGGGGCTTTGGCTTTGACGGTCAGCGTGTGTCCGTGGTGTGTCAACGACTGTAGCGGCGGGCGAAAGCCCTTTACTACTCGGCGTCCTTCAGGGGCGGCATGGGCTTCCAGTTGGGATCCTTAACGATCTTGCGGGCGTCCTTCATGCCGCGGCGCAGCGCCGGAATGCCGGTCTTAAAGCATTTGTCGACTGCTGCCAGACGAATGAACTCCTTGCAGAAGGTCGCGGCATTGCCCAGACGGAACAGCATGGGGTGGTAGTCACCGTAGATCTGCATATAGCGAGCGAGGAAGCCTCGGTTGCGCATGATGTAGTAGCGGTTGGTGTCGCTCGTGGAGTTGAGCTGGCGCTTACCGGCGATGTCCCAGTTAGAGACGGCGCGGGCGCGCTTGAGCACCACGTCGGCGACCACGGCGGCGGGGAAGTGCTGGCTGGCTACGTAACCGTAGCAGGCATCGTCGCCGTAGATAAAGAAGCGCGCATCGGGCAGGCCAATCTTGTCGACCACGCGTCGCGAGAACATGCCGCCCTCAAAGCACAGCTGGTTCATGGAACGGTAGCCCTCGGGACCCAGATCCCACTTGGCGATGGGGTTGGGAATGCCGAGCGAAAGGATGAGCTGGTACTGCCAAAAGAAGGCGCCGCCGTCAAAGTCCAAGCGCGAACCCTGGATAACATCGTAGCGGTCGGTCCACTTGGCCAAGCGCTCGATGCCTTCGGGGATGACGAGCACGTCGTCATCCATCACCCAGAACCACTGGGCGCCTAGGTCGTAGGCGCATTTAGTGCCGGCCGAGAAGCCGCCCGCACCGCCGCCGTTTTCGAGCTGCGGGGCGTAGATGACACGGTCGGTGCCGCCCTGCGCGTCGGGCTGCTCGGTGTCGATGCCCCACAGGTTGGCCAGGCGCTCGTTGAATGCGGTGCACATGGCCTCGGTCTCGCGCGAATTCTCGTTATCGACAATCACGATGCGCCAGGGCGTTGCCGTGAGCTCGGTCATAGATTCGAACAAGTTGGCCAGGAGTTCCTGGCGCTTGTACGTAACGACGACGATGGCGAGCTTATCGATGGGAGCGGGAAGGGTTGAAGGCATGGGGCAATATATCCTTTCACGCGCGGCGCGCATGCGCTGCACGGAAGCTATCGAATACGTCCTTGGGACTGTCCTATTGTAAAGGCTCGGCGCACCTTGGCGGCAAGCTTTGAATAAAACGCAGGAACCTGCCACGGGCCCGCCGCATGACGTGCGGCTACTTTGCCCGCAAGAGGCTCCATAGATTATATAAACGCCCGCTGGCGCGCTGACCCTTTGATACCATGAAACGACAGGTATTTCCTAAGGAGCACATTTGTCTACTAACGCCTCTGGCAGCCCTGTTCTGTCGCTGCTTATTCCCATTTACAATGTTCAGCGCTACCTGCGCGAGTGTCTCGATTCCGCCCTGGCGCAGACGCTCAAGGATATTGAGATCATCTGCATTAACGACGGGTCGACCGACAACTCGCCGGCGATTATCCGCGAGTATATGGAGCGCGATGGGCGCGTCAAGATGATCGACAAGGCCAACAGCGGCTACGGCGACTCGATGAACCACGGTCTGGAGATGGCGCGTGGCAAGTACGTTGGCATCTTGGAGTCCGATGACTTTATGGCGCCCGACGCACTCGAAAAGCTTGTCTCGGCCGCCGATAGCAATAATGCCGACTTTGCGAAGGCGAACTTTGATTTCTACTGGTCTAAGCCCGAGGAGCGCCGTTCGCTGCACGAGATGTTTAAGGCAAGGGATTGTGGCAAACCGGTGCATCCCAGCAATACGACGCAGTTCTTTAAGCAAAAACCGTCGATTTGGTCGGCCGTGTACCGTCGTGATTTTCTTGAGCGCAACGGTATCAAGTTCCTGCCGACTCCGGGGGCATCCTTTCAGGACACGTCATTTGCCTTTAAGGTGATCGCGTGTGCCGAAAAGGCTATTTACCTGCATGATGCCGTGTTGTCGTATCGCCAGGACAACGAGAATTCCTCGGTCAATTCTTCGGCTAAGGTCTTTTGCGTCAATACCGAGTATGCCGAGATTGAGCGTTGGATTCGAGAGGATTATGCCCGCGACCACGCAAGTGATGACGTCGCGCGCATGCTCAAGTTCAATCAGCTCATTAAGTACGATTCGTATATGTGGAACTACGTGCGCCTGGCGCCTAAGTTCTATAAGGAGTTCCTGGTTCAGATGGCTAAGGAATTTCAGGCGGCCTTGGACGCGGGGGAGTTTTCGCTTGACGACCTCAAGCCGTGGAAGCGCGCGAATCTCGCTGCCATCCTCAAAGATCCTGAGGGTTGGGTTGACGAGCATCCGAGTTTTGCGACGGATGGTGCCTTGGGGCGTGCTAAGTATTACGCCTCGGTTGGAGGCCCAGGCGTGGTCGCCGCCTTCCTCATCGAATCGCTAAGGGGGTAGGTCGGCATGGGAGAGGCCTCGTGCCCTAAAGCTACCATTGTCGTCCCCGTTTACAACTCTGCGCGCTCCATTCAGCGATGCCTCGATTCGCTGCTGGCCCAGTCCGAGCGCTCGATTCAGGTTGTGTGTGTCAACGACGGTTCGACTGATGATTCGTTGAACGTGTTGCGTCAGATCGCGCAGGCCGACGATCGCGTACTGGTGATTGACCAGGAAAACGCTGGCGTCTCGTGTGCTCGAAATGCCGGTATCGATGCCGCCGAGGGCGAGACCGTCTTTTTTGTGGATGCCGACGATTACATCGATGCCCAGACGGTCGAGCGCGTGCTGCATGCCATGGAGTCTGCAGATGCCGAGGCCGCCGTTTTTGGCGGCGTCTGTGAACCTGCCGATGCTGCCCCCAAACGCGTCCAGCAACTCATGAGCCCCAAAGCCGGTACCTTCGGCGCCCGTGATCCCCAACTGCTGTTCCATTCGAATGCGCAGCCCTATGCCTGTCGTGCGGCTTTTTCGCGCGAGCTGCTCAATCGCGAAGGCATTCGCTTTGCTCCCGGCTTGGCCTTGGGCGAGGATGTCGTATTTCAATTTGCGGCCTATGCGCTTGCCCGCAAGACCGTTGTCATGCCGGACAAGTTCTACCACTACGTGATGGAGAGCGAATCGGCGACGCACGAGTTCAACAGTGCCGAGGCTCGCGCCAAAAAGCTTGACTCCCACATGAGGATGCTCGAGGAGGTCTTGGAGGACTGGGTGGCCTACGGTCTTTTGGACCTGTGCCCCGGCGAGCTGATCACCTGGTTCTTGGACCTTATCGTGTTTGATTTGGCACGCTTGGACGCTAATGACTACCGCCGTGTAGCCGTTCGCGTCAATATGGATCTCACGACGTTTTTGGGAAGGGAGTGGACGGATATGCCTGCTAAGGGCGCCGTTCGCCGTGTTGCCCACAAGCTCGTTGTGGCGACCTCGGGCGTTTCGATGGCAGACGCCACGCTGTTCTATCTTTCGACTCGCGGTCTCAAAGCCTGCCTGGAGCGCTTTATCTAATTCCAAGCGCTGCCGCCCGCCGCAACTCGGCTGCTAAAATAACCCTGTTACACGCTATTCAACAGGAGGTTCTCTTGCAGAACTCTGATACCCCTAAAGTTTCGCTGCTTGTCCCCATCTGCAATGTCGAACGCTACCTGCGCGAGTGCCTTGATTCCGCCGTGGCGCAGACGCTCAAAGACATCGAGATCATCTGTATCAACGACGGTTCTACCGATAGCTCGCCAGATATCATCCGCGAGTACATGGAGCGCGACCCCCGTGTAAAGATGATCGACAAGGCCAACAGCGGCTACGGCGACTCGATGAACCGCGGCCTGGAGATGGCGCGCGGCGAGTACGTGGGCATCCTTGAGTCCGACGACTTTATGTTTGAGGATTCGCTCCAAAAGTTGGTCGCCAAGGCCGATGCTGAGCATGCCGATGTGGTAAAGGGCGACTTTTACCTGTATTGGTCCACGCCCAGCGAGCGCCGTGAACTGTTTGGGATTATCGACGAGCATATGACGGGCGCCGCGTATCGCCCCGTCGACCGCCCGGGCATCTTCTACCGCAAACCTTCCATTTGGTCGGCTATCTATCGGCGCGAGTTCCTCAACGACAATCAGATTCGGTTCCTTCCCACGCCGGGTGCCTCGTATCAGGACGCAGGCTTTAACTTTAAGGTTTGGGCTTGTGCCGAACGTGCCGCGTTTATTGCGGACCCCATTTTGTGCTATCGTCAGGATAACGAGAAGAGCTCCGTTAATTCGCCCAACAAGGTGTTTTGCGTTTGCGACGAATATGCCGAGATGCAGCGCTTTTTGGAAGAGCGCCCCGAGCTCAAGGCTCAGCTCCAGGGGATTTTAATGCGCATGAAGGTCGATACGTACCGTTGGAATGATGAACGTCTGGTCGATGAACTGCGTGAGCAGTTTTGGAAGAAGGCATCTCCCGAGCTCAAGGCCGATTGGGATGCCGGTCGCTTTGACCTGTCGCTGTTCGATCCGCGTGGCGAGACCGACTTGCGCCTGATGGTCAAGTCTCCCCGCGCCTATATCGATTCGCGCTTTGACTTTAAGAAGCCGGGCAAGATCAATACGTTTAAGCATTATTTTAAGATCGGCGGCCTGCCGCTGGTCTGGCGCGTGCTGACGTATCAGCGCACCCACGGCGACAACCCGCACCCCGATGACGTTCCGGCCGCACAGTAGGAGCGAGTGACTATGGCTACCCCCAAGATTTCCGTTGTCGTTCCCATCTATAACGTGGAGGAGTGCCTGGCCTGGTGCCTGGACTCCCTGCTTGCGCAGGACATGCCCGATTGGGAAGGCGTGCTGGTCAACGATGGCTCGCCGGACGGCTCGCGCGATATTGCGGCTGCGTATTGCGAAAAGGACGCGCGCTTTACGCTGGTCGATAAGCCAAACGGGGGCCTGTCGAGTGCGCGTAATGCCGGCATCGCTGCGTCCACGGCGCCTATCGTCGCGTTTTTGGATTCCGACGACCGGTTTACGCCCGATGCATGCCGTGTAATCGTCGATGCCTTTGAGCGCGAGCGCTGTGATGTTTTGACCTTTGGCGCGAATCCGTATCCGCTGGAGGCGGGGTATCCGTGGCTTAACTATGTACTGAGCCCGCGCGATGTGTCGTTTGAAGGCTATGGCTCCGACCTGCTGTTTAAGGAAGCGTCTCGCCCCTTTGCATGGCGCACCGCTTGCAAGCGTGAGTTTTTGCTGGGCAACGGGATCGTGTTCGACGAAACCGTTAAGTATGGCGAGGACCAGGTCTTCGATTTTGCCGTGTACGGTCGCTCGCGCAAGACCGCGCTTATTTCGAACAAGCTGTATGACTACCGCGTGGCGCGCAAGGGCTCGCTCATGGACACCATGCGCTATGACGACGAGACGCGTCTGCTGGAGCATGTGAAGATTTACTCCGCTGTGCTGGCTGACTGGCAGCGCGACGGTCTCGATGTCCAGTATGCCGATGACCTGGCGTACTTCCTATGCGATCTGGTGCTGTACGATGCGCTCAGGTTGCTGGGTTCGGACTGCGGCAAGGTGTTTGCTGCCGTTGCCACGGCGCTTGCCGGTTCTGCCGTGGGCAGCGATGCTGCGCTCGCACAATGCGCTCCTTCTGTTGCTGCTATGGTGCGTGCGGCGCTTACCAGCAAGGCCCCCAATGCCCGTGCATGTAAAAAGCTCATGTTCGATTACGACGTCTTGAGGTTTGGGCGCCTGGGTGCCTGCAAACGCATGGCAGCGAACGCCCTGGGAAAGCGAGAAGTGTAGATGAGTATCAAGCGTTTGGCGCTTTGCCGCAGTCAGGGCCGTCTGTTTGTGCTGCTTCGTTTTGCCGGTCAGGATGTCACCGCGCTTATTGAGCGGGAGGGTTCTCAAGCGTTTGCCCATGCGACGACGAGCGGCTCTTGTGTGCCGTCGCTGGTACTCCCGGTCGATCATGGCCGTGTGCTGGCGCTTTGCCCTTCCGTTTCCGATTACGAACGCGAGCTCGCCGTCTTGGTACTTCCGTTTTTGGATGGCTCGTCGATGGATGCCGTTTTTGCATTCGGTGGCCAAAGGTTGGGCTCTATTCGCCTCGATAGCCGCGTGGCCAAGCTGGAATCCAAGATTAACTACAAAGCAAAGCCTGCGCTGTGTGCGCTTATCCGCGATGCGCAGCGTGGCGAATGCTGCGGTCGCTACGAGATCGATGCCATTCGCTATTTGCCGGCAGACGCCGGCGCGGTGTGGCGCTATGAGGTTACGTGGGTGGGAGACTCCAAGTGCACCCCTGAGCTCCAGATTTTCGATGCGCATATGAATGCCATCGATGTCACCGTGCATGTGTTTGAATCGCAGATCGATGTGCCGCAGCGCAACGGTTGCCGCGTCAATAAAACGTATTTGAGCGTTGAGATGCCCCAGGATATACGTGATTTTGTCGCGATTGCGGCTGATCCCACGGGCCTAATCCAGAGCGGTTTTTGCGCCATGGATGGTCGCCTGTACAACGGCATTGTCGACGACAGCTGGAACCGCATGAAGGACGCGCGTGCAGACGACGCAGCTTATCGACGTTGGTTTGAGCAACATCGCGCAAAGCCGGGCGATTTAGCGTGCCAGCGTGTCGCTTCGGTGGCTTTTGCCTATAGACCACTCGTGAGTATTGTGGTGCCGTGCTACAAGACTGATCGGGAATACCTGCGCGAGCTGCTGGACTCGGTGCTAGTCCAGAGTTATGACAACTGGGAACTGCTCCTTATGGATGCCTCGCCTGAATGGGATGCGGTGGCCGCCCTTGCGGCAGGTGCCAACGACGAGCGCATCCGTCGCATCGAGCTTCCCGGCAACGGCGGCATTGTGGTCAACACCAACGCAGGTATCGAGCAAGCGACGGGCGACTACATCGCGTTCTTGGACCATGACGACATCCTGGAACCGGACGCGTTGTTCCACTATGTTGCCGCGCTGAACAAGGCTGCCGAGGACGAGCGTCCCCAGGTCCTGTTCTGCGACGAGGACATGTTCCAGAAAACGGGGGAGTGGGGCCAGCCGGTCTTTAAGACCAAGCTCAACGTCGACCTGCTCTATAGCCATAACTGCGTGACGCATTTCCTGATGGTGCAGAAGGCGCTTATTGATCGCATTGGCATGTCGCCGGAAGACGTCGCGGGCGCCCAAGATTACGACCTGACGCTCCGCTGCCTTGCGGCGGGCGCGCGGTTTGAACATGTTGCGCACGTACTGTATCACTGGCGCGTGCATCCCGGTTCAACCGCCGACGGTTCTGCCGATAGCAAGCCGTATGCTATTGAAGCTGGGCGCCTTGCGCTTCAGCGCCACTTTAACGCGCTGGGCATTTGCGGAACGGTCGAGGAGGCCGAGACGCCGTTTGTCTATCACATGCGTTATGCGCTGCCGGAGTCTGCGCCGCTGGTGAGCATTGTGATTCCCACTAAGGATCACGTTGAGACGCTCGATGCCTGCGTGATGTCGATCGCTCAGAAGGCAACGTATACCAATTACGAGATCGTCTTGGTGGAGAACAACAGCGAAGCCCCGGAGACGTTTGCGTATTACGAAACCCTGCCAGAGCGCGTGGCTGCAGCATCCGAAGGCAAGGGCATCGCGCGTGTTGTGTGCTGGCCGGGCGAGTTCAATTACTCTCAGATCATCAATTTTGGTGTGAAGCACGCCAAGGGCGACTACCTGCTGCTGCTCAACAACGATACCGAGGTCATAAGCCCGGACTTTATCGAAGAGATGATGGGCTATCTGCAGCGTCCCGATGCGGGCGTGGTGGGCGCCAAACTCTACTTTGCCGATCATCTGGTGCAGCATGCCGGCATTTTGGTTGGCGTGCGTGGGGCACTTGCCCATGCCAACCAGGACTTCTCGGCAAAGCGCGAGGGCTATCTTGCCCGCGCTGTGCGCCCGGGCAACTTTAGCGCCGTAACGGGTGCCTGCCAGATGGTGCGACGCGACGTATTTGAGCGCGTCGGCGGCTACAACGAGGAATTCGCCGTTGGCTTTAACGACGCAGACTTTTGCCTGCGCGTATGGGAGGCGGGCTACCACACCATCTATACGCCTTATGCCGAGCTGTATCACTACGAGTTCACCTCGCGCGGCAGGGAAAAGGCCAACGAGGAAAAGCTGCGCCGCTGGAAGCGCGAGCAAGCGCTGTTTATGCAGCGCTGGCCGGAGTTTTTCTTGACGGGTGATCCGTGGTTGGGGCCTAACTTATCTGCCGAGAGTGAGTATTTCTCGCTTTAGACAATGGTTTAACTGCTGTCGAGAACCGCTAAGACCACTAAGGGCTATGCCTATCTGGTGCAAATGGTCGGTTACTCCATTTGGCAGCGCGCCAACTTGCATCGTGCCAAAAGTGCCATTGTGGGCGAACACGATGTCACCGAAGGCATTGCGCTGGCAGAGGCTCGTTTTCACGATGTTGTTCACGAGCCCGCGATTTCTGGACTGGGACTTAACGATATCAAATACCTTTTGGCGATGTGCGAGGATAAACAACAGTCCAAATCAGCCGAGATTGCTAAGCGCATGGGTAAAAAGACCAATGAGATCAGCTCTATTAGGGCCAAATTGCTACAAGAGAGGTTATTCAGGCACCACAGAGGGGCTACGTGCAGTTTGCCGTGCCGGACCTAGATATCTATCTGCGAGAGAATGCTGCGGAGATTCTCGAGCGGTTCTAAATCGAGGCATGAATAGCCGCCGGTTAACTGCCTTTGTCGACTTGGCTCGCGTCCCCCCCCCAATCTAGTAGACTTTAAACCGTTGCTAGATTAGGGGGATTTTCAATGAAACGCTCCATGAAACTGGTTTCTGCGAGGACCTCGTGCTGGTGGGGGACGTCAGCACCGGCAAGACGCACATGGCCTCGGCGCTGTGCATGCTGGCGTGCGAGCGGAGGATGGAGGCCCGCTTCTTCACCGCGTCATCGCTCGTCATGCGGCTGCGGCGCGCCCGCGACGAGGGGCGCCTTGACCGTGAGGCCGCGCTCATCGGCTGCGCTAGGCTGCTCGTCATCGACGAGCTCGGCTTCCTGCCGCTGGATCTCGACGGCGCGCGCGCTCTTCTAGGTGTTCGCCGACGCCTACGAGCGGCAGTCGGTGGTCATCACCACGAACCTGGAGTTCAGCCGATGTGGCGCGGTGTTCGGCGACGACCAGATGGCGGCGGCCGTGCGCATCGCCAGGGCCACGGCCATGTGGGTCTTGCCCCTGCCGGTCTTGCCGAAGAACACGAGGTCCTCGCGGGGGCCGACGAAGCCCAGCGAAAGCATGTCGTCGCGGCCCCAGCCCTCGGAGAACCGCACGTGCGACCAGTCGAACCCCTCGGCCGACTTGTGCACGGGGAGCCTCGCCTGCCTGAGCAGCCGTGCCCTCTTGGTCGCGTCCCTGTGCGCGAGCTCGGCCTCGAGCATGGCCCTGCAGCCCGCCACCTGCGTCCTCTATCTTGTCCACGTCGATCATTCCCTCCTGCCTTTGCTCGTTGCCGATACGACGCACCGACAACGTTAAGGCATGCGGTCTGGTCGGCGTGGCCGTGCTCAAAACCGAAAAACTATCGTGCTCAATTCTGAAAATCGGATGTGATCAAACCCGCAATCACGACGTTAACAAACACAAATAGGCCGGCGCCAACGACAGGCTCGCCCCGTCGAGGCGGGCTGGGATATAATTTCCTAGAAGGAGGCCAAGGGAGGTTCGATGAAGAAGGGCATGAGCATCAATTCCCTCATGAAGCACATGAGGACGAATCACGGTATGGAGGATTTGCGGGGGAGCGACAGAAAGATACTGCTGAGAAACATGGGCTATTTCCATGGCTATAAAGGCTTCCGGTTTGTCCGAAAGCCCAAAAATGCGCTCCCCCTCCCTTCGTTCGATGCACTCATGGACATATACGGGTTCGATTCCGCCATCAAGGCTGCAATCTACCCGGAGATAATGTTCATCGAAACGGCGGTTAAAAACATAGTCTTGGCCAGAATACTTGAGAACATAGAGGACCCCGGGCTGGCGACCTTCTTAAAGCGCGGCCTCCGGACATGCAGGGATGTCAACGGAAGGGTCGTGAACGGGCAGATGGGGGAAAAGCTCAAGCTCAAGAGCCAGCTTCAGAACATCGTGAGACGGAGTTACAAAAACGATCTCGTGAAGCATTATGTCGATCGCGACGATGACGCGCCCGTTTGGAGCATTTTCGAGGTGATGACCCTCGGCGATCTCACAAGCGTATGCAGAAGCCTTCCCGATGAAATCCTCGCCGATATCGCAAGCGACCTAGGTCTCTTACATGCGAACCCCGGCATCGTCATCAACATCGTCGAGACGATTCGTCCCTTAAGGAACGCGGTCGCCCATAACGGGGCGGTATTTGATTCGAGGTTCAGCCAATCGGTTAAGTATCCCAAGACCGACAGAAACCTGGCCGCGGTTGGCGAGCTTCTCGATGAGGATCTTTCTATCGGGTACAGGTTGAATTTCAATTCCATAATCGACTACATCGTTCTCCTGGCCTACCTATTGACCTTGCTAACGCATCAGAAGAAGCGTTCCAGAGATTTTCTTCGGAAATGCCTGCGGGAGCTCGAGAAGCTCGAGAGCGCTGTCGGGGTTGATACGTACATGATGATCGTCGGAAGCGGTGACCGGCAGAAATACGGATTTATTGAGGGGTTCATCGATGGCTACGGGCGCAAGCGGTGACGTTCCTTCCGTGTGCTAATATGTGCAGAGAGAAACGGCGAAACGCCGTGGGAGGGGCCGATCAGTCGACTCCTCCCTTTTAATATGAGTTGAACATTGCCAAGAGGCAAAACCGGCCCGGCCGCCCGCGGAGCTACCGCGCACGGCCGGGCCTACCTATCTTCACCCCTGTATCACTACGAGTTCACCTCGCGCGGCAGGGAAGAGGCCAACGAGGAAAAGCTGCGCCGCTGGAAGCGTGAGCAAGCACTGTTCATGCAGCGCTGGCCGGAGTTCTTCCTCAGCGGCGATCCGTGGTTGGGGCCAAACCTATCTGCCGAGAGCGAGTATTTCTCGTATTAAGGCAATGGGTTTAGGAAGTCCTGAACTTTCTTTCGCTATGAGCTTGGAAGAAAGCAATGGTGGACTATTAACTAAGTCATATTACGAAAGCTCGATACTTCCGCGATAAGTTTATACAGCCTTATATAACTCGATATTATTCGATATAGTCTGCGATAATTATTTAACCGATGATTGGCTGTTAATCGATTCCCTAGAAAGGCAAACAAGTGAGCGCCACAGCATTCCATAATCCGTTTCGTCCCACTGCCGGCGCTGAGCCTCCGCGCATAATTGGTCGTGATGATATTGCCCTTGAGTTTACCGAGAGTTTGAATGCGGGAATTGGTGCACCTGCGAGGCTCATGCGTATTGCTGGACCGAGGGGCTCCGGAAAAACTGTTTTGCTCTGCGATCTTAGGGATCGTGCGCGAGAGCTTGGATGGAAGACCGCTATTGTTTCTGCTGGCCCTAACCTATTGCTGGACTTGAAGGATCAGGTTGCTGATTCTTCCCTTGCGGCCAATGCTTCGGTCGGTGTAAACGCCGGCTTTGTTTCTGCGAAAGTCGATGTTGCACCCAAAGAGTCGAGCCTTAGAAAGTTGCTAAGTTCGGCGGCGAAGTCATCCGAGGGTCTTTTTATTGCCATCGATGAAGTTCAGGACGCTCCGATTGACGATATGCGTGCCATTGCGTCTACGGTTCAGCTTTTGATAGGGGAAAAAGTAGATATCGCACTTGCCTTTGCCGGGTTACCCGCCGGTGTTATGGATCTTATTAACGGCAAGGCGCTTACGTTCTTGCGTCGTGCCCTCCCCGAAGATCTGGCGCCTATCAACCAGGTGGAGGTAGCGCTCTCTATGGGCGATAGCTTTGTCGCGACTGGCTTGACCATAGAGGACAATCTCCTGTCGAGAGCCGCTAAGGCCACTAAGGGCTATGCCTATCTGGTGCAACTGGTCGGTTATTCCATTTGGCAGCGCGCCAACTTGCATCGTGCCAAAAGTGCCATTGTGAGCGAGCGCGACGTCACTGAAGGCATTGCGCTGGCAGAGGCTCGTTTTCACGATGTTGTTCACGAGCCCGCGATTTCTGGACTGGGGCTCAACGATATCAAATACCTTTTGGCCATGTGCGAGGATAAACAACAGTCCAAATCATCCGAGATTGCTAAGCGCATGGGTAAAAAGACCAATGAGGTCAGCTCCATTAGGGCAAAATCGCTACAAAGAGAGGTTATTCAGGCACCACAGAGGGGCTACGTGCAGTTTGCCGTGCCGGACCTAGATATCTATCTGCGAGAGAACGCCGAGGAGATTCTCGAACGGTTCTAGGTCGAGTGAGGGCGACGTCATGTTCTTTAAGACTGCTATCAGCGTCGATTGCCATATCGGGTTTTTCTGGGGCGGCAGTCCCCGTGATAATAGAGATGTGGCATTCATCGTCGCCCGCTAATCAGATTTCGTCTATCTATAACATTGCGTGTTTTAATTTGCAGGAACAAAGATATCATTCGCAAAGCGTGAGGGTTATCTTGCCCGTGCACAACTGTTTTCGTTGCTAGACACCAAAAGCAACCCTTTTAGTTGCATGAGACATAATGCAACTGTTTTCGTTGCTATATACCAAACGCAACCCTTTTAGTTGCAAGAGACAAAATGCAACGGTTTTCGTTGCCTGATGCCAAACGCAACTCTTATTATGTAGTTGTTAGCTTTCTCACATACATTCATTTACAACAGGCATCTACGAATTCAGCCGTCTCATATATTCCTTATAAGGCATGAGAAAATGAACCCGATACATGGTATTCAGCGCTAAAAGAGACGAAATGGACATACCGTCTCTATGCTGCCGATACGGCATCGCGAACAACCCCTTCGCGCGGTTGCCCTTGCCCTTGAGCGACTCAGGGAAGTAGATCTCGTCGAGCTCGCCGCCGCAGCCCCGCCCGGCCCTGAATGGGGGCAGTGGGCCGAGAGGCACTCGATCAGCCTATGGCGCATGGCGTAGGCGGTCTTGAGGCAGACGCGGCTGCGCTCGACCTCGTAGGCGGAGCCGGCCGTGTCGTCGAACGCCGCCGCGCGGATCACGTCCCTGACGGACTCAATCGCGCGGCGGCGCTCGGTCCCGCTCAGCTTCGCCATGTCCCGTTTGAAGGCGATTACCAGGTCCTCGGCGTTCATGCTGCCCCGCGGTCTACGAGGCTAACGATATGGCGCCGTGGGGACAGATGTGTGTCAATCCTGGTCTAACAGAGCTTTTTTAATTGACGCGCCCATATAAATCTTTTCTGCATACTCGACTGCTTCTGCAGCCTCTGCGGCGCTCCGTAATTGGTAAAGCGACCTGACAGAGAGTGGAATTCGATGTCATAGCTGGCGTCTTCATCGGAGGACAAGACTGCTTGATGACTATATGTTTTCATCTCTAGCCATCTCAGGCTATTATAAATATATCCGTTGGCAGCTTTTACGATTTCCGGTACGTTCCAATCGGAATCATTTTTTGGTAGTTGATAGACATGACTTCTGCTTCGTATGTGCATTCAGTATTATTGCACTGGATAAAATCAACTGCATCTAATTTAGCTAGATCGGGAAGCGATATTGCATGGCGCTAAGCTTGACACAGAAAGAAACATATCGGGAGACGCTGGCTAATCTCGTTGCCAAGCAAAACGATGGCGCCTCCATTGTTTCCGCAAAGAAGGAGCTGGAAGCGCTATCGACTTCTCTCGTCCCGCGAATGCTTTACCGCTATCGACCTCCAAGTGAATACGCTTTTGCCGATCTAGAAAACGCGACTGTTACATTTTCTCATCCAAAGGTTTTCAGCGATCAGTGCGACTCGGTACCGATCTATAACTGGAATGGTATAGATGAAATCGAAAGTAATCTCAATGATGATGAACAAGCGTTAAAGATAATAAATCAAATTGATTTTAGACGACTTGCGTTTGTTTTAGGGGTTCTGGGGGCTCCTTTTAATCCAGCAAGAATAGATGAGTTCGAGATACTATCCGATGAGGGAAAAGTTAGTCTTTTTCGCTCGGCTGTTAAAAACTTGCGCTTATTTGTTGGAGGATTTGTTGCCCCAGTTCATCAGAATAGCTGCCGAAATTGTTGTCGCATTTTGTGCCTAACGGACAATCCTAGCGATTCGAATATGTGGAATGTATATTCCGAAAGCCAAGCGGGTTTCGTTCTTGC
>ENA-OPYT01000004-OPYT01000004.1-human-gut-metagenome-genome-assembly--contig:-NODE-4-length-164766-cov-64.636295_pt1 | contig 164766 bp, 138 predicted proteins | sample MGYA00242636_ERZ504480 | MGnify/ENA primary metagenome ERZ504480 (study PRJEB26092, sample SAMD00036228) | human gut metagenome | host: Homo sapiens | study: EMG produced TPA metagenomics assembly of...
CCATACGGCGAGGGCCGCGCCCCCGGTCCCCGGGGCGCGGCCCTCTTGCTTAAACTGCTCAATTTTTCGTGCTCACGGTGCTTATTTCCCAGTGATCACTCGGACCACTTCTTAGTGAACATCAACAGCGGGAGGAGGACGTCCTCGCGGCCTGACTGTCGATCGACCCGGGGAGGCGCCCCGTCGCCATGGGGGCGACGGCTGCATGGCTCTACGGCATCGGCGAGGTCAGCCCCTCGCCCTACGAGTTCTGCACGCCCGAGAGAAAGCAGACTAAGCGCCCGAACCTGATTCATCAGGAAGCGCCGCCTCGACCCGAAGGACGTGGCGATCGTCTCGGACATCCCGGCGACGAGGCCCTGGCTCACGGTGGTGGACCTGATAGACTCCGGGGAGGAACTGAGCCTGGTCGCGAACGTGCTCGCGGACGCGCTCGAAAGGGGCCTCGTCGAAGACGAGGGCGCGCTGAGGGAGAAAATCGACGCCGGGGGGGCAAAAGCCGGGATGCCGGCGGGGGCCAGCCTGTACGATTCGTTAGCTAGGAGGCGGGAAGAATGACGTACGAGAACGGCGGTCAGCTCGACAGGGCCCTGAAGAGGGCCGTTCGCGACAGGGGCGGTGACCCCGGGGACGGCTGTCGTCGGGCTTTGCGCGACCGGTTCCTGCGCAGGGTGTTCAGCAACCCCGACGGCCGGTTTATCCTCAAGGGCGGAAGCGGGCTGCTCGCGCGCATCCCCGACGGCCGCGTCACGCGCGACATCGACTTCGCGACGGCATCTGTGTTTGATAGCGTTCAATTTACGGGTTGGGGCTGCGGTGGAAATCCTGGACCAAAAGAGGACCAGGATTTCCACCGCAGCCCCAACCCGAAAATCAGGCTTGACTAAACACAGACGGTCTGCTGCGCGAGTACTTCCCGAAGGGGACCGGCTTCTCTGCGGTCTCGGACGAGGAGGTCGAGCGGGTGTACGATGCCATCAACCGCAGGCCCCACAAGCGCCTGGGGTTCAGGACGCCCTACGAGGTCCACTACTCAGGGGTGTTGCAGTTGCTCTGAGAATTCAAGCTCGAAAAGGCGCAAGCAAAGGTATCTTGACTACGCTCTAAAGCGTGGCGTGAAGTCCGGCATCGTTGACGCGCTGAGGCTTCAGGGAATTGCCGCGAGTGAGGTTGACGCGGTTTCTGTTGTGGTTGACGAGCATTCGACTTCGATCGACGGAAAGTACAACCTGGCAGAATCGATTGATGAGGAGCTGAGCTGCGGCATGTTCAATCCAACGTGGCAGACCTCCTACCCTCCTGTATTTAGCGACTGGCTGCCCAAGATTCCAGTCTCCTATGTCGACTCCTCCAAGGTGGCTATGGTGAGAGCGGCTGACGTGACGGCGAACTGGGCATTTATGGCCGAGCGCGACAAAGAGACATATCCGCGAGCCTACGAGATGCTATCAAAGGCGACGGTCCTCGGGCTTCTGTAGCGTTGGACATGTAACTATCTGTCTTTTCAAAAGCCGTGAAGATCTTGGTGGATGATAAATTGCGATTTGTCGACCTGGGCGACGAAGTCGGCGAACTCTTGCTGAAGCTCAAGGGGAGGCAAGGGAACCGTCATTCTCTTTAGATCTTCTTTGGTAATTGCCTCCCTTGTTGCTCCAGCCGCTCTTGAGCCGTTTAGCAGGAGTCTCTGATACGAATCACTGATCAGCACCGTGTTCAATAGCACCGGTAGCATCCGTTTTTGGTCGACTCTGACAATTGAGACATGCTGATTAACACGTCCACCAGCCAATTCATCCGGCAAAAGACATGAACGAGCAACCGAAGCGCCAGTAATATTCAGAAGCACGTCACCCTTCATCAGCGTGACGCCTTCTAGTTTTGCGGCTTGTTCATCATCAATACAAGCAAGGTCCTTCCACACGAAACGACCGTTGTGAACATTCATACTTCTGACCAGCGGAACACCTTCGGCCTTGTATGCCGTTTTGCCGCCTCGTGGTGTTGCTCCGGAACCCAACTTGGTACAGAGGTCTTCAAGCCTAACGAAAGGCCATTTTTTACCATCGACCGGATCGCCAAATACCTCTACAAACCGTGATTTGACTTAACAGATATACCTTCTATGAGAGTCCCTTACGTTGTCCTGATCGACCATTGCGTACATCAACGTTGTGTCAATCTTTTGATGGCCAAGCAGCTTCTGCACCTGCTCGATGGGCATTCCTTTTCCAATTGCTTTGGTGGCCAGCGTTCTCCTGAACTTATGTGGGTGGACGTGTTTGACGCCTGCTTTTGTTCCCAAGGAGCGAAGGCGGAGCTCGACTCCGCTTACTTGCAGCCTGGAACTCGGCTTTGTGAGACTACAGAATAGCGCGGCGACGTTATCGCTGCGTTCTTGCAGGTAGTTGTTTAGGTGCAGCTTTGTAGTTGCATCAAAATAGACGACTCTCTCTTTGTTGCCCTTTCCGAGTACAATGCACTCTCACCGATTTAGATCAACGTCTTCTCGATTGAGCGAGACGAGTTCGCCTATTCTCATCCCTGTTGAACTAAGAAGGTTGATGATTGCCAGATCCCTCTTGCAAGAACAGGCGTCTGTGAGGGCTATAAGTTCTTCATCAGAATATACGGACTTGACCGTTCTCTTTGAGCGAATCTTTTTAATGCGTCGTGCAGGGCTTTTGAGTATATGGTTCTCGTCTTCAAGCCAAGAGAAGAATGACGACAGGATGCGCCTGACGTTGTCGACGGTGATGCTCCCCGCGTTATTACCTATGGGATATTCGCTCAGGTATGTTCGTAAGTCATCTGAACTAATCCGGATAATTGGTTTTTTGATTGCTTCGAGCGCCCTTGTAAGTGTGGCCTTGTAGTACCTGATGGTCTTAGGCGAGCATCCCTCGATGGTTTTGGCTGCGAGGAATCGCTCCATGTACTTTGAGGCCTCGTCTTCGACATTGCTGAGCGCGTTCACTTCAAGTTCGATGCCCCTGAGTTCGCTCATAAGGACGCTCTCGAGATACGAAAGCACTTCGCCGCTAACGAGTGCCTGCATTTTTGTGAGAACCGCGTTTGCTATTTCGACCGTCGTGTGCATCAGTTCCTCCCATCCCGATATGGATGGGAGGAACGTATCACGCGAGGAATCGGTTTAGAAGGGCGTCGCGCTCTGCGGAAAGGGCGTCGACCTCTTGCTCAAGTGCAAATTGCGATTTGTCCGCCTCGGCAGCGAAGTCGGCGAACTCCTGTTGGAGGGACAACGGGGGAATTGCAATGGGAATAGCGGCCAAGTCTGCTGCGCTGATATTTGCCTGATGGACACTTCCCTTCGCTATATTACGAAGGACTCGCTTTCCTTCCTTTGAATTCAGGTAACCAGATACATATTCGGCAGAGCTGTGGTCAGCGAACCTTACGCACACGATGTACCCAGCAATAACCATGGTCTCTGACTGATGAAAAACGCAAGTTTTCCCAACCTTGTCAATGCTGTTGGTTCGATTAAAAAGCATATCGCCATAGCGGACGGTAGCATTTTCGAGAGCTTGGCCCTTTAGGGTGATTCGCTTTGTATCGGTTAGGTCAAGGATGCCGTCGTCGGTGATATTGTTCATTCGGATGTAGACATAATCGCCATCGGCGCCGGCTTTTGCTGAAGTGCCGTAGTGCATTTCTATGCTGTAGTTGCCAATTGTTTCGATTGGCCATGATGCGTGCGTCTTGGTTCTAAACATCTCGACAAACCGTGATTTGACGCTTTCCTTGAGAGCGGCGATTTGCTGTCTTTTGCTATTGATTTCATCTGTTAAGCGATTGAAACCGTCGATGAGGGCTCTCTGCTCGGAGAGCGTCGGGACTGGGATGGGGTATTTGAGCAGCTCATTCTTGTCTCCGCGAGGCCTGCCGGTTCCCGTGAAGGTGGACATATCGTAGTCGAAGAAGTCCTTCTGCCACAGGAGCAGATGGAGGAACTCGGGCAATAGGCTGTCGGTATTTATGCTTCGGAATACCAAAACGTCCTTGGAGCACGCCCCATCGCGGTCTGCGAGCCAAATCTTCTGCAGATAGGGGCGAATATTGGAGACGAGCGTGTCTCCCTTCTTGTATGCGGTGCCAGCACTTGCCGGAAGCTCTCCGCTATAGGCGGTTATGCCGCCACGATCCTTGACCATGTTCTCCGTTGTTACGTAAGTGTCGGTGGTGATGGAACTCTGGGCCACGCTGTTGGTAACGTAGGATGTGATGTCTCTAAGCGTCTTGACTACGGTGCCCTGGGCGAACGAGCGGGGCTTGTAGAAAGAGCGGGGAATCGTAAGAGTCTCGTCGAACTTCTCGGCATCAAAGTCGATGAAATCGGTGGTCTTGGCATAGTAGTAGTACTGGGCAAGGTCGCCGGGCTCAACCTGCTCGCCGGAGAACCATGCTCTGATGATGCCGCTTAGCGAGTTCGTGTCGTCCGATTCGTCGTCCGAATAGAGCACGCCCTCACCATCGATGGGCTGTATCCCCTCGTTGCCTTTGCGATTGCTCCATTTGTAGCCAAGGAAAGAGGCGATTTCCTTGGTCGTGTTAGGTGAGTTGATGATGAGCGTCTGTTCGCCGCAGACGAGACCCCAAACGCGCAGGCGTTTGCGCTCTTCCTTGTGCGCATAGCGATAGAACAGCTCGTTCTCTGCTTTGAGCTGTGAGTTCTTGTCGGCCGCCTTCCAAGTCTTGCTCTTTCGAAGGGTCTTGAGCTCCTTCGATGATTCGAAAAGATGGCAATAAACGTTGAAGTGGCGAGTGTTTGCCCATTCGTTCCAGCCAGCCTCTCCTGCGAGAAAAGCCCGGTAAGTATCTCCGTCTACATTAATTGTGTCGAGATAAGCGTTGAAAGCGCTTTCGTCTTTCCAACCAGTGAGCTTCCTGCGCTCAAAAACAGCGTCAACGAAATCAAGTGCGTTCGCATTGCGGGGCGGGATCTCGTCAAAGCGACGTAGGAACATAATTGCGACGTTTGTTCCTGTGGCCGCGAATGTGCCTGATCCAAACCTGGCGATGGAGACGATCTCGAAGGAGCTCAAAAGCACATCGCGTGCGGCCATGAAACTCGAGCTCGTGCTCTTGTCGAGGATCGAGGTGGGGAGGACAATGGCGGCGTAGCCTCCGGGCCGAACAAGCTGTGCCGCACGCTCGACAAAGAGGGTCTCGATTTCCGAGCCGCTATCGCTGATGGTTTCCAGCACTTTGAGTTCGTTGTTGTGAAGCTTGAGATGCGGTTTGAAGGCCGCGACAGAGTACGGGGGATTGGCGACAAGAATGTCGAAGCGTCCCCTGTCGGTTCGGCTGTCGATTCCCTTGTCGGGATAATTTTCAAGTCCGTCGCCGAAGACCACGTTGCCCTGCCCTGCGCCATGCATGTAGAACGAGACCTTGGAAACGCGAGCGAGTCGATAGTCCTTCTCGATGCCGACGAGATTGTCTCTGACCCAGTCGGCGTCTCCGAGGTCATCCTCTATGGTCGGATCATATTGGCATGCGGCGTCGGAGATTTCTTCGAATCCTTCTGTGAGAAAGTGCCCCGCGCCACAGGCGTAATCGATAACGCGTGGATAGTGCACGGCACCAGCCTCGTCCTGCACGATGCTGTCGAGTGGGAGTGACTTCCAAATAAAACGGGTGATGGGCACAGGTGTGAAGAATTGGCCCTCGTTTTGCTTAAAGCCCTGATTAAGGAGCTGTTCGAAGAGGTCGCCCAAGAATTGAATGTCTTGAGTTCCTACGATGCGATACGGCTGTAGAAGTTGCACCGTCTCTACGAGTACCTTGCCGTTCTGAAGAAAGAGTTCCTCGTTGTGGACGTCTTTGAACGCAAAGTCATTGTTGGTATAGAACTTGAGCTTGCGCAGCGTGCCGTTCAGCTCCTCGATGAGCTTCTTGCGGTGCTGGCCCGTATAGTTGCTTATGAGGTTTTCGGCGTAGTCGTTGGGAACGTACAGGACCTCTTCCCGCATGAGCTTTCTCATGCCGTCTGAGTGGAGTCTCTGGAGCCTGTCCTGGAGCGTTTCGTAGGTGTCGCGTCCTTGGCGGTATTGGAACTCAATCTCCTGGGTTGGCATTTTCGAGAGCTCGTCTTGGAGCTTCGCGATAAAGAGCGCGATAAGGCGATTGAAGGCGTTCTCTTTATCGGAGACGTTGTTGTGGCGGAGGATTTCCTCGAAGCGGTTGACGATGCTGTCTTCGGCCCTGAAGTCGACAAGGTCCTTCTTGAGAAGGGGAGGAACCATCGGGTGGTATGCCGTCGACCTATCGCCAAAGAGGATGTTTCCCTCGACTTGTTGGTTGTACGTTTCCGTCCAAACTTGATGGAGCTGTTCCACTGTATGGGCGTCGCGGTAGAGCGCAATGGTGTCATCGCGTTTGGCGAGCGCGATGAAGTTCTCGTCATCGCTGCAGTTAATTGAAACCTGGTCTGGCACGATTTCGTTGTTGATGAAATCGCATGCAAAGAGTACCAACCAGCGAGTCGCGCGCTCTTGTTGCCAATAGGAGAGGAGTTGCCCTCCGTCTGACTGCATGTTCTTGAATTCGTTTTTGAACTCGGTTCCAGGGGTCTTGCATTCGACGATTGCGAGTGTGTCGCCCCTCTCGTCATTAATGCAGATATCAGCGCGGCCGCTCTTTTGTTCGTGCCCAAGGGCCCATTCGCGCTCCAGCTCAAGTGATTCGGGGCGATATCCTTTGTCGAGGAGCATGGTTACGCAGGCGAGTACGACGAAGTTCTCGTTATCGGAAAAGTTACAAGTTGTGTCTTTGTTGACTTTGAACCCCAGGTCTTTCGGGTAGCCGATGCGTTTCTTGGAAAAATCGACCGTGATTTGCGCGCTGGTCTCTTCCCAGGATTTCTGATAAACGGTGCCGTCGCCCGAGGGCTCGTAGCACAGAGCCCTAAGTGCGTCGCGAAGATTGTCCAGAGTAATCATCTAATGTCTCCGTAGCTGCGAGGTGAAAACACAATTCGCTAATTTTATCGCAGAGGGCGCCGTAAGAACGTAGTGTGATTGGCGGTGCTGCTGCTTGCCAGGGCATTTGATTGGATGATGACGCGCACGGGGCGGGATTCGCCAGTCCGCTAAGCCACGCTGGCAACAGTAGCGTACCAGGCGGTTGCTTGCAGAGATCCTCACGCGCGCCGTGCTTGAACCACTGGAGGTACGTGTTTCTCGTCGTGCGTCCATCGGTGACCGATCCGCCTTTTACTAAACAAGTTTATCGAGCGCGCGAAGCGATTGAGCCAATGGCGAAGCTCCAACTTATTCGTCAACTCATGGGCAAGCCACCCGAGACTACTCATTTCTCCTACTAGCAATGAAGGTCTGCGACCTGCAGTTTTGCAAACTGCTTGAAAGCCACCCGATGAGATACCCCCGATTTCCACTTGGAATCGGGGGTATTTTTATTTACAGGCTTTAGCCTGTGCGGGGCGCGCAGCGCGCCGCATCAGAAACCACCCGCTATGCGGGTGGGGCCAAACGGCTTTACAAAGCCGCCCCCTCGCCGGACACTTGCGATTGTTCAGGCCGCAAGGAATCCGAGTCGAGAGGGCGGTGGTGGCGTATGGCCCAGAAGGCCTACGGCCTGTCGCACACGAAGTGGACGTGCAAGTACCACGTCGTGTTCACGCCGAAGTATAGGCGCAAAGTCATCTACAACCAAATAAGGTCCGACCTTGGGGAGATCTTCAGGAAGCTCTGCCAGTACAAGGGGATAGAGGTCATCGAGGGGCACCTGATGCCCGACCACGTCCACATGCTGCTGGCGATACCGCCGAAGTACAGCGTGTCCAGCGTGATGGGCTACCTGAAGGGGAAGAGCTCGCTGATGGTATTCGACAGGCACGCGAACATGAAGTACAAATTCGGCAACAGGAAGTTCTGGGCCGAGGGCCACTGCGTGTCCACCGTCGGCCTGAACGAGGCCACGATCGCGAAGTACATCCGGGAGCAGGAGAAGGCCGACATCGCGCTCGACCGGCTGAGCGCCAAGGAGTACGAGGACCCCTTCGATAGGGGGCCGGGGCGCAAATAGCGCCGGTTTGACCGGCCCGTCACGGGTCAATCTGCAGGGCGGCCCGAACCCCGTGAGGGCCGGCGCCTTTAGACGCGTGCCGGAAATCCAAGGGTTACACCCTAAGAGCAAACCACCCCTTCTAGGGGTGGTTTTGATTTAAGCGTCCACGCATGAAACACGGCGCGATGAACTGCGCTGCTCGTCGCCCGTCCGCGCCGCCGAGAGCAGGGCGCCCAAATCGGCCTGGATCGCCCCTGCCTTGCTTCCAAGCTGCAGCGGAGCCGAGCCGCCCGAGATGTTTACGCTCAGCAGGTGCGCATCCGGCAGCTTCGCGGTCATGCTCCAGAACGGGAGCGTGATGATGCCGGGGGTCATCTCGCCCACGCCAAGCTCCAGCAACAGCACGCGGCGATCGCTGCGCTCGCGCACGAAGCGCTCGTATCGTCCGAGGCCCTCGCGCCATGCCGCACCCTGCAGAAACGTGTCGTCGCGCACCCACGGCACAAGCTGCCAGCCGCAATGCGGGCATCGGGGGATATCCTCGCTGAGGACCTCGAACCCCGCCATGCCCGCGAGCATGCGTTCGACGTAGGGGCTCGCGTCGAAGAGCTCGTCGCAGCATGGCTGCTTGCACTGAAGGTGCGCGAAGCTTCCCTGATAGTTACAGGTTCTCTCGTCGGGAAACGTCTTCTCGACTTGGATGTCTACATTGGTGCTCAGGATGAAGTAGTCCTTATGGCCGATGAGGGACCGTAGGTCGAGATAGGGCTGCGAGGCCAGCTCGCGCAGCATGAAATCGATATATCGCGCGTAGTAGGCCCATTGCTGCTCGAGGCTGGGGTAGAGGTGGTAGAAGCCGTCGAAAAGGCTCTTGACTACTTTCGATTGATGCTCAGTGCCCATTGTATTCGCTACGATTAAACTCGGCACAGGGGATACTGGTTTTCCGTGCGAAAACGCTCATGCCGCTAAATTGAGCGACCGCCTGTACTGCAGCGGGATCATCCGCCCGAGCGATCCCTTAATCCGTCGCCCGTTGCGCCAATCGGCAGAAGCCACGCGTGGACGCTAATCGCTCGAGCGAATCGTCGTCGGTTTCCGTTTAACGATTTCTTTTTCCGCTATTATCTGACCCTCGGACTTCCTCGTGATATAAGTAGTCCACGATCACCGGATGCCCCTGGGGGACTCTGCCATAAGGCATTTCGTTGTCCACAAAGGGGCAATCGTACTTCTTGGCCATTTCCTCGGCTTTTACTTCAAGCGCTTCAAAATAGCTACGGTTGCGCTTGTTATAGATCTCATCGTAAAGCGGTACGAGATTGGGATGTTTCTCGGCGATATAATCCAGGATCGCTTTTTTGAAACCACCCCGAAGATTGAGATTTTCGAGCCAAAACAAATCGCACCGATCCTTTACTCGCTCAAAAATCATCTCAAAATCCGTGATGCCGGGAAATACCGGGGACACGAAGCAGACCGTACGGATACCTTCGTCATACACCTGCTTCATAGCAGCGATACGACGCTCGATGCTCGACGCGGAGTCCATATCGTTCTTGAAGTTCTCATCCAGCGTGTTGATCGACCATGAAACGGTCACTCGTCCAAGCCTCTTCAGCAGATCGATATCCCGTACCACAAGATCGGACTTTGTGCAGATCAGAATATCTGCATCGCTGCTAATCAGCTGCTCCAGGAGTTTCCTGGTATTCCCGAATCGCTTCTCCTGTGGATTGTAGCCATCCGTCACAGAACCGATAACCACCCGCTGTCCAGCGTATTTCTTCGGATTCTTGATTTCCGGCCAATGCTTCACATCAAGAAAGGTGCCCCATTCCTCCTTGTGTCCGGTAAAGCGCTTCATAAAGGAGGCATAGCAATACTTGCAGGCATGCGTGCAGCCTACATAGGGATTGACCGAGTAGCCGCCTACCGGCAGGCTGGACTTGGTCATGATGTTCTTTGCTTCCACCTCATTGATGAGGATTCCATCGATCACTTCCGCCATGTTCTCTGCACCTCCAGCACTCTTTCGAATTCTTCCGGCAATTCCTGAATCATGTTTTCGTCCCCTATGACAGAGACGAGGTCTTCCTTCATAAACATTGGAATGCCAAGCGCGTGCGCCTGGTCCGTCAAAGACCATGCCCACTCCGGTTCCGTATGAACCTTCCTGCTCTGCGTCCCGGTCATGGTGCCGACGACGATCCAGTTGATTCCGGAAAGGTCGACCGTACCGGGATCGTCGAATAGCGGCTCAAAAGTAACGAAGAAGTGATTTGCTTTGACGTTTTTCCGAAGGGCGTCGATACGCCACAGCTCCGCTTTCCTCGTCACCGTAACGCCGAACCATGCGTTTTCCAGGTCGGTATCTAAATCCAGCAAATCGGGTCTCTTGGTCAGGAACAGGAACTGATGCTGTGGATTCTCATGGATCTTTGCAAATACCTCGTCTCGCCATTCCAGCTTCCACCCGGAGAGATCGCTCATGCCGGTAAGGAGAAAGTTCTGCGGGCGTTTCTTTTCCATCATCTTGAGCTTGCTCGGGAAGAACGCAGGATCAGCGAAGTCGTCAATCATATGCCAACGTTTCACATTGTTACGGGCATAGCAATATGGACACCCCACCGTGCAGCCGATGACGATATTCATATTCTGAATCTGATTTTTGATGCAGATGCTCATAACGCCTGCCTACCTGCCTCTCCCGTAAACACGCAATCAGCCTCCCCCACCTTGCGGGCAAAAGCCTCGATATCTTGCTTGCAAGCAGCAGGCTCGCAATCGCTCAAATCGTATGACGTGCCGCCGTTTCGATAGACGGCCCGATGGGAAAACGATCGGCTGACAAGCCCGATGCCGAGCTTCTCGCACAGGGTCATCCGTGCTCCCTTTCAGCTATAAAAAACAGGTGTCTATAAACAGTATCCTTGTTGATTTTCGCAGGGGCAATGAACAAACGCGTGCACCTGTCGATAAACGAACAGCTACTGGACATTGTCAAACGACTCAGATTGGAGAGGCGATGGGAGAAACCAAGATCGACCGCCGGCGGCGCTACACCCTCTCGGTCATACGGGAGGCGTTCTTCGCGCTGCTGGCCGAGGTCGGCTTCGCGAAGATGACGGTGGCGGACATCTGCCGCCGCGCCGAGATCAACCGGGGAACGTTCTATCTGCGTTACGAGGATAAGTACGCGCTGCTCGATGCGCTTATCGACGAGGCATTGGCAGCGGCTCCCCCGCTTGAGGGGGTTGAATCGGCAACGCTTTGCCAGCGTCCGCCGGCAGACGACGATTATCGCCTGCTTTATTCGGACAGCGACGCATACGCTCGCGTAGCCCAGCGCGTCATAGAACGCGGAGCGGAGCAGATGGTTCCCTGGGTCATGGAGAAAACAGGGCTTTCACGCGAAGACGCCTTCCTGCTCTTCGTCCACAACGTCCAGGGCAATCTGGCCGTCAACCGCCTGCTCGGCTGGAGACGAGGTCCCGAGTTCGCCCATGCCCAGGAGCTGCTCAACGCCTATTCCGAAGGGGGCTTACTGGCGGTATCCGCTCTTCGCGATTCCGATAACCCATCGTGACCTGCGATTCAGGAATACCAGCCTCCGAGCCCTCTCGTTCGGAGGCTGCGACTAAAACCTCATTGCGCGTCTACCGCTCCGCGTTACTCGCCACCTGCCCGCGCCACCGAGAGCAGGGCGCCCAAATCGGCCTGGATCGCCCCTGCCTTGCTTCCAAGCTGCAGCGGAGCCGAGCCGCCCGAGATGTTTACGCTCAGCAGGTGCGCATCCGGCAGCTTCGCGGTCATGCTCCAGAACGGGAGCGTGATGATGCCGGGGGTCATCTCGCCCACGCCAAGCTCCAGCAACAGCACGCGGCGATCGCTGCGCTCGCGCACGAAGCGCTCGTATCGTCCGAGGCCCTCGCGCCATGCCGCACCCTGCAGAAACGTGTCGTCGCGCACCCACGGCACAAGCTGCCAGCCGCAATGCGGGCATCGGGGGATATCCTCGCTGAGGACCTCGAACCCCGCCATGCCCGCGAGCATGCGTTCGACGTAGGGGCTCGCGTCGAAGAGCTCGTCGCAGCATGGCTGCTTGCACTGAAGGTGCGCGAAGCTTCCCTGATAGTTACAGGTTCTCTCGTCGGGAAACGTCTTCTCGACTTGGATGTCTACATTGGTGCTCAGGATGAAGTAGTCCTTATGGCCGATGAGGGACCGTAGGTCGAGATAGGGCTGCGAGGCCAGCTCGCGCAGCATGAAATCGATATATCGCGCGTAGTAGGCCCATTGCTGCTCGAGGCTGGGGTAGAGGTGGTAGAAGCCGTCGAAAAGGCTCTTGAAGCCAAAGGCTTGCTGCCAGTCCGTCATTCCGGCGCGCGCCATGCCTGCGCGGTTGTAATGGTTGAACCCGGCGGCGCTTGACATGCCCGAGCCGATGCCGACGATGATGGCGTCGGCATCGTCGATAAGGCTTCGAAGCCTATACGCTTCCCTCTCTAGAGACGGCATTGGGCAATCTCCTCGAAAGCCGGGGCCATATCGCCGTCAACGAGAATCGTCTCGCACGATGCATCGGGCGCCATAGCCTGGCTGTAGTTGAACACGATGTAGGTGGCGTGCTCGCAGACGTTCGCGATCTGGGCGAGCATGTGCTTTATGATGCCGTTGCGCAGTCCCACGCCAAGTTCGAGGATGGCGACCCTGCCGTTGCGATGGGCTTGCACAAGGCGCTCGAGCTCCTCGAGCTGGGTCATGGCGAGGGCGTCTGGATGGGCGAGGCGCCGCTCGTCAACCGACGTGCGCGTGCTCCCCTCAGTCTCGAGCACGCGCTCCTCGTCGAACCCGGCGCGCGCGAAGTGCCCGTCGATGTTGCATGTGACCACGAAGGTGTCGGCGTGCTCCGTAAGACGCCGCAGCCCGTTCATGAGCGAGCCGGGCTCATATTCGAGATACTCCTTTTGATGGAACCGCTCGGCCCATCGGCGTCGCACGCTGGCATCCGGGGAAGCGAGCCCCTGCAGTATGCAGCCGATGCCGTCTGCCTGAGCGAGGTCGCCGTACGCCTCTTGGAAATGAGCATCGGCGCAGAAAAGGTTGAGCCCCTCCGCCATGTCGAGTCCGTTGCTAGCGCCGATGATGACAAGATCCGCTTCGGCTAGCGCCCTGCCTATGCGAACTGCTTTCGCCGTCTCCATGCGCTACCTCTCCAGCGTCTTGCGCACGTCGGCGAGCACGTCGGCGATGTCGGCGCGAACGGCGAGCCCCCGATCTTCGATCGCGCGGGGGAGAAACTGCGTCTTGTTGTTCACGGCGATGTAGCCAGCCTGCGGCAACTGCGCTGTGAGGGCCCAGAACGGCTCCTGGATAAACGCGGGTGTCATGCGGCCCACGCCCAGCTCAAGGAAGAGGATCCTCTGCCGCGCGTGCGCGTCGAGCCAGTCGGACACCTTGCGGTACTGCTCCTCGTAGAGTTCGCCCTGCAGGAAGTTGCCGTAGCCGCGAACCCAAGGGAACGCCTCTGCTCCGCAGTGCGGGCAGCGCGGCACGAGCTCTGTCGGAACCTCAAGGCCGTCTCCCATGGCTTCTACCATGCGGGAGACCGGTTCGATTGCGTCCCATACCTCGTCGGTGCAGCAACGGGAGCACTGGAAGAAGCGGTGGTCGCCTTGGATTTCGGCCACCTTCTCCCAGGGGTAGATTTTCATGAACTGCGTGTCCTGGTTGGTGGTGAGCACGAAGAAATCCTTCTCGGCGAGAATGGCGTCGAGGTCCTTGTAGGGCTTGCGCAGCGGGGCGTTGAGCGTGGTGTCGAGGAAGGTGGCGAGGTATCCCCAGCGCGCCTCGGCGGTGGGCCAGCGGTAGAACGATCCCTCGAAAGCGCCCTTGAAACCGTAGCGCTCGGCGAATTTGCCGAAATGCCTGCGATAGGTCGCGTTGTCCTCGTAGTAGAAGTCGCCGCCGCCCGCCGCGGAGAGCCCGGAGGCACCGCCCACCAGCGCGCAATCGGCTTCCTCAATCATGCGGGCGAAGTCCTCGATTTGCTGGTCGTAGGGCTTAGGCTCGCGGTCACTCAGCTCATAGGGCGTGCCGCTGCTGCGGTAGGCGGCCTGAAGGGAAAACGATCGGTTGGTGAGCTCGACAACGAGCTGCTCGTATAGAGTCACTGGATACCTTCTTTCAGCTATTATAAACAGGTGTCTATAAAAAGTATCCTTGTTGATTTGCTTAAGAGCAATGAACAGCTTCGAGCTGCTGTCGATAAACGAGCGGCTGCTGGATATTGTTGAGCGCTGCAATTGGAGGGGCCATGGAAGTGGGGAAGATCGATCGTCGCCGACGCTATACGCTCTCGGTCATACGGGAGGCGTTCTTCGCGCTGCTGGCCGAGGTCGGCTTCGCGAAGATGACGGTGGCGGATATCTGCCGCCGCGCCGATATCAACCGCGGCACGTTTTATCTGCACTACGAGGACAAGTTCGCGCTGCTCGACGCACTTATTGACGAGGCCTTGGCGGCGGTGCCCCCGCTCGAGGGATCGGAGGCGGATGCCCTCTGCCAGCGTCCGCCGGCAAACGATGACTATTATTTGCTCTACTCGGATGACGACGCGTACGCCCGGGTGGCACAGCGCGTCGTCGAGCGCGGCGCTGAGCAGATGGTTCCCTCAATCATGGAGGAAACAGGGCTTTCGCGCGAGGACGCCTATCTGCTCTTCGTTCACAACGTCCAGGGAAATCTCGCGGTCAACCGCCTGCTCGGTTGGAGGCGAGGTCCCGAGTTCGCCCATGCCCAGGAGCTGCTCAGCGCCTATTCCGAAGGGGGTATGCGAGCGGTATCGGCTTGTCACGATCCTTGTAGCTCGTCTTGACCGCATGTCATTTCAGGTAGGTGGCGTTGCTATGGGCCCTCTTTGATTTTCGACGTTGTATAAGGCAATCGCAATCGTCTTGAGCTTCTTTAGGGAACTTGAACAAGAGATATGACCTGCTGGCGATTGATTAACACCATCCGTTTTGGTTACAAGAAAACATGCTGCGCGCCTGCAGCATGAAGGAGAGGGAATCCTATGAAAATCGTTGTATTGAGCGGTAGCCCGCGTAAGGGCGCCAATACCGATACCATGGTCGAGGCGTTTGCCGAGACCGCGCGTGAGGGCGGCAATACGGTCGAGGTCGTCCGCGTTGCCAGCAAGAAGATCGCCGGCTGCTTGGGATGCCAGTACTGCTTCGCTCATGAGGGCGTCTGCGTGCAGAAGGATGACATGGTCAACGTGATCGAGTCGCTGAAAGACGCAGATATGGTCGTCTTTGCCTCGCCTATCTACTGGTTCGATATCACCGCGCAGGAGAAGGCTGTCATCGACCGCCTGTACGCCTTCGGTGCTACGGGCTTCCCGTTCACCAAGACGGCCCTTTTGCTCGATAGCCACAGCGAGGGCGTCTATGATGCGGCGATTGCCATGTACAAGTCCACGTGCGCATACTGCAAGTGGGAGGACCAGGGCATTGTCACCATCAGCGGTATGACCGAGCGCGACAGCATGGCCTCCTCGCCCAAGCTGGAAGAGGTGCGAGAGCTCGCTCGCAAGCTCGCCTAAGGGCAAGAAGAACGCATGGCAATCAGCGTTGGTGGAAATGCTTGCTATCCTTACCAAGAGATAGGGGTGTATTCCCTCAAGTGCCGTATAGAACAATTTTTAAACGCAGAAAAATAACTGAAAACAAATTAATCCGCGTTAAAATATTGTCAAACAGAAGTTCATGAGGGAAGGTTGCGTATGCGTCGCAAGGCAGACGAGCTCCTTAGGGAATGGCGAGACAGGGCTGATAGAAAACCTTTGCTGGTCAAAGGCGTGCGCCAGTGTGGCAAGACCTATTTGCTCAGAACGTACGCCCAGGATCTTTTCGAATCGGTTGTCTACGTTAATCTTGAGAACGACCGGTCGGCGCGAGCGGATTTTTCGGGCGGTCTTGACCCTCATTCGATCGTACGTGCGATTGAGGCTCGTACGGGACAGCGTATCGTGCCTGGCAAAACCTTACTGTTCATTGACGAGATCCAGGCATGCGAGGAAGCGCTTACTTCCCTTAAATACTTTTGCGAAGATGCTCCCGAGTATTACGTTGCGGCTGCTGGGTCGCTTCTTGGGGTTGCCATTAACCATCAGTCGTATTCGTTCCCCGTCGGAAAGACCGACTTGATTGAGATGACTCCACTCGATTTCGAGGAGTTTCTCTGGGCGATGGGACACGATCAGCTGGTCGGCGAGATACGCTCGTCATTCGAGTTAATGAGTCCTCTTGCGCCAAGCCTTCATGAAAAGGCGCTTGGGCTCTATCGGCAGTATCTTGTTGTTGGCGGAATGCCCGAGGCGGTCCAAACGTACATCGATGATCAGTCAATCATTGATGTGGCCGAAAAGCATCGGATTATTCTCGACGGATATTCCGCCGACACCAATAAATATGCTGATGAACGCTTGAGCGCAAAGACGCGTGCGTGCTTCGATTCCATTCCACAGCAGCTTGCCAAAGAGAATCGTAAATTTCAATACAAGGTAGTGCGAGCGGGGGGCAATGCGTCTCTCTTTGGAGATGCTCTCGATTGGCTTGTATTGTCGGGTACGGTGGCGCGCTGCAGCCTAGTCGGGCAGATCGAAAGCCCTTTAGAGGCCTTCGTTAACCCTTCTGCTTTTAAAATCTATCAGGCGGATACAGGGCTGCTGGTCTCCAAGGCCGGTGCTCAACGCGCCGATATTCTTGCCGGTATCGGCGGCACATTCATGGGTGCACTTACCGAAAACTACGTTGCCCAACAGCTTTCAGCCAGGGGTTATCCACTGCATTATTGGGCGCGAGATAATCGTGCGGAAATCGACTTTGTAGTAGAGAAGCAGGGATGCTTGTCTGCGATTGAAGTCAAGGCGGGGGAGAACACAAGATCTCGAAGTCTGTCCTCACTTAAAAAGACCCATCCGGGCGTGCGCCTTATCAGGCTATCGACTAAGCCCTTTGGAATCAATGATGGGCTTATGTCTGTTCCGCTTTATGCGGCATTTTGTCTATAGGGATGATGCTGGTGTAATGCATGGGGCCCGGGGCGCAGCGTTTACTGCGCTCCGGGCCCCGCTGCTTTGTAAAACCATGACGGTTTGGCCACCGTCGTCCTAGTCAAACAAGCTCGGCATGTCGTTTTCCTTCATGAGGGCACCGGCTGAGGGGAGGCTCTGTGCGGTGAACTTTTCGGCCGAGACGCCGGCGCCAAGAATCTCCTCGGTCGTGCCGACGGTGGTGACCGAGCGGCCTTTCTTGGCCGTGAAAGCCTGGACGCCCTGCGTGTTGGTGGTCGTCTTGGTCTTGAGCAGCGACGTGTTGAAGTTCATCAGGCGGTAGTCGCTCGAGACCAGCGCGAGGTCGCGGTCTTCCTTGAGCACCTGCGCATACAGCAGCTTGCTGCCGCCGTAGATGGCGTTCTTGAGGCGCTTGCGGTTGGTCTTGGTGACGTATCCAGAAAGCGCGACGCGCACCACGCGGCCGTTCTCAAAGACAAACAGCACGTCGGCCTTGTAATCCTCGGGGTCGATGACCCAGATGACGCTCTCGTCGGGTTCCATCTCAAGATCGGTCGGCAGGTACGAGCCCAGCTGGGCCGACTTGGTGTCCTCAAACGCCGCAACCTTGCACTTGTACACCTGGCTCTTATTGGTAAAGACCAGCAGCTCGTGGGTGTTGGAGGACGGGAACTCGATAAAGGGTTTGTCGCCGTCCTTGTACTTGAGCGTGGTCGCCTTCTTGAGCACGCGGTCCGTCATCTTCTTAAGATAGCCATCGCGCGAGAGCATGATGGTGACCGGGTACTCCTCGACCTCGGGCTCCAGGCTCACCTCGATAACCTCATGGGGCTCGATCCTGCCCGTGCGGCGCGGCATCACGTACTTCTTGTTGACTGCGGCCAGCTCGTCGCTGATGACTTTCTTGATGTTCTCCTCGCTGGAGAGGATCTCCTCAAGCTCGGCAATCTCGCCCTCGAGCTTGGCAATGTCCTTGGTGCGGTTGAGGATGTACTCCTCGTTGATGTTGCGGAGCTTGAGCTCGGCAACAAACTCTGCCTGGGTCTCGTCGATGTCGAAACCCTTCATAAGGTTGGGCACGACCTCGGCCTCGAGCTTGGTGCCGCGGATGATGGCGATCGCCTTGTCGATGTCGAGCAGAATTGCCTCAAGGCCGTGCAGCAGGTGCAGGCGCTCGGACTTTTTACCCAGGTCAAAGTTAATGCGGCGACGCGTGGACTCAATACGCCACTTGACCCATTCGTGCAGGATCTGGCGCACGCCCATAACGCGGGGGTAGCCGTCGACCAGCACGTTGAAGTTGCACGAGAACGAATCCTGCAGCGTGGTCGAGCGATAGAGCTTGGCCATGAGCTTGTCGGGGTCGACGCCGCGCTTAAGATCGATGGCGATACGCAGACCCGAGAGGTCGGTCTCGTCACGGATGTCGGCGATCTCTTTGACCTTGCCCTCTTTGGAGAGCTTGACGATGCGCTCGATGATGACATCGGTCTTGGTGGTGTAGGGGATCTCGTAGACCTCGATGATGCGCTCTTCGGGAATCCAGCGCCAGCGGGAGCGGATTTGGAAGCTGCCAAAGGCCGGTCTCGACGATCTTCTCCATCTCCTCGCGGCGGTAGATAATCTCGCCGCCGGTCGAGAAGTCGGGCATGGGCATATATTCGAGCAGGTCGCAGTCGGGATCCTGCAGGTAGTGCATCGTGGCGGTGCAGACCTCGTTGAGGTTGAAACCGCAGATATCGGACGCCATGGCGACGCCGATGCCCTTGTTGGCCGAGACGAGGATGTTGGGGAACGTGGTGGGCAGCAGGCGTGGCTCCTTCATGGCGCCGTCGTAGCTGTCGACAAAGTCGACCGGGTCCTTGTCGATGTCCTTGAAAATCTCGGCGCTAATGGGGGAGAGCTTGGCCTCGGTGTAACGAGAGGCGGCGTAGCTCAGGTCGCCCGAATAGTACTTGCCAAAGTTGCCCTTCGACTCAACGAACGGCGCGAGCAGTGCCTCGTTGCCGGTGGCCAGGCGCACCATCGTCTCGTAGATCGCGGCGTCGCCGTGCGGGTTGAGCTTCATGGTCTGGCCCACGATGTTGGCGCTCTTCTGGCGCTCGCCCTTGAGCAGACCCATCTTGTACATGGTGTAGAGCAGCTTGCGGTGCGAGGGCTTAAAGCCGTCGATCTCGGGGAACGCACGCGAAACATTGACGCTCATGGCGTAGGGCATGTAGTTGACCTCGAGCGTCTGCGTGATCGGCTGGTCGGTGACCTCGGAGTGCAGGCCGATGACGTTCTCGGCGTTGACCTGCTTTTTCTTGGGCTGGTTCTTTGTCTTCTTCTTTGCCACGATTTCCTCTTGAACTTCTTGTGGGCCTTCGTTATCGATTTGCTGCTATTGCAGGTCCAGCTGGTCCAGGTATTCCTTGCCGTGCTCGGAGATGTGACGCTTACGGCCCGCCTCGTCGTTGCCCAGCAACAGGTTGAACATGGTCTCCATCTTGGTGACGTCCTCGGGCTCCACCTTAATCAAGCGGCGCGTCTCGGGGTTCATGGTGGTGAGCCACATCATGTCCGGGTCGTTCTCACCAAGACCCTTGGAGCGGTTGATGGAGCACTTCTGGTCGCCGATCTCCTTGAGGATCCCGTTCTTCTCGAGCTCGGTGTAGGCAAAGTAGGTCTTTTCTTTGCAGTTGATCTCGTAGAGCGGCGACTCGGCGATATACACGTAACCCTCGTCGATAAGTGTGGGCACCAGACGGTAGAGCATGGTGAGCACGAGCGTGCGGATGTGATAACCGTCGACGTCGGCGTCCGTACAGATGATGACCTTGTTCCAGTTGAGGTTGTCCAGGTCGAAGGCGCCAAGGTTCTTGATGCGCTTGTCTTTGATCTCCACGCCGCAGCCCAGCACGCGCATGAGGTCCATGATGATGTCGGACTTAAAGATGCGCGGGTAATCCTCCTTCAGGCAGTTGAGGATCTTGCCGCGGACGGGCATAACGCCCTGGAACTCGGCATCGCGCGAGGTGCGAATAGCGCCTGCTGCCGAGTCGCCCTCTACGATGTAGATCTCGCGACGGCTCTTGTCCTTGGAGCGGCAGTCGATGAACTTTTGCACGCGGTTGGCCATGTCGGTCTTCTGCTGCAGGTTGGTCTTGATGCTCTGGCGGGTCTTCTCGGCATTCTCGCGCGAGCGCTTGTTGATGAGCACCTGCTCCATGATCTTGTTGGCGGCGTCCTTGTTCTCAATCAAGTAGGTCGAGAGGCGCTCCTTAAAGAAGGCAGTCATGGCCTGCTGGATAAAGCGGTTATTGATGGCCTTCTTAGTCTGGTTTTCGTAGGACGTCTGGGTGGAGAAGCAGTTAGTCACCAGAACCAGGCAGTCCTGGACGTCCTGCCATTTGATGCTGCTTTCGTTTTTGTTGTACTTGCCCTGTTGCTTAATGTAGGCATCGATGGCGCTGGTCAGAGCGCTGCGGGCGGCCTTTTCGGGCGAACCGCCGTTCTCGAGCCACGATGAGTTGTGGTAGTACTCCTGCATCGTGAAGGTGCGCGAGAAACACATGCATGCGGTGATTTTTACGTTGTAGTCGGGCAGGTCCTCGCGATCGCGACCGCGACGGTCGGCCTCGATAAAGAAGGGCTCGGTGAGATAGTCGGTGCCGACCTTCTCGAGCACGTAGTCCTCGATGCCCTTGGGATAGCAAAAATCCTCTTCGGAAAACTCGCCATCGTCGCCCTCAATGCGCAGGCGGAAGGTCACGTTGGCGTTGACCACGGCCTGACGGCGCATGGTCTCGCGATACCACTCGTGGGGAATACTGATCGAGGTAAAGACCTCAAGATCGGGGCGCCACTTGATGGTGGTGCCGGTACGGTCCTCATTGCTGGGCTCAATTTCGAGTGCCTTCTTTTTGGCGCCGACAACCTTGCCCTTTTTAAAGTGCAGAGAGTACTTGTTACCGTCACGCCAAACCGTGACGTCCATGTACTCGGAAGCGTACTGGGTCGCGCAGGAGCCCAGGCCGTTGGTGCCGAGCGAGAAGTCGTAGTCGCCGCCCTGGTTGTTGTTGTACTTGCCGCCGGCGTAGAGCTCGCAGAAGACGAGCTCCCAGTTAAAGCGCTTTTCGGAAGGGTTCCAGTCGAGCGGGCAGCCACGGCCGTTATCCTCTACCTGAATGGAGCCATCGCGAAAGGCGGTAAGGGTGATAAGTTTGCCGTAGCCCTGGCGTGCCTCGTCAACGGCGTTGGACAGGATCTCGAAGGCGGCATGCGCGCAGCCGTCGAGCCCGTCCGAGCCAAAGATGACGGCGGGGCGCAGGCGTACGCGCTCCTCGTCCTTGAGCTGACGAATACTGTCGTTACCATAGTTTGCGGTGTTTTTTGCCATACTCGCTCTCTCGGTGCTCCTTTGCTGCGTTTAAGTCATATAGATAGTCAAGGTAGCATAGCCCAGCCCACAGACGATTCCACCCAACACGAAATCCATCGAACAATAGTTCGAATTAACGGGTATAGTGTTTAGTGGTAGCGCGGCATTGTTAAACAAATTTGGATACAAACGAATTTTATTTAATAGGGACCTAGTTTTACTAAACAAAATCGAACGATTATGGGTGACACGATTCAGAAATTCGATGAGTTCGCGGATGCCCAGTCTTACCCGGACAAAACCGAGTCGGTTCTGTCCGGGTAAGACTGAATGGCGAATCGAAACTGCTATATCCGTATACCGATGACAGATATAGTTGACATCAATTAGTCGATGTAATATATTTCTGGCATGTTGCAACGGATATTTGTCCAATATGACGAAAGGAACTTTATGCCGGGCAAAAAGAACCTCCGCATGAAGGCGGCGCGCGCGGCGGCTGGCCTTTCGCAAGCCGATTTAGCCCAAGCCGTGGGCGTTACGCGCCAGACCATCGGCCTTATCGAGGCGGGCGGCTACAACCCCACGCTCAACCTGTGCGTGGCAATCTGCAAAGCGCTGCGCGTTACGTTGAACGACTTGTTTTGGGACGACGAGACCAAAGCCGACCCCAACGCTCTTTAGGAGTTCACTATGAAATTTGAAGATTTAAAACTCGTGCAAAAGTGGCGTGAATATGCCGGCCCAAAGGATGAACGCCTGGAGGCTGAGAACGCGAAGATCTACAAGATTGGTTTCGTGCTGCTTTCGTTTGGCATGTTGATGATCTTTTTCTACCAGTTTATAGCTCGACAGGTTGCGTGGGTTCACAGCGACGCCAGTGAAATGCCGCATGGCTTTGCAACGCCATTCGAGGCAGCCATGTATTTGTGGCTCGTTCTCGTGATGTTGATTTGCGCAGGACTGCAAACGCGGAAGGGCTATGTCGATACCAATCGTTTTGGGCAAACCGAGCATCTTCCTGTTGGATATTTCCTGCTTGTCAGCGGTCTTAGCGGCGCCGCGTTCGCGCTTGTTATTGCCGCAATGCGCTGTGTCGCTGAGGCGCAGATCGTACCGCTCGAAAGCGTCTTTTGGTTGGCGAACCTGGCCACGGGCGTGTTCTGCGGTGCGACGATTTTCGCGGCCACGTTTGCTGTCCTGTGTGCAACGTTTTTCACGGCGAAAAGACGCCGTGCCAAGCTCGAGGCAGAACTCGACTCCTCAGACGACATCTAATGCGCAATGGGCCGGCTCTGGGTATCCAGAACCAGCCCATTTTGATGTTCGATTAGCCGAGTCGGCGCCTCTCACAAAAGTAAGTAGGAGCTAGCGAGGCCTATCCGAATTGACCTCATTGGCGGTGTCGGTTTCGAGCGCCGTGCGGCGGGCGCTGTAGGCGACGAGGCCGGCGCCTGCCGCGGCGAGTGCTGCAGCGGCTGCCGTAAGGGGAGCGTTGACATCGCCCGTGCCCGCAAGTGCGCCCGCTTTTCCGGAGCGCTTGTTATTGTCGTGGTCCTTGCCACTGCCGGAGCTGCTTCCGCCGGAGCCGCCGCCCTCGTCAGTACCGCCGCCACTTGAGCCACCATCGCCGTCCGCCGGCATCGGGGCGTCGTGAAGTCCTGTCGTATCCGCGCTGTCGCATACACCGACCTGAACTTCCGAGCGTTCGCATGCCGCGTCGGGCACATGAAGCTCGTGCAGTACGGCACCCAGCGCCGAGTTTGCGCCCGGTCGAATTTCCTCGAGCGTTACGGGATCGAGCGCCACCAGATTACGCGCCTTCGCATACAGCGTTACGCGTTTGCCCACTTCGTCGCTCCAACTCTCGGGGATGGCGAAGCTCATGCGGAACTGTGCCGTGCAACCCGGTGCCAGCACGGCGTTGCCGTTGTCGGCTACCAGCGGGTGCGTTGCAAAACGTGTGCCCAGCGTCTCGAGTGCGTACTTCACGTGTGCCATGTCGTTGGCCGAAGCGTCCTCGGCAAGCTCTGGATCGTAGATCGAAGCCATGCGTGCGTTCACTCCGAATCCGATGGATGCGCTGGAGAACGGCTGACTGGAGCCCTCTCGGTACAGATCGATCGTGCCGGCGGTCAGCAAGGTGTTGCCGTCGTTTCGCACCGTGACCATGAAGGATTCGCCTGCTGCTCCGGGTACCACCGCGCCCGAGGTAGCGACCGCGCCCGTCGGAGTGGCACACGCCACCAAGGGCACTTCGATGCCGTGCAGCTCCGCCTTGCTCTGCTCGGCACTCACAATGTGCGTGGCGAGCGCGGAGAGCATGCCTCCCGACGTCAAAAATGTCGTTATCTGATCGACGGGATGGTCCAGCTCGCACATCGCGAACGGCTCCGTGAACAGATCGCCTGCCAAGGTGCTGGCGAAGATGCGGAAGTGCTTGCCCATCACTGCTACCGGGTTGCCTTCTTCGTCGTAGGTTTGTCCCACCTTGCCATCGGTGTTCTCTACATAGAGCACGCACCTGCCGTTGTTGCTTACGCTAAACGATGCCGGGCCACAGCCTGCCGCGCCCACGGGCCGCGTTGCAAATGCCGATGCGCCTCGCGTCCAAGTAATATGCTGCAGTTGCTCGTTGACGGTTGCCAAAAAGCCCGTGTGCTGCGGCCACGGCACCGCACGGGGCACCGCGGCGTCCGGCGGCATAACGCCCCAGCCCGCAATGGACCGGCCGATCACGGCGTACGATGCGCAGCCGCAACCGTCTGCGGTCTCGTACGCAACGGGCACCACCATTTTGCCGTTGATGTTTTCGGGCTCGCCCAGCTCGATACTCGAAGGTGCCTGCGGAAAGCGGAGAACTTGGCGGAACGTCAGGCTGTCGCCCGAAACGTCCGACCACAGGGTAAAGCACTCCAGCGCAACCTCAGCCTCGCTGCCGAGCGCCTTTTCTGCGGTGGTTCCGCGGCGGTGGAGGTAGGCACCCGACAGGCGCCCGTCGACCAGCGTCTTGCCCACCGTGATACGCGGGCACTGCAGGCAATGGTAGCCATCCTCTTGCAAGCGGCCGCGCGAGATGCTGCGCCATGACGTATGCGACACCACGCGAACTCCGTCGTTGCTTATGCGCAGGCGCACGACGGACAGTATGCCGGATGTGCTTGCCGTATCGAAAAGGGTACTATCGCCGTCGCGTCGCTCACCCGAGACCAGCAACACGTAGGCGTCCCGGTTTCCTCTTCCGTCCGCATATTCCACCACGTCGAAGTCGTAATCGTATATGCCGTCGCGCTCCACGTCGCCCTCGCCAAACCCAAGGGGAAAGTCCACGGGCGCGGGAGCGGACCACGTGCCGTTTGCCTTTGTGTGCACCACCAGGCGCGAGCGGCCATTGTCGCCGTAGCGCACCGAGGCGATACGGAACAGGCATTCTACGCCGGCAATCATTGCCAGCTTCATGTGAGCTTCGCTGAGCACGCCAGTAAACAGCACGTTGTCGTTCGAGGGCTTGATACCGCCACGCTCGTCTTCCGACACGCCGGCAGAATTGGCGTTGGGGTCCGCAGCGGCGTCCTTCGCCTGCCCGATATGGGTGTACGCATACATCGACGCGGCGTTTTCGTCGTTCTCTATCAGTGCATGGACGAAATGCTCGATCTGTCCCGTGTCGTCGCTTTCTGCATCCGCCTCGAGCTCAATGCGCGTGACCGCTTGATCCCAATCGCGCACGACAGGCGCGGCGTTTACGGCAGTGGCCTTAACCTCGGCGCGTGCGAGCAGCTCGGCGTTGGTGACGATGGTGGCCGATGCGATAAATTGCGGCACGCCGCCCGCCTCGATGTTGCCGGGCGTGCCGAAGCAGGCATCCAACGTGTAAGGCGTATCTCCACCCAATGCGAGCTCAGAGCGCTGGAGCACATACTGGTTGCCATTGTTCACCGACATATTCCACGAATCGAGGAGTGTGGGCCACGACCCCGACCAAGCCTTGGTGGTCCACTTGAACATTACGAACTGGAGTATCACATCGACATCGACGTCTGCACCTACACGCAGTCGCGGAAGCTGGTGTCCATCTGCCTTCTCGTACCCAATGAACAGCGTGAGGGATGCGGCGCCGCGCACGGCAGACGAAGCGACGCCTGCAACGCCGGCGCCAAAGGTGACGGCAAGCCCGATCTGGATGGTGAACGAGCCCGACGTGTTTGAATAGTCGAGCGAAATGTTTTTAAAAAACGCCGCGCCGCTGCCGTGTGTGTGGGCACCCACGGCGAGCGCCAGTTTTGCCAGCACCCAGGGGTTGACGTTTAGGAAAAACGGCACCGGTCCTAGGGTAAACTGCTCGGTCCAATTGAGGTCGGTTCTTACCTGGAAGAGGGCCTTAATATTGCCGTATGCGGGGTCGTTGTTGTCGCCCCAGGTTTTGCCCACCCAATCGTAGGCAAGCGAGCCGTACAGCTGTGTGGCGATATCCATCGTGAACAGCAGCGTGCAATGGTGGCGAAGGAGCTTGGTGTTTCTTGGATCGGTACCCGAACCGGCACTCATACTTTTGTACTGATTCCACTTCCCCTCCATTTCGTCGAGGTAGCGGTTTGCCTGCTTGGCACCCGACTCGCGCGGTGATTTCTTCCAGTACTCTGGATCTGGATTGCCCGAATCGTTCATATAGCTGGCTGGTTTGTATCCTCCGCCAAACAGCACGTATCCAGCAAACGAGAAATCAAAGAGGATCGGAAATGTGGGTATCCAGCACGTGAACTTATTGCCGCCGATGCCGGGAAACGCCGCGGGGAAATCAAACGGAGTGATCTCTTGGTCCATGGTGGTGGGAATGATGGTGGTCGAGCCCGATTCCGCCTTTGCGGCCGGCGCGGTGACAACGGCCATAGGGGATGAAAGCGTGTAGGTTTTGCCCTGATAGTCGAGGACAAAGCGCAGTTTGCACCCTTCTTCCAGAAGGCCCGATGCCGCGTCGAGAAACATGTCTTCGAGTGTGAACGTCGCCAGATTATCCGCGCCCGATGCGCTGGCCTTGATCTGACCGATCTGCGTGACGGTTTCGGGTGAGCTGCCCGCGGCAGGCGTCACTTTGTTGATGCGCAGCGTTGCCTGTCCGCCCTGTGGCAGATGTGCCTGAACGGTAAAGGCGTGCGTATCGGGCTGCTCGTTTGCCGTGTCGTCTTTCGGCAATGCCATAAACGTGGCTTCAGCGTACTGGATGTCCCATTCGTCGAATGTGAGCTGGCGGAAGTACGGCTCGCCGTCGGAAAGCGGACGCGTGGGCGCGGTTATGGCGGTGCCGCCCTGAATGCGCGCAAGGGGAATCTCGACATCACGGTAGCCCGCCATACTAATGGAGATGCCGCCGTTAAAGTCGTACGCGTCAAGGAGCGTTGCCTCGTCCACGTAGCCTTCCGAAAGCGGCGCGACCTCAAAGATGGCCGTGCCTTCGTCGTCGGTCGTGGCGGTGAGCTGCTTGCCTGCGGCATAGCGTGATGTGAGCGTGACCTGGGCACCTGCGATGGGCGCATTCTTGTTGGCGACGTCGACCACGACCACACCAAACATGGTGCGCGAGAGAACGAGCACCTTAAAGGGACCTTCTTCGTCGGCATAGGCCGCGGTGGGCGCGAACGGCAGCAGGAAGGCATTTTCGCTTCCCGGCACGCGAGGCAACATGATGCTCGCCAGCGAGGACGCTCCAGCAACAAGTAACGAACGGCGATCAAGCATCTTGGGCTCCCATCCCGCAAATATCGGTGGAAATAATCCAATTTTGCGAGAAGACGCTTCGTGGCGGTAGTGCCGTTCGATGGCCAAAATGTCCAAATTGATCGAGCGAAGCGCCGGGTTCCGGAACGCGTTCGATGCGCTTGGCAGCCCGGTCGCTAACGCAACATATGCGCGACCAGCTCGGCGCGTGTGCCGATGCCAAGCTTTGCGTATACGCCGGATAGGCGGTTTTTGACGGTGCCCGGCGATACTCCCATATGGCGTGCGATTTCGGCGTTGGTCCACCCACGACAGGCGAGCATGGCCATGGTGAATTCCGTGGTCGTTAGATCGTCGGCCACGTCCTCGCCCGAATCGGGGTTGTGGATGCGCCGCCAGCCGTAGCTGAAGCGGTACGTGATCTCGATGATGCGCGCGAAATCGTCAGGGTATTGCGTTTTTAGGCACGCCTCGATGAGCCCCTGTAAAAGGCCGTGGTGCTCGCCGATGAGCTCGATGAGGCCGTCGGGGCGCGCAATGTCCCAAGCGGCGCCAAAATGCGCTTTTGCGGCGTCGACGTCTTTGAGACTCATGTATGCCATGGAAGCTGCCAGGTGCAGGAACAGTTCCGAGATGGGATAGCTTCCCTGTTTCATAATTAGGGCGTTTTCCGCCATGCCCAGACTGCGGCCATATTCGCCGCGCAGGTACAGGGCATGCGCCATCACGTAGCTGGCGAACAAGCGCAGGCCTTCGGGCAGATGCGCCGCAAGCGGATAAAACTCTTCGGCAGAATACGGGGAAGGCAAGTGCAGCAGGACGCTCGCGGCCGAGGCGAACAGGATATGCGTGGCGTGGACGGCGGGCGATTCCTCGTCAGTTGGCGTATCGAGGATGCCCGCAAGGCACCGGCGGGCGTCGGCGATACGGTTGAGCGACAGACTGGCGTATCCGCAGATAAAGCATGCGGAATAGCGCAGTGCGGGATCGGTGGCGTCAAGATAGGGGCGCGCCGTCTTGGCAGCAAGGGTGGCCTGTCCGCGAAAGTACAGCGCTTCTGCCGTGGCAATGGCGCGCGAATCGGGGTCGGAAATGCCTGCAACCGCAGCGTCCATCTGCCCCGGCACAAAGGCAGTGCACATCAACGGCATGGGAACGCATGGGTAGCCATCGCAGTCCATCTTCCATCTTCCATCAGGTGGCCACATTAGCAGCAATTGTACTCCTGTTGCTCGGGACTGGAATTTGTGGTTATCGCCTACGATTATGCCGAACGAATAAAGGAAGAGTCTATTGGCAATGCTCCCAAGGGAGCTACCGAAGTCTAGCTGACCTCGACATTAGGAAAAATTGCCACCCCTGCAAAAAGCTCCGTTGCAGCGATGGGAAACGAACCTTGCTCTGCATATAATGAGGGCATATGACAGCGCGTTTGCATATGCGCGGCGCGTTCCATCGAACCGAAAAGGAGCCCTGCATGGATCCCAACAAGCGTCCCGACGATATGGTGCGTATCACCACTCCCGAACTTGCCCAGGTGTTCATCGACGAGCAGGTCGCCGCAATCCGCGAACAGATCGGTGACAAGAAGGTCCTGCTGGCCCTTTCCGGCGGCGTCGACAGCTCTGTCGTCGCGGCGCTGCTGATCAAAGCTATTGGCAAGCAGCTCATCTGCGTGCACGTGAACCACGGCCTCATGCGCAAGGGCGAGAGCGAGCAGGTCGTCGACGTGTTCCAGAACCAGATGGACGCCAACCTGGTCTATGTGGACGCCACCGACCGCTTCCTCGATAAACTCGTCGACGTCGACGAGCCCGAGGCCAAGCGCAAGATCATCGGCGCCGAGTTCATCCGCGTGTTCGAGGAGGAGGCCCGCCAGGTTGGCGACGAGGTCAGCTTCCTCGCCCAGGGCACTATCTACCCTGACATTCTGGAGTCGCAGGACGGCGTGAAAGCCCACCACAACGTGGGCGGCCTGCCCGAGGACCTGCAGTTTGAGCTCTGCGAGCCCGTTAAGCTGCTGTACAAGGACGAGGTGCGCGTCGTGGGCCGCGAGCTCGGCCTGCCCGAGAACATGGTTGAGCGTCAGCCGTTCCCCGGTCCTGGCCTGGGCGTTCGCTGCCTTGGCGCCATCACCCGTGACCGTCTTGAGGCGCTGCGCGAGGCCGACGCCATTGTGCGCGAGGAGATCGACAAGGCCGGCCTGACCATCTGGCAGTACTTTGCCGTGGTGCCCGACTTCCGCGCCACCGGTGTGCGCGAGGGCAAGCGCGCCTACGACTGGCCCTGCATCATTCGCTGCATCAACACCGTCGACGTTATGACCGCCGAGGTGCCTGAACTCGACTGGGCGCTGCTCAAGCGCATTACCGCTCGCGTGACCGCCGAGGTCCCCGGTATTTGCCGCGTTTGCTACGACCTTACGCCGAAGCCCGTCGGCACGGTCGAGTGGGAGTAAGCTAACTCAGCTGGTAGGCGACGAGAACTAGCAGATGTGACAAAGGGACGGTCCCTTTGTCACATCTTCGATGTTATGTGCGGGATGGTATACCACGCGGCGTGCCGTCCCGTTCGTTATTTTAATGAGCCGGGTGCGCGAGCGGGAAGAATCACGAGCATGGTCGTTCCGCGCTTCGAGCTCTTTTCGACCTCGATGGAGCCGCCGTGAAGTGCGGCGATCTCCCAGACCAGCGCAAGCCCCAGCCCCACGCCGCCGTATGCCCTGCTGCGCGATTTGTCGACGCGATAGAAGGGCTGAAAGATGCTCGTCTGGTATTGCTCGGGAATGCCCGGCCCCTGGTCGCGCACGCGTAGCAGCACGCGGTCGCCTTCGGCGCAGGCGTTGATTTGCACGGTCGAGTTGGGCGCGCTATAGCGTATGGCGTTTTCGGTCAAGTTGAACAGCAACCGATAGATCAGCGTGTCGCTGCCGATCGTTTGCGCGTCGCCCTCACTTGTAAGCGTGATGTCTTTTTGCTCGGCAAGGGGCGCCAGGTCGGTGAGCACTTCTTCGATCATCGGCGCCAGGTCAATCGCATCGTTGCAGGGGACACTGCGCAGCTCGCTCATCTCGAGCAGGGTCTTTGTCATGTGCGTCATTCGCTCGGTCTGCTCCTGCAGCAGCCGGAGCAGGCTCGCTGTATCGGCATCGGCGTCGGGGTGCTCAGCGCAAAACAACTCAACCTGGGCTTGCATGAGCGCGAGCGGCGTGCGCAGCTCGTGCGCCGCATTGCCCGTAAACTGTCTTTGTGCGGATAATCCCTCGTCAAGGCGGGAAATCATGTCGTTAAACGACGCGCTGCAGCGCCTGAGTTCAGAGGGCACGTCCTCGCTGATCTTTGTGTCGGCGAGGTTGTCGGGCCGCACGCTCTCGACTTGCGCCGCAAAGGAGCGCAACGGCTGCAGCGCATATCCGCTCACGAAGTAGGCTAGCACGCCACCGAGCAGCGTCGCCGCCGCGGTTATGCACCAGCTCGTCGCGCTAAACGATGCTTGGGCGTCGCTCACGACGATGGTCAACTCATCGTCGAGCTCTTTGCTTGCCGGGTCAAATGAGCTGGGCGCTGCGGTCTCCACCTTGTTGTGCGCCGACGCTTCTGCACCAATCGAGTCCATGTAGCGCATGCCGGAGTAACCAACCAGGCAATTCATAAGTACGCAGGTCGAACATATCAGTAAGGCCGTCATCAACGTGATGCGCCACTGCAGCGACAGCCGCTTCATTTGCCGTCCTCCATAACGTAGCCTTCGCCGATTCGGTTGCGGATGGGGTCGTGCCCCAACGCGCCGCGCAGCTTTTTGCGCAGCGATGAGATATGCACGCGGGTCGCGTTGCTAAAGCTGTTGACGCTGCTGTCCCATACATGCTCGATAAGCTCTTCCTGGCTCACCGGCCGCCCCTGGTTAAGCATCAGGTATTCCAAGATGCCGGTCTCCTTGCGCGTGAGGGATAAGGCCTCGTCGCCCACTGAGGCGACGCGCGCCTTGGTGTCAAAGCTCAGCGATCCGCAGGTCAGGACAACATCGCTTTGCGTAAAGCGCCTGAGCGTGAGGCTGCGGATACGTGCTGCCAGCTCGTCAAGATGGAACGGTTTGGTGAGGTAGTCGTTGGCACCCGCATCGAGTCCCGCTACCTTGTCGGCGACCTCGCCGCGTGCCGACAGCACGAGCACCTTGGTCTCGCAATCGGTAATTCTGAGTTGCCTGAGCACGGTCATGCCGTCGACATGGGGGAGATTGAGGTCGAGCACGACAAGATCAAAGGTCTCGATATCGAGCAGATCGAGGGCCTGCTGCCCGTCGTAGCAGCAGTCGACGCTATAGGCCAAGTTGCGCAGGCTGCGTGCGATCGCATCGCACAGCGCCCGCTCGTCCTCGACGACCAAGATGCGCATAACGTTCTCCTTGCATAGTCATTCACGCTTAACACGGATTTTATAGTCGGTATGGTCCAATGGGTCGCGAAACGAAAGGAGTGGTCAGATTGTTCAAAGCGATTAAGCCTGTGGCGCAGGTGGCTTTGCTGATCGTTGGGGTAGCCATGGTGTGCTTTGGCGTTATGCGCGGCGAGGCAGATGCCGTGCTGGCCAAGGCAATCAGGCTGTGCTTGGAGTGTATCGGAATTGGATAAAAGAAAAAACACTGCATCGCATCTTTTGGCGAGATTCCGCGGATTGATTCAGGCGGCGGCGACGCTTGCGACCAATATTCACCTGCCTAACTTTGCCAAGGGGGGCATCTACCAGGGGGCGGGCAAAGCCGTCTGCGTGCCGGGGCTCAACTGCTACTCGTGTCCGGCGGCCTCGGGTGCGTGCCCCATCGGGTCGTTTCAGTCGGTGGTGGGATCGTCTAAGTTTAGCTTCTCGTATTACGTGACCGGAACGCTCATTTTGATCGGCGTGCTGTTGGGGCGTTTTGTATGCGGCTTTTTGTGCCCGTTTGGATGGCTGCAAGAGCTTCTGCATAAGATTCCCAGCAAAAAGCTCTCCACGAAAAAGCTCAAGCCGCTCACGTACATCAAGTATGCCGTGCTGCTGTTTGCCGTGGTGCTGCTGCCCGTCTTGGTGGTTAACGATGTGGGTATGGGCGACCCGTTCTTTTGCAAGTACATCTGCCCGCAGGGTGTGCTCGAGGGCGCGATTCCGCTGTCCATCATGAATACGGGAATCCGCTCCGCGCTGGGAAAGCTCTTTACCTGGAAGCTCGCGATCCTCATTGTGGTTGCGGTGCTGAGCGTGCTGTTCTACCGCCCCTTCTGCAAATGGATTTGCCCCCTCGGTGCGTTTTATGCGCTCATGAACAAGGTGTCTTTGCTGGGGATCCAGGTTGACCAGTGCAAATGCGTCTCGTGCGGCAAGTGCGCCAAGGTGTGTCAAATGGACGTGGACGTTACGCGTACGCCCAACCATGCCGAGTGCATTCGTTGCGGCAAATGCGTGGGTGCGTGCCCCGTCGATGCTATTAGCTTTCGCTATGGGCTGGGTGTGACGGGCGACAAACCCGCGCAGCCCGCGCAAGCCTGCGAAAACAAATAGGTACCTATATAAGTTTCGATATAAACGGAGGAACCATGAAACTGTCAAAAATTGCGGCCTTGTTGATGCTGCCCGTGCTGGCGCTGACTCTCGCGGCGTGCTCTGCCCCCAAGGGCGACGCGAAGGATGCCACGAGTGGCGATGCGCAGATTGCCGAGCTTATAGCGCAAAAGCCGTCGAGCGCCGAGGAGGCGGCCGAGCTGTACCAGCAGCTGCTGCAAAAGGAAAACGAGATCTTCGCGAGCGATAACGCCCTGTGGGAAAAGGTGTTCAATGCGGCAAATAAAGACTCGGCAATGATTGAGGACGGTAGCAATTACGGCGACTTTTTGCTTGATACCATCGAGGGCGCCAAGGATCAGTTTACGGCTGACGAGCTCAAGACGCTTAAGGCCGGCGCGCAGCAGGTCAAGGAGATCGAGGACAAGCTCATGGCGCTGGAGAAGGAGTTTCCCGGATGCGGCAGCACGCCCGGCGAGGGAGAGAGCGTCGATGCCTCGACCGCAGGCATGACCAACGGCGAGAGCGAGGAGACGAAGTTCCCCAGCTTTAAGGGCAAGGACTTGGACGGGAACGATGTAAACAGTGACGAGCTGTTCTCCAAGAACAAGGTCACCGTCATGAACTTCTGGTTTACCACCTGCAAACCGTGCGTGGGAGAGCTGGACGATCTGGAGAAGCTCAACAAGGAGCTTGCCGAGAAGGGCGGCCAGGTCGTGGGCGTTAATTCCTTTACGCTCGACGGCAACAAAGACGAGGTGGCCGATGCCAAGGACGTGCTTTCCAAGAAGGGCGTGACGTATAAAAACATCTGGTTTAAGTCGGATAGCGAGGCCGGAAAGTTCACCTCCAACCTCTACTCGTTCCCGACCACCTATGTGATCGACCAGAACGGTAACATTGTGGGAGAGCCGATCATGGGCGGCATCAACTCCGCTGAGCAGCGCGAGGCGCTCAACAAACTGATCGATCAGGCACTCGCGAAGAGCGAACAGTAAGTCCGTGGGACAGACAACTGAAGGGGAGTCGCTGGAAACAGCGACTCTTTTTTCTGCTTCGGGGTAGCATCATGGGTATACGTCGAAAGGGGGCGGCTATGGTCGGCAGCATGGTCGAGCGGTTGCCGTTTTGGGGACAACTTACATCCGATGAGCAGACGCTCGTGGCAGAGCGCTCGTCGCTGCGATCCTTTGATGCCGGGCAGATAATCGGTAGCAGCGGAAATTCTTGCACTGGCATTGTTTTTATTATCGAAGGTGACATTCGCGTGAGCCTGCTTTCCGAGGAAGGCAAGGAGGTCACGCTGTTTAGGGTTGGCTGCGGAGAGTGCTGTGTCACCACGGCCTCGTGCGTTATCGAGCAGATTTCATTTGACACCATGGTGGTTACAGCACGCAGGTCATCGCTTTTGGTGGTGCCTGCGAGCGTGTGTGCCCAGCTCGCCCGCGATAATGTCTACGTTAAGGCCTTTATGCTCCAGGTTGAGGTGAAGCGCTACTCCCAGGTGGTATGCGTGCTGCAGCAGATGCTCTTTAAGCGCCTCGATCAGCGCGTCGCCAGCTACGTGCTCGAGCATTGCCGAGCTGCGGGCACAGCAGAAGTTGCCGTAACGCAAGACGAGCTTGCACGCGACATCAACTCTGCGCGCGAAGCGGTGACGCGCGCTCTGCGACGTCTTGCGCAGGACGGGCTCATCGAGATTAGGCGCGGACGGATTATCGTGCGTGATGTAGATGGGTTAGCACGGTTGGTCTAGACCTACCGCGCAGCTGCATCTGCCGTCGGCAACATATTTTCCGTTTGGTGACTTGGTCACAGAACGCGACCGCAGTGCCTTGGCATACTTGCCCAAAGCAACCAGCAAAGGAGTGCGCTATGGGATTGTTTGATTTGTTTGCAGGACCGGACATTAATGTGGGCGTCCAGGAATGGAAGGCTTCTAAGGGGGCGGTGCTGCTCGACGTGAGGAGTGCTGACGAGCATGGACAGGGCCACATTCCGGGCAGCGTCAACGTTCCGCTCAATCGTATCAACCAGGTGCTTGAGCTGTATCCAGACAAGGGCACGCAGCTTTTCGTGCATTGCCTGAGCGGTGCGCGAAGCAACCAAGCTGTGAGTTTTCTTAAGCGTTCTGGGTATGGCAGTGTCAAGAATATTGGCGGCATAAGCGGCTACACGGGAAAGGTGGTGCGTTGGCTATGAAGGTGGTTATCGTTGGAGGCGTCGCGGGCGGCGCATCGGCGGCGGCACGTTTGCGCAGACTCGACGAGCAGGCCCAAATTGTCATCTTTGAGCGCACGGGTTTTGTATCGTATGCCAACTGTGGACTTCCGTACTACATTGGCGGCGTGATAGAAGAAGAGAGCGCATTGACGCTGCAGTCTCCCAAGGGCTTTTGGGATCGCTTTCGCATTGCGGTCAAGACGAGTCACGAGGTGTTTGCCATCCATCCCGATTCGCATACGGTCGAGGTTCGCAATATGCTGACGGGCGAGGAATTTGTCGAGACGTATGACAAGCTCATCCTGTCGCCGGGTGCAAAGCCGATCCGCCCTGCGTTGCCGGGCATCGACTCGGATAAAATCTTTAGCCTACGCACCGTTGAGGACACGCTGCGTATTCACAGCTATGTTCGAGAGCGGCGACCGAGCAGTGCCGTCGTGATCGGCGGCGGCTTCATTGGCGTCGAGACGGCGGAGAATCTGTGTGAGCTGGGGCTCCAGGTGACCCTTCTGCAGCGTCCCGTCCAGCTTATGAACAACCTGGATTACGACATGGCGACCCTTTTGCATACCGAGGTGCGTGAGCACGGTATCGATCTGCGCCTCAAGGCCGATGTGACAGGTTTTGAGGAAGTTGATGGCCGCGTTGTCACCCATGTTGCGGGCGATGACCCTATCGGAGCCGATATGGTGCTGCTTGCCATTGGCGTGGCACCTGAGAGCCATCTAGCGCAAGAGGCGGGGCTCGAACTGGGCATCAAGGGGGCTATTGTGGTCAACGACCGCATGGAGACCTCTGCTGCCGACGTGTATGCCGTGGGCGATGCCGTGCAGGTCACGCATCAGGTGACCGGCGAGGACGCGGTCATTTCGCTCGCCGGCCCCGCCAACAAGCAGGGGCGTGTCGTCGCCGATGTCATAGCTGGCATGGACAGCTGCTACCTCGGATCGTTGGGCTCATCGGTTATCAAGGTATTCGACTTGACGGCGGCAAGCACGGGACTATCCGAAAAGGCAGCACACGCGGCGGGAATTGACTGCGACAGCGTGGTCCTGTCGCCCGGTTCGCATGCGGGTTATTATCCGGGTGCAACGCCCATGACCATGAAGGTTGTCTTCGAGAAGCAGGGATTGCGCCTGCTGGGTGCGCAAATCGTGGGCATCGATGGTGTGGACAAGCGTATCGACGTCCTGGCGACTGCCATCCAGGCAGGCATGCGCGGCGATAGGCTTAAGGATTTGGACCTAGCATACGCGCCGCCGTATTCATCGGCGAAGGATCCCGTCAATATGGCGGGCTTTATGATCGAGAACCTCAATCGCGGCATACTGGCGCAGTGGCATTGGGAGGATGAGCCCAACTTGCCACGCGATGGCAGCGTGCAGCTGCTCGATGTTCGTACGGAAGGGGAGTATGAGCGCGGGCATATCGATGGTTTCGTAAACATTCCCGTCGATGATCTGCGCAATCGCCTGGGCGAGCTCGACCGGGCCAAGCCGGTTTACGTGATTTGCCAGAGCGGCATTCGCAGCTACATTGCTTGCCGCATTTTGGCGCAGCATGGCTTTGAGTGCTTTAACTTCTCGGGCGGCTATCGCTTCTTTGCAGCCGTGACTGAGGCTCGCCGCGGCAGTGCTAACGTTATGCCGTGCGGGCTCGAAAAGTAGCGCGCATTGGAATGTGACAAAGTGACAGCCTCTTTGTCGCATCGGGGATGTTATACGCGGGATGGTGCGCCATGCGGCGTGCTGTCCCGTTCGTTTTTTGGCGCGGTTCGTTACATTTCTCACTGGTATCGGCCAAAAATGAGGATAGAGTAGGACAAACGCGCCGAACGTGAACGGCGGGGGAGCGGGCGAGCGCGCCCGCGCGAGAGAGGTTGCCGTCCATGCTGGATCTCAGAGATATTTGCAAAAGGTACGTTACGCAGTCGTTTACGCAGGTAGCGCTCGACAGCGTAAGCCTGTCTTTTCGCGATAACGAGTTTGTAGCCATCCTGGGTCCCTCGGGCTCGGGTAAAACTACGATGCTCAACGTCATCGGCGGACTCGACCATTTCGATTCCGGCGACCTGCTGATCGACGGTATTTCGACCAAGGATTTTTACGATCGCGATTGGGATGCCTACCGCAACAACCGCATCGGCTTTGTGTTCCAAAGCTATAACCTCATTCCGCATCAGACCATTTTGGAAAACGTGGAGCTGGCGCTCACGCTCACGGGTGTGGGGCATGCCGAGCGCCGCCAGCGTGCGCGCGAGGCGTTGGAGAAAGTTGGCCTGGGCGAGCACGTTAACAAACGCCCGAGCCAGCTATCGGGCGGACAGATGCAGCGCGTGGCCATCGCCCGCGCCCTGATCAACGACCCCGAGATCGTGCTGGCAGACGAGCCGACCGGCGCCCTAGACTCAACGACATCCGTGCAGGTCATGGATTTGCTCAAGGACGTTGCGCGCGACCGTCTGGTCATCATGGTCACGCACAATCCCGAGCTGGCGTACAGGTACGCCACGCGCATCGTTACCCTGGCGGACGGCAAGATCACCGACGATTCCGACCCCTTTGATGTTGCCAAGGCCGCGCGCCGCGAGGCCAAGCCTACGCGCAAAACCTCGATGAGCTTTGTGACGGCGCTGGGGCTTTCTGCCCGAAACCTTATGACCAAAAAGGGCCGTACGGCCATGACGGCCTTTGCGGGCTCGATTGGCATTATCGGCATTGCGGCGATCCTGGCACTCTCCAATGGCGTAAACGGCTACATCAAAAAGGTTGAGGAGGACACGCTCTCGAGCTACCCACTCACCATTTCCAAGCAGGATTACGACCTGTCGTCCATGATGGGCGGAGAGGGGGCCACGGATGACGGTTCGTCTGAAAGCGTGGATTCGTCCGACGACAGTGCCGACGGCGAGGCTAAGGGAACCGATAAGATTCCTGTGGTCACGGCCGTAAAGGATATGTTTGCGAGCGTTAAGTCCAATGACATGACGAGCTTTAAGGCATGGCTCGATGCCGGTGGCGACGGCATCGATAAAGAGGTCAACGCCATTCAGTACGGCTACGGTGTATCGCCGGTTGTCTATCGTGCCGGCAAGGGCGATGAGAAGCCTGTCCGGCTGGTGCCCAACGCCATGACCGAGGCCATGAGCGGAGGCGCGAGCTCGGCGGCAACGGTGAGCATGGATTCCATGGGAACCTCGGTCTTTAACGAGATGATTGACGACCAGAGCCTGCTCGACAGCCAGTACGATGTCGTTGTCGGCCATTGGCCCACGTCCGCCAACGAGGCCGTGATGGTGCTTTCGAGCCGCGGCACGGTGGGCGACTATACGCTCTATAGCATCGGTGCGCTGGATATCGATGAGCTCAATGACCTGGTCAACAGCGCCATGACGGCCGACGGCAAGGTCGAGACGCCCGAGACCGGCACCGACTTTACCTACGACGATGCGCTGTCCACGACATTTAAGGTGTTGTCGCCGGCCGATGCCTATCGCAAAAACGAAGAGACCGGCATGTGGACTGACATGTCTGGCGATGCCGACTTTATGGCGTCCAAGGTTGCTGACGGTATCGACGTGCGCATTGTGGGCGTGGTGCGACCCAACGAGACGGCTAACGCGAGTGCATTGTCCCCGGGCATTGCCTACACGCATGCGCTGACTCGCCAGCTTATGGAGCGCGCTGCCGATTCGCAGATCGTGCAGGAGCAGCTTGCCCGCCCCGAGACGGATGTCTTTACGGGTAAAACCTTCGACGAGCTGCAAGGCGAGGCCAAGCAAGGCGTTGATCTGGGCAGCATGTTCAGCGTGGACGAGGCGGCGCTAAAGAGCGCGTTCTCGCTCGATACGTCTGCGCTCTCGGGTGCGGCCAGCGGTATGGACCTTTCTGGTATCGACTTGTCCGGTCTGGACATTGACCTTTCGGGCGTTGGGAAGGACGTCGACTTCAGCGACATCATGGCCAAAGCGCCGGCTCCAGATTTCTCGGGCACCTTTGACGGCCTGGAACTCACGCCTGAGCAAATGCAGCAGGTGGGAACGCTTGTCAACCAGCTGTTTGAGGGCTTTATGCAGTCGGATCAGTTTAAGGCGCTGTCACCCGAAGATCTTAAAGACGCGTCAAAGCTTGCTGCCGCATTCTCGACGTATCTTGAGCATGATGCCGCCGCCCAGCAATACCTGGCTCAGCTCAAGGCGCTCGGCGGCGATGCCCTGGCCGAGCGCTTGCAGCAGGCGATGACCGACTATGTGCAAAAGCAGCTGGCTCCGTATCTGCAGCAGGCTATGGATCAGGTGATGAAGTCGATCAGCGATCAGATTGCGGCGACGGTGTCAGCTCAGCTCAAGGCGGGCGCGGAAGGGCTCATGGGCCAGATGGCGACGCAGATGTCATCGAGTTTTGCCAACCTGGCGAGCGCTATGCGTGTGGATGCGAGCGCTTTTGCTCGTGCCATCCATTTCAACATGGATGCCGAGGATCTGAGTTCGCTCATGATGAGCTATGCCAAGGCTTCGAAGCTCACCTACGACAACAATCTGACCACGTTGGGCTATGCGGATGAGGCCGACCCCATCTCGGTCAAGATTTTCCCGCGCGACTTTGAGGCCAAGGAGCGTGTGCTCGATCACATCGATGCGTACAACAAGCAGGTCAAAGCCGCCGGCCATGATGAACAGGCGATCTCGTACACCGACTACATGGGCATCATCATGGGTTCGGTGACCGACATCGTGAACACCATCAGCTTGGTGCTCATCGCATTCGTGAGCATCAGCCTGGTGGTGAGCTCCATCATGATCGGCATCATCACCTACATCAGCGTGCTGGAGCGAAAAAAGGAGATTGGCATCCTGCGCGCGATCGGCGCGTCAAAGCGCAACGTGGCCAACGTGTTCAATGCCGAGACCTTTATCGAGGGCCTCATTGCCGGCGTCTTTGCTATTGTCGTCGTGGTGGCCGTGAGCTTTCCGGTTAATGCCTGGGCGCTTGCTGCCAAACAGGTACCCAATCTGATGAGCCTGCCCGTGCAGGATGCGCTGGTGCTCATCGCGATTTCGGTGCTGCTGACGGTCGTTGCCGGTTTGCTGCCGGCCCGCAGTGCATCCAAGAAAGACCCCGTGGAGGCCCTGCGCTCCGAATAATGTGACAAAGGGACAGTCCCTTTGTCACATTGAGACCCTTGCGAAATCGGGGTCTAATTACCGTTCGGCAGGTTAAGAACTCCCTCTCCCCGCTTAATGCTTGACGAAGAGTCTTCTGGTTTATATACCTATCGGTAGGCATATAGGATGTATTGCCGATAGAAATGGAGCAACCATGACTCTCACCACACCAGCCAAAAAAGATTGTCTCCGTGAAAGCGGCGCATTTGCTTGGGTCGTCGTTATTGCGCTCGGCTTAATGTCCGCCGGAACAACTGGCACATATAGCATTATTGCCGGCTCATTCGTTGCTCCAGTATGTGAAGATCTGGGCTTTGACTACACTTCTTTTTCTTTCTATTTCACCGCGATTCTTCTTGGCCTTGCGCTTGGGCTTCCGCTTTTGAGTCGCTTCATTCCAAAAGTAATCGGCAAACCATGGCATATTTGCATTGAACTCGTCCTTATTGTCGCCGGCGCCGCAATGGCGTTCTACACCGAGGTCTGGATGTTCACCGTCTCCGCCGCAGTGATCGGCATCTGCTTTTCGTTTACAACGGGCGTCTGCATGTCCGATGTCATTGACCAATGGTTCAGCAAATCGTCCGGTCTTGCCATCGGCCTCGCTTGGGGCGTTAATTCTCTCTGTACGCTGTTATTGAGTCCTGTCATTACGCTGGTCATCGAGCAGCAAGGCTGGCGTACGGGATACATCGTGCTTGCGGCCGTTTCTGCAGCTATGATTTTGCCTGCAAGCGCATTTATCATTCGCCTTAACCCCTCTGATCGCAACATGCTTCCGTACGGAGAGACCGCCTCCGAAACCCATGAGAGCTGCAGCGCCGATGAGCAGGAAGATGCTCTTTCGGGCATGGCACTCCGCGATGCCGCGAAAACGCCGTCTTTTATTCTCTGTGTCCTCTTGCTTTGCGTGGCGCAGCTCACCTGCTGCATGAACCAGCTGTTTCCAACCTATGCAAGCGAGGTCGGTTTCAATCCTATCGTAGGAAGCTTAATGGTCTCGGCAGCTTCACTCTCCGATATCTTCCTAAATCCCTTCGTGGGCAAAACATGCGACAAGCTTGGCGCTATTAAAGCAACGGTCGCATGGACAGGTGTCAGCATTCTTTCATTCCTGCTTCTTATCATTGGCGGAAGCAATGAGACCGTTTCCATCATTGCAGCTGGTGTAAACGATGTCATGTTCGCCATCGTTGGAACCGCAATGCCGATGCTTCTACTCTCGCTCTTTGGATCACGCGATTTTGGAAGGATCTATTCGATCGTTTGCTCAGCGGGCTATGTCGTCGGTGCTTTTGGAATGCCGGTCATGATGAAGGTTTACGGCATGGCGGGGTCATTCCAGGGAGTATTTATCTTCTGCATTGCCTGCAACCTTATGATTGCTGCGTTTGCTATCGTTTCCGGCTTTCTCAATAAGGCTGCTGAAAAGTAATAAGCGCCGATTTGCATCGGCATAGATTGCCACGCAACAGGGGTTGACTCCAAGCCAGACTGGAGTCGACCCCTGTTTTCGTTTTAAAGGTTGCCCGCAGGCACCATGGGTGCCAACATGCGCTTCAGCTTGGCTGGTTTATTTGAACATAAGCTCGACTATTCCCGCCCAAACCGCTTTTTCATCAATATCCTCACCTTGAGCGACCGTATTGCTTGCTCCCTCCAGAACGGTATAAAGAATTTGTACGTAGAGCATTACGTCGGCGCTATCGGAAAACGCGCCAATCTCTACACCATGAAGAAGGATGTCTTTAAGCGCATCCATGGTTCGTTTGGTCGCCGTCGCTTGACGTTCCTGAACTGCAGGAATTCGATTTGCTTGAACGCTAACCTCGGCCAGCACGCGCCGGCGCTTTTCATCGCTTCGATAGCCACCTATAACTGAATTGCCGAGCTCGATAAGCGCGGCCTTGAACCCGTCCCTATCGACTATTAGCGAGTAGTCGCGCTGATAGTCAATGGTCGGAAACATGCTGTCCAAGAGCGTAGTGAAAATCTCCTCTTTAGAGGGAAAGTAGTAGTACACCGACGGCTTGGATATACCGACAAAGTCGCAAATCTTTCCGATAGACGCTTTGTCATAACCGACTTCTGCCACAAGATCGTACATTGCGTCCAATATTTTTTTTCTTGTGCTCACGCTGCATTTCTCCATCGCAAATCACTTCCGCACTACCAACATTATTAAGGATGGCAACGGAACATCAATTCGTGTCCAAACATGACCACTATATACGGTGAACGGTATGTATCAGTAGGCGAGCGGCAATTATTCAAAACTATCTACCGAACGGTAGGTATAGTAGTACTATAGCAGGTGAAACCCCGCTATTGTCGCGGCCGGACAGCATCGCGGGAAACCCGACGGAAGGACCAACCATGTACGAGAACTATCGTATGCCGGGCGAGTTCGAGAAGCGCTCCAACGTCTATGTGACATGGCTTCCCGATTACATCCGTGCAGAGGGCTATGATAACCGCCAGCCCTGCGTTGACGTGATCAAGGCTCTGCTCGAGTATGGCGACGTTACGGTCAACCTCAATTGCGGTACCCCCGGCTCCTATGAGGAGGCTTGCTCGCGCCTGAAGGAGGAGGGGGTTGATCTCGATCGCATCGAGATCACGCAGTTCGAAGACTCCAACTTCTATGTCCGCGACAACGGTCCCAGCATCATGGTCGACGACAAGGGCCATTCTTATATGGTCAACCCCGCTTGGACCTATTACGGCGTGTGGGACAAGAACTCCCCGGAGTGCCAGTCCGCACGTAAGGCAGCGGTTCACATGGCGGTTGCGCTCGGTTGCTTCGATATCGTCAATTCCGAAATGGTTTCGGAGGGCGGCGACCGCGAGTTTGATGCTCACGGCACTCTGATCGCAATCGAGGACACGGAATGCCGCAAGCGTAATCCCGAGTTCACGAAAGAGGAAGTAGAGGCCGAGTATAAGCGCATCTACAACCTCAACAAGGTTATCTGGCTTCCGCAGCCTATGCTCGAGGACGACGACTATCGACTGGGCATCCTCGACGAGAAGGAAGACGGAACTCCCGTCTTTGGCATGAGCTTTGCAGCTCACATTGATGAGATGTGTCGCTTTATCACTCCGAACAAGATTCTTCTTGCCGAGGTGTCCGATGAAGAGGCAGCCTCGAGCAAGGCTGGAGCAGAGTCTCGTCGCCGCATTGAGGCAGCCTACGAGATCCTGAGCAACGAAACGGACTGGGAGGGCAAGCCCTTCGAGATCGTTCGTATGCCCACCGCCGAGCCTATTGAAGTCGTTATCGCCCCTGGCGATGAAGATTACGAGCTCTATAAGGGCTTCATCGACGAAATGGGCGGCAAGTTTATGGATGGCACCCCCTGGCCCGAGGGCCCCGTCCACTTCTACGCCGCAGCGAGCTACTGCAACTTCCTGATTTGCAACGGCGTCGTTCTTGGCCAGCGTTATTACCACGAGGGCATGAGCGAGGTCGTGAAAGAGAAGGACGAGCAGGCCAAGGCAGTTCTTGAGAGCTGCTTCCCCGATCGCAAGGTCATCATGATTGATTCCCTCGCGCTTAACCTGTCCGGCGGCGGCGTGCACTGCTGGACTAAGGACGTGGCGGCCAGTCGTTAGTGAGCCTTAGAGCCTGCGCTCTTTGGCTTAGGCGCCACATGTACCGCCCCCCGAGGGATATCCGTGTTTTCCTCGGGGACACATTCAACAATAATTTTGATAATAATTCGAAAGGAAATAGGCATGAACAACAGCCTCCGCGGTCGCGACTACATCAACATCCATGATCTTTCCTCCGAGGATTTCCGCTATCTCATCGATCTTGCCTGGAACCTTAAGGCTCAGAAGAAGTCCGGTGTCGACCAGCACTACTTCCCCGGCAAAAACGTCCTCGCCAACTTTGAGTGGGGCTCGACCCGTACTCGTTGCGCATTCGAGACCTCCTGCAATGATTTGGGCATGGGCTTCACTTATCTGACCAACTCCCACATGGGTGACTGCGAGACCGTCAAGGATGCCATGCGCGTCTTTAACGGCATGTACGATCTCATCGTCTACCGCGCACAGAAGGACGAGCAGTTCCTCTATGACGTCGCCGACCTGGTTGACATCCCGGTCATCAATGCCCTTACTCTCGGCGATCACCCGACTCAGATGCTCGCTGACGCTCTTACGATGGAAGAGCAATGGGGCGGTTTGCGTACGAGCCGCGGCAAGAAGATGGCTTTCGTTGGCAACTGCGCCGGCGCCCCAGTGTGGTATGGCCGTCTGTGCGCTATGCTCGACATGGACTTCCTCGCCATCGGCCCCGACGACCTCCGTCATCAGATGTGCAAGGAAATGATCGAAGAGGTGGAGGCCTGCTACGCCAAGTACGCTCCCAATAGGACCTTTACCATCACCTCTGACCTCGATGCCCTGGATGGCGTTGACGTTATCGTTACCGAGGAGTGGCGCTACATCAACCCCGAGTGCGGAGAAGAGGTTCTGGATCCCGACGACTACAACTCCTGGTTGGGCGATGCCGAGTCTCTGTACCCCTATCGCGTCACCAGCGAGCTGTGCAAGCGCACCAACAATCCCGACATCTTCTGCATGCATGAGCTTCCCTCTGTCCACAACGCGGATCACCGTGTTGGCAAGATGCTCCTCGACCAGTGCAAGAACGACCTTCATCGCGAGATCATCACCGAGGGTTTCGAGATTGCCGACGAGTGCTTTGAGGCCAACGCTTCGGTCATCTTCCGTGAGGCAGAGAACCGTCAGCACACCATCAAGGCCGTTATGTGTGCCCTTCTGGGTCTCTAGGAGCTGCGTCAATGGAAAATGCAAAGTTAAAGAGCAGCAAGGTTTACGCATGGGTTCTCGTAATCGCGCTCGGCCTTATGTCTGCCGGCACGACCGGATCCTATAGCGTCATCGCGGGCTCCTTCGTCGCACCCGTGTGCGAGGAGTTCGGGTTTGACTATTCCATCTTCTCGTATTACTTCACCGCAACGCTCATTGGTCTTGCGGCAGCTCTTCCGTTTGTCGGAAAACTCATTCCCAAGGTCGTTGGCAAGGTTTGGCTCCCCGTTGTCGAGCTTATTTTGCTCGCTGCCGGCGCAGGCATGGCCTTCTACACCGAAGTCTGGATGTTCATCGCCGCTGGCGCCCTGATTGGCGTTTGCTTCGCCTTCACCACCGGCGTCGCTATGTCCGACGTTATTGACCAGTGGTTCAAAAAATCTGGTGGCCTGGCAATCGGTCTCGCTTGGGCAGTGAACTCGATTTACATGCTCATCATGAGTCCCGTCATCACCTCTGTCATCGAGGCCGCTGGCTGGAGAACTGGTTATCTGGTGCTCGCCGGTGTTTCCGCAGTGCTCATTCTCCCAGCTTCCATTCTGATCATCCGCTACAAGCCTCAGGACAAGGGCATGCTGCCCTATGGCTACGTCGAGGACGAGACGGTCACCGAGACCGAGGAGACGACCGAGGATAGCACGCGTGGCGTTAGCTATGCGCGCGCCATTAAGTCGCCTGCCTTCTTCTTCTGCATCGGCTTCCTCTGTCTCGTTCAGCTCACTTGCTGCATGAACCAGCTCTTCCCGACGTATGCTTCCGAGGTTGGTTTTAGCCCCATGGTGGGCGGCTTCATGGTATCCGCTGCATCGCTCTTCGATCTGTTCCTCAATCCGATCGTCGGCACCACTTGCGATAGGTTCGGCAGCACGAAGGCCATTCTGGGCTGGCTCGCTGTCTCCATCCTCTCCTTTATCATGCTCATGATGAGCAGCGGCAACTCGACGCTCAGCATCCTCGCAGCAGGCGTGAACGACGTAATGTACGTCATCGCTGGCACTGCCCTGACCGTTTTGGTTATGGATGTCTTTGGCTCCCGCGATTTCGGTCGCATCTTCGCGCTGATCTGCTCCGTGGGCTATATCGTCGGCGCCTTTGGCATGCCCGTTATGATGAAGGTCTATGAGCTTGTCGGCTCCTTCCAGGGCGTCTTCATCTTCTGCATCGCATGCAACGTTATTATCGGCCTGTTCTTGCTGCTGGCAAAAAAGACTGGTAAGAACCTCTCCTGGGACGAATAGTTCGATTCGTCTTAGACATACGCTGTAGGGCTTAACCTGCAGCCGCTTTGGGGCATCGACTAACATCGGTGCCCTTTTTCATCGAATGTGACAAAGGAGCAGCCACTTTGTCACATTGAGCGGCATGTAAATCGAGGTCTAATACTTTTCCGAGAAGTGAACGGCCATACTTGGGCCTCCGAAGCATCGACATTTTTAGACGCCAAACCCGCAGGATTTGGCTGGCAAAACCGCAGGAAATTGCATCTCGAAAGTGCAGATGCTTCGGGGCCCGTTTTCACTCGTTCACTTCTCGGGAAAAGTATTAGACCTCGTTGTATGGGGTGCGGCTGGAGGGTGGTCATCGTTCAGTAGCTACCTCTTCCTTGTGAATCGCCTGAAGCGCAAGGCATAATGCATGTGACAAAGGGACGGCCCCTTTGTTGTGTTGATATGAGAGAAGAGTAGATGATCCTTTCGCTGGCCCCCATGGAGGGGATTACCGGGCATGTGTTCCGTCGCGTGCATGCGGAGTGCTTCGGTGCGCTCGATTGCTATTACACGCCGTTTTTGCCGCCGCCGCGGGTGGGAAACCGCTTTGGCGGCAAGGCGTTTAAGGAGATCGATCCTGCCAATAACCAGGGGCTCAACGTGGTGCCTCAGCTGATGTCCAAGAACGCGGACGAGTTTGTGTGGGCGGCACAGGTGCTCGCCGACATGGGCTATCGCGAGGTCAATCTCAACTTGGGTTGCCCCTCGGGGACGGTTGTCGCCAAGGGCAAGGGCTCGGGTTTCTTGCGTAATCTCGACGAACTTGAGGTGTTCTTGAGTGACGTGTGTGAGCGCTCTCCGCTGCCGGTATCGGTCAAGACCAGGTTGGGGTTGGAGAGCGACGACGAATACGAGCGCGTACTCGATCTATATTGCCGCATGCCGCTGGCAGAGCTGATCGTGCATCCGCGCGTGCAGAAGGACCGTTATGCGGGCTCGCCGCGCAAAGAGTTTTATGGCGAGACGCTGGAGCGTGCGCCGTTCCCGGTTGCCTATAACGGCGATATTTTTGATCTTGAGGATATGGATGCGCTGGTGGAGGCCTATCCCGGCACGCGCCATGTGATGTTGGGGCGTGGCCTGCTCGCGAACCCCGCTCTGGCTCGCATGGTCAAGGGCGGCCCTGCTGCAACGGCTGCTGAGCTGCAGCGCTTCCACGACACGCTGTTTGCGGCATATGCAGAAGAGATTGGCGGCAATGCGGTCTTCCGCATGAAGGAGTGGTGGTTCTACGCCAAGTGCGCTTTCGCTGATCCCGCTACCGTCCACAAGATCGTACGCAAGACCAAAAAGGTCGACGAATACCGCGCTGCCGTCGAGCGCGTCTTTCGCGAACAGCCGCTTGCACCCACAGCTCGCTTCCACGGCTAACTAGTCATCGGGGGCGTTCTTTAACGACTGGTCATTTAAGGACGTCCCCAACGACTATGTAGCAAAAAGCTGTACACCAGCATCCAAAGATGTCGAAAAATGTCGACTTTGGATGCTGGTGTACATGTTTGGGTCCGACGGGGGAGCGGGCCTAGGCAATCAGTGCATCAAGTGTAATGAGCTCTCTGAGCCGCTCCGTGCGTGTTTGCCCATGGCGTTTGGTTTTTTCGTCAAACGCCTCAAGAATCGATTCGCCCACACGTGCTGATATAACGACGCTCGGCTCATCGGAGATTGGTGGCCTTCCCAACTTGATGGTGCGACCTTTCGGCCACTCATCTTTTTCGTAGGCTTCCGCGGCTTTCTTCAACTCTCCGGGAGCAAACCCCATCATCTTTTCGAGCTGCTTAGCATCCATGGCGCCTCCTATCGATCGACATAATGTCGAGCGCCGGTTCTCGGATTCTCTTTTTGTATACAATTTTGTAGACAAAAATACAAGCAGTTCATCGGGCTAATTAGCTTGTTTTGACCTGCCTGTTCGATAGGAAATGAGCATTGACGGCTTCGATACTCCTTTGCTTTTCAGCTTGGAATTTGGATGCTCATTGAACTTCCGGAGGGGAGCCCTTTATTAAGCTATTGAGATTCTGGGCAGGAGCTCTCACTGGTCTTCGGTAATGGGGCCAGCTTAATTCGCGACACAGTGTGTCGCGAATGGGAGTAGTCGTTAGGTGTCCTTCAATGGCTACTCATATAAGAACGTTCAAGTGTCGGATTTTGTCATTTAGTGTCGCTCTCAGCGACTATTCTGGAGGGTCGTGGTCAAAAAAGGCAAATATGAGTACTGTTGCCATTATGGTTGCATTTATTTGCTATAAATTGTAGCTCCTGATGAGATTTGTTCCCATTAAGAGCTACTTTTATTGAACATATGAGGAGAAATAACGTCGTCTGCGGACGAGTGGAACGTTGAATAGTTCCTGAAGTGATCAAAATCGCTGCTACTAAACAGGTAGCAGTACTCATATTTGCCCTTTTTTGACCACAGCCCTCTCGGAAACCTTTCCAGAGGCGTCAAACAGCCATAATCCAAAGGTCTCCTCAAACAATTAGCCGGCCAAGAGCGTCCATGACTACCAAAAAGCTGTACGCCAGCATCCAAAGATGTCGAAAAATGTCGACTTTGGATGCTGGCGTACATGTTTGGGTCGTATGGGCTTGGACGTCGGGGCGAGCCGACTGCAATTGCGTGCTAGAGCAGATTCTTCTGTACCCACGCGATAATGTCGCCCGACTCGTAGAGCGGTGTGCCGTCAATGAACAGGCAGGGAACCTGGCGTTTGCCGCCGACGGCGATGAGCGTCTGCTCGGCATCGGAATCGGTCGAGATATTGCACTCGGGGATGGTCAAGCCGTTATCGGCCAGGAAGCGCTTGACCTTTATGCAATACGGGCAGCCGGTCATAACGTACAGCTCGAGCTCGTGATCAGTAGCCATGGGTCTCCAATCGGTTGAGGTTTCGATTGAGATACCCAAAGCCGCCGTGGTCTATGCGCGAGCCAGGGACGACTCGATGGCCTGAACCAAAAACGCCGTGGCGCCTGCGCCGCAGGGCTTGTCGTAGTAGTCAACAAAGCGCTGATCGGCAAGGTAGCCGTGGGCGAGGCCTAGGTATGCGTTGTCTTGGGGCTCGTGTCCCCAGTTAAGGCCAATCCATCGGCGGTGCATCGCAACAAGTTTTTGGGCCTCGACGCTCTTTGGGTCGCCGTCGTCCATGGCAATCGAGAGCTGGCCCAGAATCGCGCGCTCGAGTTCTTTCATGTCGTTCCAGGTTTCGGGGTCCATATCCAACAGCGCTTCGTTTGCGGTGTCGATCGCCTCGTCGCCATAGCGCGCTCGCGCCTCGGCACCGTAGCGCTCCTCGTTTTCGTGCACGGAGCGCCAGCGCTCCAGTTGCGGTAGCACGGCGCCCATGAGTGAGACGGCTTCATCGAGCGACATGCCGGTGTTTTGTGCCAGCCGCGGGGCACAGTCCTCGATCATTGCCTCCATTGTGGTTTCGTAAGTGTACTCGCCGCGGTCGTAGCACCACTTGCAGTAATGGTCGGTCGTGGCGCCCGCGGCATCGGTGCCGCAGTCGTCGGGTGTGAGCACCATGCCGCAGCTCTGGCAATAGTGCTCGGGCATTTCGAGCAGGTGGGACAGCGGCTCTCCGGTTACGGCGGCAATGAGCTTCATCATGTCGATGCCCGGGGTGACTTCGCCGCGCTCCCAACGGCTCACGGCTTGGCGCGTGACGTAGAGCTTGGCGGCGAGCTGCTCTTGAGTGAGATTGTTGGCGCGGCGGACGGCGATGAGTTTTTCTGCAAAGGCCATAACGGCTCCTTTCTGCTGCTTGTTGGCTTAAGCATACGCGGCAGCCGATGTCCTTCCAAGCAACCGTTGGTTGCATGCAGATGACGATGAGAGAGAATCGCAGCCTGCGCCCCGCGCGCCTGTGCCGTACAATGACCGGCATGGAACCTATTGCACACATATATACCGACCTGCCGCAAAAGTTCGGCATCCCGCGTAACAGCTTTTTGGCGCCCCATCTTGAGGGGCGCATTGTCTTTGAGCCGGAATATGCTTCCAGCGCGTCAGTTGAGGGTCTGGACTCCTTCTCTCACCTGTGGCTGCTCTGGCGCTTTGAAAACGGAACGCCCGGCGGCACGGCCGAAGACATCGCCGTCGATGCCAAGACGCAGGACAGGTCCGGCACCAACGCCAAGTGGTCGAAGACCGTGCGTCCGCCGCGCTTGGGTGGAGCCGAGCGCGTGGGCGTATTTGCCACGCGCAGCCCGTTTCGCCCCAATCCCATCGGTCTTACCTGCGTCAAGCTCGATCGTGTCGAGCTTACCGACGACGGTCCCATCGTCCATGTGCTGGGAGCGGACCTGCGCGACGGCACGCCCATCTACGATATCAAGCCCTACATTCCGTTTGCGGACTGCCACCCGGATGCGACCGGCGGCTGGATTGAGGATGCGCCGTGGCAAGAGCTCGATGTTGACTTTCCACAAGCGCTGCAGGAGATGGTCCCGTCCACAAAGCTCCCCGGCTTGGTCGAGGTCCTTCGCCAAGATCCGCGCCGCGCGGGTAGCAAACACGAGCCAAGCCGCGTTTACCATCTGGCCTACGCCGGGCTCGACATATCCTTTACGGTTGATGGAACCAGGTTGACGGTAATCGCCGTCAACGACGCGCGGGACTAGCCGGCCATTCGCCGGCGCCCGCCAAATTCAACGCCAAACCCCATGCCAAAATCGCCCACGCTGGTGGACAATAACTCCTACCAAAACAATCCGCTTTGCACGGGAGCTCAGCATGAAATACGACTTTACTTCGCTTATCGACCGTCACGGCATGGACGCCATCGCCGTTGACTCCTGGGGCGAGATCCCCAGCATGGCTCCGAACGCGCCCGACGAGGGCTTCGACCGCATCCCCATGTGGGTGGCGGACATGAACTTTGCCACGGTGCCCACGGTCCAGGAGCACATCATTCAGCGCGCCCAGCATCCCATGTTTGGCTATTTCGATCCGCGCGACGAGTACTTCGACCGCATCATCGAATGGCAGAGCCGCCGTAATGGCGTCGAGGGCCTGCTCCCGGAGCATATCGGCTACGAAAACGGCGTGCTGGGCGGTGTCGTGTCGACGCTGCGTGCGTATGTTCAGCCAGGCGATGCGGTGCTGGTCCACAGCCCTACCTACATCGGCTTTACCAAGTCTATCGAAGCCGCGGGCTATCGCATTGTCCACAGCCCGCTTAAGCTCGACGACCAGGGTGTGTGGCGCATGGACTTTGAGGACATGGAGCGCAAGCTCGTCCAAAACCATATCCATGCCGCGGTGTTCTGCTCGCCGCATAACCCCTGCGGCCGCGTATGGGAGCGCGATGAGATTGAGCGCGTCATGGACATCTATCGCCGGCACGATTGCGTGGTGATCTCGGACGAGATCTGGTCCGACATCATCATGCCCGGCCACAAGCATATCCCGACGCAGTCGGTGAGCGAGGATGCTCGCATGCGCACGGTCGCCCTCTATGCGCCGAGCAAGACGTTTAACCTGGCGGGCCTGGTCGGCAGCTACCACATCATCTATAACGAGACGCTGCGCGATCGCGTGTGCGCCGTGTCCAATAAGACTCACTACAACGAGATGAATGTCCTTTCAATGCATGCGCTTATCGGCGCCTACCAGCCGCAGGGCTACGAGTGGGTCGATGAGCTCAACGAGGTCATCGAGGGCAACATTGACTACTTCTGCGATTACGCGGACGAGCATTTTGAGGGCGTGTCCTATTCGCGCCCGCAGGGCACCTATATGGTGTTCCTAGACTGCACGGAGTGGTGCCGCGAGCATGGCCGCGATATTCAGTGGCTGCTCGATGAGGGCGCGCGTGTGGGCGTGGGCTATCAGGACGGCCGTCCGTTCCACGGATCTTGCCACATTCGCGTGAATCTAGCACTGCCGCTTTCGCGTGTAAGGGAGGCGTGCGACCGCTTGGACCGCTACGTTTTTGGGGTATAGGGGGCAAGCGATTCGGCCGCCGCGGTCTGCGCCCACGCCGTTAGCGTGCGTGGGCGCATAGGGCACAGAGGGCACAGAGGGCTGCGAGCACGTTTTCCGCGTTTGCTATTTTTCCTGAATCTGCTTGCCGCAAAGGTGCTCAACCGTAATTTCATACAGCTGGACGCCCCCTATGCTTTGTTTGATCTCCTCTTCGGCCTCCTCGGCGGAAGGGTAGTATTTGAGGGCGAGCTGGCGGATTGTATCTTCGACAAATGCCGGGTCATCGTTCACGAGGCGACAGCGGCCAAAAACCACGGTGCTCTGAACATAGGGTGCCCAGTCGTCATCCTTATACCAATCGTTGCCATAGACGGTAAAGCAGACTTTGTCGTTTCGTTTGAGTGCGTCGACCTTGTGTCCTGCCTTGGCACCATGAAAATAAATTTTGTCGTGCTCGGTGTCAAAGAAGTAATTGACGGGAATGGCATAGGGATAGCCATCGTCGCCGTTGACGGCAAAAACGCCGCGCTTGCAATCGGCGAGCAGCTCTCGCGCCTGTTTATCGGTGATGGCGCGCTTTTTTCTGCGAAGAGGCCTAAACATTGTGGACTCCCTTTCTTTTTGCGTGCTGCGGGCACGGCGGTGGGCGGTATGTCTATATCAAGATACTCGTTCGGGCCGTGAGACCTGTGGGGATGTCCTATTTGTCGCAGATTGAAACGTATGCCGTTTTGCCACGGGGACGGTCCTTCATAACCCGCCGTTTAGAAGCGTCCCCGACGACTGATTCCGTTTGCGGGGAAGGCGTGGGACAATACCGAGCGAATGTGATTGGGCGTCTGGGAAAAGGGGTCGCGATGAACAAGTTGAGGACGCTTGCCGACGTGTTGCGACAGGCTGGCTTTGCACGCATCACGGGCCTGTTTCTTATCTTTTACCTGCTGTGCTCGACGGCCGTCTGGCTGTCCGAGCCCACGACCCTCACGTTTGGCGATGGTCTCTGGTTTAGCTTTGAGACGGTCTCGACCATCGGCTTTGGCGATATCCCGGCCGAAACGCCGGTCGCCCGCGCTATTACCGTCGTCCTGAGCGTCATCAGTATCTTCTACATCGCCATGCTCACGGGTGTGGCGGTGAACTACTGCAATACGCTCATTAAACTGCGCCAAAAGGACACCATGGCGCGCTTTATGGATGATCTTGAGCATTTGGAAGAGCTAGATCGTGACGAGCTCGCTGACCTGTCGCGCCGCGTACGCGAATATCGCCGACGCCAACGCTAGAACGGGCGCCGTGCGTCACGACGAGGGGGACTGAATATGAATATCACCGTGTATCTGGGCGCCAGCGTCGGCAATGACCCGGCGTTTCTGCCTGCGGTGCAAGAGCTGGGCAACTGGATTGGCTCCAACGGGCACGCGCTGGTATACGGCGGGTCCAAATCGGGCCTGATGGGCGCGCTTGCCGATAGCGTGCTCGATGCTGGCGGGCATGTGACGGGCGTTGAGCCGAGCTTTTTTATCGAGGCAGAGTTTCAACACGAAGGTATTGACGACCTTATCGTGACGAGCGATATGGCTGAGCGCAAAGCCAAGATGATTGAGCTTGGTGATGCCTTCATTGCCTTTCCCGGCGGGACGGGCACGCTCGAGGAGATTGCCGAGGTCATGTCTGCGGTATCGTTGGGACACCTGAGTGCTCCATGCATCCTGTATAACCTGGACGGTTACTACAACGACCTCAAGGCGCTGCTCGGGCATATGATCGATAAGGGCTTATCGAGTCCGCAGCGCCAGCAAGGCATCTACTTTGCCGACGATTTGCGCGAGATTGCCTCGATTATTGGGAGTTGAGGTTCGCATCCGTAGTGCCCTGGCACTCAATGGTGTCGTTTGGGGCGCAGATGGTTGGCTCGTCTGGACAATGCTCGCCCTACAATAAGGCGTATCTATGTTGACTTTGACCACGGGAGGACCCGATGGGTAACCTGGCAAAACCCAAAAACCGTGCGCTGTTTTTAGCTAGCGTTGCTGTGACTGGCGCTTTCGCAGGCGCTGCGGTCTGGCTGTTCTTTTTTGCGATGGAGTACGGTATCGACTATCTATGGACCGAGATCCCGCATATGCTGGGCGTCGCTTCTCCCGAGCTCGCGAGCGGTCCGTTCGGTTTTTTACCGTACCCGTTTTTCGTCTGCCTGCTGGGCGGCCTGCTGATCGGTCTGTACGAAAAGATGACGGGCACCAAGACCGATGACCTCAACCAGGTGATGGCCAAGGTAAAGCGCGACGGCCGCTACCCGTACGACAACCTCGGCAAGCTATCTCTTGCGGCATTGCTGCCGTTGCTGTTTGGCGGAAGCATTGGACCGGAGGCTGGCCTGACCGGTGTCATTGCAGGTCTATGCAGCTGGGTCGGCGACCGCATGCGTTGCTTTGGCGCCGAGTTTAGGGAGCTCACGCTGCTGGGTACCCAGGCTGCTCTGACGGCGCTCTTTACCGCGCCTGTCTTTGGCTTTGTGGCGCCGCTCGCCGGCAGCGCCGACGGCCAGGGCGCCGACGACGATGAGGACTCAGCGTCCGACGAGATCACCATCAAGCTGCCCAAGGCGCAAAAGACCGTGGTCTACGGCATCGCGATTGCCGGCGGCTTGGGCACCTATCTGTTGCTCGGCCAGCTTATGGGCGGCGGTATGGGTATGCCGAGGTTCGAGGCCGCCGAGGTGGGCAACCTCGAGCTCGCCTGGCTTATTCCCCTGGCGCTCATCGGCACGGCCTGTGGCTGGCTGTACTTTGTTTCGGAGCACGCGAGCGAGGCATTGGCCCACGCCATAGGGGAGCGCCCTGTCATCAAGGCCATGCTGGCCGGTTTGGCGCTCGCCATTTGCGGCACGGTCCTGCCCTACACCATGTTTGCCGGCGAGACGCAGGCCGACGTGCTCATGGAGACCTATATGACCATTCCCGCTGGCGTACTCATTGCAACCGGTCTTGTCAAGGCCATGCTGACGCCCGCCCTTATCAACATGGGCTGGCGCGGCGGCCACTTCTTCCCGGTTATCTTCTCGGGCGTAAGCCTGGGCTACGGCCTTGCTGTCCTCACCGGCGCCGATCCGGTCTTTTGCGTCGCCGTCTGCACGGCATCGACGATGGGTGCGGTCATGCGTCAGCCGGTCATGGTCGTGGGCCTGCTGCTCATGTGCTTCCCACTCAAGGGTATCGTCTGCATGATCATCGCCGCCGTTATTGCCGCTGGCATTCCGCTGCCCAAGCCGCTGCGCAAGTAGCACGATAGCGCGCAGTCAGTACAAACATCTCAAGTCCGGTGCGGGCGCTGTGTCACGGATTTGCGGGTGGACTGGATTTCGTTCGGTATCGGCGCTACTTCCAAATTGCAAGCGCGGCGGTGCCCAGTACGATGAGGGCGAGACCGATGGCGCTGCGTCGTGAGAGTTTTTCGTTGAATGCCAGACGCGCAAATAGTACCGATACGACAATCGATAGTTTGTCGATCTGCACCGCGACGCTCACCTGGCCTGCAGCGATGGCGTAGTAATAGAGCAGCCACGATGCTCCGGTTGCGATGCCCGATGTTACGAGAAATGTGAGTTCGCGCCGGTCAACGTGCGCGACCTGCTCCAGTTTTCCCTTGGCTGCCACGATTGCCCATGCCATAACCAGTACCACGCAGGTGCGGATTGCCGTGGCCAGGTTTGACTCGACGCCTTCGATGCCGATCTTGGCGAGGATGGAGGTGAGTGCCGCGAACACGGCGGCGCCGAGGGCGTAAGCGAGCCAGGTCCGGTCTTGCTGCTGCTCGGGTCCGGCGGACTGCTTCTTCTCGATCATTAAAAACGTGCCGAGGGTGATGACAGCGGTTCCCACGAGCTTAACCGCAAGGTTGCTCGTCTCACCAAAAAGCGCGATGGCGACCAGCGCGGCGAGCACGGTGCTCATCTTGTCGACCGGTACGACCTTATTGACGTCTCCGATGCTCAACGCCTTAAAGTAACAGATCCACGAAGCACCTGTAGCGAGTCCCGAGAGGACGAGAAAGAGCCAGGATCTGGGTTCGATACTGCCAATGGTCCCAATGGATCTAGAAATGCCCGCCATCGCCCAGGCGAAAACGAGCACCACGCAGGTGCGAATGGCCGTCGCGATATCGGAGTCGGTCTGCTTGATACCGCATTTGGCCAAGATGGATATGATGCCGGCAAAGAATGCTGACGCAAATGCTGCGACGACCCACGACACGGGTGCGGTGCCTCCTTGGATAATGGGTTTATCCTGCGAGTTTTATGGACATAAGGATACCGCCCCACCATGAAGGTTTGATATGGCCGCGGCGAGACGGGGCCATGTTCCGGGGAGCCATTTGGTTAGGGCTCGAATTGAAGGTGAATGTTTTTCCGAGAAGTGAACGGCATGCCGTGAAGGGTGGTAACGACGTTGTTACTGCTTCGTCTTATCTAGTAAATGAGGTGGGGTGCCGCCCAAGTCCTTTAGCTGTCGATTACAGGTCGCGTACTCGATAAACCTTGGTGCTGACGGTGCAGCTGATTGCGCATAGCGCGAGGGCCAGGACGGCAATTCCTGCGCACAGGCAGCCGAGGACGGCGGAATCGGGATTTGCCCCGGCAATCGACATGAGCCAGTTGCTGATGGGGTTGGAGGAGCTCAGCGTGGCCATAGCAAGGCAACCGAGCAAGGCAAACAGACCAACGGACAGGCGCAGCGCCTCCATGTGTCCAAAACGAAAGAACAGCGGCTGCGCCAAAAACACCATCATGAGGGAGATGAGCATCGAGGCTGCCGAGGCAATTGCGATCTCAAATACGACCTGTCCCGTCGGGAAAATGCCTGCATTATTGAAGAGTGGGATGGTGACGATGTTCAACAGCGCGGCCGCACATGCCATGATGGCCGAGAAAACAACGATGCAGAGGTAGCGTGCGCAGATGATGTCTTTGCGCGAGAAGGGCAGCGTTGCCCGATAGCGCTCCCATCCGTTTTGATTGTCGAAGCCGGCTAGCGAGTTCATGATCATGATGGGCGACATGGCGCTGACTGCGCAGGTGCCGGCACTCATGCCGGAATCACCATCCGATGCGTTGGCGAGGGTCATCACGATGAATATAAATAAGCCGACACCCGCGATGCTCGGGATAAGCGTGCGAACGATGGCGAGCTCGGACATAAAGGCGCGTTTCATTTCGAAGCCCCTTTCAGCATGAGGCGAAGGTAGTCATCAATGGTTGCCCGATCGCAGGGAATCTCGGGGAAAGCCTCGAGCGTATCACGGCGGTTGGGCACGAGCACGTCCACGCTATAGGCGTGGCGGGCGGCGCGGGCGCCTTCGACGCAAGCCATGAGCTCTGCGGCCTGTGCTTGCGTGCAGTGGGCGATACCGGCGCGGTCGGTAATGTCCTCGCGTGGCAGGTCAAATACAATCGAACCGTTATCGATGCAGATGACGCGATCGGCGGCGCTATCGAGGTCGGACGTAATGTGGCTCGAGAGCAGTACGCTGCGCTGGCCGTCGGAAACAAAGGCGAGCAGCTCATCAAGTAGTTCCTCGCGCGCCATGGGATCGAGGCCCGCGGTGGCTTCGTCCAAAACGAGCAGCTTGGCATTGTAGCTGAGTGCACAGGCGAGCTGCAACTTCATGCCCATGCCGCGGGAGAGGTCTTTGACCTTGGTTTTGGGGTCAAGGCCAAATCGGTCGATAAATCTGGCGAATGTTTCGCGACTCCATGTGGGGTACGCCGGGCCTACGAGCGTCTCGATCTGGCCCACCTTGAGCGTGGAGGGGAAGGGGCACGTGTCCAGGACAAGGCCGACGCGGGAGCGCAGATGGCGCTGCGTCTCGTCGGGCACGTTGGCGTCGCAGCGCTGCCCAAACAGGTACACCTCGCCGGCATCGAGCTTTATAAGCCCGAGCGCGGCGCGAATCGTCGTTGTCTTACCGGCGCCGTTTGCGCCCACAAAGCCAACAATCTGGCCGGGCTCCACGGTGAGTGTGACATCGCGTAGGGAAAAGCGGTCGCTTACGCGGCGTGAGACGCCTTTGAGTTCTAGCAAGTTTTGCATGGTATAGCCTTTCTTGCAGATGGCTACTGCATGGTTTCGGGGGCTACAAGGTCGAGCATCTCGTGCAATTTGTCGCGCGTGACGCCCAGGGTTTCGGCCTGCGTAGCGGCCTGCGCAAGCAACTCTTCGATATGGCAAAGCTGGTTTTCGCGCAAGAGTTCCTGGTTGCCCTCGGCGACAAAGCAGCCCTTGCCCTGCACGGTACAGATAAAGCCAAGTTGTTCCAGGTCGGCATAGGCGCGCTTGGTGGTGATGACACTCACGCCGAGGTCGCTCGCGAGCGCGCGGATGCTGGGGAGTTTGGCTCCTGCAGCGAGTGCGCCCGAAAGGATCTGAGCTTTGACCTGCGAGGAGATCTGCTCATAGATGGGCTTGTCGCTCGAATTGGATAGGATGATGTCCACAGCGGCTCCTTAGCTGTTGGGCTACACGTGTATATAACCGGTAAGCACAGTATATATACACTATGCACAGTCATGCAAGAGACAAATTCGGATTGGGCCGGCTGTCCGGGCCCTGACTGATGAATTTGTCCTGATAGGTGCCCTATGGCGGGATTTCGCGGCTACAATAGTGCGGTTACAACGACGTAATGCACTCAATGCAAGAAAGGATCCGCATGGCAAGCCTGTCGGATGAAATCTCGTCGCGCCGCACATTCGCGATCATCAGCCACCCGGACGCCGGTAAGACCACGCTTACCGAGAAGCTGCTGCTCTATACCGGCAGCATCCAGACCGCCGGCTCGGTCAAGGGCAAGAGCTCGGCCAAGCATGCCGTTTCGGACTGGATGGACATCGAGAAGGAGCGCGGCATTTCCGTTACCTCCTCGGTGCTGCAGTTCACCTACAACGGCGCCTGCGTCAACATCCTCGATACCCCCGGCCACCAGGACTTCTCGGAGGATACCTACCGTACCCTTATGGCCGCCGACGCCGCGGTCATGGTCATCGACGGCGCCAAGGGCGTCGAGGCCCAGACCAAAAAGCTCTTTAAGGTCTGCACGCTGCGCCACATTCCCATCTTCACCTTTGTGAACAAGCTCGACCACGAGGCCCGCGATCCGTTTGAGCTCATGGAAGAGATCGAGAATGTCCTGGGCATCAATACGTATCCCATGAACTGGCCGATCGGCAGCGGCCGCAACTTCCGCGGTGTGTTCGATCGCCAGACCCGTCGCGTTATCGCCTTTGAGGGCGACGGCCACGCTAACGCCACCAAGAAGGTCGCCGAGGTCGAGGCCGAGCTGGGCGACCCCGCTATGGACGAGCTCATCGGCGAGGAGAACCATAAGAACCTGATGGACGACATCGAGCTGCTCGATGGTGCCGGCGACGAGCTCGACTTGGATGCCGTGGCCTGCGGCAAGCTAAGCCCGGCGTTCTTTGGCTCGGCGCTCACCAACTTTGGCGTGGAGCCCTTCCTCAAGGAGTTCCTGCGCCTGGCCCCGACGCCGCGCGCCTATACCGATACGCTCACCAACGAGCCGGTCGATCCCTGCCGCGACGACTTCAGCGGCTTTGTGTTTAAGATCCAGGCCAACATGGACAAGAACCACCGCGACCGCATCGCCTTTGTGCGCATTTGCTCGGGCAAGTTCGAGCGCGGCATGGACGCCTTCCACGTGCAGGGCAACCGCAAGCTCAAGCTTGCCACGGGTACCTCGATGATGGCCGATGACCGCGCCATCGTGGACGAGGCGTATGCGGGCGATATCGTGGGCCTGTTCGACCCGGGTATCTTTAGCATCGGCGACACCGTGTGCTCCGGCAAGCGCCACGTGCAGTATCCGCAGATCCCGACGTTTGCCCCCGAGATGTTCGCTCGCATTACGCAGGTCGATACGCTCAAACGCAAGCAGTTCGTCAAGGGCATGGAGGAGCTTGCCCAGGAGGGAGCTATCCAGATCTTCCGCGAGCTGGGTGCCGGTATGGAGAGCGTCATCGTGGGCGTGGTCGGCGTGCTGCAGTTTGAGGTACTCGAGCGCCGCCTCAAGGCCGAGTACCGTGTTGAGGTTCGTCGCCAGCCGCTGCCCTATACGGACATCCGCTGGATCCAGAACGACCCCGACACCATCGATATCCCGGGCCTTTCGCTCACGCGCGACACCCTGCGCGTCGAGGACATGCGCGGCGGCAAGCTGCTGCTGTTCACGAGTCCGTGGAACGTGGATTGGGCAACCGACCACAACCCCGACCTTATCCTGTCGGAGTTTGGCAACGTAGCGTTTTAACGCATCGGCGCGGTGGCCCTGCGGAGCTGCCGCGCCGTTTGCTTGCCTGATGCCGTGTGAGCGGCTATCATACCCACCGTCGTCTCAAGACCGGGGCGTCCGAGCAGTTCGGGTCCGATATCCTGCTCGTTAAACCTAAAACCAAAGGAGTACATAATGATCAAGAAGGTCATGGAGGACTACAAGGTCCTGTTGCGGAGCATTCCCGCGGCAACGGTTTCGCTGTTTTTCGTGAGTGTCATCATGATGAACCTGCTGGCCAACAAAGAGCTCATCAGCCTGCCGTATCTGGCACTCGATTGCGGCTTTGTGGTGAGCTGGGTTTCGTTTTTGTGCCAGGACATGATCTGCAAACGCTTTGGCGCCAAGGCATCCATCAAAATCTCTATCCTCGCGCTGCTGGTCAACCTGGCCGTGAGCCTGTGCTTTTGGGCATGCTCGCTCACGCCCGGTATGTGGGGCGCCTACTACGACACGGGCATGATCGAGGTTAACACTGCCCTTAACGCTACCATCGGTGGCACCTGGTACGTGGTGCTGGGCTCTTCGCTGGCAATGCTCGTCTCTGCCGTGGTTAACTCCACGCTCAACCAGTCGCTCGGCCGCATGCTCAAAAAGAATAATTTTGCGAGCTTCGCCTTCCGCTCCTATGTGTCCACGGGTGTTGGCCAGTTTATCGACAACCTGGTCTTTGCCATTGTGGTGAGCCACACGTTCTTTGGTTGGACCTGGGTGCAGGTCCTTATGTGTTCGCTGACCGGCGCTGTCGCCGAGCTGCTGTGCGAGGTCTTCCTGAGCCCCGTGGGCTACAAGGTCGTGCGCAGCTGGGAGCGCGAGAATGTGGGTGCCGAGTACCTCGAGCGCCACGCAACCGCCTAAGGAGCGAGTATGCGGGTTTTGATCACGGGCGCTTCGGGCGGTATCGGAGCCGCGTGCGTGCAGCGCTTTTTGGACGAGGGCCACGAGGTCGTGGGTTTTGATCTACTGCCGGCGGCGATCGAACACGAGCGCTACCGCCATCTGATCGTTGATGTCCGCGAGCCGGACTCGTTTCCAGGCGACCTTGAACCCCAGGTAATCGTGAACGTTGCCGGTACGCAGGATTCGGCCGACGATATTGCTGCCAACCTGCGTGGCACCATCAACGTGACCGAGCACTACGCCTTTGTGGGGGAGGGGCTTGCCGCCAAGCCGACACTGGCTATCAAATCCGTGGTCAATGTGGGGTCGGCGAGCGGACATACGGGATCGGAGTTTCCCGCCTATGCTGCCAGCAAGGGCGGCGTTATCGCCTACACCAAAAACCTTGCAAACCGCCTGGCGCCGCAGGCCATCGCCAACAGTGTGGACCCGGGCGGCGTTATCACGCCGCTCAACCGTTGCGTGATGGAAGACGAGCGCCTGTGGAACCAGATTATGGAGCTCACGCCGCTTAAGCGCTGGGCCACCGCCCAAGAGATCGCCGAGTGGATCTACTTTGTGGGCGTGACCAACCGGTTTATGACCGGGCAGAGCCTGCTGATCGATGGCGGCGAGGCCGGCCGTACACAATTTATTTGGCCCGAATAGGAAACGCGCCCGATGGAAAGCCGTCGGGCGCGTTTTTGATGTATCGATTTTTAGCCGAGGCAAGTCCAGTTGACGGGGGTCGAGCCGTGCTGTTCGAGTAGCCGATTGGCTGCCGAGAAGGGGCGCGACCCCATAAAAGCGGGGAGTTCTGCCGTGGCACGGTTGGCCGAAAGTGGCGAGGGGTGCGTGGAGGCCAGACAGAACTTGCCGCTTGCCTTGCCCGCGCCGGTCGCGGCGAGCTTGCCCTCAACCATCTGCTGGGCAAAGCGGCCCCATGCCAAAAAGACTACCGGCTGGGGCAGCTGACAGCAGCGTTCGATAACGTAGTCGGTGAGCGCGCTCCAGCCCAGCTTGGCGTGCGAGTTCGCGGCATGCTCGCGCACGGTGAGCGTAGTGTTGAGGAGCAATACGCCCTGCTGTGCCCATGGCGTTAGATCTCCCGTGGCGGGAACGGGGCAGCCCAGATCGGCGTTGAGTTCCTTATAGATGTTGCGCAGGCTCGGCGGCAACTTGGTTTGCGACGCGGGGACCGAGAACGACAACCCCATTGCCTGGTTGGGTCCGTGATAGGGGTCTTGACCCAAGATGACAACCTTGACGTGGTCTGCCGGCGTGTAGGCGAGGGCATTGAGGATGTCGTCTTGTGCCGGGTAGATGGTCTGCTCGGCACGCAAAAGGGCGATGCGCTCGAGCAGCTGGTTCGTCGTGTCACGTACCGGCTGCGGCGCATCGCCCAACCAAGCTGCTATGTTGCGGTCGCGCGTTGCGGTGTCCATGGAACTCCTTTATGGCAGATGCTATGTCGGCATCTATTGTAAAGGCGCACCGGTTGCCTTTATGCCACGGCTGTATGAAGAGTGGGGTCTACGAGACGCGCTCGGGCGCTCCTGCCATATGAGCGTGTCCATGTGCGCGAAGGCGCGGAAGCTCGACGGTTGCCACCATGACGCCGGTGAGGATGAGGGCGGCGCCAAAGAAGGCGATGGGGCTTAAGACCTCGCCGACCAGGAAGAACGAGAATACGGCGGAGCAGACCGGTTCGAGCGAGAAGGCGAAGCCGGTGGTCTCGGCAGGCACGTGGGGCTGCACGAGCGTCTGGGTGATAAAGCCGTAGGCAGAGCAGATGAGTGCGAGCGCAACGACAACGACGATCTCGTTGGGCGTGCTGGGGAGTGTGAAGCCGCCAAAGGTGCATGCGGCGATGCCCGAGAACAGGCCGCCAAAGCCCAACTGCCAAACGCCCAGAGCCAGCGGGTCGACTTCTTCGACAAAGCGCTTGGCTACGATAATGTGGCTGGCGTAGATAAAGGCCGAGAACAGCATGATGATCGCACCGGGATTCAGGCTGGTAAAGTCGGCGCCCGAGAGCAGCAGCATGCCGCAGGTGACGATGGCGGTGCCGATGAGCACCTTGCGCTCGGGGGCGCGACGCAGCAGGGCCGCGTTGGCAAACGGTACGATCACGACCGTCAGGCTCTGCAAAAAGCCAGCGGTGGAGGCAGAGGTAAGGCTGGAGCCCAAGCACATGCAGGTGAGCTCGGTTGCCATGATGGCGCCGATGATAGCGGAGCGAACCATCACGTCACGGTTGATTCGCAGCGCGTGCTTGTGGAAGAGTAGCAGGCAAGCCGCAAAGGCAATGATGCAGCGTAGCGCAACGATGCTCGTGGCGTTCATGCTGTCCATGCCGATCTTCATGAGGGGGTACGAAAAGCCCCATGCAACGGGAACGGAAAATGAGAGCGCGATTGCTTTTTTGCGATCCATGGGACTCCTTTTGTTACAGAACGGTTTCGCAAAAAGGATTCTGCTCCCAGATATGGATGTAGTAAAGCGAATGTATCTTCAGTATGATTAAGAAATACTAATGCTGCCAGAAAAAGCCCTGGCAAAACGTTTTACGGCTACATCGATGTGGAGGCACGATGGCATCGCGGTATCAGATTGTATGTATGGTGGTCGATTGCGGCAGCCTGAAGGGCGCGGCCGACGCGCTGGGCTATACGCAAAGCGCGGTGAGCCAGGCCGTCAAGGCGCTCGAGCGCGAGCTGGGCACCACGATTATCGAGCGCGGCAAGCAGGGCGTCTCGCTTACGCGCGACGGCAAACAGTATCTGCCGTATCTGCGCCAGATCGTAACGGCCGAGGCCGAGCTCGAGGGCAAGCGTCAGGAGTTGCTGGGGCTTTCGTCGACTGACATTCGCATTGCGACGTTTACCAACGTGAGTCGTACCGTGCTGCCGCGCGTGATCCGCGACTTTGGGGCCCTGCACCCGGGCGTTCACTTTACGCTCAAGCAGGGCGATTACACGCGCAACGCCCAGTGGGTGCACGATGGCGTGGTTGACTTTTGCTTTACGGCACGCGGATTTACCGCGGGGCTCGAGAAGCGCGTGGTCTATCATGACGAGTTGGTAGCATTGTTGCCGGCCGCGCATCCGCTGGCGGCAAAGGAAAAGGTGACACTCGCCGACCTAGCGTCCGAGCCGTTTGTGCTGCTGGATGAGGGCGAACAGAGCCTGGTGCTCGATCCATTTGCGGCGCATGGGCTGTCACCGCACGTGACGAGCGAGGTGACCGACGACTACACCATCATGGCGATGGTGGAGGAGGGCCTAGGCGTGAGTATGCTGTATCGCCGTACCGTCGAGGGCATGCGGGCCGATATTCGCGTACGACCCATCGTGCATGCTCCTTCGCGTGACGTGGTTGCAGCCTGGCGCAGCTGGGACACCATGCCTGTCGCCACGAGGCACTTTATCGACTATATGAGCTCGCATATTGTCAATTAATGATTGGCGTGGCGTTGAGAGTGGTGATTAGCGGGCTGTCGCTTTGGCTTGTGCTAGACGGTAGGTGCGTGCCGGGTGGCAGAGCAATACCGCCACGACCATAAAGAACGCCGTGGTGCCCAGGCTGATGGGGTAGACCATCATGATGTTCGCAAAGGTGCGGAAGTGTGGGAACACGCAGAATACCCAATAGAAGCGGATGCCGCAGACGCAGATCATGGTGATGAGGGCGGGCATGAGCGAGATGCCAAAGCCGCGCAGGTAGCCGGACATGTTTTCGTAGAACATGCTAAAAGCGTACGCCGGGAAGATCGAACACACGCGGATATAGCCGATCGAGACGATGTTGGGGTCGCTGTTAAAGAGCGACAGAATCTCGCGCCCCAGACCGACGATGATGACGATGGTGGTGAGCGCGACGATACCGCCTTCGACCAGGCAGACCTTGAGCGTTTTGGTGCAGCGGTCGATTTGGCGAGCGCCGTGGTTTTGCCCCACAAAGGTGGTGCAGGCCTGGCTAAAGCTGTTGAGCAGGTTGTAGCACACGTACTCCAGGCTCATGGCAGCGCTCGATGCCGCCATGACCTCGGTGCCCAAGCTGTTGATGGCGGACTGGATGATGATGTTGGCGACGGCAAAGACAGCGCTTTGGATGCCGGCGGGCAGGCCGATCTTGACGATGCGCTTGAGGGCGACGGGGTCTAAGCCTAAGTCGCGTGGGGTGACGCGGACGACGGAGTCGGTCTTGAGCAGGCGGATAAAGAGCGTAGCGGCGCTGACGGTGTAGGCGATGGCGGTGGCGATGGCGACGCCCGCGACGCCCCAGTGGAGCACGGGGACAAAGATGAGGTCCAGGCCAATGTTGAGGACGGTGGACACGGCGAGCGCCTGCAGCGGCATGCGGGTGATGCCGACGGAGCGGAAGATCGCGGCCTCAAAGTTGTAGAGCAAGATCGAGGGCATGCTGAGCAAAAAGACGCGCAGGTAGAGCGAAGCGAGCGGCATGGTCTCGGCAGGCACGTTGAGCGCAGCGAGCATGGGCTCGGCAAAGATCTCGCCCAGTGCGATGACGACAAAGCCCACGAGCGCCATTAAAATCGAGGTATGGACGGCGCGTTTGACCATGTTCTGATCGTTGCGACCGATAGCGTTGGCGATGACCACGTTGGAGCCAAGCGACATGCCAATAAAAAGGTTGAGCATAAGACTGGTAAGCGGAACATTTGAGCCGACCGCCGCCATGGCGAGGGTTCCCTGGTCGCCCGAGAAGTTACCGATGATGACCGTGGCGATGAGGTTCGACAGCTGCTCCAAGATGCTCGTGGCGGCCACGGGGAAGGCGAACAGGGGAATATTGCGCCATAGCGAGCCGGTGGTCATGTCAATGTGCTTAGATGCGGTGTCTGTCATACGCTCTCAATCTCTAATATGCTCTTTCGTGCTTATTTGCGCAGACGATGATACTCCTAATGCAGCCAGCCGGCACTTAGGGACGTTCCTTTTAATATGAGCAGGACATTGTCAAGAGGCAAAATCGGGCCTGGCCCCAACGATATGGGGTCAGGCCCTCTCCCTATATCAACCCGTCCGCGGCGACCTCGGCGTGTCTTACCGACGCTCGTCTTTGCAGTTTAATATCCGCCCGTGGCGATCTCTCGCTGGGCAATCCGTTGCTACGGCTGAGGCTTCTACGTCGAACCGACAGTCTGTGCACGCGTGTGGCGCCCTGGGCGCTCGCAGAAAAGGGACCTGAGGTTCGCCTCAACGGCTTCGGATCGAACCGCTTCCGGGGTGACTGGCTTATGTGCGGGGGGCCGCCCCCTACGCCTCCTCGGCCATGAGGCCGACCGCCCACACCCAGCAGGCGAGCTCGCGCGCCGTGGCGACGTTCGCTTTGTTGTTGTGGACCCCGCGCGCGAGCAGGGCCCCGCGCCTCTCGACCAGCCTCCGCACGCCCTTGGCGGCATGCCTCCGGGCGCCCCGGTCCGGGGCCTGGCCCTTGGCGAGGTCCTTCGGCCGCCCCGAGCACGTCAGGTAGTGCCACGCGGCCTCGACCAGCGTCTTCCTCAGGTGCTTGTTGCCGGCCTTGGTGATCGCGCCCCTTCGGTCGCTCTCCCCGCTGGAGTGCTCGGAGGGCGTCAGGCCGACCCACGCCGCGAACGAGCGGGCGTTCCTGAACCTCGAGAACTCGCCGGCCTCGAACACGAGGTCGGCGGCAGACGCGGTGTCGACGCCCTTGAGGCAGCGCAGGGAGTCGACCCTCCTCCTCCACCTGGGCTTGCGGGCCTCGGCCTCGACGAGCCCCTCGAGCCTCGCCTTCTCCTCCGCCGCCCGCCTGACCGCGTCGACGTAGTAGGCGAGCACGTCGTTGTCGGCCCCCTCCGCGAACCTAATCGACTCGATCCAGGACCAGTGCGCCCGGGTCCAGTTCCCCTTCCTGCGGCCGGTGGGCGTCCTCTCGTCGAAGACGAGCCCGTGCCTGAGCAGGAACTTGGAGAGCCGCTGCTTCGAGCGCGAGAGGTCGTCCCTCGCGTCCTCGAGCGCCCTGGTCAGGTCGCGGGCGGCCTCGCACTCGTCGTCGGGGACCCACACCTCGACCACGTTGCCGACCGACAGCATGCGGGCGAGGAACTCGGCGTCGTTGCGGTCGTTCTTCCTGCGCCTGTCCGCGCTGGGCTTGATCATCTTCGAGACGGCGCCGACCACGCAGTCGACACCCAGGCCGGAGAGCCTCTTCTGGAGGTCGAACCCCGTGACCCCGGACTCGTACACGCACCTGGCCTTGGGGTCCACGGACCGGACCCACTCCGCGACGGCCGCGGCGTCGTAGCCGAAGGTCGCGCAGCGCACCTCCCCGGTCATGACGTCGAGGGAGACGGCCTTTATCGAGCGGGCGTGGACGTCGAGGCCGACGAAGGTGGTAGTATCGAGCATGGGAGCCCCTTCCATGAATGCGGCGTGGCCGCCACGGCTGGATTAGACACTCACCATTGTCGGCCTGATCCGCGGTCTTTCATGCCGGGGGCTCCCAATGTTTTTATGTCCTGCTCATATCGTCTCTGTCGGCAGCTGGGGACACTCCTTGTCTCTTCTATGACTAGGTGGGGAAGGCGTGCGACAATGGTGGGCGTTGTGTTGTTCGCGCTAAGGAGTTGCCATGTTGTTGTGTCCCGTTTGCCATGAACCGTTGGTGGACGACGAGCGCGGTGCTGCATGCGCGGGCGGACACCGGTTTGACCGTGCGCGCGAGGGCTATCTATATCTGCTGCGCTCGTCCAAGAGCGGCGACTCCATGGGCGATCCCAAGTCGCAAGCGCGCAGCCGTCGTGACTTTCTGAACCGTGGATACTACGCGCCGTTGCGCGACGCAATGGTCGAGCTGGTGCGCGAGCGGGCGACTGGGCGTGCTGCGTCTGCGAACGGTCCTATGACCTTGCTCGACATTTGCTGTGGCGAGGGCTACTACACCAGCGCCATGGGCGCGGTATCGGGCGTAGATGCTTACGGGTTCGACTTGGGCAAGGAGATGGTGCGCCTGGCTGCCAAGCGCGGCGATGCGACCTACTTCGTGGCCAACATGAAGGACATCCCCGTGGCGGACGGCGCCTTCGATATGGTGACCGAGCTCTTCGCTCCCTTTAACGAGCGTGAGTTTGCCCGCGTGCTGGCGCCCGAGGGCTCGCTCTACACCGTGGTGCCGGGTGCTCGGCATCTGTTTGGCCTCAAGGAGGTGCTCTACGACACGCCATATCTCAACGACGAAAAGCTGCCACAGACCACCGAGCTTAAACTGGTCGGAACGCAGCGGGTGACAGCTTCCATCACCCTCCAGACCCAGGCTGACATCGAGGCGGTGTTCCAGATGACGCCCTACTACTACCGCACGCGCCCCGCCGACAAAGAGCGCCTGGCAAACCTCGATACCCTTCAGACCGATATCGACTTTATCATCGCCGAGTACCGCCACTAACCTACCAAAAAGGGACAGGTTTATTTTGGCAGGTTTTATCTGGGCAAACGTAAAGGGCCGACCGCGGAGATGCGCGATCGGCCCTTTTTAGTTGCTTGGCTGCAGGGAGCTGTGGGGGCAGGTGCCTACAGACGATCCTTGTTCTCGGCCTTAACGTCGTGTGCCTGCTGAACAAAGAACAGGTCGTAGACCACGATGACAAAGGCTCCAATATTGACGGCGCTGCCGCCGAGCGCGGGAAGGGTGAGCACAGCCTGCGCAATCGTGGCGATTGCGGCAACGATGCCGAGCTTAAACGCGCCATCCACCTGCGAAGGCTTGTTGGCGCCCTTGATGCCCGCAACACCTGCGGCAAGGTCGATAACGCCCTTGGCGACAAGCACGACCGCGGCGAGCATGGCGTTCGATCCGTAGACGGATTCAAATTTGCCGGTTGCGATGCCGGTGATACCGATGACGAGGCTGGCGATGCCCAAAACAAAATAGATGAGGGCAAGGATTTTGAGTGTCTTGCGCGCGGCGCTCATAGGTAGTCCTTTCGATTCGGGCGCTGCCAGTCTGGCGCGTCCCATATGCTGCACATATCGTGAAGCACATTGTAGTTCAACGTGACGGCGTGTGTGTTAGAAAGCGCTTCTCGCCTGTGCAGGGCAATCTTTCAAAAAGGAAAGCCAGCTGTAAGTCAAATCGATGGCAGCTCATGTGCGGCGCTGTGATGATGAGGCCGTGATAAGAAGTGAGTCTAAGGAGGAGCCATGATGTACGGACCAGAGCAAGTGCGTGAACCGCGGTCGTTGGGAAGGCGCATGGGTGATTCTGTGATCGCTGCCGTGTGCACGGGATTGATGGCGGTGCTTTGCATTGGGATGCTGTGGACCATGTCGCATGTGGGACAATAACGGACGGTTGGGTGCCGACATGAATGGCGCCCATGTATTCGTTTTGTTTGCTAAGGAGTGTCCATGGGCGTCGTCGATCCCTTTTCTGTTGCTCGGGCCGCGGGGCTTGAGCTGACCGGGAAGTCCGAGGGCCTCACGCTCACCGACGGCACGATGGAACTGCGCGCCGATTTTGGCCGCATGCTGCCACGACTCAAGCAGGGCCGCCTGCAGCAAGAGCTGCTGGTAAAGGTTGCGCGCACAAAAGGCATCGAGCGCCCATGGGCGATTGATGCCACGGCGGGCTTTGGTGAGGATTCGCTGCTGCTGGCGGCCGCGGGCTTTACCGTCGATCTGTATGAACAGGATTGCGTGATCGCGGCGCTCCTCAAGGATGCTTTGGATCGCGCGGCAGATGATCCGGCGCTTGCGGCTGCCGTGGCGCGCATGCGCTTACATGCGGGCGAGGATAGCATTGCCGGCCTTCGCCATACAGCCGAGCTGATCGGGCAGGGCGAGCTCACCGCTCCCGACGTGGTGTATCTGGACCCCATGTTTCCCGAGCGCACCAAGAGCGCGGCGGTGAAAAAGAAGTTTCAACTTTTGCACCATCTGGAACAGCCGTGCGCCGATGAGGAGACGCTGGTCGAAGCTGCGCTTGCGGCGCGGCCGCGCAAGGTCGTTATCAAGCGGCCGGTGAAGGGGCCGCTGCTTGCCGGCGTTAAGCCGAGCTATCAGCTTGCGGGCAAGGCCGTCCGCTACGACGTTTTGGTGCCGCCGCGTCCGTAGCTTCCGCACGATGGCTGGCGCTTCGCCAGTGCCGTGCCGATGCGGGGTCTATTTCCAAGGGTGCGACGTCAGGTGCCAGCCGCCGCAGTATTCGCATTTGTAGCAGGACAGGCCGCGCCGTCCGCGGTTTTCGCAGTCGGCCATAACGGCCTCTGCCTCGGCGCGCGTGTCGTAACGGTTTTTGCGTTCGCACGACTTGTAGCGCCAGGCTTCATCGCGCTCGGCGTCTAGTGCGTCGCGGCGCTCGTCCTCGCGCGCAAACAGGTCGCCCATATCGCCGCCGGTGGCAGCGCCCAAAAACTCGCTTTTGGCTTTTGACCAGGCGGCTCGCTTTTTGCTCCCCATCTGCTTCGCGCTCCTCTCCAAACGTTGGTATCATTGCTCAATCAAAGTGATACCAATAAACGTGAGGTCGCCGCGTGATGATCAGAAAAACCCTCGATACCGACATTCCCGCCGTCATGGCTATCTATGACGCGGCCCGCGCCTTTATGCGCGCGCATGGCAACGCCACGCAGTGGCCCGAGGGCACGCCTTCGGCCGAGCAGCTGGCTGCCGATATTGCCGCTGGTGGCAGTTACGTGTGCGAAGTCGACGGCCGCGTGGTGGCGACGTTTGCCTTTTTACCGGGTCCGGACGAGTGCTATGACGTGATTGAGGACGGTCAATGGCGCAGCGACACTCCGTATGCCGTGCTGCATCGCGTGGCATCCGACGGCACCGTGCACGGTATCGCGGCGGCGATGTTTGCCTTTGCAAAGGAATGCGCCGACCATCTGCGTATTGACACGCACGAGGACAACTTGCCCATGCAGGGCGCCATCGCCAAGGCGGGGTTCGAGCGTGTCGGTATCGTCTATGTGTCCGACGGCACGGCGCGTGTCGCGTTTGATTGGCTGCGCGAGGCGTAGGAGCCAAGGCACGTATCATCACCCAGCTCAAATAAAAAATGGCCCCGAGTGGGGCCATTTTTGGTAAAACGCGTCGTTGTGGGACTCGCATTGTTACCGCCCCAGATGAACCCGGGCAGACAAAAAGGGGAGGTGCCGGCTTTCGCAAGGCGCGAACCTGCGAAAATCGCCGTGCGGCAACGCGGGGCGATGAGCTCGGTCGGGGGATAGGGCCCGCTTCGCCCGCCGGCCCGTAAATTGTATCATCCAGTGTGGAACGAGAGTGCCCGTTGCCACGTGCGATGGGCTTGCAATAAGAGGAGAGCCATGTCGAAGCAAGCGGTCGTTGGAATCTTGGCGCATGTCGATGCCGGCAAGACTACGCTGGCCGAGGCCATGCTGTTCAACGCAGGTCGCATTCGCAAGCGCGGCCGTGTGGACGACGGTGACTCGCACCTGGATACCAACGCTATCGAGCGCGAGCGCGGCATCACGATTTTCTCGTCGCAGGCTGTGCTCGATCACGAAGATACTCACGTTATGCTCGTGGACGCTCCCGGTCACGTGGATTTTTCGGCCGAGGCGGAGCGCACGTTGCGCGCGCTCGACTACGCGATTTTGGTTGTGGGCGCCAACGACGGCGTGCAGGGACACACCGAAACCCTGTGGCGCCTGCTTGCGCGCTATGACATCCCGACGTTCGTCTTTATCAATAAAATCGATTTGGAGAATCCTGGCCGCGATATTTTGCTGGCACAGCTTGGGCAGCGCCTTTCCGAGGGCTGCTTAGATGCCAACGAACTGCTGGCGGGTGGCGCCGCTTGGGAGGACGCTGCCGCGTTGGACGAGGCGGCCCTCGAGGAGTTTCTTGAGACGGGTGAGCTTTCCGTCGCAACGCTGTCGCGCATGGTTGCCGAGCGCAAGCTCTTTCCCTGCTTTGCCGGCTCGGCGCTCAAGGACCAGGGCGTGGGCGAGCTGTTGGATGGCATGTGCACGCTGATGCGTGAACAGGCGTGGGCCCCGGAGTTCGCCGCGCGCGTCTATCGTGTCAGCCGAGGCGTTCGCGGCGAGCGCTTGTCTTGGGTTAAAGTGACCGGCGGCACGCTGCGTGCAAAACAGATGATCGAGGGGCGCTCCGGTGCCGAGGTATGGGAGCAGAAGGTCGATCAGGTACGCATCTATAACGGCGAGAAGTACGAGCTTGCCCAGGAAGTTGCTGTTGGCGGTATTTGCGCCGTGACGGGTCTTGCGCACGTTCGCCCGGGGGACGCCCTGGGCACGGAGCCCGCGGGCGATGCGCCCGTCATCGCTCCGGTCCTCACCTATACGGTGCTGCCGGGCGAACACGACGTTCATGCGGTGTTTAAAGCGCTGAGTGAGTTGGCGGACGAAGATCCCATGCTCGGCGTAAGCTGGAATACGCATCTTGAGCAGATCCATTTGCAGTTGATGGGCGCCGTGCAACTCGAGGTCGTGCAGCGGGTGTTGGCCGATCGCTTTGGCCTTTCGGTTGCGTTTGAGCCCGGCGGCATTCTCTATAAGGAGACTATTTCGCGGCCGGTCGAGGGCGTGGGCCACTTTGAGCCGCTGCGCCACTATGCCGAGGTGCATCTGCGCCTGGAGCCGTTGCCGGCGGGTTCGGGTGTGCAGTTTGGCACCGTGACCTCGACCGACGAGCTCGATCTTAACTGGCAGCGTTTGGCACTCACCAACGCTATGGAGCGCGACCACCTGGGCGTGCTGACGGGCTCGCCCATCACCGATGTGCGCATTACGCTCACGGGCGGCCGCGCGCATGCCAAACACACCGAGGGCGGCGATTTTCGCCAGGCCACGTATCGCGCGATTCGCCAGGGTTTGATGCAGGCGCGCGAGGTCGGCGCAGACGTGTTGCTGGAGCCGTGGTACCACTTTGAGCTCGAGGTGCCGGGGGAGTGCGTGGGCCGGGCGTTGTCAGATGCCACACGCATGGGTGCCGAGTACGAGCCGCCGACGATGGCGGGAGACCGAGCGAAGCTTGTGGGTCGCGTGCCGGCATCCGAGGTGCAGGATTACGCGCTGGAGGTGGCTGCCTACACGAGCGGGCGCGGTCATCTGTACCTGGAGTTCGCCGGTTATGCGGCTTGCCATGATGCCGAGCGCGTAATCGAGACGGCCGCCTATGAGCCCGAGGCCGATCTGCCCAACACGCCCGACTCGGTCTTTTGCTCTCACGGCGCCGGCTACACGGTCAAATGGTATGACGTGCCCGCCGCAGCGCACGTAAAGATCGATCCCGCCACCTTCCGTCCCTGGCGAGCAGCAGACGCCGAGTTTTTCGGCCACATGTGACAAAGGGACAGCCCCTTTGTCACATGCTATTGGTATAACTCAGTATAAGTTGGTATAACTGTTACTAGGGTTTGCCAATCCGAGGAGGCCGATATGAATCCAAATCCCTTTAAGCCCACAGCTGGTAAGCGGCCTCCGATACTCATCGGTCGCGAGTCGGTCATCGAAGATTTTGAGGAAGGGCTCGATAACGGCGCCGGAGCGCCGGGCAGGCTCATGCTCATTACGGGAAACCGCGGCTGTGGCAAAACGGTTCTTCTGCGGGAGCTGCAGCGTCTTGCCAACGAGCGCGGGTGGGTGGTTGTCTCTGATTCCGCTTCGCTTGGCTTGTGCGACCGCTTGGCCGACGCGCTTCGCTCGAATAAACCCGTCGTGGCGTCAATGGAGTTTGGGCCGTCGTTTGGCCGGATGTCGGTCGAGGCGGCGCGGGCAAAAGGCGAGACGTTGCGAGGGCTGGTCAACGAACGTCTCAAGAAACTCGGCCCAAGCAAGGGTATTCTGTTTGCGATTGACGAGGCTCAATCTGCGTCTATCGAGGAACTGGCGGCTCTCGCCGTTCTCTATCAGCAGGTGCTCGGAGATCAGGATGCCACGGGCTTGCCCGATAGCGACCAGCGTGGTCTTGCGTTGGTCTTTGCCGGCTTGCCCAGTATGGTTGACGATCTGCTCGAAGAGCCGAGCGTGACGTTTTTGCGACGTGCCCAGCAGCGTACGTTGGGGACGATTTCTTTGCCCAAGGTGCGCGATTCGTATATCCAGACGGTCGAGTGTGCCGGTCTTTGCGTTGATACGGGGACGGCGGACCTTGCGGCGCGCAAAAGCATGGGGCATCCCTATATGGTTCAGCTGGTGGGATATTATATGTGGCGGTCTGCTGTCCGGCGTGGCTCGCAGGTCATAGAAAGGCGCGATGTCGAGGATGGCCATGCGGATGCCGTCTCCGAGTTCTACGAAGCGGTCGATGCGCCCCTGTATTACGGGCTGCGCAGTCCACAGCGCCTTTTTATCGAGGCCATGGCTACTGACGAGGGTAAGTCGACGCGCATGGCGGATATCATTGAGCGCTGCGATCGCACTCAGAGCTGGGCGAGTAAATATCGCGCAAGCCTGATTCGCGAGCGCGTCATCGAGGCCGCCGGATACGGCCTCGTCCGGTTTGCCGTGCCCATGCTGGGCGAGTACATCCGCGAACGCATTTTATGGCATGAGTAGGGTGATAAAAGTGACGGAACAGAAGATGAGCCCGCAGGCTATCGAGGTACGCGGCGCGCGTGTCCACAACCTCAAGGACATCGATATCGATATTCCGCTGGGAAAGCTCGTGGGTATTGCCGGCGTGTCGGGTTCGGGCAAGAGCTCGCTAGCGCTGGGGGTTCTGTATGCCGAGGGCTCGCGTCGTTATCTGGAGGCGCTCAGCACTTATACCCGCCGTCGTCTGACGCAGGCCGAGCACGCACAGGTGGACGAGGTGCTGCACGTGCCGGCGGCGCTCGCGTTGCATCAGCGCCCCAGCGTACCGGGCGTGCGTTCGACCTTTGGTACCATGACCGAGCTCAACAACAGCCTGCGCCTGCTCTTTAGCCGCTGCGCCCATCACGTGTGCCCGCATTGCGGGGCGCGTGTGGAGCCGAGCCTTAACGTGGCGGCGGGCCTGTCGCTCACGTGCCCCGCATGCGGCCGCGAGTTCTATGCGCCGGGTGCCGAGGACCTTGCCTTTAACAGTGGCGGCGCGTGTTCTACCTGCGGCGGCACCGGCGCCATGCGCGAGGTGGACGAGGCGAGCCTGGTGCCCGACGAGTCAAAGACCATCAACGAGGGCGCGGTGCTTCCCTGGGGCACGCTCATGTGGGACCTGATGAAGCAGGTGGCCGGCGAGATGGGCGTGCGTACCGACGTGCCGTTTAACCAGCTCACGCCTCAAGAGCGCGACATCGTGTTCCATGGCCCGGCAGTTAAGAAGCACATTCTCTACGTTCCCAAAAATGGCGAGGGCGCCACGCCGCTCGACTTTACCTATTACAACGCCGTCTATACCGTCGAGAATGCGCTCGCCAAGGTTAAGGACGATAAGGGGCTCAAGCGCGTTGCGCGCTTTTTGCGCGAGGGACCGTGCCGCGATTGCAGAGGCACGCGTCTTTCCGAGGCTGCGCGCCAGCCCCAGGTGCGCGGTATCAATCTGGCGCAGGCGGCGGCCATGACGCTGGGCGAGGCGATTGAGTGGGTGCGCGGAGTGCCCGCATCCTTGCCGACCGAGATGCAGCCCATGGCGACGGATATCTGCGATTCGTTTTTGAGCACGGCCCGTCGCCTGGTCGATCTGGGTCTCGACTACCTTTCGCTCGACCGCGCCGGCGCCACGCTCTCCACGGGTGAGCGCCAGCGCGTACAGCTTGCCCGCGTGGTCCGCAACCGATCGACGGGCGTGCTGTATGTGCTGGACGAGCCTTCGATTGGCTTACATCCCGCGAACGTCGACGGCTTGGTGGGCGTGATGCGCGATCTGGTGGTCGACGGCAATACCGTGGTTGTTGTCGACCACGACACGCGCGTGCTGGCAGAAGCCGACTATCTGGTCGAGATGGGCCCCGTTGCGGGAGCAGGCGGCGGCCATGTAATCGCCGCCGGTACGGTAGACGAGGTCGAACAATCGCAGGGCAGCCGCATCGCGCCGTTCTTGCGCTCGGACCCCAAGCGTCTGCGCCCGCAGGTGGCTGACGACGAAATGTTCGACCTAGGCCATATCCGCATGGCGACCGATGCCATCCATACCGTCAAACCACTCGAAGTCGATATCCCGCGCGGCCGCCTTGTCGCGGTGACGGGTGTTTCGGGTTCGGGCAAGACGACACTGGTGCTCGAGACGCTCATCCCGGCGCTCAAGGCACAGGCAGCCGGTGAGCGCCTGCCAAGGCACGTGCGTTGGGTCGATGCCGAGGGCATCGCGCGCGCCAACCTGATTGACGCCACGCCCATCGGCGCCAACGTACGCTCGACGGTAGCGACCTATGCCGACATCCATGATGAGCTGCGCCGCGCCTTCGCCCGTACGCCCGAGGCCAAGGCGTCAGGGTATAAGGCGGGTGCCTTTAGCTACAACACTGGCGCTTTGCGCTGCCCCACGTGCGATGGCACGGGCTCGATATCGCTCGACGTGCAGTTTTTGCCCGATGTCGAGATTGTCTGTCCTGCATGCCGTGGCTCGCGTTATGCAGACGCAGCCTCGCGTATTCATCGCGAGGGCAAGGACGGCAGTCTGCTCACGTTGCCGCAGCTCATGGACATGAGTGTGGACGAGGCCCTCGACGCCACGGTGGGACTCAAGAAAGTTCAGGCGCGCCTGCAGACCTTGCATGGCCTGGGTCTGGGCTACCTGACACTTGGCGAGCCCACGCCGGCGCTCTCGGGCGGCGAGGCGCAGCGACTTAAGCTTGCAAGCGAGATGGGCCGCGTGCAGGACGATGCCGTATTCGTGTTCGACGAGCCCACGATCGGCCTGCATCCGCTCGATGTTCAGGTGCTGCTGAGTGTGTTTGACGGACTCGTTGCCAAGGGCGCCACGGTTATCGTGATCGAACACGACCTCGACCTTATCCGTAACGCCGATTACGTGATCGACATGGGTCCGGGTGGCGGCGACGCGGGCGGGCAAATCGTCTGCACCGGTACGCCGGGCGACATCGCTGCCTGCTCCGCAAGCATCACTGGCCATTACCTCTAGCAGAATGTGACAAAGGGACAGTCCCTTTGTCACATCCGATGCCTATTTCACGCATTGAGCGGCGAGATAGTCGCGGAAGAACGGTAATTCAAAAGCGACGATTCCGCGCCCGCGTTCTCCAATGATGCCGGCGTCTATCATGCGGCGTCGGTAGCGGGAGACCTGTTGCGGCGAACGCTTAAGGCGCTCGACAAGGTCAGCGGTGGTGGACTCTTCCTCGTCATCGAGCATGGCGATGAGAAAACGCTTGTCCTCCGCAGTGAGTTCCCGATAGGTCGCTGCGAGGATCCGGTCGTCCATTTCGTCGCGTGCGATTTTGATTCCCTGGTCAAAGTCGCGAGATGATATTTCCCTCGAGTTGCTCGTGAGATCCCAGGCGCGGTAGCCCACAAGCTGCAAAAGGAAGGGAAAGCCCGAAATCGAGCGAACGGCCTTATCGATTCCCTCGGCATCCGCCAAACGGTCGTTTTCCTGGATCGTTCGGATCAAGGCCTCGCGTACATCGTAGTCGGCGATACGCCCCAGATGATATTGCTGGGCGCGACGAAGGAACGAGACCGTCTTGTGGTTCAGCAACGTCGAGACGTTGTTAGGAAGTCCCGCCATGAGTAGGGCGACGCGTTTCCCATCGGTCACAAAGTGCTGATACGTGGCTGCGAGCTGGATCATCTCGTCGAGCGTCGGGTCGACCTCATCAACCGTGACGAGCAGACCGGTGCCCGTTTCGTTGAGCTGGTCGATGATGTCGCTCATGCGATAACGCCAAGTCGAGGCATCGTGAACGCGATTGACCTCGATACTGCCGAATGGTGCAATTCCGAGACCGGTGACTTCGAAGTTGTTAGACGGGTCGATGAGATGGCCTGCAGCACGTTTCGCCCCGAACTCGATTTCCTCAAGCATTCCCGAGAGCGCGGTCGTCTTTACGGCTATCCAGCCGTGGGATTCTGCCCTTGTCGCGAGCGACGACATGAGAGCGGTTTTACCGGTTCCACGCGCACCTGAGAAGATCGAGGTCAATTCCGGGCGTCTACGCTGGCTCAAGAAGGCACGGTCCAAATCCCGAATAATCTGTTGTCTGCCGGCGAGATGGGCAGGAACCTCACCAAAACTGGGGGTAAACGGGTTCTCGAGATATTCCACGAGGCTCTCCTTTCACATCGCCGTTTAACTCCATTTTATTCTAGTTAATTCTGGTTAAAAGCGACGGCTCGTTATTTGGTGCATCAATGTGACAAAGGGACAGTCCCTTTGTCACATGCCAGGAAAGCCTGTCTGGCGCAGGGCTTCGTAGAGGACGATGGCGGCGCTGTTGGAGAGGTTGAGTGCACTAATGCGGTAGTCGGCCGGGTCGATAAAGTTGCCGCAGATATCCTGCCGAAGGATGGCTTCGTGGCTGTCCTTGGTATGCCCGAGCGCCTCCTCGTGGGCCTCCCAGACTTCGGCGTTATCGAGCGAATCACAGTCGCGCAGCATGGGAATGCGCTCGCAGCATGCGGGCGCCGCTGCGAGCAGCTCTTCGGGAATCCCCGAGCTCTCACTGCCAAAGACCAGATAGTCACCGTCGCGGTAGGTGTTTTGCGCATAGGTGCGGCGCGCCTTTTTGGTCAGCAGGTGCAGGCGTTCGTCGGCGGGGGAGAGGTCGTTGCGCGTAAGGAAATCCTCCCAGCCGGCATAGATCGTCACGTCCAAGTTTTGCCAGTAGCCCAGGCCGGCGCGACGCACCGTCTTGTCGTCGAGCGAAAAGCCCAGCGGCTCCACCAGATGCAGGCGGGCGCCAGTAACCACGCAGGTGCGGCCGATATTACCCGTATTGGCTGGAATCTCGGGTGCATACAGCACGATATTGAACATGAATCTCCTTGGCATAGAACGAAAAACCACCACGAAGGGGACAGGCACCTTCGTGGTGGTTTGGCGGTAACGTGGGCGGTAAATGCCCGCTCGATAACTCTAGGCGCGGTGCCAGTCGGTCAGGCAGGCATCGAGGGAGGCGATGAGTGCGTCCTTGTCCATGTGACGGCCGATGATGCACAGGCTCGTCATGCGGTCACCCGTCTCGTCGTCCCAAATCTGCATGATTTCGGGGTTCTCGTCGATAATCTTCTGCTTCTCGCCCTCGGGTGCAGAATCGACAAACAGGCCGTTCTCCATCAGGCGCATCTGGTGGCCAGCCTGCTCAAACATATAGCACATGTCCGGATCGCCGGTCTGCCACAGCGGGCCCTTGACGCGAATGACCTCGTCGGGCCACTCCTGCTCAACAAAATCGGTGAACTTCTGCAGGTCAAACGGCTTGCGGCGCGAGTAGACAAAAGTCTCGATGTCGTACTCGAGCACCTCGGGGTCGTCGTGCTCCTCGGGATGCTCCATGGCCTCGATCCAAGCCGCGGAGTTGTAGGCGCGCATAAAGTCGAAGCGACCGGTATCGAGCAGCTCCTCCATGGGGACCTCGCCGTTTTGGGCCTCGACAATCACGGCGTCCTTCTGCAGGCTACGCACGATGGCCTTGAGCTCGGCGATCTGCTCGGGCGTGACGGTATCGGTCTTGTTGAGGATCAGCGTGGAGCAAAACTCGATCTGCTGGATGAGCAGGCTCTCGATGTCGTCCTCGTCGATATCCTCGGCCAGCAGGTCGCGACCGCCGTTGAACTCGTCGTACATACGGGCGCAGTCGACCACGGCCACGATGTTGTCGAGCGCGAGCTTGGGCTCGCCGCCCAACCTTGGCCTCGTCGCAGAAGCTCGAGATGGTGTAGGCGATAGGGATGGGCTCGCAAATGCCCGAGGCCTCGATGATGATGTAATCGAAGTCGCCCGAATCGGCGATGCCCTGCAGCTGGTTGGCCAGGTCGTCCGAAAGCGTGCAGCAGATGCAGCCGTTGGTGAGCGGGATGAGGTCGTCGGTCTCGGAAAGGCCGCCGTCGGCGATAAGGCTGGCGTCGACGTTGATCTCGCCGATATCGTTGACGATCACGGCGGCGCGGATGCCGCCGTCGTTAGCGAGGATGTGGTTGAGCAGCGTGGTCTTGCCGGCACCGAGGTATCCGGTAAGCATGATGATCTTCACGGGCTTGTTGGGCATGTGCCCTCCTTTGTTAGACATGGCTTACAGTTGAATCTTATGCCAAACGCCTGCTCTTATACCCACGCGCCGACAAATAACACAGGCTACTCCCAGGCTCCCCACACATCGGGACAATAGCCGACGGTGGCCTTCTTGCCGTTACGCACGATAGGCTCGGCCAGAACCTGCTGGTTTTCGAGTAACTTGTCGAAGCGCTGGCTGGGGGTGAGGTGTTGGATGAGCGCGAGCGTCTCCTCGTCCTTGGCTTTGGGGTTGAGCAGCTTGTCGATGCCGCCAACCGCCTGCATCACGCTCGTGAGCTCGCCCTTGCTCATCTCCTTTTCCTTAAGGTCAATAAACTGCACCTTAATGCGGCGCTCCTTAAAATAGCGCTGGGCCTTCTTGGTGTCGAAGGACTTTTTGGTGCCAAAGATTTGAATATTCATTGTTTGGTTCCGCCGTTCTACCTGATGAAGTTGGTCCTAGCGCGATCGGCCTGGGGCGCTTCGATGCCGGCGGCCTTTCCCGCCTCGATGCAACGCAGGAGCCAGGCCATGTTCTTGCCGATGTTGCGCATGGTGGCCAGACCCTCGGCATCTCCGTCGGCGTCGCCGGGCACGCAGCCAAACACGTTGTTCCAGTACGTGGACGCTACCACGGGCATCTGGTTGATGGTGAAGTACTTGTTGAGCACGTCGAAGGTGGTCGACGTGCCGCCGCGGCGGGCAACGGCGACAGCGGCGCCCGGCTTGTACGCAAAGGCCTTGCTGCCTGCATAGAATGCGCGATCGAGTGCCGAGAGGATGCGTCCGCTGGGGTGCGCATAGTAGACGGGCGAGCCAAAGACAAAGCCGTCTGCCTGCTCGGCAGCGGCAATCAGCTCGTTGACTACATCGTCGTCAAAGGTGCAACGGCAATCGAGCTTGCCGCACTGGCCGCACCCGATGCAATCGCGAATAGGCTTGGCGCCCAGCTGAAACATCTCGGTATCGATACCCTCGGCGTTGAGCTGCTTGGCGACCTCGGCGAGTGCGCGGGCGGTGTTGCCGTTTGCCTTGGGGCTGCCATTGACCAAAAGAACCTTCATCACTAACTCCCTCTGCTGTCGGTGACTTCTGCGGAGGATTATCGCACGAGCGGGCAGATGGCGTGGGGCGCGATGCGAAACGGGCTGTGTTTCGCATCGCGCCCCATAACGCTAGTCCAGCTTGGTGCCCGGTACCTGTGGCGCCTCTCTAATCAGCGCATTAAGTTCGTTCAAAATGGAAACGGGCTGTCGGTCGACGGCGTCCAGATGAAGCGTCGCCACGCGAAGGGGCGGCTGATATTCAAATGAGCCAAGGAGCACGGGCGATCCCAAGAACCGTTCGATTTCGTCTGCAACCGCGTCGGTCTCTTCGGGATCAAGCTCGTCAAAGAGCGCCACGAACATCGGTCCGGTCGAGCGGAACAGACGACCCTTGCCGCGCGAGCAATCCATGAGGCAGGCGGCGCTTTCTGCCAAAACGCGGTCGCCTGCATCAAAGCCAAAGCGGGCATTGACCTGTGCGATTTCGTCGATTTTAATGGCGATCAAGCCTGCGTTTCGTGCCACGCGACGCATCTCGCCAATGGCGTTGACCAGGGCATGGATATCGCCCAGACCGGTCACGGAATCGGTCGTATCTGCCAAGCTTCGGTTGGTGACAATGCCCACATACATGTTGGGCTCGGTATCGGTGCCGTCCAGGCGGTAACCCGTGCAGTCGCAAAGCGCGTATTTTCCGGCGGTATTCATGACGCGATACTGCATGCAGTGGAAGTGCCACGTGCCGTTTACCACCATATCGAGCTCGGCACGTACGTTGTCGCGGTCCTCGGGGTGAACACGGGCAAGCCATATATCGAGCGAGTTGTAGGGATGCTGGGAGGGTAGGTCAAAATCGCGCACGGCATTAACCGACCATTGCGATTCGCCGGTGTCGAGGTTAATGATGAACGGATAGCGTGTCTCGGAGCTCATGGAGATCGCTTGGAACACTCGCTCGTTGCAGGGGGGTTGTTCGGTGATCGGGTGTTGCAGCGCATCGCCTTCTTCCGGTTGTTGCACACGGTACATGAGCTTGTAGCGATACATTTTGCGGTCGGCGTCCTTTGTCATCTGGCGACGCGTATCGCCTGCAAGTGGGTCGACGCGCGAGCAGCCAAAGCTAAAGCTGGCGATCATGGGCGCCTTGCCGTCCGATGTTGCCTCGATAAGATTGGCACGCGTCCGCTCCAGGCGCTGCTCGAGCTCGGCTTCGTCTGTCGTGGGGGATATAAGTACAAATTCGTCTCCACCGATACGGAACAGCAACTCATCGTGCTCCATCGTCTCGGTGAGTGCGCGGCAGATGCTCAGAATGTAGCGATTGCCCTCGGCGTGGCCAAACTTATCGTTGCAATGCTTAAGGCGGTCGATATCGATATAGGCGCAGGTGAAGGGGGTGCCTTTGCGCCAGAGCTGATCGACATGGCGGTCGAGTCCGCCACGGTTGCCAAGATTGGTGAGCGAGTCGATATAGGCGCCGTGCTCAAGCAGCTCGCGTTCTTGTTGCAGGATGGCGAGCGTTTTCTGCAGTTGCTCACCGATGGCACGCAGCTCCGGGGGCAGCGCGGCAACATCGAGCTCGGTGGTTGAGGCCCCGTTCGCAAGTCGCTGAAGATGAGCGATGATTGATTGCTCGCCCAGGCGATACGACTCGTTCATGATGGATTGCCTCCTTGGATGGAACAATGGTTTGTATCTTACTCCCAATTCGGTTTAGATTGGAGTATTAGTTAGCTCATGGGAACAAACGCTCCCCTCGACGGTGGCGTTTGCGTGCGAGCGTATTAGTTGTTGTCGCCACCATCGAGCAATGCCTCAAAATCCTCCGCCTGCATGGGGCGGTAGTAGAGGAATCCCTGAGCGTAGCGGGCGCCCATGTGGCGCAGCATGTTTGCCTGCTTGTCCGTCTCGACGCCTTCGATCACAACGGGCAGATGGAGTGACTGCGCCATCTCGAGCATTGATGAGATGATTTGCACGCTGCGGCCCTCATCGCCGTTATCGGGCACAAACGTGCGATCGAGCTTGATGACGTCGACGTTGACGTTCTTGAGCATCGCGAGCGTGGACTGGCCGGTGCCAAAATCGTCCATATAGGTCGAGAAGCCGCGGGTGTGCAGGTCGGCCGTTAGTTTATCCACGGCCTCGGACTCTCCCGTATAAGCTGTCTCGGTGATCTCGATGCGCATGAGCTCGGGCGGCAGGTTGTATTGGGCGGCGAGCGCTCCCATATGCTCGGCAACGTTGCAGGCGAGGATATCCACGCGCGACACATTAAGCGAGATCGGAACCACGCGAAGCCCCCGATTGATGCGCTCGCGCAGCCACAAGGCAACGCCCTGCCAAACGTATTTGTCGAGCGTCACCACAAAACCGCTTTCTTCGAGAGCGGGGATAAAGGTGGCGGGCGAAATGAGGGAGCCATCCTTGTCGATCCAGCGCGTGAGCGCTTCGGCGCCAATGATCTCGCCGGTTTCCATGTCGACCTGGGGCTGCAGGTAGTAGGTAATACGGCCGTTGGAGAGCGCGTACTGGAATTCGGTCAGCGTGCGGTGGAACGCGATTTCGCGCTCGTACTCCTCGGGGCGGAAAATGGCAATGCGCTCCTTAAAGTCGTTTTTTGCGCGCCGATTGGTAAACATGGCCTTGGCCTGCGCATCGATGGTGATTTTCTCGTTGGAGTCGATGGGGTAGACGCCCATGGACGGCCAGAATCCCACGCCGTCATCATACTTGGCCACGGCCTGGCGAACGCGGCTATAGATCTGATGGACGGTGTCGTGTTCAAAGGGGATGAGTATGCAAAAGTCGTCTTGGCCCCAGTACCCTGCGACGCCCATGTTGGCATTCTCGATGTCCTTGAGGACCGTGCCCACATCGGCGAGCATGCGGTCGCCCTCGGCCTGTCCGTGCCATTCGTTGAACAGTCGCATGTGTCCCATATCGACGGTGGCGATACACCAGGCGCCGTTGCGCCTTGTCTCGAGAAATTCGTTGGCGCGGCGCATAAACTCGCTGGGTCGATAGAGACCCGTGAGCGAATCGATGCGTTCGGCGATGGCGCTTTTGCGCTCCACCTCGGGTATGGGGAGGCTGTCGTTGGGAACAAGCCCGCCGGCCGTGCGAATGCGACGGTCGAGTTCGCCTAAAACGGCGGCCGTTTGATTGGTCAGGTGCTCGTAAAAGGCCGGAACGACAAGACAGACGGGGGTAATGGTGTCGTCCGCGATTCGAACGGGAGCGAAAACGGCCTCTTTGAGATGTTGGATCAGTTGCTCGAATGCTTCGTGATCCAAATTGTTGCTAAGCACGACGAACTGGGCGTTGCGTGAGCGGAAGACGCGACTCCTGCCGCGAGTAATCGACAGCATGCGGCCTGCGTATTCGGCGAGCATGTTGTCGACGGCCTCGGCCCCGTAGAGCTCGTTGAGCTTTGCCGTGCCGCGAACGCGCACTGCTATAAGCCCCGTCTTGCAATGGTCGCGACGGCAGGCATCGATAGCGTTGATCAGCGTGCGCTGCATTCCGAGGCCCGTGGCGGCGTCGACGGTCTCGGCAAGCGAGTGGTTGACGAGCTCGCCGACATAGAGCGAGGGGACATTTCCGTCGCCGTCGATACGAAACCCGCGAGCACGGCCGAGGATGTAGTCGCCGGCGGCATTGCGCACGCGGTACTGCATGACGTGGCGATGTTTGGAGCCGTCATAGATTTGGTCGATGTCGTTGGTATAGGCCTCAAGGTCATCGGGATGGACACGCGTTTTCCAGTAATCGTGGCAGTTGTCTATATGCTCCGAAGGAAGACCAAGATCGCGCAAGGCGCCTTGTGACCAAAGGGTTCGATGTTTGTCCAAGTTCTCGATAAAGAAATATCGGCCTTCGTTGAGCATCGAAAGGGCGTCGAAAATGCGATCGCTTATTTCGAAGTCGTCGGTGTGGGCTTGTGCGATATTGCGTCGATCAAGGTGCACGGCATGACGTAGCTTGTAGTCGTACATGCGATGGTCGGCATCGTTCGTCAAGCGATTGGGGGCTTCGCCCAGGGCGGGGTCGGCGTGTGCCACTCCGTAGCTAAACGAGTGAGGCATCTTGGAAGCGTTGTTTTCGAGCAGTACCGTTCGGCAGTGTTCCAGACGTTCGGCAAGGTCATCCTCGGTCGCGATTGTGGACAGGATGGCAAACTCGTCGCCTCCCAGGCGAAATGCCGCCTCGTCCACCTTCATATACAGTTTGAGATAGAGGCTCACCTGCAAGATATAGCGGTTGCCCTCGTCATGTCCAAAGATGTCGTTGCAGTGCTTAAGGTTATCGATGTCGATAAACGCCATGGTCACGGGCAGTTCCTGCTCCCAGAGTTCCTCTAAGGAACGGGTAAAGCCGCCGCGGTTGCCAAGTCCGGTGAGCTCGTCGGTAAAGGCGGTCCTGATCAGATCGTCCTGACGCTCCAGAAGGTCACGGATGGTCTTTTCGAGCGTTTCGGTATTATTGCTGGCGTTACCCATACTGTAACCGGCTTTCTGAGGTCGGGGCGGATTGCGTCGGGCGAGCTCGTTGTGCACATGCGTTGCTGCTCAACGCCTTGCGTGTTTCCAAGCCCCCGCCTTGCTGCGTCGTTGGGTTTATTTGTCGGTTCGTGCTCTCGGCTGATAACTACTGAGTAGTATAAACAAGTGTATGGAATTATGTAGGGGTGCCCATGTTGCGGGCGGCCATTATTCGCCAAACGGTAACGCGACGATGTTCGATGAAAATGCGACTGAGACGATATTTGTTGATGGGTATACTTGTTCCGTTTTAAAACGCAGGAACGGAGATGGTCGCATGGCACAGTCAAATATGACGAGCACGGTGGGGCTGGCGCTCGAGGGAGGCGGCTACCGCGGTATGTATACGGCGGGCGTGCTCGACGTTTGGATGGAGCACGGTTTGACCTGCGACCATATGGTGGGCGTCTCGGCGGGCGCGGCATTTGGCTACAACTTTAAATCGCGCCAGATCGGCCGCGCCATTCGCTATAACAAGGTCTATTGCACCGACAAACGCTATGCGAGCGTGACCAGCTGGCTGCGAACCGGCGATATGTTCAATGCCGATTTTGCCTATCACGAGGTGCCCATCGAGCGCGATCCCATCGACCTGGAGGCGTATCGCGCCTGCCCCATGCGGTTTACGTGCGTGTGTACCGATATCGAGACGGGCAAGGCCGTCTACCACGACCTGCCCTATGGCGACGAGCGGGATATCGAGTGGATCCGGGCATCGTCGGCGATTCCCGTGGCGACGCGTCCCGTTGCTATTGACGGGCATAAGTATCTGGATGGTGGCGTGGCCGATTCTATTCCCAGTGCATGGCTGTTTGCGCAGGGGTATGACCGCAATATCGTGGTGCTCACGCAGCCGGCGGGCTTTGTGAAGCAGCCCAACAGCGTGATGCCCATGCTGCGTCGCGTGTTCCGCCACTATCCGGAGTTTGTCGCAGCGCTTGAGCGTCGACATGAGGTCTACAATGCCACGCTCGATGACCTGGCACGTCGCGAGGCTGCCGGCGAGATCTTTGTGGTGCGGCCGAGCGAATCGGTGAAGGTGCCGTCGCTGTGTCGCGAGCCCGATGAACTTGAACGCATCTACCAGATTGGTCGCCGCGATGCGGAGGCGACCTTGCCGGCGTTGGAATCGTATCTGGCGGGGTAGGGCAAGCTGCCGTGGACTCGGCGGAAAGCGCGTCCCAGAATGAGCGCTCAGAACGGGTTACAGTTTCCCAAGCGGTGGGGTTTCGGAAAGTACGTCCCGGAATATGCGTTCAGACTGGGATGCGGTTTCCCGTTGAGCCTCTATATGGAAAGCGCATCCCGGAATGAAGGTCCAAACTGGGATGCGCTTTCCGCTATTGAAGATATGAGGCTGCGAATCAGCTGTTCGGCCTATGCCTATGCCTGCTGCCAGGTGTCGACGAGCTCCTTGGCCGCGGCGTAGGGATCATCGGCGCTGCAGACGGCGCTCACCACAAAGAAGCCGTCGACGCCGGTGGCCTTAAGCTGCGGCAGGTCGGCCGTCTTGACGCCGCCGCCCACCACGATGGGCACGGGGCTTGCCGCGTGGAGTGCGGCCAGGTCCTCAAAGCTTTTGGTGATGATAGAGCCATCGGTCGCGCGTCCGCAGTCGCGCTTGGTCTCGGTCTCGTGGAGCGGGCCGATGCCAAGGTAGTCGACCAAACTCATGTCGGCGGTCTTGACGTACTCGAGCATCTCCTCGCAACGGGCCGAAAGGCCCACGATGGCATCGGGGCCCAAAAGTTTGCGGCAGACCTCGACGGGAATATCGCTCTGGCCCACGTGCACGCCGTCGACAGCAATGCCCTGCTCGCGCGCGGCGAGTACGCAGTCCAGGCGGTCGTCGATCAGCAAAGCGACCTGACCGGTCTTGCCAGCCTGTGCGATTGCCTGCGCGGCGTCGCCGGTCAGCGCGATGATCTCGCGGGCGCTTGCCACCTTGGAGCGCACCTGGATGCAGGTAAAGCCGGCATCGAGTGCCTGGGCCACCACATCGCCCACGGGGCGCCCGAGCGTGTTTTCGGGGCCGAGTACCAGATAGGCCGAGATATCAAGGTTGTCGCGGATGCTCATCGTGCTTCCTCCTGCTTTTTGATCTGTGCTTCCATGCGCTCGAGTTTGCCGGTCATGGTGTCGGTAAATCCGGGTCGAATATCGGCTTTGAGCACGACTTCGGTGCGGATGCCCTTGCTCGCCAACACAAAGGTCGCGTCGCGCACGACCTGCATGACCTCGTCCCAGTCGCCCTCGATCTCGGTGAACATCGAGGTGGTGCGGTTGGGAAGGCCGCTCTCGCGAATGACACGCACGACCTCGGCGACCTCGGCGGACAGCTCATCGCCGGTACCGCATGGGGCGATGGCCACGGCGACGAGTGTGTTCATGCCGGCATCGGTTGCGGGCTCGGACATGGCTTATGCCTCCTCGAGCTCGAGTCGGTTATCGGCAATGTCCTGGGCGGTCGCGCGGTAGAGCTCGTCGATAAAGGCGACCTTAAAGCTTGCCGGGGCATCGGCGACAGCGGCGGCACGCGTGCCGGCAACGTTGTAGACGGCGGTGCCGCAGATGGCTGCCGTAAACGGGTCGGCGGCGCAGGCGTACACGGCCAGCACGCCGCCCTGCGAGCAGCCGCAGCCGGTGATCTTGGACATGAGCGGGCTGCCGCCGTGGGACTTGGCCACGGTTGTGCCGTCGGTAATCAGGTCGACTTCGCCCGAGACCACAACGGCGCCGCCGGTGTAGCGGGCGAGTGCCACGGCGGCATCGCGGGCAGCGTCTACCGTGTCGGTGGTATCGACACCGCGCACGCGGCTCAGATCGGCCGCTTCGCCCTCAAGGCCCCACAGGCCGGCGAGCGCGATAATCTCGGAGGCATTGCCGCGCACGATGGCGGGTTTGTACTGCTTGAGTTCGTTTACCAGTTGGGTGCGCAGGCTGCCGATGCCCAGGCCCACCGGATCGAGCACCCAGGGCTTGCCGGCGTCGTGTGCCGCCTTGGCCGCGCGGGGAATCGTCTGCTCGTAGATGGGGAAGAGTGTGCCCATGTTCAGATAGATGGCGCCGCCGCCGGCAACGAGCGCCTCGCCCTCGTCGGGCAGATAGACCATGGCGGCCGATCCGCCCACGGCGAGCTGCGCGTTGGCGACAAAGTCAATCGTCACCGTGTTGGTGATGGAGCCCGCCATGGGATTGGTGGCGCGAATCTTCTCCACGGCCTTGACCACATTTTGCTTAAGCTGTTCCGAATCGATCACTGCACATGCCTCCTTGGCATAGAAAAGGGGCGCTGTGCATAGACAGCGCCCCTGTAAAGGCGGCATGCTCCCTACGCCAGCATTAACTGACAGGTTCAAAGGATTGGGCCCTATGCCCTCTCAGCCTTGTGGTTTGCACCGCCGGCACTCCCGCATCGAATCTGTTGTTCCCTATACTAGCGCACCTGCCAATAAGGGACAGGTTTATTTTGGCAGGTAACAACTGGGGCTTTGCGTTTTCCCAGATAAAACCTGCCAATATAAACCTGTCTCTTTTTGGCAGGTCGGTACAATAGACGGGATTAAGAATGACCGAGGGGGCCTTATGATTAAACTTGTGCTGACCGATATGGACGATACGCTGATTCCAGCCGGGCATGACGGCGCCAGCGACTACGCCATCGAGGGCATTCATGCCATGCAGGCGGCGGGTCTGCACTTTGGCCCGGTTTCGGGTCGCCAGCCCTCCGCGATGGGCTGGATGTTCCGCAATCGCGCCGAGTGCTTCTCGACCGGCGCGTTCTGCAACGGCCAGGTCATGTTTGTGGACGGCGAGGTGGTAGCCTCGCATGCGACCGATAGCGACGCACTCATGCGTTTGGCCGCCTATCTGGAAGAAGAAACCGACGATACCTATCTGAAGGTCTACAGCTTAGGCGATGACTTTTGGAATAACGATGCCTATTGTGTGACGAGCGACCCCGAGCGTGTGCGCCGCGCCATGGAGTCGGGCGGCAACGCATGGCTCAAGGGCGAAGAGGCCCCGTGCCGTCCTGTCGTCGATGACGCGTCGGTGTTCAAGGCGAATATCTGGAGTGCTCGTTCGCGTGAGGAGCTCGCGGAGCTCCGCGAGCGCGTTGCCGCTGAGGTGCCGGAACTCTCGCTTGTGTTTCCCAACAATCGTGTGCGCCTGTTCGACATTCTTCCAGCAGGTTGGGACAAGGGTTGCGCTGCGCTGGAGCTGGCGCGCGCTTTGGACCTGACGTCCGACGAGGTGGCCGTATTTGGCGATTCCGATAACGACCTGTCCATGATCGGTGCCGTCCCCAACTCCGTTGCAGTCGCCAATGCCAACGAGGCCGTCACGGCTGCCGCGCGCTGGCATATCGGCGCTGCGGCAGACGATGCGGTTGCCGGGGCTCTGCATCAGATTGCCGCCTGCGCCGCGACGGGGGAGATGCCGTCGTTTATGCGTCAGGCAGATGCGGCGGGTTCGGGTTTCGCGGACGTCTAGGGAGGCCATCATGAAGCTTCAACAGCTCAGGTATGTCGTCAAAGTTGCCGAATGCGGCAGCATCACCGAGGCCTCGCGCCGGCTCTTTGTGTCGCAGCCTTCGATTACCGCGTCGATCCGCGATCTCGAAAACGAGATGGGTGTGCACATCTTTGAGCGCACCAACAAGGGTGTCATTGTGTCCGAGGAGGGCGAGACCTTCTTGGGCTACGCGCGCCAGGTGCTCGATCAGGCGGATCTGCTCGAAGGCAAGTACAAGGGCGCGTCCGAGCAGGTGCCGCACTTTAGTGTGAGCTGCCAGCATTATTCCTTTGCCGTCAACGCGTTTGTCGATGTGATCCGTGAGTTCGATGCCGCGCGCTATGACTTTACCCTACGCGAGGAGCAGACCCACGAGATTATCGAGGATGTCGCGCACATGAAAAGCGAGCTGGGCATCCTGTATCTGTCCGAGCACAACCGCGAGGTTATCGAGCGCATGCTGGCGGCCAACGAGCTCGTGTTCGAAGGGCTCTTCTGTGCCACGCCGCATATCTTCGTCTGTGCCGACCATCCGCTGGCGGACCGCTCCAGCGTGACGCTCGAGGATCTGGAAGACTACCCGTTCCTGTCCTACGAGCAGGGCAGCTACAACTCGTTTTACTATTCCGAGGAGCTGACCTCGACGTTTGAGCGTCGCAAGAATATCCGCGTGCGCGACCGTGCGACGTTGTTCAATTTGGCCATGGGCCTCAACGGCTACACGGTGTGCTCGGGCGTGATTAGCCACGAACTCAACGGCCCCGGCATTATCTCGATTCCGCTCGATGTGGATGAGTACATGGAGATCGGCATCATCACGCGCAAGAACACGACGCTTACGCGCTACGGTCAAGCCTATATCGACGCGATCCGTCAGCATATCTAGACTGCTGCGTCCTGTACAGGTCAAATCTCTTCATGGCAGTCCCAACTGATATAGGAAGCATCTATATCAAACTGTTATAAACGTATATTTTACGATGGCTATATGAGCGCTCATACTCTGTCCCAGTAAAGCAACCAATGCAAAGGGAGATATCTATGAGCACTTCGATTCAACCGAACGCGCCGTTTCGTGCCGATATCGTCGGCAGTTTTCTTCGTCCGCAGGCCGTAAAGGATGCCCGCGCTGCCTATGCGGCAGGCACGCTTGATGCCGAGGGGCTTAAGGCCGTCGAGGATGAGGCTATTCGCGACCTGGTGGACAAGCAAAAGGCCGCTGGCCTGCAGGTGATTACCGATGGCGAGTTTCGTCGCAGTTACTGGCACCTCGACTTTATGTGGGGGCTCAACGGCATTGAACGCCGCACCTCGCGTACGGGCTATATGTTCCACGACGAGGAGACCACGGCTGACACCGCCGTGGTGACCGGCCCCATCAGCGGCGAGAACCACCCCTTCGTCGAGCACTTTAAGTTTGTCAAGGCACTCGAGGGGGAGGGTCAGGTTGCGCGTCAGACCATTCCGGCGCCGATCCAGACGTTCTCGGAGGTTACGCTCGACCGCTGCGATGGCCAGCAGGAGAGTCTGCACGCCGTCTACAAGACCGACGAAGAGCTCGTCGATGCCATTGCCGCAGCATACCGCACCGTGATTGCTGACCTGTATGCCGCGGGCTGCCGCAACATCCAGTTTGATGACTGCACCTGGGGCATCTACTGCGATACCGATTTTGTTGCCAAAACCGGCATGAGCCCGGTCGACCTGCAAAAGGTAAGCGAGCTGGGCGTGGCGCTCAACAATGCCGCCATCGAGGGCAAGCCCGACGATCTGGTTATCAACACGCATGTATGCCGCGGCAACTACCACTCCACCTACGCTTTTGAGGGCGGCTACGACCCCATCGCGCCGTACCTGTTTGCGCATGAGGACGTTGACGCGTTCTATCTGGAGTTCGACACGCCCCGCGCCGGTGGTTTTGAGCCGCTCAAGTACGTTGCTCCCGGCAAGAAGGTCGTGCTGGGCTTGGTGACCACCAAGGCGGCAGAGCTCGAGAACGAGGATGTTATCGTCGAGCGCATCCGCGAGGCGGCAAAGTACGTGCCGCTCGAGAACCTGTATCTGTCTCCGCAGTGTGGCTTTGCCAGCTGCGAGATTGGCAATAAGCTGACCGAGGACGAGCAGTGGGCAAAGATTGCGCTGGTCAGGCGTATTGCCGAGCGCGTTTGGAAATAGCGCTAGCGTTTGCAGGTGGCGGCGCGTGCGAGGTACTGCATATCGCGTACAATGGTTCGGATCGTATCGTTCGGGCAGGTTATCCGATATGCCTGATCGCCCTTCCATTCGAAAGGACTTCCATGTCCCAGTCTTCGATGCCCGCCGTCACCGATGCCATCTACGATGCATCGTCGCTCGGCCGTCCGCGCATGTTTGTGTTGGGTTTGCAACACATGTTTGCGATGTTCGGAGCCACGGTGCTCGTGCCCGTGCTCACCGGCCTTTCTGTTTCGGCGACGCTTCTGTTCGCCGGCATCGGCACGCTGCTGTTTCATTTTCTATCGCGCGGTAAGGTGCCCGCGTTCCTGGGCTCCTCATTTGCCTTTATCGCGGGTTATGCCGCCATTGCGCCCAACGGCGAGGCCGAGCTTTTGCCCTACGCTTGCCTGGGCGTAGCTTGTGCCGGCCTGCTCTATCCGGTGCTTGCGGCCCTGTTCCGCGCCTTTGGCGCCAAGCGTGTCATGCGTTTCTTCCCGCCGGTGGTGACTGGCCCCATCGTCATTTCCATCGGCTTGATCCTGGCAAGCTCTGCCATTGCTAACTGCCAGACCAACTGGCTTGTCGCCGTTATCGCTGTGGCCGTGATCATCATCTGCAACATCTGGGGCCGCGGCATGGTCAAGATCGTGCCGATTCTGCTGGGCGTTGTGGTGAGCTATGCCGTTGCGGCCGCGCTGGGCGAGGTCGACTTCTCTGGCGTCGCAGCCGCCCCCTGGGTTGGCTTGCCCGTCGTGTGGGACAACACCGTGTTTGCGCTCTTTGGACCGCAGTTCGATAGCAGTCTTGCCACGACGGCCATTATCACCATCATGCCACTGGCCTTTGCGACCATGATTGAGCACATTGGAGATATTTCCGCCATTGGCTCTAGCTGCGAACGCAATTACATTGCCGATCCCGGTCTGCACCGTACCCTGCTCGGCGATGGCCTGGCGACTATCTTGGCATCGCTCTTTGGCGCCCCTGCCAATACGACGTATGGTGAGAACACCGGTGTGCTTGCCCTGACGCGCGTGTTCGACCCGCGCGTGATTCGCATTGCCGCCTGCTGTGCCATTGTGCTTTCGTTCTGCCCCAAGTTTGCTGCGGTGATTGCCGCCATGCCGGCGTGCGTTATCGGCGGTGTGTCGCTCGTGCTCTATGGCATGATCAGCGCCGTGGGCGTCCGCAACCTCATCGAGAACCAGGTCGATTTCCAGAACAACCGCAACGTGCTGGTGGCCGCTCTGGTGCTGGTGCTTTCACTCGGCATTGCGTACAGCACTGCCGGAGCTATCGTGTTGGAGCTGGGCGGCGTGACCATTTCGCTCTCGGGCCTTGCCGTGGGATCGCTGGTGGGCATCGTGCTCAATGCCATTCTGCCCGGCAACGACTTTGAGTTCGACGTTTCCGAACTCGAGGAAGCCGCCGAGTAACGGCTGGCTGTTGATAGGGCTTACTATGGCTCCCATGCGTGCTGCAACGTGTGGGAGCCATTTTTAGTGCGTGAGTATCCAGTGGATGCCATGCGCCATGCGCAGGTCGGTCTGGGCAAAGTGATTGCCGGGGTTGAGTTCGAAGGCCGCGGGGATGCCTCGGTCGCCGAGCAGCTTTTCCATTGCGTGCGTATCGTCGAGTACGTGCCGCATCATGCGGTTGGGTGTCTTGGTCTCCTTTTTGCCGAGCGACAGATAGACGGCGCTGGGCGTAGCTGTCATCGCGTGGTTATGCGCATAGTCGATAAAGCCGGGAAACCACAGGGACCCCGATGCGCTTGCAGCGCGGTCAAAGGCATCGGTCTGCCAGAGGGCCCAAAGCGAAAAGAGGCCTGCCAGCGAGTAGCCGGCAATGCCGCGCCAGGTGGGCGGCCGAGGAAGCGACGACTCGACCTGGGGGATTATCTGATTCAGCAGCTCATCAAGAAAACCGGATGCCTGACCGCCAAAGGGCTCGGCATCGCGCACGGTTCCGTCGCATCCCCAGGGGCTCAGCTCGCGATTCCAGTTGAGGCTGCCAATGCCGACAAGCGTGAAGGGCGGGCAGTTGAGCTCTCGGCAGCGTTCATAAACCTCCGTGCCGTCGCCCATGACCGCGGGAAGATAGATGACTGGTGCGCTTTCGGCATGCTGTGCATGAATGGTTATCTGCTTTTGATGCGCTTCCATGACGGGCTTCTCTCGGCGTTGTGATATCGACGGCCCCCATTGTCGCACGCCGGCTCATGCAGGTTGGGCTAGACCAAAGACAATCTCGTGCATACCCTGCGGACGCATATGGAAAACGCCACCGCCGGAGGGGAGCTCGGCGGTGGCGTTGTTAAACGGTGCTGGGGCTCGGGGTCTTCGCGGGAGCTGCCATGTGCGCAGAGGCGTCTAAGAGCGCTTGCGGCTCGCCATGGTGCCTGCGGCGATAGCGGCTGTTCCCGCAAGGACGGTTGCCACGATGGCCGCACCCGAGGTGTCGCCGGTTGCCGCGAGCACGCCGGTAGTCTTGGCTTTCGTGGTTGAAGCCGCAACGGCCTTGGTCGGCTTTGAGCCCTCAGGCTTGGGGTTCTGCTTGGACTCCGCGGGCTTGGTCTCGTCGGGCTTGGGGTCTTCCGGCTTGGCTACCTCGGGAGGTGCGATGGTCGTGCTTTTGGCGACTGCTTTGATATAGAGGGAGTCGACCGTGGCGTCGCCCGTGCCGATGGCTTGGCCTGCTTCGTAGATGCCGTCACGGAGCTTGCGATAGTCAATGACCTTGCCGCCTTCGGGCGTCTGGATGGCGGCGTTCTCAATCTTGATGGTGCCGATTGTCTTGCCGTCCGCGCTCATGGCAAGGGCGAAGATCGCCGCCGTGTCTCCTTCGGCCGTGACCTTGCTGCGGACAATGGAGATGGTCGCGGGCATAATGCCCTCGCTGGTCTGGGCGACGATGCCGATGTTCTCGCCTTGGGGTTCGCGCCTCGTCTCGCCATCTTGGTTTTCGCTGTAGGGGGTGGGGCCGTCGCCGTTCTCGACATAGCGGGCTATGGCCTTGACAACGGAGTCGCTGATGTAGATGTGGCCACCCTTCTCGTTGGGTCGATCGTTTCTGGTGGAGAATGCAGCCGAAACCTCGCCTTCCGCAAACGCGTCCACGGTGGAGCCGTTCTTGACGACGATGTCGTCCTGGTAGGTGAAGAGGGCGATGGCGCCACCGTATCTGCCTTTACCTGCACGGACCGTCACGTTTGCATGATCGAGGGTGATGCCCTTGTGGGCATAGACGCCATATTCAACACCGTTTACGTTGAGGGAGGCGTTTGTGGCTGCGAGGCTGCCCTTGGCCTCGACGGCAGCGTCTTTCTCGGAGCTTGCCTTGACCTGGCTGCCGTCCGAGATGTTGATATTGCCGCCGCTCCAAAGGGCCTCACCATCAGCTGAGCTTGCCTCGACCGTCCCGCCACCCTTGATGGTGAGGTTCTTGTCGGTTCCAATACCCTTGTCCTCGGTAGCCCTGGCGGTGACGGCTCCGCTGTCGTCAATCGTGATATTGCCGTTTGCCCTGATGCCATCCGATGCACCCGTGGCGTTGACGTTGCCCGAACCTTTGATAGCGAGATCACCCCCGGCATTGATGGCATCAAACCCAGTGCTCGTGGCGTTGACGGATCCGGCTCCGTCGATGTTGATATTACCCGTGGAGAGGATAGCGTCCTCAGTAGATGTCACGCTGAGCGTGCTGCCCGCGTCGCCTTGGATATTGAGCTCGGCATTCTCGTTAGTGCCATGAGAAACGTTGATGCTTTCGATCCATTCGGCAGTGACGATGTTGGTTCCCGAGTAATTCACGTTGAGCTTGCCTGCGGCCTGGATCTCGCCGCCGTTATAGTTGTTGAGCTTCAAGTCGTCGGCGCCGTCCCACGACCAGGTACCGGCCTCGTCGCTCGCCGCGGTGTTGTACTTGTTGCCGCCGACCTTGACCCATTCCGCTGCGAGCGAGACGCTCGGCATGAGCAGCGAGCTCACCGTGAGCGCGCACACGGCGCCCGCGACGATGCGGCGCGTCACGCGGCGCCAGCTGCCGTGCGCGAGTCCTATGCGACGGCGAACGTCGGGTTCGGCAACATGGGTTCCGGCGGTAGTGTCATTGCGTTTGGGGGTCGTGAACAAGGCTGCCATGGTTGCTCCCGTTCTCATAGGGCCTATACGACTAGATTCAGCGTATCTGCTGGATGTTGCCGGCGGTAGTGCCGTTTGGAGGGCAAAATGGCCAAAATGGGGGAGAGGAATAAGCTGCGCACCTACGCGTTGTCGGGCATTAATCACAAAGCGCGGAGCCGCCTGTTGCGACTCCGCTCGCGTGTGCACCATACGAGTGCAAACAGGAAACGCCACCGCCGGAGGGGGGCTCGGCGGTGGCGTTGCTAAACGGTGCGCGGACTAGGCGGCTTTAAAAGTGTCGGTTCGTGTATGAAGGGCGTCTATGAGCGCTTGCGGCTCACCACGGCGCCCGCGGCGATGGCGGCTGTTCCCGCAAGGGCGGCTGCCACGATGGCTGCGCTCGAGGCGTCGCCGGTCGCTGCGAGTTTGCCGGCGATCTTGGCTCCCGTGGCTGCAACTGCAACGGTCTTGGTTGTCTTCGCGCTCTTAGACCTGGAACCCGGCTTGGTCTCGCCGGGCTTTTCCCCGGGTTTGGTCTCTTCGGGAGGCGCGATGACCGTGCTCTTGGCGACAGCTTCGTTATAGGGGGAGTCGATCACAGCGTCGCCCGTGCCGATGGTTTGACCCGCCTCGTAGACGATGCCGTCGCTGAGTTCTTCCTTGTTGCGATAGTCAATGACCTTGCCGCCTTCAGGCGTCTGGATGGTGGCTCCTTCGATTTCGATGGTGCCAATCGCCTTACCATCCGCGCTCATGGCAAGGGCGAAGATTGCCGCCGTGTCTCCCTCGGCCGTGACCTTGCTGCGGAGAATCGAAATGGTTGCGGGCGTGATGCCCTCCTTGGTCTGAGCAAAGATGCCGATGTTCATGCCTCGGGGCTGAGGGTTAGTTTCGCCATCCTGGCCTGCACTGTAGTGGTCGGGGCCGTCGCCGCCGGTCTCGGCATAGCGGGCTATGGCCTTGACAACGGAGTCGCTGATGTAGATATGGCCACCCGCTTCGCCGGAGTAGAAATTACTGGTGGAGATTGCAACCGAGAACCTGCCTTCTGCGAGCGCATCCACAGTCGAGCCGTTCTTGATGACGATGTCGTCCTCATCGGTGAAGAGTGCGCTGACTTCCCCGCCATCTGAGCTTGCGCGGGCCGTCACGGTCGCGCCATCGAGCGTGATGCCCTTGTAGACATAGATGCCATACCCAACGCCACTTGCGTTGAGGGAAGCGTTCGTGACCGTGAGGCTGTTTTTACCGTCGATGGCGGCGTCTTCCTCGGAACTTGCCTTGACCTGGCTGCCATCCGAGATCTCGATGTTGCCGTCGGCCCAAATCGCATTGTCTTTGATAGAGCTTGCCTCTACCTTGCCGCCGCCCTTTATGATGAGGTTCTCGTTAGCATCGATACCCTGATCCTCGGTGGCCTTGGCGGTGACGGTTCCGCTGTTGTCGATCGTGATGTTGCCGTCGGCCCTGATGCCATCCGAATCGCCCGTGGCGTTAACGTTTCCCGAGCCCTTGATGGTGACATCGCCCCCGGCATCGATGGCATCGTGCTCGGTGCTCGTGGCGTTGACAGTGCCAGCGCCGTCGATGTTGATGTTGCCGACGGAAGTGATGGCGTCACGAGAAGATGCCACGTTGAGCGTGCTGGACGCGTCGCCCTGAATATTAAGCTCGGCGTTCTCGTTCGCGCCATCCTTAACCTTGATGCCGCGGCCGTCGTCGTTAGTGACGGTGTTGTTGCCCTCGTAGCTCACGTTGAGCTTGCCCGCTGCCTCGATCGCACCGCCGTTGTAGCCGTTGAGCTTCATATCATCGGCGCCGTCCCATGACCAGGTGCCGGCGGCGTCTCCCGCGGGCCCCGCGGCCGCTTCGTGGCGGACGCCATCGACGTCCACCCACTCCGCCGCGAGCGAGACGCTCGGCATGAGCAGCGAGCTCACCGTGAGCGCGCACACGGCACCCACGACGATGCGGCGCGTCACGCGGCGCCAGCTGCTGTGCGCGAGTCCTATGCGACGGCGAACGTCGGGCTCGACAAAATGGGCTCCAGAGGTTTTGTCATTGCGCTTGGGGGTCGTGAACAAGGCGGCCATGGCTACTCCCATCCTCATAGGGCCTATGCGATTACGCCCAGCATATCTGCAGGATGTAGCCGGCGGTAGTGCCGTTTGGAGGGCAAAATGTCCAAAACTCGGGAAGCAATACATCGCGCGTCCGTGCGTTGCCTGGCTTTAAAAGAAAAGCGCGGAGCCGCTCGATGCGACTCCGCGCCTTGTTGTTTTGCTTTAGCAGACTATGCTGTTACGCCACGAAGAAGTAGACGAGGAAGGCAAGGGCTGCGATCCACATGAGCGGCTTGATCTTGGAGGCCTCGCCCTTAAAGAGCGCGACGATCACGTAGGCGATAAAGCCCAGGCCAATGCCGGCAGAGATGGAGTAAGTGAAGGGCACGCCGGCGACAATCATGAACGCCGGGAAACCTTGCGACACGTCGGACCAGTCGATCTCGGAGGCCTCGCTCATCATGAGGTAGCCGACGTAGACCAGAGCACCGCAGGTGGCGGCGCTGGAAACGATGGTGACGATGGGGGAGAAGAACGCGGCGAGGATGAACAGCACGCCGGTGGTGACGGAGGTGAGACCCGTGCGGCCACCGTCGGCAGCGCCGGACGTGGACTCGACGAAAGTGGTGATGGAGGAGACGCCCATAAAGCCACCGGCAGCAGCGGCCACGGAGTCGACGACCAGGATGGGACGGATGTCCTCGACATTGCCGTCCTCGGTCAGGAACTCGCCCTGCTTGGCGACGGCCATCGCGGTGCCCATGGTGTCGAAGAAGTCACTCATGAGCAGCGAGAAGGCCACGACGAGCAGCATCGGGTCGGTCAGGACCTTCACGATGGCAAGGTTGCCGTCGGCAGTGCTGGCAAACGGGGCGCCGAAGGTCGAGAAGTCGAGCGGTGCGATGAGGCCCTCGGGCGCATGGGTGACGCCCAGCGGGATTCCGGCGATAACGGCGACGATGATGCCGATGAGCAGCGAGCCCGGCACGTTGCGGGAAGCCAGGGCAACCGTCACGACGATGGAGATGATGCCGACGATAAAGGTGGGGGAGGCGATGTCGCCCAGGCCGACGAGCGTACCGGCGCCAGCGGTGATGATGCCGGCGTCGCACAGGCCGATCATGGCGATAAACAGGCCCAGACCCACCGAGATGGCGTGGCGCAGGACCACGGGGATGGCGTCCATGATGGCCTCGCGCAGGCCGCACAGGACGAGCAGCAAGATGACGATACCCTCGAGGAAGATAACGCTCATGGCCACGTGCCAGTCGCCGCCGCACATGGTGGTGGCGATGCCCGCGATCATGGCGTTGATGCCCAGACCCGACGCGCAGGCGAGCGGGCGGTTGGCGAAGATGCCCATGCAGATGGTCATGATGCCGGCGCCCAGGCAGGTGGCGCAGGCGAGCGCTCCCGCATCAATGCCAGCGCCCGAGAGCACTGCGGGGTTGACGGCGATGATGTAGGCCATCGCCAGGAATGTTGTCAGTCCAGCGCGAAGTTCGGTCCCGATTGTGGACTTGCGCTCACTGACGTGAAAAAGTTCGTCCATGCATACCCTTTCCTTGTTCAGCCCCGAGTTTAGGCCGATTGACACGAACTCACTTACTATATCGTCTTTACAACCTTGCTGTTCCTCGCATGTTGATGTTCGGCGCTTTGTAACAGACGGACGGTATTTATCGCATGAAAATGTGTGGGTACCGTATACTTAAGCGGTTACAACGACCCCTATGGAGGAACGTATGATTAAAGAGCTTTGCCACGACGAGGCTATCCTGTCCCAGCGTTGCGAGGTTGCGACCGTCGAGGACGAGTCGGTTGCTCAGGACCTGATCGATACCATCAAGTCGCTCGACGATGCCGGCTGCCTTGCCGCTAACCAGATTGGCGTTACCAAGAAGGTCTGCGTCTACCTGGACGACGCCGGCGAGCCCCACGTGCTCTACAACCCCCGTCTGGTGTTTGGCCTGGGCGCCAGCAAGATGGAGGAGAGCTGCCTGACGCACGAGGAGGTCACCAAGTCCACGCGCTATATCAAGTGCAAGGTTGCCTTTGACCAGATCGTCGATGGCAAGATGCGCGAGCGCAAGCAGGACTTTGTGGGCTTCGAGGCGCAGATGGTCCAGCATATGATCGACCACTGTCTTGGAAAGTTGGTCTAAGGGGACCAAAGCACCGCACTTCGTCTCTTTTGGTCCGGGTATGACATTGTTGTCATGTCCGGGCTTTTGTGTTTAGCGCCTTTTTGTTTGGTGACAATAACCTTAGCAGGAACGTAAAGCTAGGAGGCGCTATGTGCACGAGCATTCGATTTACCGATAATTCTGGCCACATGTATCTAGGCCGCAACCTCGACTGGAGCTTTGACTACGGACAACAGGTTCGCGTGATGCCGCGCGGGTTCCACATCCCGTATTCGTTTATCGACGATGCGTCGGCGGCACACGCGGTAATCGGCATGTGCATCGATTACAAGAACTACCCTATGTTCTTCGACTGCGGCAACGATGCGGGCCTCGCCGTGGCGGGTCTCAATTTCCCGGGTTATGCCGAGTATGCCGAGGACCCTGTCGACGGCAAGACCAATATCGCAGCCTATGAGTTTCCCCTGTGGGTGGCAGCGACGTTTTCGACGGTCGACGAGGTCGAGGCCGCGCTGTGCGACACGGTGATTGTCGCCAAATCTGCCGGAGAGGGGCTGGGCGTGTCGCTGCTTCATTGGATTATCGGCGACAGCAAGCGTAGCATCGTGGTCGAGATGATGGCTGACGGCCTGCATGTATACGACGATCCGGTCGACACCCTTGCCAATCAGCCTACCTTCCCGTGGCACATGGAAAACCTGCGCACCTATATCACGGCCACAAGCGATTTTCCGCAGACGGCGACATGGCGTGGCGCCGAGCTCAAGCCCTATGGCGCGGGTGCCGGCATGCGCGGTATTCCGGGTGACTGCTATTCGCCGAGCCGTTTTGTAAAGGCGGCGTACCTCAATGCCAATTACCCGCAAAAGGAGAGCGAGACCGAAAACGTCGTCCGCATGTTCCGTTCACTCGAGGGCGTGGTGATGATCGAGGGAGCGTCCAGGATGGGCGATGGCAAGTTCGAGAAGACTATCTACACCGGATGCTTTAGCGCGCGCACGGGCAATTATTACTACGCGATGTATGGGGATCCGTCGATTCGCTACGTGAGCCTGATGGATGCCGAGGGCGCGAGCCCCGATAGGCTCGTGGTTCCCGAGCCGCGCCGTTCGTAGCTCACTGGTTCGTTGCGACATAAAACGGCCTCGCACCTCTTATGAGATGCGAGGCCGTTGTCGCCAATGGCTGGTGGCGTGTTAGAAGTTGGCGTCGTTGAACTGGTTGCTCTCGAGTCCGTCGAGTTGCTGTTCGGGCGTATCGGCGACGCTCTCGAGCAGCTCGGTGGGATCGACGTTCATGCTCTTGCCGGCCTCGTTGCCGTTGACCAAGTCGTCCGAGAAGATGTCGACCTCCATTTCCTCGGCCTCTTCGATCTGAACCTCGAGCGGCACCTGGGTGCGCACAAGTTTGACGGCCGGGCGCATGCGAGCAAAGAGCGGTACGTACTCAATGATGATGGCCGCGTTCTCGAGACCGTACCAGCGTGCCGGGCTTCCGCAGGCGCGGCGGACGGCGTACTTGATGGCCATCACGCGGTGGTCATTGCGGTTGATGTCCGTTTCGGGGGCAAGCATCTTGCGCAGCATGCAAAAGCGGAAGTCACCTACGTTGCCGCGCGTCTCGTAGATGGAGTAGGTGTGATGTTGCGGCGGCAGCTCGCCCGATGCCATCAGGTCGCCGACGATCTGACGCAGATAGGCGTTGACGCGCTGGTTGACCTTAAAGCCCAGGTCCAGGCGCACGCGGAACAAAAAGTCCGTGCCAAAGGTCTCGACGGAATACTCGTGCGTATAGGGTTCGTCGGTAACGTGCACGTTGATGAACCAATATGCCTTGGCGCGCTTGGGGTGCTTGTCCAGGATGGAATAGAGCACGTCGCGGTCGAGTGTGAGCGGGTCGGGGCTGTTGGTGAGAAATACCAGATTGTCGGCGAGCACGGGATAGGTCTCGTCATTGCGCAGGCGATTGAGCTGGTCGATGTACTTGGAGACGGGCAGCAGGATCGTCTGCGTGCGCTCGATGGCGGTGCCGCGACGCCACACATACATAAGGCCAAACAGCAGTGCGGCCAAGAAGATCATCACATAGCCGCCGTCAAAGAACATGGTGAGGCACGAGGCGAAAAAGCACAGCTCAATGGCGCCGAAGAGCAGGGCGAAGACGCAGGCGCCCAGCTTGTGCTTGAGAATGCCGGCGATATAGCTCGTCAAAAGCGTGGTGGTCATAAGCATGGTCACGGTAATGGCGAGGCCGTAGGCACTCTCCATGCGCTCGGAGTTTTGGAACAGCAGCACGATGAAGATGCAGCCGACCCACATGATGTTATTGACGAGTGGAATATAGAGCTGGCCCTTGGTGTCGCTGGGGTAGTGGATGCGCAGGTGCGGCATAAGGTTGAGGCGCGTTGCCTCGGATACCAGCGAGAACGAGCCGGTGATGAGCGCCTGTGAGGCGATGATGGCCGCCACGGCCGAAAGCACGATGGCAAAGGGGCGCAGGGGCTCGGGGAGCATCATATAGAACGGGTTGACGATATCCATCGCGAGCATCTGGGGGTTGGAGTTATTGGCGAGTAGCCAAGCTCCCTGACCCAGATAGTTGAGGATAAGGGCCGCCTTAACAAATGGCCAGGATGCATAGATGTTTGCCTTGCCCACGTGGCCCATGTCCGAGTAGAGTGCCTCGGCACCGGTTGTCGACAGGAAGACAAAGCCGAGCACCATAATGCCCGAATGGTTGATGGGCGAGAACAGGAACATAATGCCGCGGATGGGGTTGAGCGCGCGCAAGATGGACAGGTTGCCGAGCATGTTGAACAGACCGGCGCCTGCCAGGAACAGGAACCACAGCGTCATGAGCGGGCCGAACAGCTTGCCGATTGACGAGGTGCCGGCGCGCTGCATGGCAAATAGGCCGCAGATAATGATGATGGTGATGATGATGACGTTGGTCTGCCCGTCGCCCAGCAGCGCATGGCCCCATTCGATGGTGCGCAGACCCTCGATGGCTGTGGTGACCGTGACGGCGGGGGTGAGGATGCCGTCGGCAAGCAGTGCCGCACCGCCGATCATGGCGGGCAGAATCAGCCATGGTGCCACCTTGCGTACGAGGCTGAACAGGGCGAAGATGCCGCCTTCGTTGTGGTTGTCGGCCTTCATGGCGATTACCACGTACTTGACCGTGGTCACGAGCGTCATGGTCCAGATGACGAGCGAAAGCGCGCCCAGGATCATGTCCTCGCTGACGGTACCGATGCCGCCGTTGTTGGCGACGATTGATTTCATGGTGTACATGGGGCTCGTGCCGATGTCGCCATAGACGACGCCGAGCGTTACGAGCAGCATGCCAGCGGAGAGGGGGATGGCTCCGTGCCCGCCTTGCCCGCGCTGGTCTTGGAGGTTTGCCTCCAGTTTGTTGTGTGCCACGAGGACTCCCTTAGACATCCGGTTATCTGTCTAGGACAAAAAACTTTATGCCGTCTTTATACATACAAGAGCAGTTTGGCACATCGGGTTATTTTAGACAATAATCCTCAGCTGGGGATTATTTATCTACGCAGGTAGCATTTCAAAGCAGGGGCTTTTAAGCACGTGCTATCTGGGCGATGCCAGCCTTGGCGTTTGCGCGTTTGCCGGCGAGTTCGCAAAAAATCGCGCCGCCGATGATAAGCGCGGCGCCCATCAGGCGGACCGGTGTTATGGCTTCACCCAAAAGGGCGGCTGAGAACACGACCGCCGAAAGCGGCTCGAGGTAGCCGACGACGGCGACGGTCTGAACGGGCAGCTTGGCGACGGCGCTAAAGTAGAGCAGGCAACCAATGCCGGTGTTGACGACGCCGAGCATAGCGACGGCGCGCCAATCAATGCTGGCGGCGACGCCGGCGGACAGGAACGAGGGAGCGCCCTGCGTGATGAGCGTGAGGGCCAGTGCGGTCACAAAGGCGGCGCTCACTTGGAGTGCGGAGTTCTCGAGGCCCTCGATGTGAGGCGCACCCTTGCTGGCGATGACCATCAATGCATAGCAGAAGGCCGAGGCGATTCCACAGACGATGCCCGCAATGGGCATATTGCCGCCTAGACCTTGCGCTGCAATGAGAAAAGCACCGCAGGCGACGGCGATAAAGCCGGCGATTTTGCTGCCGGTCAGCTTTTCGCCAAAAATGAGCGGGGAGAGGGCCATAACGATGATGGGGCCGCAGTAGTACAGCAGCGAGGATACGCCGACGCCGATCGTCTGGTAGGCGCGGAACAGAAAAATCCAGCTGGCGCCCAGCGCGGCGCCCGAGACGATGAGCGCTGCGGCCTCGCGGGGGCGAGACGGAGCCTGCAGGTTATGGCGCTTGGTTATGAAGAGGACGGCGGCAAGGGTGAGAGCGCCCAAAAACGTGCGCAACAGTACGATATCGGAGCTCGGCAGCGCGATGGCAGCGGCGATGATGCCGTTGGAGCCAAACAATAGCAATGCTGCTAAGTACGTAAACAATCCGTTGTTCATGTGCTGACATCCCCTCTATATCCGAGCATGTTCACTATGGGTGAACTGGCTTTAGAAGAAAAGCGAATATAATGCATGGATAACATGACAAAAACTCATGTAAAGGTGGAGGGGTGCCGTGGAAACGAATATTCAAAAGATGCAGGTGCTGCTCGAGACGGTGCGGGCCGGCAGTTTTACGCGCGCCGCCGAGCGGCTGAGCTATTCGCAGTCGGGCGTGAGCCGCATGGTGGGCGACCTTGAGACCGATTGGGGTTTTAAGGTGCTCGACCGCAGCCGCGAGGGTGTGGTGCTTTCTGCCGATGGGCGGCAGATCATGCCGGCGGTTGAGGCGCTCTGCGAGGAGTTTGGCCGCCTGCAGCGACATGTGGACGAGATGCGTGGGCTCATGCGCGGCAAGATCTGCATTGGTACGTTTTCGAGTGTGGCGACCCATGTACTGCCGCCGGTGATTGCGCGCTTTCGCGCCGATCATCCGGATGTCGATTACGAGCTGCTGATGGGTGATTACTCCGAGATTGAGCAATGGGTGGTGGAAGGCCGCTGCGACCTGGGCTTTATTCCGCGCGAGCCACGTGGCGCCGGCATGGCGTCGCGACCGTTGGTGCAAGACGAGTTGATGGCCGTGGTGCCAGCGGACTCCTCGCTTGCCACGGCGGAGGTCGTTTCTCTTGCCGATTTAGCCAACGAGCAGTTTATTCTGCTGGAACGGGGTACCGATGATGAGATTACGCCGCTATTCCGTCGGGCGGGGCTGTCAGTGCGCTCAAAACTGTCGACTTGGGATGACTATGCGATTATGGCTATGGTCGAGGATGGCTTGGGCGTGAGCATTCTTCCCGCGCTCATCTTGCGTCGCTGCCAGTTTGATGTTGCTGTGCGTCCGCTCGAAGGGCATCCCCATCGGCAGATCAACGCCATATATCGAACGGCCGATGTTTCGCTTGCCGCCGCTCGTTTCCTCGAATACCTCTAAATGCGTGCACGTCGTTATCGCCTTGGGATAAATTTCGAGGTCTTGCTCATTTTATTTTTAAAATTGAACTTTTCGAAATAGCACGGCGTTATACTGCTGCCTAAATTGAACTCAGGTTCAATTCGTGTTGTATAAATTGAACTTTGCCAGCAAGGAGGTTCTAGTGGCCCAAGAGACGTTTAGCGATCGTCTGCGACAGGCTATGTCCGATCGCGACGTTCGCCAGTCGGACGTGATCCGCGCATCGGAGATGCTCGGCAAAAAACTCGGCAAGAGCCAGATGAGCCAATATGTGAGCGGCAAGACGATTCCGCGGCGCGATGTGGCAGAGCTGCTCGCCCGTATTTTGGAGGTCGATGTTACCTGGCTGCTCGCCGGTGACGCCGACCAAGGCGAGGAATCATCTCCCCGCAACGATTCCAGGCCCGAATCCCATCCCTCAGCTCAAATTGCAAGGAGCACCACCATGCGTACTTTTTCTAAATCCGCCAAGCTCGATAACGTCCTGTATGACGTGCGCGGTCCCGTCGTCGACGAGGCCGCCCGTATGGAGGACGAGGGCGAGCGCATCCTCAAGCTCAATATCGGCAACCCGGCGCCCTTCGGTTTCCGCACGCCCGATGAGGTCATCAAGGACATGCGCCAGCAGCTGCCCGACTGCGAAGGCTATTCCAACTCGCGTGGCCTGTTCTCCGCGCGCAAGGCGATCATGCAGTATTCGCAGATCAAGGGCTTGCCCAACGTTCAGATGGAGCATATCTACACGGGCAACGGCGTGTCCGAGCTCATTCAGCTTTCGATGAACGCGCTGCTCGACAATGGCGACGAGATTCTGATCCCCAGCCCCGACTATCCGCTCTGGACGGCGTGCGCAACCCTTGCCGGCGGTCATCCCGTGCACTATCTGTGCGATGAGCAGGCGGATTGGTATCCCGACCTGGAGGATATGGAGTCCAAGATCACGAGCGCGACCAAAGCCCTCGTCATCATCAACCCCAACAACCCCACGGGTTCCGTCTATCCACGCGAGGTGCTCGAGGGCATCGTCGAGGTTGCACGCAGGCATCAGCTGATGATCTTTGCTGATGAGATCTACGACCGCCTGTGCATGGACGGCTACGAGCACGTCTCGATTGCCTCGCTCGCTCCCGATCTGCCCTGCGTCACCTTTAGCGGTCTGTCCAAGTCGCACATGATCGCGGGCTATCGTATTGGCTGGATGGTGCTTTCGGGCAACCAGCGCTGCATGAGCGACTTCATCATGGGCATCAACATGCTCTCCAACATGCGTCTGTGCTCCAACGTGCCGGCTCAGTCGATCGTCCAGACGGCGCTCGGCGGCCATCAGTCGGTCAACGACTATATCCGCCCGGGCGGTCGTGTCTACGAGCAGCGCAACTTTGTGTATGAGGCGCTCAACAAGATTGACGGCATCTCGGTGGTTAAGCCGCGTGCGGCGTTCTACATCTTCCCCAAGATGGATGTGAAGAAGTTCAACATTACCGATGACGAGCAGTTCGCCCTTGACCTGCTGCACGAGAAGAAGATCCTGATCACGCGCGGCGGCGGCTTCAACTGGGCTGAGCCCGACCACTTCCGTATCGTGTACCTGCCGCGCATGGAAGTACTCAAAGAGTCCCTCGAAGACCTCGCCGACTTCTTCGACCATTACCGTCAGAGCTAATTAGTTCCGCCGTTCTACCGAACGGCGGACCACTTGACGCTGCGCGAGCCGCATTCACGCCAATCTGACGTTCAATTTCGAGGGCGCGACCAGAAGGTCAGCGCCCTCTCATTTCACGTCACCTTGGCGCAAATGCGGCTCGCTTGCTGTCGTGTGCTCAACCTGCATCGTTACCCTGGCTGTCTAAATAACAATCCCGTTGCAGTGGTCGATTTCGTGTTGGATGATCTCGGCGGTGTAGCCCGAGAAGTTTTTGATGCGGTGGACGAAATTCTCGTCCAAATACTCAACCTTAATGCGGCGATAGCGAGTACAGGGGCGCTCGCCGATCAGCGAGAGACATTCTTCGCTCGTCTGATAGGCATTGACCTGCTCAAGAATTTGAGGGTTGTACATCAGGAGTGTCCTGTTGCCGTCCTTTACGCAGATGATGCGTTTGCGCACGCCAATCATGTTGGCGGCGAGGCCCACGCACTCGTGCTCATGCTCATGGAGCGTATCCAGGAGGTCCTGCCTGGTCACGGCGTCATCGGGGCCCGCGTCTTCGGAAGGCAGGCGCAAAAAGAACTCGGATTTCATGATGGGCTTAATCATGGCGGGCTCCTCATGTCTCATGCTTTCGTGGACTTTTAATAATAGCGCGGAAGGAAAGCTGCGCGTTCGCGTTACAATCTTTCGACGTTGGACCATGTTGCCAGACTCGTCGCGTGCGGCGTCTGGCGTAAGTCTAGGGCTCATCCTCGCCCTGGACTGTTCCTCTGGGGCGATACGACTGTCGTTCCAAGAGGAAGGAAATGCATGGGGAGCAAATCTCAGCAACAAGTTCAAGTAGCGCCATCGGCCACTTCGGCGTTTCTCGCCGTAATGTATATCGCGGCCTTTGTTGCCGCGTTTAACGAGAACATCATTAACGTGGCGTTGCACGACATCATGGCGGCCTTTTCGGTGAGTGCCATCACGGCGCAGTGGCTTGTTTCGGGCTACATGATCGTGACGTCGATCTTTACGGCCATCATGGCCTTTCTTTCCGGTCGCTTCTCGACGCGCAAGCTGCTGTTTTTCGCATGTGGATGCCTGGTCGCCGGAGAAGTCCTGTGCCTGGTCGCCCCAACGTTTACCGTCTTGCTGCCAAGTCGTATTTTGCAGGCTGCGGGATCGGGCATCTTGTTCCCGCTCATGATGAACGTGGTGTTGTCTTGCGCGCCGCGCGAGAAGCTCGGTCTGTATCTGAGCCTGGGCGGTGCCTGCATTACGCTGGGGCCGGCGTTTGGACCTGTGATCAGCGGTCTTATGTGCACGTTGTTTGGCTGGAGGGCGGTGTTCGTAGTGCCGCTGGTGGGCGGCATTGTGGTCGCTGCGGCGGGCGTAAAGCTTGTTCAGAATGTCGGAGAGCGCTCGAACGCCACGCTTGATATTCTGTCGGTTGTTTTGCTCGCTGCCGGCATTACGGCATTTGTGTATTCCGTAGGCGAGTTCTCGACCAATCTGATTGCCGGCATCGTGACGCTTTTTGCCGCCGTTGTGCTGCTCGGCCTGTTTGCGGTTCGTCAGCTCAAGCTCGAGCATCCGGTGCTTAACGTGCGTCCCATGGCGAGCGTTCGTTTTTGGCCTGCGTGCTTGCTTGTGGTGGTGTCGATGATGACGACGTTCTCGATGAGCGTTTTGTTGCCGCTCTATTTTGAGGGCGCATACGGCATGACCGCGCTTGTTGCGGGCCTGCTCATTTTGCCGGCAATTGCCTGCAACGCTGTGACCTCGATTGTGGGCGGACGCGTGATGGACGCCCGTGGCGCATGGCCGCTGCTGCCGGTCGGCTTTGCCCTGATTGCCGTGGGATAGACTGCCATCTCGATGACGGCGGCAAGCATGAACATCGGCGTCGTCGTGGCGCTGACCGTTGTGGTGTATGCCGGAGTCGGTTTGGTGTTGAGCCCCTCGCAAACGGCCGGCTTGGAGACGCTGCCTGCCGCTGAACATCCTCACGGAACGGCATTGCTCAACACGTGGAACATGATTGCCGCGTCGTTTGGTCCGTCGCTGTTTATCGGCCTGCTTTCGAGTTCTGCGGTGGCTGCTGGCGCCGCGGGCGTTGCGTCGGACGTTGCCCAGGCGATAGGATTTGCAGCCGCCGTGCGCGTGGCGGCCGTGATTGCCGTTGTCGGGTTCGCGGTGTCGCTGGTGTACGCTCGCCGCGAGTCGCACATGTCGCATTAATGTGTGCACATAGATTCTGCAGCTAGATTGGATGGCGACACCATAAACTAATGGACGTTTTGCCGAGAGGCATGAATGTATAAAGCGCAAAGAGTGCGCGACGGGCCCCGCGAATGGGGCGATGATGCCCGAGAGGGCCAAGAAGGAGTCTCATGTCTGAGAACGAAGAGATCATGAACGAGACCGAGAACGAGACCATGGCTGCCGAGGTCGAGGCAGTCGAGACCGTGGAGACCGAAGCTGCTGAGGTTGAGGCTGCTGACGAGGTTTCCGCCGAGGAGGCCGAGGTTGTCGAGGCCGCCGTTGATTACGATGACGAAGAGCTGATGGACAAGATGCAGAAGGCCGCCCGCCTGCTGCGTAGCCGTCGCTTTGCTATTTCCAAGGAGGAGGAGGCCAAGGCCGAGCGCATGGCGAACATCGAGCGCGCCATCAAGCTTCTTGACCTCAAGCCCAAGATGGAGCAGAAGGAAATGTCCGACCTGCTGGGCATGCGCCTCCGTGAGCTCGATGGTCTGATGGCCGAGGCCGAGGCTGCCGATCTGGTCGGCCGCATCGACGACGCCGAGGGCGATATGCGCAAGATCGTTGTCTTCGCTGCCGAGGATGCCGCTGAGGGCCTGACCGAGCTTGCCAACAAGAAGGAGAAGCTCCTGCCCGAGCTTTCTTACGAGGAGGCCACCGAGCTGATGGCCGCTCTCGATAAGGTTATCGCTCCGCTCGTCGCCATGGGCCTGGACGAGGACCGCGGTCCTCGCGGCGGCCGTGACGAGCGCGGTGGCCGTGGCGGCGACCGTGGCGGTCGCGGCGGCTTTGGCGATCGCGGTGGCCGTGGCGGTGACCGCGGCGGCCGCGGTGGCGATCGCGGTGGCCGTGGCGGCTTTGGTGACCGTGGCGGCGACCGTGGCGGTCGCGGCGGCTTTGGCGGCAACCGTGGTGGCTATGGCGATCGCGGTGGCAACCGTGGCGGCTTCGGCGGCAACCGTGGTAACGACCGCGGCGGTCGCGGTGGCGACCGTGGCGGCCGCAACGGTGGCGGCTTCCGCGGCAACCGCTTCTAATTAGTTACGCGGTTCTACGAACCGCGTAACCAGTTGACGCTGCAAACGCCCCTAAGCGGCAATCTGACGTTCAATTTCAAGGGCGCGACCATAAGGTCAGCGCCCTTTCATTTCACGTCACCTTGCTCGCTTAGGGGCGTTTTCGCTGACTTATGCTCAACCTGCGGCGTTGTCTTGCTCCGGGGGTGGCAGTTGGGGACGTTCCTTTTCTGCCGGTAGTTTGGGACACTCCTTGTCAGGTAGTCATTGGGGACGTTCTTGTTTGACTAGTCGTTTAAGAACGTCCCCAACGACTACATAGCATGAGAGTGGATAATCTCCCGGTTTGAGCCTGCATTCAAGCTCAAAGTGGGAGATTATCCACTCTCATTTGTTGTATGTCCGAAAATCCACGCTCGTTTAAATTCTGCCTACATTTGCAGGAACAGTTCGTGGAGGCGGGTGTCTTCGTCGAGCTCGGGGTGGAAGGTGACGCCGAGCTGGTTGCCTTGGCGGGCGGCGACGATGCGACCGTCGACTTCGGCTAGGGCCTCAGTGTCGCCGTGCACTTCGACGATGCGGGGCGCGCGGATAAACGTCAGCGGCACCTCACAGTCGATACCGCCTACCTGCCCCTTGGTGCGAAAGCTGCCGAGCTGTCTGCCGTAAGCATTGCGCTCAACGAGCACATCCATGGTTGCCAAGCGCGGCGTCCCCTTATCGTCGTGGGCGGCAAGATCGCGCGCCAACAGAATCAAGCCGGCGCAGGTGCCCAGGACGGGCATGCCCTCAACAATGCGGGTGCGAAGCTCATCGAGCATACCAAGCTCGGCAAGTAACTTGCCCTGAACGGTGGACTCGCCGCCGGGGAGGACCAGGCGGTCAAAGTTCTGCTGCAAATCGGCCGCCTGCCTCATCTCGATACAACGTGCGCCCAGCTCGGACAGTCTTGCCTCGTGCTCGGCAAAAGCGCCCTGGACCGCCAGCACGGCGACCGTTTGGTCTGCATAATCGCTCATGTGCGATCCTTTCTGCTGGACTAGCGCCCGCGCTCCTCCATGATGATCTCGATTTCGTCGGCGTTGATGCCCACCATGGCCTCGCCCAGGTCCTCCGAAAGCTCGGCGATGAGCTTGGCGTCGGTGAAGTTTGCCACGGCCTTGACGATGGCGGCGGCGCGCTTGGCGGGGTCGCCGCTCTTAAAGATGCCCGAGCCAACAAAGACGCCCTCGGCGCCCAGCTGCATCATCAGCGCGGCGTCGGCGGGGGTCGCGACTCCGCCGGCGGCAAAGTTTACGACGGGGAGCTTGCCCGCGGCATGGACCTCGCGCACCAGCTCGACCGGAACCTGCAGCTGCTTGGCTGCCTCAAAGAGCTCGTCGTCGCGCAGGGCAACAACGTCGCGGATCTGCTTTTGGATCTTGCGCATATGGCGCACGGCCTGAACGACGTCGCCCGTGCCCGGCTCGCCCTTGGTGCGAATCATCGTGGCGCCCTCGGCAACACGGCGCAGTGCCTCGCCCAGATCGCGGGCGCCGCAGACAAACGGCACGTCAAACTGGGTCTTGTCGATGTGATAGACATCATCGGCGGGGGAGAGGACCTCGGATTCGTCGATGTAGTCGATTTCGATGGCCTGCAGGATCTGCGCCTCGACAATGTGGCCGATGCGGCACTTGGCCATAACGGGGATGGAGACAGCTTTTTGGATGCCCTTGATCATCTTGGGATCACTCATGCGCGAGACGCCGCCTGCGGCGCGGATGTCGGCCGGGATGCGCTCGAGCGCCATGACGGCGCAGGCGCCCGCCTCCTCGGCGATGCGTGCTTGCTCGGGCGTGGTGACGTCCATGATGACGCCGCCCTTGAGCATCTGCGCGAGCTCGCGATTGAGTTTGACGCGATCGGCCTTGCTGGTCTGTTCTGCCATGGTTGCTCCCTTGGTTGGCATGTGCATTGCTTAACGGAACATCCTATCGGGGAGCTGGGTATGGCGAAATACTCAGTTTTCGAGATAATAACAAGGTCAGACTAATGCCAGATTGAATGATTCAATAAGGTCAGGTGATAGACCCATGCTTGACTACAATTTGGAAAATCGCGGCGAAGCATCGCTTTATGAGTATGTTTACCAGCAAATTCGCGATGATATTGTTGCTGGCCGTATTGCGGCGGGGGAGCATCTGCCGTCTAAGCGCGCCTTTGCGAGTCATCTGGGTATCAGTGTCATTACCATCGAGAATGCATATAGCCAGTTGCTTGCCGAGGGCTATATTTGCTCAATGCCGCGTCGTGGCTACTACGCGTGCGAGCTCCCGGATGCGCCGGTTTTGGCTTTGGCTGCGGGGGATATCGACCGAGATGCTGTCCCTGTTGGTCCCAGCGCGCATGATGCCATGGGGCAGGCAGAGCGATTCGACGCACTTTCTCCTTCCGCTTTGGAGGCGGCGCGGCTTTGGCAAAGTGCGCTACGGGCGACGCTGACGTCCGAAGACGAACGTGAAATCTTTTCGCCCGCACCGGCGCAGGGCACCGCTCGACTGCGACGTGCGATTGCGCGCCATCTGCGCGGGACAAGGGGCATGAATGTCAATCCCGACAATATCGTTATCGGTGCGGGCGCCCAGCTGCTCGATACCATGTTGGTTCAGTTGCTTGGCGCGGACAAGGTGTATGCCGTCGAGGATCCAGGCTATTTGCGCTTGACGCGCATCTATCAGGCCATGGGTTGCGAAGTGCGGCATGTCCCGTTGGATGCTGAGGGCGTGGACTTGAGCGCGCTGCAGAAAACCGGGACCGATGTCCTTCACCTGATGCCGTCTCATCAGTATCCGACCGGTCTTGTGACGAGCATTGCACGTCGCTATGCGTTGCTGAGCTGGGCCGCCGAGCGGCCAGGTCGGTATCTCATCGAAGACGACTTTGATTGTGAGTTTCGCCTTGCCGGCAAGCCGATTCCCGCGCTCGCGTCGATCGATGCCGCCCAGTCGGTTATCTACACCAACACGTTTTCGAAGAGCCTTTCATCGGCGTTACGTTTGGCGTACATGGTGCTGCCCGATGAACTAATGGAGAGGTTTAAACGCAACCTTGGTTTCTACGCCTCGTCGGTAAGTTCTGTTGATCAGGTTGCCTTGGCGCGTTTGCTGGAATCGGGTGATTACGAGCGACATGTGAACCGCGTGCGCGTTCGTGCTCGTGGGGCGCGTGATGGCCTGGCGGCGCTTGTACGGAAAACGTTTCCGGCAGGGGAAGTCTCGATCGAGTACGCGGACGCCGGCCTTTACTGCGTCGTGGCCGTGGAGTGTGACGCGGGCGGAAGCTCTTTTGCACGGGCCCTCACGCGCTCGAGCATCCCTTTTATCGATATCGGTGACTGTTTTTGGTGTGCCGATGGCGCATCTGTCCCTGAAAACTCAACTCAAATTCTTGTTCAGTATGACGATCTGAGTCCAAAAGTACTAACTACCTTGGAATTGCAGCTAATGGGGGGGCACTCTGCAACCTAAGTGAGTAGACTTTTAGCACTTTGGCGACCAGGCAGTTTTGTAACAAGCTATCTACCTGCGGTTTTGAAAAGCAGGATGACCGGCCTGCTCGGGATGTTCAAAAAAGTCTACTCACTTGCCGCGCAAAGCTCCTGCATGAGAAAAAATGGGGTTTTCAACAGGGCTTCGTCCAGCTCTCGGCAAGCTTTTGGCCAGTTGGGGAGGGCTGTTGAAAACTTGGCAGTCCGTTCGGCGCCATTTTTGGTGCGTTCGCGCCAATGCGTGACTGACTGGGTTGAAATTCGTGTTTTCCTGTGCCTATGAAGGATCTACTTTGTGACATATCAGCTTTTAGGTACTGGCGTTTGCCTCCTCAAGTCCGCGCTTTGTGTCCGCCGCTTCCACGACCGGAAGAAGACCGGCAGCGATATGATCTCGCCCGCAACCCGACGGCTGCGGTCGCGCTCGGTTTTCCGTTGTATACATTGGTTCGGTCGAGAAACAAACGGACTTGTCCTGCCAGCATTAGGCAGCGGCTGTTTCTTGGTGAGCTTCCCAGGGAATCCGTGCTGGGAACGGAGCATGGGGTTTTGATTACGTCTCCTCTACTGACGGCATTCATCATGTTGCGGCATCTGACGGATCTTCAGCTTCTTTTGGTATTGGCGGAGATGTGTGGCTTGTTTGCGGTGTGTGCCCTGCCGGCGGCACTTGAGGCGGAGCTTTCGCGTGCAATTGATTCGGGCGCGATTTCGACAACGTTCGGTTGGGTGCGCTGCCCGTCCGAGGACGGCACCGCCTCAAATTTATGGCGTCGAGACGCTTTGGTTTTGGGCGGAGACCTTGACCGTTTTTGTTCAGATGTTTGCGGGATGCGTTACGGCAATAGATTTATAGCGGTATCGCAACTCGTTCCATTGGGCGCCGCGTCGCCTTTTGAGGTCGAGGCGTATTTGCTACTTGCACTGCCGCGATCCCTGGGAGGCGAAGGTTTTTGCGGCATAGAGCTTAATGTTGAAGTGATGCTAAGCACAAGTGCTCGAGCGATTGTGGGAAAGTCCCGTGTATATATCGACCTACTTCTTTCTTCGCCGGACGGCAGGCGACAGGTGGCCATTGAATGTCAGGGAAAGGCCTCGCACGGACGCGCAGGGGATGGCTTGCGTGACGCTGACCGCATGACGGCCCTTCAGGCCATGGGCTACGATGTACTTCTCCTGACACACAGACAGATATCCGATGAGGATAGATTCCGCGCGATCGTTAAGGCCATATGCAGGATGCTCGATGCTGAATATCGTGATAAAAGCTCAGATGAGCAAAGGGCTGAGACATTACTCCGGTCTGAACTATTCGTTGACTGGACAAAATTGGGAGTAATCGACGGAAAGATGCCCGTTAGACGCAAAACAGCTCGATCGTGGACGGCTGCGGTTCTAAGTGAGTAGGCTTTTGGCACTTTGGCGACCAGGCCGTTTTGAAACAAGTCATTTACCTGCGACTTTATAAAGCAATACGGATGGTCTGCTCGGCAAGTTTCGAAAAGTCTACTCACTTAGTTTTTGACGAGAGACCGATGCCGAAGATAGCTCTATTTCAGGGCGTTAACGAGTCCTCGAGACACAAAAAGGCCCGAACCAATACGGTCCGGGCCTTCTTCGAGCTAGAGGTTATGTCTCAGGCAGTTGGCTTAGCCAAAGTAGCGCTTGAGCAGGCCGGCGAAAGCCTTGCCGTGGCGAGCCTCGTCGCGAGCCATCTCGTGCACGGTGTCGTGGATGGCATCGAGACCAGCGGCCTTGGCGCGCTTGGCGAGATCGGTCTTGCCGGCGGTGGCGCCGTTCTCGGCCTCAACGCGCATCTCGAGGTTCTTCTTGGTGGAGTCGGTCACGACCTCGCCCAGGAGCTCGGCGAACTTGGCGGCGTGCTCGGCCTCCTCGTGGGCAGCCTTCTCCCAGTACAGGCCGATCTCGGGATAGCCCTCGCGATGAGCGACGCGAGCCATGGCCAGGTACATACCGACCTCAGAGCACTCGCCCTCAAAGTTGGCGCGCAGGTCAGCAACGATGTCCTCGGAGACGCCCTCCATCTTGGCGACGCCCACGACGTGCTCGGCAGCCCACTCGAGCTGACCCTCCTCCTGCTTCAGGAAGCGAGAGCCGGGAACGCCGCACTGGGGGCACTTGAAATCCTCGGGCAGCTGGTCGCCGTCGAACTCTTCCACATAACCGCAAACGGGGCAAACAAACTTCATAATTCGATCCTTTCGATCGATGGCGATGGCGCGCTCGTCCGGTCCCGTAAGGGCCCTCTCCGGACGTGCGTCTTGACGAGTTCTATTATCCATAAATGCGACCGAATGTGAAGTCTATTAGGAATGATTTTTAATAAAACAATTTTGGGCATGTGAAGATGTTGATTGATTAACGATTGCTAGACCTCGTGCGACCTCCGATGAGTACAATCGGTCGAGCAAATGTTGACCTATCAACAAATGAAGGAGTTTCCTTTATGCATCTAGCCCGTCGTGCCTGGTGTCGAACATATCAGACGGTTTTTCGCATTGCATTGCCAATCCTGCCCTATACCGAGCCGCGCATTTTAGAGCATGCCGAGGATGTGCCCGCGGTGCTTCAAAAGCGCTCGATCCAGAAGGTCCTTATCGTGACGGATCCCGGCATTGCCCGTCTGGGGCTCACGGCACCGCTCGAGACAGCGCTCGCGTCCAAGGGAATTGGCGTTGCGGTCTATGCCGAAACACGTGCGAACCCCACGGTCTCAAACGTGGAGGAAGCGGCGTCCCTGTATCGCGCGAGCGCCTGCCAGGCCATTATCGGCTTTGGTGGCGGTTCGGCCATGGACTGCGCCAAGGGTGTGGGGGCGCGCATTGCGCAGCCATACAAGCCCATCAACAAGATGCGCGGCCTGCTGCGGATTCATCGTCGCCTGCCGCTTCTCATCGCCGTTCCCACCACGGCAGGCACGGGAAGCGAAGTCACGCTCGCGGCGGTAATTACCGATGACGAGACGCACTACAAGTACCCCATTAACGACTTTGTGCTTATCCCGCGCTTTGCGGTGCACGACCCCGAGTTTACGCGCGGCCTGCCCGCCTCCATTACGGGACAGACGGGTATGGATGCCCTGACGCATGCCGTCGAGGCCTTTATCGGGCGAAGCACTACGCCCTATACGCGCAAGATGGCGCGACAGGCGGTGCAGCTCATCCATGACAATTTGCTCGAGGCCTATGAGCATGGTGACGACATGCGCGCTCGTCGCAATATGCTTTCGGCGGCGTATAAGGCGGGCGTTGCGTTTACCCGCTCCTATGTCGGATATGTGCATGCCATCGCGCACAGTCTGGGCGGCCGATACGGAATTCCGCACGGTTTGGCCAACGCGATCATCCTGCCGCACATGCTTCGCGCTTATGGTGACGCCGCCGCCCCCAAGCTTGCCGATCTTGCTCGCATGGCGGGCATTGCGCCGGCTACCGCGCAGGACAGCCTGGCGGCCGAGGCCTTTATCGATTGGGTTGACCGCATGAACGAGGCCCTGGGAATCCCCAAATATGTCTCGGGTATTCGCCGCTCCGATATTCCGCAAATGGCGGCCCATGCCGATGCCGAGGCCAATCCGCTATACCCCGTTCCACTTTTGATGGACCGTTTGGAGCTCGAGCGTATGTACGAGGTCGTTGCGGGTGGTATGTTTGAGGACGAGAACTAGGAGGGTCCATGAACACCGAGGAAATTGCGCGCATCGTCGGCGACCAGCGCGCCTACTTTAAGACGCACGCCACGTTTGATGTCGATGCTCGGCGTCGTGCGCTCGTGAGTTTACGCGATGCGGTACGGGCCCACGAGGCCGATATTGCCCATGCGCTCAAGACCGATTTGGGAAAGTCACATGACGAGGCGTATATGTGCGAGATCGGCACCTCGCTTTCCGAGATTCGACATCAGATTGCGCATGTGGCTCGATGGAGTCGCCCGCGTCTGCGTCCGTGTGACCTCGCCAACGCCGTGAGTGTGTGCAAGACGCAGGCCGTGCCCTATGGCGTCACACTCATCATGGCTCCGTGGAACTACCCGTTTTTGCTGACGCTCGAGCCACTCGCCGGCGCCCTTGCCGCGGGCAATACCGTGGTCATCAAGCCGAGCGCATATGCTTCGGCATCGAGCGCGGTGCTCAAGCAAATCTGTGAAGAGGCATTTGATCCGTGCCTGGTGACGGTTGTCGAGGGCGGGCGCGCCGAGAACGAAGCACTGCTCGACGAGTGCTGGGACAAGATCTTCTTTACCGGTAGCGTTCCGGTCGGCAAGCTCGTCATGGAGCGCGCAAGTAAAAACCTTACGCCCGTGACGCTTGAGCTGGGCGGAAAGAGTCCCTGCATCGTGGATGCGACGGCAAACTTGAAGGTTGCGGCACGGCGTATCGCCTTTGGTAAATGGCTCAACGTGGGGCAGACCTGCGTGGCACCCGACTACCTGCTGGTCGATACGAGCGTGTGCGACGAGCTGCTGGGCCTCATCAAGGAGGAGGTCCGCCGCATGTTTGGCGAGCATCCGCTCGACAATGAGGACTACGGGCATATCGTCAACGCCAAGCATTTTGCGCGCGTACGTGGGCTGATTGACCCCGATAAGGTTGTGCTTGGAGGCACGGCGCGCGAGTCGTCGCTCAAGATCGAGCCGACGATTTTGAACGGCGTGACCCCCGATGACGCCGTGATGCAGGAGGAGATCTTCGGTCCCATCTTGCCGGTGCTGACGTTTGAGAGCCTAGACGAGGCCGAAGCGTTTATTACGGATCGTCCGACGCCGCTGGCCCTGTATATCTTTAGCCAGGACTGTGCGGTTCAGCAGCGCTTTGTGCGTTACGTGCCCTTTGGTGGTGGCTGTGTTAATGACACCATTATGCATTTGGCCACGAGCCATATGGGCTTTGGCGGCATGGGGGCGAGCGGTATGGGACAGTACCATGGACGCGAGAGCTTCGATACGTTTAGCCACAAGAAGAGCATCGTGAACAAGGCAACGTGGTTGGACGTGCCATTCCGCTATGCCCCTTATGCAAGCTGGAAGCACAAGTTCGTGCGCATGTTTGTGCATTAGAATCAGATAAGGATGAATTTATGTCCGCACGGGCCCGTAGACTTCTCGATAAGGTCAAACGCTGGTTTATCCGGCCGTTAGAGGAGTTGCCATGTACGAGCCTTCACGTGTTCTTCTGTCGTTTCATATCGCAGGATTTCAATATGCCGACGGCGCTTTGGTCCTAGGCGATCTTAAAGCGGGCGATAAACTGACGCTGTGTGCCGAGCGCGATAATCCCCATGACCCCGAGGCGGTTGCGATCTACTATGGCAAGACCAAACTTGGCTATGTTCCGGGAAACGAGGTCGGCCCGCTGTCCTTGATGATGTATTACGGCCATGAGGACGTATTTGAGGCCCACGTGCAACAGGTTGCTCCCGAGCGCAGCCCGTGGCATCAGGTTCGCGTTGGACTCTACGTGGTGGATGCTCGCTAGTCGGCAATGGGGACTGCCATGTTTGATGACGATGACCTGTTCGATCTGACAGATGATCCGTTTGAGTGGGATATGCTACTCGATGACGATGAGTTGGAGCAGGACCGTAGGAAACGGCATGACAAGAAAACTCAGAGTGACGCTTCGAAAAAGCAAGACAAGCGCCGCCGCGGACTGTTCGGCGGGCTCTTTGGATAACCGCCGCATCGCTACGTCTGTATACTTAGCACGAGTTGAACACGTTGCGAAATGAGGGCATAGACGATGATGTGGTTTACCGCCGACCTGCACCTGGGCGATACGAATATCTTGCACGACATGGATCGGCCGTTTGATTCGGTCGAGGAGATGAACCGCAAGGTCATCGATGCCATCAATGAGTGCGTGGCTGTGGACGACCGCCTCTATATCTTGGGAGACTATACCTATCGTTTGCCCCTGGCGGAGGCGGTGCGCCTGCGCGAGCGCATCGAATGCCAGAACGTGACGCTCATCCGTGGCAACCATGACAGCGACTGGGAAGATCCAGCTGCGCCCCAAATCTGGGAAGACGTGCGTGATTACTTGGAGGTTGCTCCCGGTTACGCGAAGGGTCATCGCCTGGTGATGAGCCACTACCCCATGCTCAGCTGGAATGGCAAGGCGCGCGGCGCCATCATGCTCCACGGCCATATCCATAGCAGGGGAGACCACACCAACGCGCGCAACCGCGATCGCGAACGTCCTATCTTTCGCTACGATGTCGGTCTCGATGCCAACGACTACAAGCCCGTAAGCCGTGACCAAATCCTAGGCTTCTTTGGACTGTAGCTGTAAGTGCAGGTAGAATGAACGCGCCGCGCGGATGGTCTGTGCGGCGCGTTTCAGTAGGAGCGATGAATCCATGAGGGCTATCCAGCGCATTAACCATAACGCTGCCATCTGCGAAGACGGCGCGGGGCGTCAGCTTATCGCGCTGGGTCGCGGTATCGGCTTTGGCGATATGCCGCATGAGGTCGACCTGGATGTCATCACGCGTACCTTTTACGGCATTGATTCAAAGTACCTGGCGTTTATTGATGAGGTCGACCCCGAGGTGCTGGAGTTTTCTGCTCAGCTGGCTGATATCGCAACCGGACAGCTTTCGTACGAATTGAGCCCTAACCTCCCCATTACACTGGCGGACCATATCCAGTTTGCCATTAAGCGCGCCCGCGAACACATGGTGGTGTCGTTGCCGCTCGAGCGCGATCTGGAGCAGCTGCATCCCATCGAATACCGCTTGGGCGAGCTGGCTGTTCGCGGCATCCAGAAAAGCTTCCGTGTGCGTATGCCCCGAAGCGAGGCCGCGGGCATTGCCATGTCGATTGTCAACGCATCGGTTAAGCCGAGCGAGCGGCGCGTGCTTGCCGAGCAGCACGAGGAGCGACTGCTCGATATGACGGTCGCGATTATTCAAGAAGAGTTGGGTGTGACGGTCGATCGCTCGTCGTTCGCCTTTGCCCGCTTTGCCACTCATGTGCGCTATCTGCTCGACCGCGTGGCAAAGAAAGAGCCGATCGATACCGAGAACTCCGGTCTTTACGACGTGCTCGTGGAGCAGTATCCGGCGGCATCGCGTTGCGCTCACCGTGTCGACGATCTGATTCAAGAGACCTTTGGCGAGCCATTGGCCCAAGAGGAGCTCGTCTATCTGATCATGCATGTGAATCGCGTGGCTTCTGTCCACTCGGATAAATAGGCTCTCTGGTATTTCCTTTCCGTCATGGCGACCGTTCGCGGGTCGTTTGCTACCGTTCGTCGGTAATCTGAGCCGCAACGAACGCATCTGCCGCATATACTCGCCGTGTGTTGGGTGTTACTCACGGCGCAGCTCCGAGAGGCACTACCGATTCTGCCAAGACCATAATTGGGTCTCTGTCGGTTGTGCGCGGGGCTTTTTTCATGTCGATCCACCCGGGAATCACATGCAAATCAATCTCTTGCCAACTGGTATCGCGCGCTGCGCAGGCGCGAGCGGAATCGTGCGTCTTGGTGCCGTGAAGTCCCACGGCCTTTAGTTGGAAGAGAAGGGATTCGACATGGCTGTCGATAACAAGAAGATTGCCGAGGACGTGCTCGCTGCCGTCGGCGGCGCCTCCAATGTGACGAACGCGACGCACTGCATGACCCGCTTGCGTCTGAACCTCAAAGATCAGTCCATTCCCAATGATAATGAAGTTAAGAAGATCAAGGGTGTGCTGGGCGCACAGTGGTCTGGCGGCCAGTATCAGGTCATCATTGGCCAGAACGTGCCGAAGGTCTATGACGCCGCCATTGCGCTGGGCGTCAAGGGCGAAGGCTCCATTGACGAGAACCTCGATGACGGCACCAAGGAGCCACTGACGGTCAAGACTGCGGGCAAGAAGGCCCTTAACTACCTGTCCAAGACAATGTGCATGACGATCCCCATTATCATGGGCGCCGCCATGTTCCGCACACTTGCCGTACTTTGCGGCGACGGCATGCTCGGTATCTGGTCTGCCGATTCTGACATCTACAACTTCTTCTACAACTGGATTTACAACGCCGGCTATTATTTCCTCCCTGTCTATCTGGGTTGGGCTGCCGCAAAGCAGCTCGGCTGCAGCCAGCCGCTCGGCATGATGCTCGGCGGCGTGCTCATTGCCCCCGAGTTCATGACGTTGGTCAACGCCGCTGCGGATTCTGGTGCTACGACCACGATGGTTTACGGCGTGCTCCCGGCTCAGCTGAACAACTATTCTGCGACCGTGCTCCCCATGCTGCTGTCTATGCCGGTGCTGATGGTCGTCGAGAAGTTCATGAAGAAGATCATCCCCGACATGCTCTCCACGGTGTTTGTGCCCGTGTGCACCATGGCTGTGATGACCCCCGTTTCCCTGTGCGCCCTAGCTCCGATTGGTTCCATTCTGGGCGACCTGGTCGGCAACTTTATGTTCGGCCTCGGAAACGCTGGCGGCATCGTCACAATCCTCTCCCTCGTCGCCATTGCCGCGCTTTGGGAGTTCCTGGTTATGACCGGTATGCACCAGGTTCTGATTGCCCTCGGCATTGTGCAGGTGCTCACCTCAGGGTCTGACTCCTGCGTTATGGTCGCGGGTGCTATCGCTCAGTTCGCCACGTGGGGCATGGCCTTCGGTGCCTTCCTGCGCCTTAAGGAGGTCGACGAAAAGGGCGCTATGCTTGGTTTCTCGCTCTCCGGCATTGTCGGTGGCGTGACGGAGCCCGCGCTGTATGGCTGCGGCTTTAAGTATACTCGCTGCCTGGGTGCCATGGTCGCGGGCGGCGCTATCGGCGGCCTGATCGCGGCTCTCACTAATGTGACCACGTATGTTTTGGGCGCAACTAATATCCTTGGTATTACAGGTTATGTTGCAGGCGGAACTGCTAATCTCGTATGGGGCTGCGTTGCATCGGGCACTGCATTTGTTGCCGCCGCTGCCATCGCCTACTTCTTTGGCTTTACCAAGGAGCAGCTCGACGAAGACGCTGCTGCCGCCAAAGCCTAAAGCATCCGTTCGGTAGGACAATTATCTGGGGCACTTGGCTGCGCTTCAAGTGTCCCTTTCCGTAGATGGGGGTCAATATGAAGCAATTGCTCATTCGTGCCGATGATATCGGTTATTCGTATGCCGTTAACCTGGGGATTGCCCGCAGTATCAATGAGGGCCTGGTGCGCTCGGCGGGACTTATGCCCAATATGCCCGAGGCCGAGCGTGGCTGGTCGCTCGTGGCGGATGCCGGCATTGCGGTGGGTCAGCATACCAACGTGTGCCTGGGCAAGCCGTGTGCCGACCCGGCGCTCATTCCGAGCATGCTCAACGAGAATGATGAGTTCCATAGCAGCCGTACCTTCCGCGATCATTTTAAGCGCGGCGAGGAGTTGATAGACTTCGACGAGGCCTGCATCGAGATCCGCGCGCAGCATGACCGCTTTGTCGAGATCGTGGGCCGCGAGCCCGATTACTTTGAGGCCCATGCCGTCATGAGCAAAAACCTTAACCGAGCGATCTCGGCGGTTGCTCAGGAGCTGGGCCTTAAGGAGCAAAAGGCGAGCTTCGACCCCGCGGCTGTGGTGCATTGCGGAGATACTGATCTGCGCATGGTGATGCGCTCGATGGAGCCGGGCTACGAGCCCAAAGAGGCAATCATGCAGACGGTTCGCGGGATGGTGGACGGCGAGACGGTCGTCTTTGTGTGCCATCCGGGTTATCTCGATCGTTTTATCCTGGAGAACAGCTCGCTCACGACCGATCGTACCAAGGAAGTCGATGCACTGATCGACCCCGAGCTTCGCGCTTGGCTCGAGTCTCAATCCGATCTTCGCCTGATCGACTACCGCGACCTGTAAGGACCCAAGTCACCACAAAGGGGACAGTCGCCTTTGTGGTGGTTCTGGCGCCGTTGCCATTATGGCAGCGGCGCCTTTTTTGTCCGTGCGGCGCGGTAGAGTGTAGGCGGTTGAAATTTGCGTCCATCGAGGAGCTGCTATGAACGAGATCAAGTGCCCGCATTGTGGCGAAGTTTTTAAGGTCGATGCGTCCGGCTATGCGGATATCGTCAAGCAGGTGCGCGATGCCGAGTTCTCGCGCGACCTGGATGAGCGCGTGAAGGCGGTCCAGCGCGAGGGCGAGCAGGCACTGGAGCTTGAGCGCTCGCGCTCGACGGCTGCTTTGCAAAAGGCAGAGTCTCAGCGCGACGCTCAGCTTGTCGAGCAGAAGAACGCTGCAGCTCAGCAGCTGGCACAAGAGGTTGCCAAGCGCGACGCTGAGCTTGCCGAGCTGCGCGCCAAGCTCGAAGGCGCTGCCGCAGAGCGCGAGAGTGCAAGTCAGCGCGCGGCGGTTGAGGCTCGTTCCGATGCTCAAAAGGAGAATGCCGAGCTTCAGCGCGAGATCGACAATTTACGTGCGCAGTTGGAGCGCAAAGATGATGAAGCCAGGCTTGCCGAGGCGGCGGCACGCAATGCTGCTCAAAACGACCTGTCCGCGCGCGACGCTCAGATTGCCGAGCTGCAGGCCAGGATCGCCGCGGCGGACAAGGCCCAGGAGATGGCGCTTGCCGCTGCCGCGGCAGAGTCGCAGCGTGAGCTCGATGCCGCTCGCAGCGAGGCCGAGCGCGCGCTTACTGACTATCGCGCGAAGGTGCAAGAGAAGTTTTCCGCCGCAAAGGCTCAGTCCGAGCAAGAGGCCGAGGGCCTGCGTGCCCAGCTGCGCGAGCAGGAACTGATGGCAAAAATGAACCTGTCAGAGGCGGTCGCCGCGGCGGAGCGAGAGCGCGATGAGGCACGTGCCAAACTGACGAGCGAGCTGGCGGTGCGCGATTCTCGCGAGGAGCAAGCCAAGGCGGCACACGAGCTCGAGCTTGCGCAGGCCAAGCGCGCGAGCGATGACCTGATTCGCTACAAGGATGAAGAGATTGAGCGCCTTAAGGACATGAAGGTTCGCCTGTCCACCAAGATGGTGGGCGAGTCGCTCGAGCAGCACTGCGAGACCGAGTTTAACCGTCTGCGCATGACGGCGTTTCCCAATGCGTACTTCGAGAAAGATAACGATGCATCCGAGGGCACCAAGGGAGACTTCATTTTCCGTGAGCGCGACGCGAGCGGCAACGAGGTCATTTCGATTATGTTCGAGATGAAAAACGAGAACGACGAGACCGCGACCAAGCATAAAAACGAGGACTTCTTTAAGAAACTCGATCACGATCGTCGCCAGAAAGGCTGTGAGTACGCGGTGCTCTGCACGCTGCTCGAGCCCGAGAGCGAGCTTTACAACGCGGGAATCGTGGACGTGAGCTATCGCTACGAGAAGATGTATGTGATCCGCCCGCAGTTCTTCATTCCCATCATTACGCTGCTACGCAATGCCGCCATGGGTTCGCTTCGCTATAAGCAGGAGCTGGCGGAGTACAAGCAGCAGAATATCGATGTCACGAACTTCGAAGCCAAGATGGAGAAGTTCAAGAACGATTTCGGCCGCAACTACGAGATCGCGAGCCGCAAGTTCCAAACGGCAATCGATGAGATCGACAAGACGATTAGCCATCTGCAGAAAACCAAGGAGGCGTTGCTGTCCTCCGAGAACAATCTGCGCCTTGCCAACAAGAAAGCCGACGATCTTACCATTCGCAAGCTCACGTGGGGCAACAAGACCATGAAAGCAGCGTTTGAAGAGGCGCGCGGGGCCGCGACAGAGACGAACGATGAGCCAGCCGAGGCGGATTCGTATGAGGTCGAGGATGCCGAGTAGGGGATAGCGTATCGCGCAAAAAGCGGGGCCGCTGGCGATGTTGCCAGCGACCCCGCTTTGTTTCGTCCCATTGCGCCCGGCTAGTCCTCGAGCAGGTCCTCGATAAAGCCGACACGGTAGTTCTTGAAGATTACCTCGCCGCCGTCTTGCGTGGCGTCCAGATCGACATCGCCCATGATGCCAAAATCGTGGTCGCCATCCTCGTCAGCAAAGATCTGGTGCACGTGCCATACGTGCGCGGTCTTCTCGTCGGACTCGTCGATGGAAAACATCGCGGCGCTGCGGGCATCTCCGTCGGTGAGGATTTCCTCGTGCTGCTCGTGGTAAGCGTCGAGTGCTTTTTGCCAGCGGATCTCGCTCATGCCCCAGTCGTCGTCGAGCTCGCCCAGGTCGCGAACGTGCTCGCGGGCGGCAAGGGTCACGCGGCGGAAGAGCGCGTTGCGCACCAACAGCGTGCAGCCGCGGCGGTCCGCCACGACCTCGTCGATGCCCTGCGGCGGCGCAGCATCGAGGGCTGCCGGGTTGCCGGCGTTCTCCCACTCGTCCACCAGGCTCGAGTCCACCGAGCGCACCACAAAGCCGAGCCACGAGATAATGTCGCGCAGACGCTCGTCGCGCTTCTCGATGGGCACGGTGCGGTCGAGCGAACGGTAGGCCTCTGCCAGGTAACGCAGCAAAATGCCCTCGGAACGGGCGATGCCGAGCTTTTGAATGTAACCCTTAAAATCGCTCGCGCTTTCCAGCATATCGCGCAGGACGCTTTTGGGAGAGAGCTGGTAGTCGTTTGCCCAGGGCACTTCCTGGCAGTACTTGTCGAAGGCGGCGTCGAGCAAGTCCTCGAGCGGTTTTTCGTAGGTGACATCCTGGATGCGCTCCAGGCGTTCCTCATATTCGACGCCGTCAGCCTTCATTTCGGCCATCGCGCGGTCGCGCGCTGCGCGCTCCTGAGCGCGCAGCACCTGCTTGGGATCCTCGAGCGTTGCCTCGACCATCGAGATCAGGTCCATGGTATAGGTCTCGCTCTCGGGATCGAGCAGCTCCAACGCGGCAAGCAAAAACGGCGAGAGCGGCTGGTCGAGCGCAAAGTCCTCGGGCAGGTCGACCGTCAGTGCGTAGTCGATGTCCGGCGCGGCGTCAGCCGGAGCGTCGGGTGCGGGCGGCACCTCGGTGCGCACGACGACGCCGGAATCGATGAGCGTGGCGAAGATCTCGTCGGCACGAACCTCGAGCTTAGCCTTTTCCTCGGGGGTCTGCAGGCTCGTCTCGATGAGGTCGTGTACGCGGGCTCGGGCATCGCCACCCTGCTCGACCACGCTAATCACCATGGAGTGCGTGATGCGCAGGCGCGGCTTGAGTGTCTCGGGCTGCGTCTCGATCAGGCGCTCGAACGTCTGCTTGTTCCAGGTGACAAAGCCCTCGGGGGCCTTCTTTTTTTTAATCTTGCGGAGCTTTTTGGGGTCGTCGCCCGCCTTGGCCATAAGCTTGGCATTCTCGATCTCGTGCTCGGGTGCCTCGGCGATGACCATGCCCTCGGTATCGAAGCCCGAGCGGCCGGCACGACCGGCAATCTGATGGAACTCGCGGGCGCGCAGACGACGCATCTTATAGCCATCGAACTTGGTGAGCGCGGTGAGCACCACGGTGTGGATGGGCACGTTGATACCGACGCCGAGCGTATCGGTGCCGCAGATGACGGGTAGCAGGCCCTGCTGCGCCAAGCGCTCGACCAGCAGGCGGTAGCGCGGCAACATGCCAGCATGGTGCACGCCGACGCCGCATCCGAGCAAGCGCTTGAGGATTTTGCCGAAGGCCGTCGAGAAGCTCGTGCCCTTGGCCGCCTCCTTGATGGCCTCGCGCTGCTCCTTGTTGGCAATGCCAAAATTGGCGAGCGACTGTGCCGTCGCAAGTGCGGCATCCTGGCTAAAGTGCACGATATAGAGTGGGGCCTCGTCGCGGCGCATGGCGAGCTCGACCGTGCCCTCGAGGGAGGTCGTCACATAGTCGTAACTCAGCGGAACAGGACGCGGGGCGTCGACGACCAAGTCGCAAGCAGCGCCGGTGTGCTCCTCGAGTGAGGCGGCGATGGCAGTGACATCGCCGAGCGTGGCGCTCATGAGCATGAATTGCGTGTGAGGCAGGGTGAGCAGCGGCACCTGCCAGGCCCAACCGCGATCGGGGTCGGCAAAGTAGTGGAACTCGTCCATGGCGACGCAGCCAACATCGGCATCTTCGCCCTCGCGTAGTGCGTCGTTGGCGAGGATTTCTGCCGTACAGCAGATGACGGGCGCCTTGGTGTTGATATGCGTGTCGCCGGTGATCATACCGACGTTATCGCGGCCGAGCACCTGCACAAGGTCGAAAAACTTCTCGCTGACCAGAGCCTTGATGGGGGCCGTGTAATAGCAGCGTTTGCCCTGTGCCATGCCCATAAAGAGCATGCCCAGCGCGACAAGCGACTTGCCCGATCCGGTCGGCGTGCCCAGAATGACGTGATCGCCGGCGGCTAGATCCATGAGGGCCTCTTCCTGGTGGTCCCACAGCTCAATACCGCGATCGCTCGTCCATTCAAAGAAGCGCTCGAAGGCCTGGTCGGGCGTGAGCCACGGTTCGGGCTCGCTGCCGTCCTCGGGCTCCCACCAGGTGGGGGAGAGCGCACCGAGTGAGCCGAATTCGGCTTCGGTTCCCGTGCCGCCCGAGAATGAACTGGCGGCTCCGGCACCGGGGACGGTGCTGGCGGCGATATCTGTCGTGGTCTGTGCCATGTGTTTGCTTTCTCTCGCGATTGTCCGCCAACTATTATGGCGTAGCGTCGCATCGATGCGTTCGCAGGCAAGAAAATGCAGGAAATGGGCGTTCTGCCCAGCCGTTTAGTGTAGTCGCTAGCCAAGTGAGTAGACTTTTTGCGATATTGCGAGCACATGACTTTTGCGCAAGGGTTCTACCTGCGGTTTTATGTTTCGCTATGCGGGCTGTGCCTGGCTATTGCAAAAAAGTCTACTCACTTAGGTTTGAGGGCCGTTCGCTGGCGCCAATTTGCGCTTGTTTGCCGACGCCGCGACCATCAGAAGCCCCTAGGACTCTTGCGGCAGGCGCTTCTTGCCTTTGCGGGCGCGGTTTCTAAAGTTCTCGACGGCCTCTTCCATGCCCAGAGGTACATAGGTGAGCTCATCGAGGTTTTCGGGCAGGTAGCAGGCAAGGCTTTGCTCCTGCGCGCGGCCCGCCGCGAGCTGTTCATTGCTGGGCTGCGCGCCGGGTGTGGCGCAAATGCCATAGACGACGGCACCCATCTCGCGCGTGCGGCATTCGTACTCGGTCTCGGGATGCTCGGGATGGTCGCGGCGGACGTCGTCGCTTACCCAAAGCGTGTCGTAGCCGGCCGCGGCAAACTGCCCCAGGGCGTAGTCGCGCAATGGCTTACTGTCGGTTCGCAGTGTGACGGTGGCGCCGGCTGAAAAGAGCGGGCGGTAGAGCATCAGATGGTCGACATGGACGAGTCGTTTTTTGGCGTACTTGGCCTTGGGCTGCGGCGTGGGAAAGTTAATGGTAATGGCATCGAGCTCGCCTGCGGCAAACAGCTGCGGCAGCGATGCGGCGCCTCGGGGCAGGACGAGTGCGTTGGACAGCTCCTGCTCGCAGATTTTCTGTGCGGCATAGGCGATGCAGATGGGCTCCTGGTCCATACCGATAAAGAGGGTGTTTGGCTCGTGGGCCGCGCGCTCTACAAGGTACGTTCCCTTGCCACAGCCAAGATCCAGGTGAAGGTGTTCGAAGGGCTTGCTGCCAACTGGCGCGCAAGCCTCGCGCCAATCTCCGGCATAGGCCTCGGGGTTCGTCTCAATCGCATCGGCGTAGCGCTCCAGGCGCTCCTCGAGCACAAAGTTCTTAGGCGTGCGAACGTGGACGGCTCCCATGAGGCTCCTTGATCATGAGTATGGAACGCATGGCAGCACGTTCCATCAATGGGTTGAAAAGGGTGGGGCATAGCTTGCCCGAAAGTTGCGGTGCGGCTCGGCGGCAAGTCGCCGATGCCTACAGGCGCTTGAGAATCACGTAACGGTTGAGCTCGCCGCTGCGACCGTCGGCATGGAAGCGCTCAAGCTCGCGCACGGGGACCTCGCCGCTCTTGTAGAATGTGCGCACGCCGCGCACCAGGTCGGTGATCTGCTGATCGTCAAAGTGATGGCAATAGCGGTAGGCGTGGCGGTCGTTTTGCCAGCCAATGAGGTGGTCGCCGGCTTCAAACTGCGCGGAATCGTAACTTTCAAACGGCGGGGTGAGCTCGGCGCGGGCTTCGGCGCGAACGGCCTTGCGCGCCATGCGCTCGTCGTTCATAAACTCCCAAAAGCTGATGGCGATGATGCCGCCTGGGCGCGTCTGGCGCACCAGGGCGTCGAGCACGCGTACGCGGTACTCGCACGACGGCACGTGGTGCATAAAGCCAAAGCAGACCGAGATGTCGGCGAGCGGGGCGTCGAAAAGCACGTCGGGTGTCTCGGCGGGGTTGAGCTTCATGAGGGCATCGAGTACGTCGAGTTCCTGGAAGTGCAGGTTGGGAATGCGCAGGGCGTGACCGTGCGCATCGATAGCCAAATCCTGACACGAGTCAACACCATAGAACTCAAACGGGCAACTGGCGTCTGCCGAGGGGTTTGCGCCGTCGACGCCCTTGGCGGAAAGTGCGCCGCCGGCGGCAAAGTTCTCGAATCGCATGTTGCCGCAGGCAAGATCGAAGACGCGGACGGGATGCTCGATCGTGGCGACGTCGAGCTGCTCGAGCGCTATGTCCATGGTGCGTACCCAGCCGGGCCACGGTGCCTGGCGCGTATCGGAGAAGGAGGCGGAGTGCTCGCGATAGAACGTATTGTTGAGCTGAATGAGCGATGAGGCGAAATCGCGGTTCACGGCGCGGAACTCCCTCCGTTGGCGGTGCGGAATAAACAGTACGACCATACTACCGTTAACGCCGCAACGGGGACAACCGAGCTGCGGGTCATTGCTTTGTTTGGACACATTTCCGCAGCTCATATATGCCCGCAACCGCCGGTTGTCAAAAATCTCACTAGAATAGGTGGCATGCTTTTGGCGGTGGCGGATAGATTTTTAACTGTGCAAGGCGCCTTAAGAACAAAAACGGTCCGGCGGCACGGCTGGCATCGCATAGGAGGAACCATGAATGTAGAAACTGCGCAGCGGCTCGCCGACCTTCGTCGCAGCAAGGGTTTTAGCCAAGAAGGGCTGGCGCGAAAGCTGGGGCTGTCGCGCCAGGCGGTCAGTAAATGGGAGCGTGCGGAGAGCTCGCCCGATACCGAGAACCTGATCTCGCTCGCAAAACTCTATGGCGTGAGTTTGGATGAGCTCCTTAATCCGAGCGATGAGATCGAGGACGATATCGAGTTTGAGAACGAGGACCGCGCCCGTCAGCGCGAGGCCGAGGCAGCGGAGCGCGCCCGTACCCATGAGGCAGCGGCACGTGCTACCGAGGCGGCAACACAGGCGAGTGATGCCGCCGCCAAGGCGGCGCAAGCGGCAAGCTGGAGCGCGCAGGCCGCCAATGCCGCTACGGCGCAGGTGACGAGTGGCGGCGCAGCTGGCTCGACTCCGGTGAAAGGTCCGTTCCAGTCGTTTCCGTATTGGGCCGTGTGCTGGCTGCTGTTCTTTTTGCTGATGTTCCTGTTTGGTGGCTCCTTTGCCGCGCTGATCTTCTTTACAATCCCCATCTATCACTGGGTGGCGCGTGCGCTCGATGGCGATTGGGCACGCGGGGATATTCAGGTTGGTCCGGCGCCGGAGGCGGCTAAGGCTCAGGATGTTTCCGCTGCGGTTGATACTGACGTGGCTTCCTCGACCGCCGCTGAGCCGAGCGCCAAAGAAGGTGATGAATGATGAAGCTCTCGCATGAGTCCAAGGTCCGCCTGGGCGTCGGTATCGGAGCGTTCGTGCTCATCATCGGGCTTATCTTTGGCACTTCGCGGATATTGTTTCATTTTGATGGCCCGTGGGATCTCGGCGATATTGCATCCGGTTTGTCCGGTATGGACGATGTGGTTGACGGGGACGATTCTTTGGATGGCGGTAACTATTCCGCTCAGTCTCGGCAGCTTTCGAGCGAAACGTTTGATGCCGACTCATTCCAGTCCCTTGACCTGGATGTGACATCGGGTGAGGTTGAGATCAAGTGCGTTTCCGGCGGGCAGGTGCGTGTCATCGAGAGCGGTCGTGTTGCAAAGGGGGTAGCTACCTACGATGCTGCCACTCAGAATCTGGCCGAGGTTAAGGGTTCTGCGCTCAAGATTCGCCAGTTCGATTGCGATGACGAGCGCGCCATTGACCGCACGGTTACCGTCGAACTGCCGCGCGAAGTTGCCGATAACATGGTGGGCATTACAGCGAATGTAGGATCGGGCGATCTGACGGTCACGGACATTGCGTGTCATGACCTCAACTTGACTTTGGACTCGGGAGACATCGAGTTTGCGGGCACCGTAACCGACACCTTGGATGCCGAGGTCGGTTCGGGCGATGTGGCGTTCGAGCTCTACCAGGCCCCCGCGAAGTCGATGGACGTAAGCGTGGGCTCGGGCGATGTGGAGATATCGGTTCCGAACTCTACGGGCTTTAAGGCGAGCCTCACCGTGGGCAGCGGTGACTTTGAGAGCGATTTCCTTCCGCTTGGCTACGATGGCGAGACCATATTGAATGCTGAATTCGACAACGGTGACAAGTCTGCAACGTATCGTTTTAAGGTCGGTTCGGGCGACATGTCGTTCGAATCGGTGTGACATGCGGTTTTCGGAGATCGGTGCATATAGGCATGCTCTTTGATGGAGGCGCCGGGGCCGTGACTGGCTCCGGCGCCTTTGCCTTTACAATGGGGGCATGGAACAGATTATTTTGAACATACTCGAGGCTCTGCGTCGCGGCGAGACCGTGGACGACAAGGCACTCGTCAAGCTGATACATGCCGAGGCGCGCCGTGAGGGCGCCGACAAACGCGATTTGGCCAAGCGCCGCCTGCTGCCGTTTTACCAGCGGGTGAAGCGCGAGGAGCCGGCTCGTTGGGCTGGATGGAATGTCGATGCCGATCTGGAACGCCAACTGCTGCAGGTGCTGCGTATGAAGCCGCGCCGAACGGCCTCGGGCGTGGCGACCATTACCGTCATCACCAAGCCCTGGCCATGCTCGGGCGATTGCCTGTTTTGCCCCAACGATCTGCGCATGCCCAAAAGCTACCTGCACGCCGAGCCGGCGTGCGCCCGTGCGGAGCAAAACTGCTTCGATCCGTATCTGCAGGTGAGCGCCCGTTTGACGGCGCTTTCGCAGATGGGGCATGCGACCGACAAGATCGAGCTCATCGTGCTCGGCGGTACCTGGAGCGACTATTCGCAAGGGTATCAGGCATGGTTTATGTCGGAGCTCTTCCGTGCGCTCAATGATGATGCGGTGGCGGGCGTGGCGGCAAACCCCATGTTGGCGCGTCCGGGCATCAGCCGTGCCGAGGCGGGGCGCCTGCTCGATGACGCTCCCGCCGATGCCCTGCCGCCGGTGGTAACAGAGCGCCGCGAGCGCTATCGGGCTGCCGGCATTGCGACAGACGAGGCCAAGCTCGCTGCCGGCGTTGCCGACGAGCAGGAGCGTGTGGATGTTGCCGTGGGCGGCTATAACCGCGCGGTGCGTCGTCTGTACGGCCCCGGTACGCCGTGGGGCGAGGTCACCGAGTGGCAGACGGCAACGATGGAGGAGCTCGAGCGTCAGCAGCGCATCAACGAGACGGCGAAGCATCGCGTGGTGGGACTCGTTATCGAGACGCGCCCCGATGCCGTAACGCCGCAGGCCCTCACGCTTATCCGCCGTCTGGGCTGCACCAAGATTCAGATGGGTATCCAGAGCCTCGACCAGCATTTGCTCGATATCAACGAGCGTCGCATTTCGGTGGCGCAGATCGAGCGGGCGTTTTCGCTTGCGCGCCTGTTTGGCTTTAAGATCCACGCGCATTTTATGCTCAACTTGCTGGGCGCCACGCCCGAGGGGGACAAGCGCGACTACGAGCGCTTTATGACCGAAGGGGCCTTTATGCCCGACGAGGTCAAGGTTTACCCGTGTGCGCTCATCGAGGGCTCGCGTCTGGTGGGCTGCTATGAGCGTGGCGAGTGGCGCCCCTATACCGAGGAAGAGCTGCTCGATGTGCTGGCCGACGACATCGTGGTGACGCCGGCGTTCTGCCGCATCAGCCGTATGATTCGCGACTTTAGCTCCGACGACATCATGGTGGGCAACAAGAAGCCCAACCTACGTCAGCTCGTCGAGAACCGCCTGGCTGCTCGGGGTGACGGTGCGACGGTGCGTGAGATTCGCTATCGCGAGATCAGCACGGCGGGTGCCGACCTGGACGAGTTGACCCTTGATGAGGAAGTGGCGTACGAGACGCCGGTGACTTACGAGCACTTTTTGCAATGGGTGACGCCGCGGGGCAAGATCGCGGGCTTTTTGCGGTTGTCGCTGCCCGATCGCGCTTTTGTTGCCGCGCATGTGGACGAGCTGCCGACGACGCCGGACGAGGCGATGATTCGCGAGGTGCACGTGTACGGTATGGCGGCGCGCGTGGGCGACCAGGGTCAGGCGGCGCAGCACCATGGATTGGGACGTTTGCTCGTGGAGCGTGCGTGCCAGATAGCTCGGGATGCCGGTTATACGCACATCAACGTGATCAGCGCGATTGGTACGCGCGAGTACTATCGCCATCTTGGGTTTTATGACCATGGACTCTATCTGCAGAAGGAGCTCTAGATGAACAAGCCAAGTGTTTCTGCCGGCGTCGTTGCCGGCGTTGCCCTGGGAGCCGCGGCGCTTGGTGCGGCCGCCGTCGCTGTTCGCGCTGCCTGTTTGCAGGTCGCGAGGACCCGCAACGGGCTGGCGCGGGTGAAGCGCATGCACAATGAGGGCGGTGACGAGGTCCGTGTGCTCGTGCAGGGCGGCGTCTACCAAAGCGCGAGCTATGTTGGCGATCGTTGGGCGGAGCCGGCCTTTGCGTACTATCGTGCATTTGACGATGTGTTTGAGGCCGAGGATGCAATGCGCGACGCTTATGGTCACGGCATCGACCGCATGCTTATGCTCGGCGGCGGTGGGTTTTCCTATCCCAAGTTTGCACTGTTGTCGCATGAGGGCTTGCGTATGGACGTCATCGAGTATGACGGAGAGATAACGCGCTTGGCGCGCCGTTGGTTCTATCTGGATGAACTGGAGCACACGGTGGGCGATCGCCTGCGGGTGATTACCGCCGAGGCTCGCTCGTATCTGGGTGTGACGAGCGTGGGCCATCGTCGCTACGACGTCGTTGTGAGCGACTGCTTTGGCGGTGCCGAGCCTGTGCGCGAGCTGGCGACCGTTGAGGCGCTGCGCCTGGTGCGGGGCAGCCTGAATGCCGGCGGCATCTACGTTGCCAATATCGTGAGCGCAAACGAGGGGAGCGATGTGACGTTCCTGCGCGATTGCGTTGCCACGGCACTTGAGGTGTTCAACCGCGCTTGGGTGGCGCCTTGTGGCGATACGGAGTTCGGCGGCGAGGAGAACTACCTGCTCATCGCCAGCGACGGCGACTACGCCTTTGCCGAAGCCGTGCCCTTCGACACCGACTTCCTCGGCACCGTCCTTCACGACAAGTAAGTCTCCCCGTCCCAAAAAAGACTGGTCTTAGGCGTGGTCGCGCCAGCCGAGAACGCGCTGCTTCATACCCTCGATGTCGAGCACGCCTTCGGCAAAGCCCTTGCGCACGAGCTCTTCGGGAACAAACTCGTCGTAGCGGTCAAAGTAAGGCACCTCGCCAGGATAGACGAGCTCGATGGGATCGAAGTCCTTTTCGGCCTCGGCGGCGAGCACCTCAAAGAACGTCTCCTCGTCGGCCTTCATCTTAAACTGCATAAAGTACGGGCGTGACGGATCGAGCCCGCGAAGGCCCAGCTCCGCGGCACATTTAATCTTGAGCATGCGCTCGAGCGCCAAAAAGGCGTAGCTGCCCAGCCAGGGGAAGAGCACCCAGGTATCGCCGCCCAGGTTAATGAGCGGCTTGGTTCCCGCCCCCGAAATCTCGGCGGTATGACGAGCCTGCGCCAAGCGGGCCCGTGCGTTACCCATAAGGTACGGATATGTCGCGTGCTCGTTGAGCGCCTTGCGCATGCGCTCGAGCACATGCGTGTTAATGTCGCCGGGGCAGTCGCCAAAGTAGGCCGGCACCCGGCCCTTGACCTGCGTGGCAAAGACAGTGTGGCGCTTCCAGTCCACTTCCTCGACAATCCAACAGTGTCCGGCGATGGCGATGCGCTCACCGGGCGGGGGCGGATTAACGATCGTGCCCAGCTCGGCCGATTCGCTCCGGACGGTAAACTCCTCGTTTTCCTGGAACACGGCGTAGAACTTAAAGTTGTTGATGATGCGCTCGCCCGCGAGACCCACGATGAGCCCGCCACCTTCGGTGACCTGGATATGGTCGATCTTAATGAGGTGACGTAGCAGCACGCGGTAATCGTCTGCCGAGACACGGTGGAAATAGCTGAGCGTGAGCACGCGCTGGGCAAGTTCGGCCGGCGTGAGCTCGCCGGTGCTGGTGAGGGTCGACATAGTCTGGTGATAGAGCAGGCTGTAGGGGAGACGATCGAGCTTGGGTGGCTCGACCCACTTTTCCTCGCGATAGAGTTGTACGAGCGCGATACCCTGCAGGAGCTTCCAGGGAATGGTTTCGGGCATCATCGTGCGCGGCTCGGGCTCTTCCTCGCGCATGACAAACCACATCTCGGGCGGAAGATCGCGACGGCCCGTGCGCCCCATGCGCTGCAAAAAGGAGCTAACGGTAAACGGCGCGTCAATCTGGAAGGCGCGCTCCAGGCGGCCGATATCGATACCGAGCTCCAACGTAGAGGTGGTGACGGTTGTCTGCGTCTGCTCCTCGTCGCGCATGAGCTCCTCGGCCGTCTCGCGTAGCGATGCCGAAAGATTGCCGTGATGGATGAGAAAACGGTCGGGCTCGTGCCGGCTCTCGCAGTAGCTGCGCAGCATGGAGCACACGGCCTCTGCCTCCTCGCGCGAGTTGGCAAAGACCAGGCATTTGCGGCCGCGCGTATGCTCAAAGATATAGCCCATGCCGGGGTCGGCGTTGTCGGGCGCCGTGTCGGTGGGGTTGAGAAGCGCCTGCTCGGTCGCTCGTGGGATGTCGACTTCGCCCTCGGGGGCCGAGGAAGTGCGACGGTCTTTGGGAGCGGCCTTGCCCCGCGCCTGCTCACGACGTTGACGGTGTTCTTCCTGTGTAAGCTGTCCGCTGTGGCACATGTCTTGTCCGGATGCGGGCAGCGCCGCGGGCGCCGCCGTCTCAATACGCTCGCAAGCAAGCACCTCGGCTTCTTGTGGACCTGTGCCTACGAATCCTCGTTGCTGAGCCTGGGGGCCCGAGTTGTAGAAGTGCTCCATGGAGATGCGCCACACGCGGTGCGGTTCCTCAAAGCGGGGGATAACGCAGTCGCGCCCCGTTCCCTGCGAGAGAAAGGCGCCCGTGCGCTCGGGGTCGCCGATGGTGGCCGAAAGGCCAATGCGGCGGGGCTGCACGCCTGCCATGCGCGAGAGGCGCTCGATAAGACAGAGCGTCTGCCCGCCGCGGTCGCCGCGCATGAGCGAATGGACTTCGTCGATAACCACATAGCGCAGGTCGCAAAACATGCGCGGGATCGCCATGTGCTTATGGATCAGGAGCGCCTCGAGCGACTCGGGCGTAATCTGTAGGATGCCGCTCGGTTTTTTGATGAGTTTGGCCTTGTGTGATTGCGAGACATCGCCATGCCAGTGCCAGACGGGGATATCGGCTTCTTCGCACAGGTCGTTGAGGCGGACGAATTGGTCGTTGATGAGCGCCTTGAGGGGGCCAATGTAGAGGGCGCCCACGCTTGCGGGCGGGTTCTCCCAAAACTCGGTCAGGATGGGAAAGAAGGCTGCCTCGGTTTTGCCGGAAGCCGTGGATGCCGTCAGGAGCACATTATCTTGCGTGTTAAAGATGGCATCAGCTGCTGCAACCTGGATAGAGCGTAGGCTCTCCCAATCGTGGGAGTAGATGAAGTCTTGGATAAACGGGGCGTAGCGGTCAAAGGCGTTCACGGGGCCTCCTTTCAACAACGAATCTCTCAACGCGGCTGGCAACGGCTTGCTGCATTACTGCTTCAACGTTTGCCCAGATAAAACCTGCCAAAATAAACCTGTCCCTTTTTGGTAGGTTAGATGGTGAACTCGGCGAAGTTGCGGTTGCCGCCTGCGGTGCCGGTGTCGCCTGTTGCGGCTGCCGGCGCCAGCGCGTCGCCGCCGACGCTTTGCAGCAGCTCGGCCACATTTGCATCGGGGTTCTGACACAGGATATCGAGCAGCTCGATAAAGTCACGGATAACCTCACGCGGCGTCAAGTGCGTATCGGTTCCCACGCGGCCGAACTCAATCTTGAGAAAGTCCACCAAGTCGTTTTCGGCAAGCGTGGGCGTCCAGCCAAAGTAGCCGGCATGGATCTGCATGAGTTTTTCGATGAGCACCAGTAGCTCCTCGTAGGTGAGTGGCTGCAGGCGGATGATGGGCGCGAGCATGTCCTTAAGGTCTTCGCGCGCAAAGCGGCCCTGAGCGAGTCGGCTGCGCAGGGCCTCGTAGGAGAACACGCCGCGGCGGCGGTCTTCGATGGAGGTTGGCGTGCCGCCCATGATCATGCCCAGGTACTGCGCCTTGCCCTGGAGCGTGTCGTTGTACATAGTCAGGATCTTCTCGTAGTTGTATTGGCGCGTGATGGCGTTGGGAATCTTATACAGATTCACGAGCTCGTCGATGAGCACCAGCATGCCCTTGTAGCCACTGCAAACCAAAAAGCGCGCAATGAGCTTAACGTAGTCGTACCAGTCGTCATCGCTGATGATGGTCGAGGAGCCCAGCTCGGCGCGTGCCTCGCTCTTGGTGCGGTATTCGCCGCGAATCCATTTGGTCACGCGGCTCATGGTCTCTTCGTCGCCCCCGGATGCGGCCATGCGATAGCGGCGGAGCATGCGGGTGAAGTCGAAGCCGTGGACCATCTCCTCGAGCGGGGCCAGTTGGGCATTGACGACCGACTCGTCGACGTCGGCACACGAGGCGACCCAGCGATCCAGAATAAGGTTGAGCGCACCGCCCTCGGGGCGCGTCTTGGTCGATATATTGCGGATGAGCTCGCGGTAGGTGGCAAGGCCCTGTCCCTGACCGCCCTGCAGGCGGCGCTCGGGCGACAGGTCGGCATCAGCGACGACGAACCCCTCGCCCATGGCGTGCGTGCGGATAGTCTGGAGCAAAAAGCTCTTGCCGGCGCCGTAACGACCGACCAGAAAGCGGAAGCTCGCGCCACCGTCGGCGATGAGACTCAGATCGGTGAGCAGGGCGCGGATCTCGACCTCGCGCCCTACGGTGATGTAAGGAAGGCCGATGCGCGGGACCACGCCGCCCTTGAGCGAGTTGAGAATGACGGCAGCGACGCGCTTGGGCACGCGAGGTGCTGCGGATGCGGTATCACTCATGGTCTAGGTATCCTCTCACGTCTGCTTCGTAGTCCTCGATAATCTGCGGCCCTGCTGCGCTAAATTCAATTACGGTGTCGCCCACCAGGTCAAAGAGCGCCTCGTTGATGGTATCGACGAGCATGTCCTCGCTCTGCTCCGATTGCACTACCGCCGATTCCGCCTGTACTGCGTTGTGCTCGAGCAGAGCGCGGAGATAGGCGTTTGCGGCGGGCGCGAGTTCGTTTGTGGCGTCAGCGGGCGTAGCAGCTGCGAACGTGGGCGTCGGCGCGAGAAGCGGTGCCACGACACCAAACTGTTCGGTGGATATGGTCGGCTCGTCGGACTCGTCCTGCCCTGCAGCCGCCGCGACCGCCTCGACCATCGCGTCGGCTACGGGCTCGGCTTCCGGTTGCCCTGAGTCCGCTGCCTCGGCTTCTGCGGACGAGCCGTCCTCGCGTTCCTCGTCAATCAAAAGCGCCTCGCGCGTTTGTGCGGCGGCGCTCCGAATATGCCCCAGCTGACTCAGATCGATATCGATCTTGACGGGCTGGTGTGCGGCGTCCCACGAAAGCCATGCCACAATCTCGTCATCGATAATCTTGGCCAGATATTTGGGGACCTTTTCTTCCTTAAGGGGATGGGCAGGGTCCAGCGCCAGGCGCAGGCGTTGGTCGCAGGCGCGCATCATTTCACCGAGCTTGCTGCTCTTTTGCCTACTACCGTGGATACGCATGCATTCCCAAAAGCCGTTTTGGCAACGGTAGATATGGATGGGGTCCAGACGGTATTCGCAGTCCTCGTGGCGCTCGGGCGCAAAGAATGCGGCCGAGGCAAACATGGTGTAGGGCATTGCCGTCTCCTCCCCAAATAAACTTGCCACGATGCCGGTCTTTCGGTGCGTGTCATAGTAGCGCGCCATGCGGACATACACGGCGCACGCCACGTGGCGCAGATCGCGGTGGTGGCTGCGGTCGAGCCGCGAGCTACTTAGGTTGTACGTGGAGAGGGCGTTGATGGCGGCCATGAGTCGCTCCTCGCGCACCTCATCGGGCGGAAGGGGGAGCGTGGGCTCGGAGGTTTTGCGACGCTTAGGGGTCTGGCCGGACGGTGCCGGTACAAGGTCTCGTGCCGCGCGCCGCAGTTCGATAAGGGCGTTATCGAACATGACGGTTTTAGAGTCGCGAAGCAGCTTGGGGTCGAGCCCGTGGAACACGGCGTAATCTTGCAGCCACACGCGCGCAAACCGGTCGATGCCGGGCTCGAAGGCGCGATAGACATCCCAAAAAGCCCTGATCTTGTTAAAACCATCGAGTGGATCATCTACGCCAATGCCGCAGATCAGCTCATAGAGATACAGAAAGGCAAAGGACGTAGACGTTTCCTCGACGGTTCCGCGGCGCACTTGGGCACGCCAGGTAAAGTAGCCGCGCAGCTGCCGGTCGCTCATGGCGTTGTAGGTGGGAAAGTACGACTTAAAGGTGCCGTTGTAGGGACAGTCGTCCTCAAAGTCGGCCATCAGCAGGCCCTGGCGGTAAAAAAGCTCGGCTTCCGAAAGCCAGCGGCCCGCACCGCCCTTGGGGTCATCCTGCCAGCGCGATATCTCGCGCATTTTACGGTACTGGTCGGGGAGGAAATTCTGCATCTGTCGGCCGGTTTTGAGAATCGGCTCGTCTGCGTAGGTTTCGTTTGAGAAGCGGGCGGACTGATGGGTCCGGGCCTCGGCCATGATGCGCTCGATGAGCATCTTGATGTCCTGGTCGGCCACCGCTCCTCCTCTCGAACACAGCTACGGTGACCTCATATCATAGCACAGCATCAAACAGATGTTCGAGATGCCGCTGCGTTGATAGATTTAGAACAGGAGGGCGTAGATGACGGCGATGACGACGGAGGGAAGCATATTGGCCGTGCGGAAGGTCTGAGGACGGATGAGGTTGACGCCGACACAGAAGATGAGCATGGAACCTACGAGCGAAAGGCTGTTGAGGGCAGCTGTGGTCATGATGGGGGAGAGCGCGCCGGCAAACAACGTGATCGTCCCCTGGAACACGGCGACGGGCAGGGCCGAGAAGATGCAGCCGCGGCCAAGCGAGGCCGTCATGGTGCAGACGATGATGCAGTCCAGTGCGCCCTTGAGGGCAAGCGTTGACCAGTCGCCGAGCAGACCGTCCTGGATCGATCCCACAATGGCCATGGCGCCAATGCACACGGTGAGTGAAGTCGAGACAAAAGCGTTGGTGAACTCGTTATCGCCCTCACTGCCAGTCTTGCGCTTGAGCCATTCGCCAAGGTTCTCGATGGCGGCTTCCAAGTTGACGGCCTCGCCGATGAGCGAGCCGAGCGCAAATGAGACGATGAGCATGGTGGTACCGGTGGTCGCTAGCGCCTTTCCATCGATGATGAGCATCTTTTGCATGGTGCCGCCCAGGCCGATAAACAGGACGCACAGCCCCGATGCTTTCATGAGCGTGTCTTGGATGCGCGGTGTAATGAAGCGGCCGCCCGCTAATCCCAAAAGACCGCCCGCAACTAAAAGCGCAACGTTGATGATTGTTCCCAAGCCCGGCATGAGCCCTCCTGTATTGATGCCAACGTGGCAATCGTAGCAGAACGAAATGCGAGGCACATCGCGACTCATCTAATACGTTATATAAGTGGTATTAGGAATGATGCGCAGCATTTAAGCCTCAGGTGGTTGTCGGGACATAGGGGTAGTAGTCAAAGCGCAGTGTCATAAGCCGCTGCGGGGATTCAATAGCCGCGGCGATGATATTGGCATCGCGGGCACGATCAAACCCTTCGAGTTCGATCTGATACGAGACGTCTTGCATAATGTCCAGACGTCGCCAGGCTAGAAGTGTGTCGCCATCGAATTCCAAGGTCTTGCCTCCGTCTGGGGCAACGGCGTATAGACGCAGTTTAGCGGTGGTTGCAGGGTCGACAACCGTGACCTTTTTAATTTCGTTTCGAGTATTCTTGGCGCCCAACAAGGTGAGCAGTGTTGGGGCCACGACCTCGCCCGATGGCAAAAAGACGACTTCGATGGATTCGGGAAATGCGATGATGGCCGACTTGCGGACGGGCTGATTGGCGGCGGCAACTTCGATGTTTGCAGCATCGATGACCTCTGTGTGGTCGAGGGCGGCAAGCACGCAGCAGTTACCTTCATCGATCTCCTGAGGATCAGCAAGCCCCAGACTGTCCGCGAGCTCGGGATCGTTTGGACCGGTAGCGGGCTCATTCGGTGCTTCGAAAGAAGCTGGGACGCTGTTTGTCGGCGACGGCGTGTCGCCCGCACCTGCTTCTTTGTCCGTGCTCTCTTCTTGTATGGTTGCGTTGATGGGTTCGTCGTTTGAGGGGAGCGTCTTGGCGTCAAGCGCGGAGGGGACAATCCCGACGGCTCCGGATCCGTTCCACTCCATCTCGAGAAGCGCCGGGTCGGCAAGAATGCGTTGCCTGCCTAGCGTGTGGGTATCGATCGCAATAGGGCCTGCCTCCGTCCCGCGCGTAAGGCTGAGCGATCCGGCTGGCTTCTCGAAATGAATGTCTGTGTCTTCGGTGCTGGCGGCGTAGAACAGCAGGGATGCTTCTCCCGCCGCGATGGCATCGGTGCCCGCCTTGGTCAGCCGCAGCGATGCCGTGAATGAGAGGGTGGGCTGCACATCGTCTGCATTCGCGGCGGCGCAGCCCAGACATATACCGCCTCCTTTCTCGAAAAACGCACCGTCGAAGGCGACCTTCGCTCCGTTCGCCGAGTCATCGACCGAAGCGATATCGATGCGCAACCCCAAATCGCACGGATCGCCATCTGCATCGAGCACAATCGAGCGCCACGTGCAGACGGCGCACCCCGCCTGGGAGCCGTTTGCCTTGTTCGAACGATTGATATCCACGACTATCGAGCCGTCCGTATTACGACGAAGGCATCCCGAGGTTGAGATTGCGGCCTGTGCGAACGAAAAACGCTTGCACGCAATGGCGCTCGACGGATTTGGTGCGGAGCTTAGGGCTGCTGGTAAGGAGTCTGCCATGACGGGAGTCGCCCAAGCGGCGACAGGCGTTCCGGTTGCGAGCGCGCCGCAGAGTGCGACGACGGGCAAAAGGTTCTTCGATGCCATGGGGTCTCCTTAGCTAATTTAGTGCGGCCTGTCCGTGTTTCGTTTCTGGCTGCGTTTGATGTGCAGACCGAGGCCGGCGGTTCCCGCGCCTGCTGTCGTGGCGCCTGCTGCCAAGAGCCATCGTCTGTCGTCTGTCTGTGCCAACGGTTCCTTGCAGTTGCCGCGGTCGAGCTCCGAGAGGTCGACCGTCACCTGCGTGGCGGCCTGCGCCTGTTCTTGCTGGGCAAAGGCCATGGCTGGCCCAAACGCTAGGATACTGACGGCGGTGGCCAGGGCGACGGCCTTATGCCGTGTGCGCACCGGGCTCGACCGTCCAGGTGATCGTTGCAACTTGATCGCCTTCGCCGGTTACGCGGAAGATGTCGCGCGTGACGCGGGCGACGTTTCCGCTTGTCTTGAGCTTAATTTTGTCCGTGCCGCCGGCAATGCCCTGGTAGCCCATGTCGAAGGCTGCATTCTTGGAAAGATCGAGGCCCGTCTCCTGCATTGCGGCGCTGGCGTTCTGGAGTGCGCCGTTGGGGCCGACCTTAAAGTCGATGGAATTCTGCGCGGTTCCGGCCTTGGCGTCGGCGGCAATGGTCCAGGTGTTCATGGCGTCGATCTTCATGTTGGTGACATGGATGCCGTAGGCCGAATGATTGTCGATGGTGGTCGCGTCTTCTGAGGGGCCCTGAAGCGTGCCGTCGGCCTTGGCGACGAAGGGAATAACCGTCGGAACTTTGAACTCTACGTTGTCGATCTCGGTCCTGACCATTACTTTTGTGGTTCCAACGCGCCCGGCTGCCAGAGCTGGCGTCGGGGCGGCGCCCATTGCGAGCGAGAGCGCGAGCCCTGCGCCCACGACGAGCGCTCTGGCTCCGTTCATGTTCCTGGTGATGTCCATGGTCGTTCCTTTCTATTCGCCGCGGGCCGTCCCCGCGATGATTGGACGAATGCTGGTGAATTGCGTGCGGTGCCGCGTCGGTCGAAAAAGCTAGTTCTCGGCTTGCTCAACCCGTACCTTGACACGTGTCGGATTGCCGTGGCTGTCGAGGGTCTTGGCATCGAGTGCCTGGATCTCGATGTATGCCTCGCCTTCTTTGATGTCGCCGGCGGGGCACGTCTCGATTGTCTTGCCGGTCTCGACCACACCGGATTCGTACATGGTCTCGTCGTTTTGGATGACGCGGAATCGCTGGGGAAATTTATTGTCTTGGACGTTTTGCACGTTGACGCGCAGCTTGCCGTCCTCCTGTAGCTGAGCGACCGGCGCGACCGAAATCGTCATCATGTTGTCGCGGACGATGGCATCGAGCTCATCTTGGATTTCTTGTCGCGATTTACCCTCTGCCGTCGTGACTGAGGCGCCCGCTTCGGGCACGGGCTGCGACTGCCAGGCGTATAGTCCTACGGCGACAAGGGCGCAGACGATAGCCAGACAGACAACGACGAGTTTCTTGCGACGCCCCAGTCCTGCGAGGCGGGGCGGCTTCTTCGCACTCATGCGGCGTCCTTGGTGGTGTAGACACGTGCGAACGTGGACGGGTCCGCTCCAAAGAGCATGTGAAGCATCAGGCGGCGCGAGTAGATGAGCTCGTCAAAGTCGTGAGGGAGCTCGATGTCGTGGATACGCGCGATGTGGTGGGCGAGCGCCGAGAACGACTCGGGGTCGCAGATAACATCGGTGGTGACGTGGTAGACCGCCGTTTCGGGGAACGCCTCTTCGTCGAAAGGCAGGAGATAGGGATCGTCGTCGACCTCGATGGCGACGCCGTACTGGGGCCAGTAATATGCCATGGGAACCTCCCTGCTTCTGGGGCCAAAACTTCTATCGGTTTTGGCTGTCGACGCCGACCGTATCAGCCGCTACTTGACCAATTTCTGACCAAATGCTTGACGGATTGACATCTCCGCAGGTAAAAGATGGAAATAATTACTTCAACTTTTTTCGAGCGACAATCGAGCGGTCGGCGACGGCGGGGCCATATGTGTCAAAAGCATCGTCTGCCGAGGAAATCCAGCCGCTCGCCGAATTGCGCAAACGTAAAAATCGCCAATTATGGAGACGGTTTCGAACACGTCGACGAAACGATGCGGTAACATCTCCCTGCAAACACTGTAGTTAGATAAAGGGGGAGTTCGCGTGTCTGCAACCATCAAACCCTTCACCGACGAGTTCGAAGAGTATGGCCGCGACGAATCTCGCGCATCGGGCGAAGCATCGAGCATCTCGTTTCCGACAACGGAAGACGAGGTCCGTGCCATTTTGGAAACGCTCCATGCCGAGCGTGTCCCGGTAACGGTTCAGGGCGCCCGAACCGGCCTTGCCGCCGGTGCCGTGCCCCACGGTGGGCATATCCTCAATACTTCCCGTATGAATCGCTACTTGGGCCTTCGCCGCGATGAACAAGGCCAATTTCTGCTGCGCGTGGAGCCGGGCGTTGTGCTCTCGGAGCTGCGTAAGCAGCTGAGCAAGAAGGTACTGCCGACCGCTGGTTGGGACCAGGCATCGCTTGAGGCCTACGAGGAGTTCCAAGAGTCCCCCGAGCAGTTCTTTCCCACCGATCCCACCGAGGCATCTGCCTGTCTGGGCGGCATGGCGGCATGCAACGCCTCAGGCGCCCGCAGCTACGCTTACGGTCCCATGCGCCCGCATATCACGGGACTCCACGTCGCGCTGGCTGATGGCGATTTGCTTGAGCTTCAGCGCGGCGAGGCTTTTGCCCAGGACCGCCACCTGTCGCTCGTGACGGCAGCGGGCCGTACGCTCGAGCTCGATCTTCCCGGCTATACCATGCCCGAGACAAAAAATGCCTCAGGCTATTTCGTTGCGGACGATATGGACGCCATCGACCTCTTTATCGGCGCGTGCGGCACGCTCGGCGTCATTACCGAGCTCGAGATCGCCCTGCAGGCGGCACCTTCGGTCGTATGGGGTGTGAGTTGCTTTTTCGATAGCGAGGACAAGGCGGTGTCCTTTACCGATTCCGTGCGCCCTGTCCTGTCCCATGCGGCTGCCATCGAGTACTTCGATGCTGGCGCCCTGGATATTCTACGTCGCCAGCGCGAGCAGTCGACGGCGTTTGCCTCGCTGCCGGCGCTCGACGACGAGGCAAAGGTCTGTGTCTACGTGGAGCTCGACTGCGACGACGAGGCGCAGGCGACCGAGGAGCTGTACCACCTGGGATGGGTGCTGGAGCTTGCGGGCGGCCGCGACGATGCGACATGGGTCGCCCGCACCGAAGTCGATCGCGAGTGCCAGCGGTTCTTCCGCCACGCGGTGCCTGAGAGCGTCAACATGCTTATCGACGAGCGCCGCCGCACGGATCCCACTATCACCAAGTTGGGCTCGGACATGTCGGTGCCCAATGCATGCCTTGCCGATGTCATGGCCCTCTATCGCCGCACGCTGGCCGAAAGCGGGCTTGAGTCTGCTGCCTGGGGACACATCGGGAACAACCATCTGCATGTGAACATCCTGCCGCGCGATGCGCAAGACTACCGTCGTGGTGGAGAACTCTTTGCCCAGTGGGCTTCCGAGGTCACGGCCATGGGCGGTGCCGTTTCTGCCGAACACGGCGTCGGCAAGATCAAGGCGGGCTTCTTGGAGACGATGTACGGCCACGAGGCCATGGTCGAGTCGGCGCGTCTCAAACTCCAGCTCGATCCTGCCGGCCAGCTGGGTCGCGGCAACCTGTTTACGGAGAAGCTCTTGGATGAACTCGTTCAGAAAGGGGGCGCGTGAAGATGAGTGATTTCCATATGGTGGTGTGCGTCAAGGCGGTGCCCGGAAGCACCGAGGTCAAGATGGACCCCAAGACCAATACTATCGTGCGTGATGGCAAGCAGGCGGTCATTAATCCCTTCGATGCAAGTGCCCTCGAATGTGCGCTAGCGCTGAAGGACGACTTTATCGGCTTTGGCATGGACGTGCGTGTGACGGTGGTGTCGATGGGCATCCCCGCGACCGAATCGCTGCTGCGCGACTGCATCGCCCGCGGTGCCGACGACGCGCTGCTGCTGACCGACCGAGCCTTTGCGGGCGCCGATACCCTAGCCACCACCTATGCCCTCAAATGCGGCATCGAGGCACTCGATGAGGATTTTGACCTGCTCATCTGCGGCAAGATGGCAGTGGACGGCGATACGGCCCAGATCGGCCCCGAGCTGGCCGGCGCCTTTGGGGTCCCCTGCGTGACCGACGTGAGCTGTGTGCAGAGCGCGGGATTTACGACGTGTGGCTCGCTGGCGCTCGTTCACGGCTGCGATGCCGGCGAGGAGACGGTGTACCTGGAGATGCCGTGTGCGATGACGACTGCCAAGGAGATTGGCCAGCTGCGCATGCCGAGTATTGCCGGTATTCGCGCGGCCGAGGATGCAGACGTGCGCGTGGCCAGCGCTGCCGACGTAAACGCCGACCCCTCGCGTTGCGGCCTTGCCGGATCACCGACGCAGGTCGTGCGCTCGTTTGTGCCCGACCGTGACCAAACGTGCGAGGCCGTCGAGGGAACGGCGTCCGGGCAGGCGGTAAAACTTGCCAAGATTATTGAGGGGATGGCATAGATGAGCGGGCTGATTATCGATAGCGAAGCCTGTATCGGCTGCGGTCGCTGCGTTCGCGCCTGCGCCTCGGGCGGCATTGTGGTGGAGGGCGAGCGCCCCAATCGCTGTGCCCGCGTAACCGACGGCTGTATCCTGTGCGGCGGGTGCGTCGACGCCTGCCCCGTCAACGCCATCTCGATCGAGCGCGACGAGGCCGCCGGCGCGGTAGACCTTGACGCATATCGAGACATTTGGGTCTTCGTGCAAACTGACAAGCACGATGCCGTGGCATCCGTGGCCTTCGAGCTCATGGGCAAGGGACGCGAGCTTGCTGATGCCCGCGGCTGTCGCCTGGTGGCACTGGTCGGCATGAGCCCCGAGGGCTCGCTCGAGGACCTCGAACACCTGGTTTGTGCCGGCGCGGACGAAGTTCTGGTCTGTCGTGACGAGCGCCTGCGTCAGAACGACGCGGAGGTCTATGCTCGCCTGATCTACGATTTGGTGGCCGAGCGCAAGCCCGAGGCCATTCTGTACGGCGCGACCGCGTTTGGCCGCGAACTGGCACCCGGCGTTGCCGTGCGCCTGCAGACGGGCCTTACGGCTGATTGCACGGTGCTTTCGGTGGATACGGAGACGGGTCTGCTGCAGCAGACGCGCCCGGCGTTTGGCGGCAACCTGATGGCCACCATTATCTGCCCCAACCACCGTCCTCAGATGGCAACGGTGCGCCCCGGCATCTTTAAGGCGCCCGAGTTTGACTATAGCCGCTCCGGCACGATTACCCAGGTAGTGCTTGCGGATGACGTTAAGGCCCGCGTCGAGATCTCGATTCCCGCCGAGGAGTGGGGACAGCAGGCCTCAATTGCCGATGCCGAGCGTCTGGTCGTGGTGGGCCGCGGCATCGGCTCCAAGAAGAATCTGCCCCTGATGCGAAAGCTCGCCGATGCCCTGGGTGCCGAGCTTGGTTGCACGCGTCCCATTGTGGAGGCAGGCTGGTTGGAGTATCGCCACCAAATTGGCCAGACGGGTGTATCGGTCTCGCCCAAGCTCCTCGTGAGCATCGGTGTCTCGGGTGCTATCCAGCATCTCGCCGGCATCGGTGGGGCGGAGTGCATTGTTGCCATCAATGAGGACCCGGATGCCCCCATCTTCGGTGCCGCCCAGTACAAGGTCGTCGGCGATGCCGTTGAGATCGTTGAGGAACTGCTGGCTCAGCTCGAGTGCTAAGCGCTTGCCAGCCAGCGGCGCAGCTCGTCCTTAAGGCGGCTCCAGGTTGCCTGCGCGGCGGGGTCGGTAAAGGGTCGCGTAATGCCAAAGGGCGCGTCGAGCAGGCGATAGATATCGCCTTGCTCGCGCGCCAGTGCACGGCTTGCCGGATGGACGAGCTCAAACATAAAGCAGATGAGCCCCACCAGGTAGTCCGCCGGCTCGTTGCGCTCGTCACGCGCGACGCAGCGATGCTCGTCAAAGGCGGTAAGCGCCGGTGTCGAGAAGTGGCTGGCGAGAAACGTGTCCTCATCCACCTTGAGGATGGTGTCGACGGTGCTGTCGGCGATGGTGCGCATAATGTCAATCTTGTCGCCATCGCGCACGATCTCGCAGAAGCTCCGTGTACGGGTGTCGAGTTCCGTGGGCAGGCGAAAATCACTGTGGTGGGCGATGCTCGCGCGGATCAGTTCGTCCTCTGCCGGGTCATCGATAAAGTCGCGGATGCTCGTTACGGCGGGTGCATCGGCGGGATTCTCGCCAAAGAGGACCTCGATGCCCAGCGCTGCATGGCTCATGCTCTCGGCGTCCTTAAAGGTGTCCCAGCGCCGCAACTGCTCAAAGCGGCCCATATCGTGTAGCAGGCCGCAAAGCCATGCCAGGTCAATATCTTCTGACGACCAGCCCTGCTCGCGCGCTACGGCATCGCATGCCTCGGCCACGTGGTACGTATGCTCGATTTTGAGCGCGATGCGTGGGTTGGTGGCGTCGTAGGCATCGGTGTAGCTTTTGAAGGCCGCGCGCGCCCGGTCTCGATCGATAACTGTCATAATGACTTCCTAAAAAGTTGTGTCTTTCGATCCGGTGGCAATTGTAGGTGAACTTTATTGCCACCGGTTGATATTTCTGCTGCGTTGCAAGGCGCGCTGCAGACGACTTACCAGAATGGGAGTGGCATGGTCCTTAGGATCTTTAAAATCGTCTGGCCAGTGATGCTTACCTATGTTGCAATAGGCGCGCCGTGCGGAATGATCATGGGGCAGACGGGAATGGAGCCCTGGATGGTCTTTGCTCTGAGCAGCACGTTTGTGACGGGCAGCGGCCAGTTTATGATCTGCAACCTGTGGCTGGCGGGCGTGCCTGCAGCATCGATCGTCGCGAGCGTCGCCGCCATCTCCTCGCGCTTTGCGCTTTACTCGGCATCGATCGCACCCCATCTGGCGGGCGCCTCGAAGCGTCAGACGCTGGCTGTTGCCGCGACACTTACCGAGGAGGCATATGGCATCTCGCTTGCCAAGTTGGTTGAAGGGGAGGATTGGGGCCCGCGCGAGTCCTTTGTGCTCAACGTGATCCTTATCGCAACATGGGGCGTATCGTGTACGACGGGCGCCATCGTCGGCGCCGTTGTCGATGTTCCCACCGCTATTGCGAGTTTCGTCTGCACGTCGCTCTTTATCTGTCTACTCTTTTCGCAGCGGTTGTCGCGCGGCAACGTTGTCGCGGCGGTTTCGGGCGCGGTGTCCGTCGCCGTATGCAAGTTCTTGGGCCTCATGAATATTACCGTGCCGGCAAGCGTCGTGGTCGGCATTGCCATTGCGCTGGCGTGCGATGCTGTATTTGACGGAAGAGGTGCCCGCGATGCCCGTTAACGAGTTCTTGGTTCTGTGGCTGTCGTCGTGGGCTGCTATCGCGTTCTTTCGCATCGCGCCGGCGTTCGCCTTGCGCGGGCGGACCCTGTCGCCCCGTATTACCGAGGCCCTGGGCTATATCCCGCCCGCTGCCTTTGCCGCGCTGGTCGCCAACGACTTGGTGAGTCCCGGCGCGTTCGACGCGGGGCTCTGGCCTGCCTTGGTTCCCTGGATTGCGGCCGCCGGCGTCGTGGTCGTGGCGGTCAAGACAAAATCGATGCTGTGGTGCTGCGTCTCGGGCATCGTACTCTATATCGTCTTGAGCCTTATATAGGGGTGGCGTCGCGGGCGCCGAATCTCGTTCCATCCCAACTTGTCGAGTTTTTCACCGAGCTGGTCTATTTCTTCTGGTACCATGGTCAAACTTTACTGTAGCAAAGCGTGACGTGGGCTTTTGTATCCCGTCAGCGGAAATGGGGGTTTCATGGCACAGGAAGCAACCACCAACGAGCAAAAGAAATTCAAGGTCCCGCGCATCCCGGGCGACATCATGATTTATCCGATGATCGTCGGTCTTTTGCTCAACACCTTCTGCCGCAGGTTTTTGAGATCGGCGGATTCTTTACGGCTGCCTGCCGCGGTGGCTCCAATACCATTGTCGCCGCGATCCTGCTGTTTGTGGGCGCCGGCATCAGCTTTAAGTCCACGCCGGGTGCCATCAAGACCGGTATCGTCGTGCTGATCCCCAAGCTGGTCGTCGCAGCGGCTCTCGGCCTGGGCGTGGCATATTTCTTTAACGACAACTTCCTGGGTCTGAGCTCCGTGTCTATCATCGGCGGCATCACGTTTTGCAACATGGCGCTCTATACGGGCATCATGGGCGAGTTCGGCGATGAGTCCGAGCAGGGCGCCGTCGGTATCCTGTTCTTTACGGCTGGCCCCGCCGTCACGATGATCATCCTCGGTGTTTCCGGCCTCGCCAACATTCCCATTGGCACCATTATCGGCTCCATCTTGCCACTCGTTATTGGCATGGTTCTGGGCAACCTGTTCCCGTTTATCAAGAACCTGCTGGTTCCCGGTGCCAATCCCGCGATTGCCGTCATCGGATTTCAGCTCGGTGCGTCCATGAGCCTGTCGAGCTTTATCACCGGCGGTATTTCCGGCATTCTGTTGGGCCTCATCACCCTCTTTATCGTTGGCCCCATCACCTTTGCCTTCGAGCGCTTGTGCGGCGGCAACGGCAAGGCCGCCGTTGCTTGCTCCACCATCGCCGGCACGGCTATGACCACGCCGGTTGCTCTTGCTGAGGTCGCGCCGCGCTATGCCGAGCTTGCGCCCACCGCGTATGCGCAGATCGCCACCGCCGTCATCATCACGGCCATCATGGCCCCGATTCTGACCGGCTGGGTCGATAAGAAGTTCTGCCACGGCGAAGAGGATCTGTCGGTCGAAGGCGTCGAGGCTATTGAGGAGGCCGTCGCGACCGACATCGACGGCGAGTAATCGTCGACGCGAGTCAATCAAGCCGGCGTGTGCAATTCGCGCCGTATGGGCGCCCGAACGAGAGCTGTCTTGCAGTGACGTTCGGGCGCTCTGCTATTATTCCCTATACCCCTGCGGAGTAGGGGTGTTTATTGCCCAGGCACGAATCGGGCGATTCTGACCACTTGGATATTGAAGGGATGGCGTCTAGTGGTTAAGGCACTCAAGATCGAGATATTCCTGCTATGCATGATTGTTCTTATCGGGCTTGCCGCGCGAAGTCGCCACTCCTTGTTCTCGAGTACCCAGCAGTTATTGTTTAGTACGCTCGGCTACACCTCTGCCGCGTACATGTTATTCGATATAATCTGGACGCTTTCGGACGGTGTGGGCGGCACGCTGGGCATTGCTGCCAACTGGATTTCCAACGCGGTTTCGTTTTCGCTCTTTGCCGCCGCGTGCCTTATTTGGTTTATCTATTCCGAGACGGTGCAGGGTTCTCGCCTTTTGACCGCGCGCTCTAGAGTGGCGCTTGTAACGCTGCCTGCGGCGCTGGTAGTCGTACTGGCGTTTTCGAGCTACTGGACGCATGCCCTGTTCTATATCGATGCGCAGGGCGCGTATCGTCGTGGTTTTGTCTATATGATCCAGCCCATCGTCAGCTACTGCTACGTTATATATACGTCCCTGCATGCGTTTATACAATCTTGCAAGGTCGAGAGCCTACAAAAGAAGGCCATCTATCAAACCTTGGCATTTTTCGCCATTCCGGCCCTGGTAGCTGGTGTCTTTCAGGTCTTTTATTCGGGTCCTTGCCTTAGTGTCGGCATCATGTTAAGTATGTTGCAGCTCTACATTGTTTGCCAGGAGCAGATGATCTCGACCGACCCGTTGACCGGTCTCAACAATCGCAACCGCTTTGAGACCTATATGCTGTCGCTCTTCTCGAATATGGATCAGGCCGAAGATGTGTATCTGCTCATGATGGACGCTGACGGCTTTAAGCAGATTAACGATCGCTATGGACATGTGGAGGGCGACCATGCCCTCCAGGTCGTATCTGCTACGCTCAAAGAGGTCTGCTCAGCGTCTGGTGGCTTTATCGCACGTTATGGCGGCGATGAGTTCGTGGTGCTTCAAAAGGCAGCGGCGGAGCAGGACATCATGGACCTGTGTTCGGCGATTAACGACGAGCTCGCTCGTGCCGAGGTGCCGTATGCATTGCGGATGTCCATTGGTTACGCGCGGGTCGGCGATAGTGTTGATACCTGGCAAGACTTACTTCGCGCTGCCGATGCGGAGCTCTACCGCGTCAAGGCCGAGAAAAAGAAAGCCGGCGTTCAGATACGCTAGAAAAAGGGGCGCACGCTTGCGTGCGTGGCGGCCCTCAGCTCACCGATGTACTCCAATAAGCTAAAGTGTGCGAACAACCTCTCAAAAAAGTGAGCTCGCTAGGCCTTTTTGGGTTTGTTGACGATGATGATGCCGCCGCAGACCAACAGCAGGGCAACGATGACGGTAACGGGGCTCGTGCCAGCGCCCTCGCCGAGCAGCAGCGCGCTCAGCAGCACGCCAAAGACTGGGTTCATAAAGCCAAAGACCGAAACGCGGCTTACGGGGTTGACGGCAAGCAGGCGCGACCACAGCGAGTACGCGACCGCGGAGATAAGCGCCATGTAGATGATGAGCGCGATGGCGGGGGCAATCGCTGTGGGGGAGAGCGTGCCGCCCATCAAAAAGCCGATGGCGGTGAGGACCAGGCCGCCGACCAAGAACTGCCACCCGGCAAGCAAGACGCCGTCGTGCTCGCGCGAGAAGATGCCGATCAGGCAGGTCGAAAGGGCACCCGCGACGGTGGAGGCCAGGATAAAGCCCTCGCCGTCGAGCGTAAAGCCAAAGGTACCGTCCGCGCCCGAAAGGTTGACGAGCGCGACGCCGGCAAAGCCCAGTACGCAGCCGAGCACCTTGGCCGCATCGAGCTTTTCGGTGTGAAACGCCAGGGCGGCAAAGAGGATGGCCAAGAAGTTGGCGCTGGCCTCGATGATGGAGCTCGACATGGCGCTGGCGCGCGAGAGTCCCAGGTAGAAAAAGAAGTACTGCCCGATAGTCTGGAAGAGCGACAACGTGAGGATAGACTTGATATCGCGCGCTTGCGGAACGAGCGGGCGGCGCTGGGCCACGCTCATGCCGACAATGACCAGCATGCCGGCAAGGGTGAAGCGCAGACCCGCGAAGAGCAGCTGCGAGGCGCTGTCGTGCGCGGGAATGCCAAAGAGGCCGTAGCCGATCTTGATGCAGGGAAAAGCCGACCCCCAGAGCGCGCAGCAGACGAGGCAGCCCAGGATGAGCCCGGGCAGGGTGGCGAGATACGGCTTGCGGCTTTCCATGATGTCCTTCCTGTATGCGCGAAGCAAAAAAGAACCCGCCACCGGGCGTGCCGGTGGCGGGTGTTGTTACCCGAGGGGATTGTACCCGATGGGATAGCTTTAAGCGAAGTAGGCCACGCCGCTCTCAAAGATCGGCATGAACTTATCGCCGGGGACATGCTCGGGCACGTTGCGGTACAGGTTGTCGCCGCGGCGCTCGGCATGACCCATCTTGCCCAAGACGCGGCCGTCGGGGCTCGTGATGCCCTCGATGGCGAGTGCGGAGCCGTTGGGGTTGACGGAAAGGTCCATGCTCGGCTTGCCGTCCTCGCCCACGTACTGCGTGGCGACCTGGCCGTTGGCGATCAGCTGGGCGAGCACCTCGTCGTTGGCGACAAAGCGGCCCTCGCCGTGGCTGATGGCGACGGTGTAGGGGTCGTCGAGGCTGCACTGCGACAGCCACGGGGACAGGTTGGACGAGATGCGGGTGCGCACCAGGCGGCTCTGATGGCGACCGATGGTGTTGAACGTCAGCGTGGGTGCATCCGGCGTGGCGTCGACGATGTCACCGTAGGGCACCAGGCCGAGCTTGATCAGGGCCTGGAAGCCGTTGCAGATGCCCAGCATCAGGCCGTCACGGGCCTTGAGCAGGTCGCGGACTGCCTCGGTGACCTCAGGAGCGCGGAAGAACGCCGTGATGAACTTGGCGGAGCCGTCGGGCTCGTCACCGCCCGAGAAGCCGCCGGGGATCATGACAATCTGGCTTGCACGGATGCGGCGGGCAAGCTCGTGGGTGCTCTCGGCGACGGCCTCGGGCGTGAGGTTGTTGATCACGAAGGTGTCGGCCTCGGCACCGGCTGCGCGGAAGGCACGGGCGCTATCGTACTCGCAGTTGTTGCCGGGGAACACGGGGATAACCACGCGCGGGCGGGCGATTTTGGCGCCGCCGTACACGTGGATGTCCTTGGCGCGGAAGTCGATGGTCTCGACCTCGGGGGTCTCGCCGGCGCTGCGGTAGGCGAAGACGCCCTCGATGCCGCTCTCCCAGGCCTCCTGGAGCTCGGAGAGCTCGATGACCTCGGAGCCGGTGTCGATGACATAGCCCTCGACGGTGGTACCCAGGGGCTCCACGACAACGCCGTCGGCGACCTCGGGCAGCTCGGCGTCCTCGGCGAGCTCGACGATAAAGCTGCCGTAGAGCGGGGTGAAGAGGCTCTCCACGTCCACGTCCTCGGCAAGTTCGATGCCAATCTGGTTGCCGACACACATCTTAAAGAGGCTCTCGGCGCCGCAGCCGTAGCCGGGCGTAGAGACGGCCAGGGCGTCACCGGTGGCGGTGAGCGCCTCGACGGCGTCAAACGCGGCGAGCAGCTGCTGGGCGTCGGGGCGGTAGTCCTCGCCATAGGTGGCGGGGGTGATGCGGACGACGCGGTGCGTGAGGCCCTTGAACTCGGGCGAGACGGCGCGGGCCGCCTTGCCCACGGCGACAGCGAAGCTGATCAGGGTCGGAGGAACGTTGAGCTCGCCGGCTTCGTCCTCAAAAGAGCCGCTCATGGAGTCCTTGCCGCCGATGGCGCCGGCACCCAGGTCGACCTGGGCCATAAGGGCGCCCAGGACGGCTGCCATGGGCTTGCCCCAACGCTCGGCCTCGGTACGCAGGCGCTCGAAGTACTCCTGGAAGGAGAGGTAGGCGCGCTTGTGCTCAAAGCCGGCGGCCACGAGCTTGGCGATGGACTCGACCACGGATAGGTAGGCGCCGGCAAACTGGTCGGCCTCCATCAGGTAGGGGTTGAAGCCCCATGCCATGGCGCTTGCCGTGGTGGTCTCGCCGTCCACGGGGAACTTGGCGACCATGGCAGAGCTCGGAGTGAGCTGCGTCTTGCCGCCAAAGGGCATGAGCACGGTCGCGGCACCGATGGTGGAGTCGAAGCGCTCGGAAAGGCCCTTGTTGGAGGCGACGTTGAGGTCAGTGACAAGCGAGGTCATGCGCTCGGCAAGCGTGGCGCCGGCCCAGCTGGGCTGCCACACGCTGCGGGCACAGACGTGGGCGACCTGGTGCTTGGGCGCGCCGTTGGAGTTGAGGAACTCACGGGACAGGTCGACGATGGCGACACCGTTCCAGGCCATGCGCATGCGCGGCTCGGCGGTAACCTCGGCGATAACGGTCGCCTCGAGGTTCTCCTCGGCGGCGTAGCCCATGAACTCCTCGACGTCACCGTCGGCGACGGCGCAGGCCATGCGCTCCTGGGACTCGGAAATGGCGAGCTCGGTGCCGTCCAGGCCGTCGTACTTCTTGGTCACGGTGTCCAGGTCGACATACAGGCCGTCGGCAAGCTCGCCCACGGCGACCGAGACGCCGCCGGCGCCAAAGTCGTTGCAGCGCTTGATCAGGCGGCAGGCGTCGCCGCGGCGGAACAGACGCTGCAGCTTGCGCTCGACCGGGGCGTTGCCCTTCTGGACCTCGGCACCCGAGGTCTCGATGGACTCGGTGTTCTGGGTCTTGGAGGAGCCAGTGGCGCCGCCGATGCCGTCACGGCCGGTGCGGCCACCCAAAAGGATGATCTTGTCGGTGGGGGCGGGGCACTCGCGACGCACGTGGTTTGCCGGGGTAGCGCCCACGACGGCGCCGACCTCCATGCGCTTGGCCACGTAGCCGGGGTGATAGAGCTCGTTGACCTGACCGGTGGCAAGGCCGATCTGGTTGCCGTAGCTGGAGTAGCCGGCGGCGGCGGTGGTCACGAGCTTGCGCTGCGGAAGCTTGCCCTCGAGCGTCTCGGAGACGGGGACCGTGGGGTCGCCGGCGCCGGTGACGCGCATGGCCTGATAGACATAGCTGCGGCCCGAGAGCGGGTCGCGGATAGCGCCGCCCACGCAGGTGGCGGCACCGCCGAAGGGCTCGATCTCGGTCGGGTGGTTGTGGGTCTCGTTCTTAAAGAGGAACAGCCAGTCCTGGTCCTCGCCATCGACATCGACCTTCACCTTGACGGTGCAGGCGTTGATCTCCTCGGACTCATCGACATCAGTCATGACGCCGGTCTTCTTAAGGTACTTGGCGCCGATGGTGCCCATGTCCATGAGGCAGACGGGCTTGGCGTCGCGACCGAGCTCGTGGCGCATCTCCATGTAGCGGTCGAAGGCCTGCTGCACCACGGCGTCGTCGATCGTCACGTCATCCAGGACGGTGCCGAAGGTGGTGTGGCGGCAATGGTCGGACCAGTACGTGTCGATCACGCGGATCTCGGTGATGGTGGGGTCGCGATTCTCATCGCGGAAGTACTGCTGGCAGAAGGCGATGTCCGCCTCGTCCATGGCAAGACCGCGCTCGGAAATAAAGGCGGCAAGGCCGGCCTCATCGAGCTCGCGGAAGCCGTCGAGCACTTCGACGGGCTGAGGCTCGGGGGTCTCCATGTACAGCGTCTCGGGCAGGTCGAGCGAGGCGATGCGCGCCTCGACGGGGTTCACCACGTAGTGCTTGATGGCCTCGATGGCGGCTTCGTCCAGGGCGCCCGAGATCATATAGACCTTGGCGGAGCGCACGGCGGGGCGCTCGCCCTGGCTGATGAGCTGCACGCACTCGCTGGCGGAGTCGGCACGCTGGTCAAACTGGCCAGGCAGGAATTCGACGGCAAAGACGGCGCCGTCGCTTGCGGGGAGCTCGTCGTAGGTCACATCGACCTGGGGCTCGCTAAAGACGGTCGGCACGCAGGAGCGGAAAAGCTCCTCGTCGATGCCCTCGACGTCGTAGCGGTTGATGATCCTCAGGGCCTCGATGCCCTTGATGCCGAGAATCTCGGTCAGCTCGCCCTTGAGCTGCTGAGCCTCGACGTCGAACCCGGGTTTCTTCTCCACGTAGATACGAGAGACCATTGGTTCCTGCCTTCCTGATCGGTTGGGCGTACGGTACGGTATGCGGCAGCGGTCGGTTTGCGGGGCCTGCCCTGCGGTCGCCTTGAGCCACATGTTTGTAAACCTCACTATGATACGACAGCTCGCGGCGCGTAGAGGACGGCGAGGGTGCTACAGTGAAGCGCAAACAAGAGAAAGGCATCACATGGCATTCGTTTCGCTCGCCATCATCGCACTCGTGGCCTTTGCAAGCCCCTTCATCGCTTCGGCGATTCCTGGAAAACCCGTTCCCGAAACGGTCTTTTTGCTCGTGTTCGGCGCGGTGTTGGGACCTCATATGCTTGGCGTCATCCATGTGGATGCCGAGGTCTCGCTTGTGTCAGAGCTCGGTCTGGCATTTTTGTTCCTGCTTGCCGGCTTTGAGATCGACCCAAAGAACATCACGGGCGTCGAGGGGCGCTACGGTATGGCCACGTGGGTTGTCACATTTTGTATCGCCTGGCTTGCCGTGCGCTTTACCCCGTGGTTCTCGGTCAGCCATTTCGACGGTATCGCCGTGACGCTCGCCTTGACCTCGACGGCGCTTGGAGCGCTCATGCCCATCTTGCGCGAGCGGTTGCTTGCCGGAACGCGCGTCGGTGATTCGATTCTCGCCTATGGTACGTGGGGCGAGCTCGGCCCCGTGCTCGCCATGTCGGTACTGCTGTCTGCCCGCACGGGTATCGAGACGCTGCTGATCTTGGGCCTGTTCGCCGTGGTGTGCGTGCTGCTTGCCGTGGTCCCCAGCCGCTCCAAACGCGTCGGCAGCCGCTTCTTTGCGTTTGTCGAGGAGCGCGCCGATACCACGTCGCAGACCTTCGTGCGCCTGACGGTGCTTATTTTGGTCACGCTCGTGGCGTTCTCGGCCATCTTTAGCCTCGATATCGTGTTGGGCGCTTTTGCCGCCGGCTTCGTCCTGCGCTATATCATCCCCGAGGGCAACCATACGCTTGAGACCAAGCTCGACGGCCTGGCCTACGGCTTTTTGATCCCGGTGTTCTTTACCGTGTCGGGCGCAAAGATCGATCTGACGGCCGTGGTGTCGCGCCCCGGGCTGCTCGTGGGCTTTATCGTGGCGTTGTTGATTATTCGTGCCGTACCCATTCTTATTTCTATGAGCATTTGTCCTGCGACGCGCGATGTGTCGGCGTATGGTCGCATTACCGTGGCCCTGTACTGCACCACGGCGCTGCCGATCATCGTTGCCGTGACGAGCGTGGCCGTCAACGCGGGCGCGCTGTCGCAAGATATTGCGTCGGTCATGGTTGCCGCCGGTGCCATCACGGTGTTCTTGATGCCGCTGCTCGCGCAGCTCTTCTACCGCGTGGTCGATGCCGCGCCGGTCGCCGCCGTGGCAGAGGTTGCCGAGCATCCTGCCGAGGCACTCGATATCCTGCGTGCCCATCACGATTTGGCGAGTCTGCTCGCACGAGAGCACGAGCTGCTGACCTCGCATGGCCATGGTCGCGTATTCGAGGGCCTGCCTACGCTCGATACGATTGCCGAGCGTCTTTCCGCCGAGGCGGCGAGCGGCCACATCGATGCCCGCATCGTGGACGCGGCGCATCTTCTTGCCGATAAGACCTATGGCGACGAGATAGATCCGTCCGAGCTCACCCCGCGTGAGCGTCGCCGCCTAGAGCGCGCCAAGCTCGCTGTGCGCGAATACCGCCGCCGCATGCTGGAGCTCTATGCGCGCGAAGAAGCCGAAGACGACGACGGTAAGTAGTCGATACTTTCTCGGGGAAGCCGCGTCCCGCTTTGAAGGCTCGGAACGGGATGTGGTTTCCGAAACGGGGGCCGTTGGGAAGCTGTGTCCCGGAATGGGCGCTCAGAGTGGGATGCAGTTTCCGCGAGAGGCTCGTTAGGGAAAGCGCATCCCATTCTGAGCCGGAATTATGGGACGCAGTTTCCTTTTCGAATAGAAGGAGGTGCGCTGCCTGCGGTTGATGCAGACAGCGTGCCTTCTTGCATAAAGCTCTGCTGAGGTTTGAAATTAGCTCGCTATGTAAAAAAGAACCCTTAATTCCCAATACTTCAAATTCTGAAATTAGACAATGCATTTCTTGAGTCTTAATTGCAAATATCGGATATATTCGAAATAATGAAAGACGATTAAGCTATTTGATTTCAAAGGAGCGATGAAGCGATGGCGTACAAGACGCTCGAAAAACTCTTTTATGCAGATCCAAGCTCCGATCGTTATGCTTGCCATGACGAGCTGCTGCGCGAGCGCCTTACTGCCGACGGCACGGTGCGGACTGGAATTCACCTTGAGCATGGTGAACTGTTCGCTTGTGTTCCTTTGAACCTGTCCGTTGCTAGCGAGCGGATCCTCAGAAAAGAGCGAAAGATTTCCAACCTGTGGAACAGCTTGCCTTATGTGGCTTTGGGGGCCTCGATTCGTTCGCTGGTGCTTGAGGAGGTTGTTTTCAGCAACGAGATGGAGGGTGTGCACAGCACGCGGCGCCAGATTGAAGCGGCGCTGGAGTCTGCGGAGGATGCTGCGGCCGAACTTTGCGGTGCCGCCGAAAAGGAGCACACTCCTTTTATTGAATTCGCTCGCCTCTACCTTCAGCTGGTGGATGGTTCAAGTCGTCCCGGCAAACCCGAGGATATTCGCGAGATTTTCGATGCCGTCACTAAGGGCGTGCTTGACCCGAAGGACCGTCCGGATGGCAAGATGTTCCGTTTGGGTCCCGTTGTGATTGAGAACAGTCGGGGCAAGATTCTCCATCAGGGTGTTTCCTCGGAGCCCGAAATCATTGACCTCCTTGGCAAGATGATAGAGTTGGGCAATCGCGAAGATGTCCCAAGCCTCTATGCAGCCTCAATCTGCCATTTTCTCTTTGAGTATATTCACCCCTTCTATGACGGTAACGGGAGAACGGGGAGTATCTTCTCGCGTTGAGCTCTTTTCAGCTAAGAAGGCGCGATATAATGGAACTGTATCTCATCACCGGTTTTTTGGGTGCAGGGAAAACCACCTTCCTCAAAAATTTTGCCCGGCAGTTTTGCCGGCCGGCGGCTGCGGCTCATCATCAACGAATTCGGACGCGCCGGCGTGGACGGCACGCTGCTGCGGGAGCTGGACGCGGCGTTGGATGAGATCAGCAACGGCTCAATTTTCTGCGCCTGCCGTTTGGACCAATTTGAGGTCCGCGCTGGAGCAGGCGGCCTGCGGATGCACCGGATGTTGTGCTCGTGGAAGCCAGCGGCTTGGCCGACCCCACCAACGTGCGCCGGGTTTTGGCCCAATTTCCCGCTGTTTCCTACCAGGGCAGCGTGTGTGTCGCAGATGCCGCGCGGCTTGAAAAGGTTTTCTCTACTGCCCGGGCGTGCCCCCGGCAGCTTGCTGTCTCCAGTCTCGTGCTTCTGAACAAAACAGACCTTGCCACCGAAGCGCAGTGCGCTGAAGCAAAAGCGCTTATCCTGCGCGCCAACCCGGCGGCCCGCATCCGCCGCACGCAGTTCGGACGGTTCGAGCCGGAATGGCTTTCCCTGATCGTACCGGATGTGGATGTGGATGAGGTATTGGACATGCCGGATATCACCCTGCAAAAATGCGGTGCTGCAGATCCGTCCCACGATGCCCTTTGCGGCACTGCAAAAGTGCCTTGTACAGCTTGCGGGAGAAACATGGCGTATCAAAGGCTTTGTACGCGTGCCGGAGGGCATCTTTTACGTCGACTGCACCGGGCCGGAGGTTCGTCTGACGCCCTGGCAGGGAGAAGCGGACAACCGCCTTGTACTGCTGGCCGGAAAGGGCATGCAGCTTCGCAGGACGGCCAGAACTGCCGTACAATGGTATAACGATTACATTGAGGAACTTTCGATGCGCTGAGCGGCACAGGAAAAAGTGCAGTTGAAACAGATCTTCCATAGCCGGCCTTATGAACGCACGGGCCGAGTTTCAATAAAGAAAAAATGTTTTCCGGCTCAAGCATGCCGCCAAAGGAGGGGTAAAAAGCTTTGCGTTTTTTGTGCGGCCGCCACCGGGATGGATACAAACAGCCGGCGGAAAATGACACCGCCGTAACGCTTCATCAGTTGTGAGAAGAAAGCACGTGCAAACATAGTGTAAAATTCGGGCGGCAGCTTCACGGCGCTGTCGTCTCAATGTGACAGGTGCCCATGTTTCCCACGCCGATGATACCCAATTTGATTTTTTCCATAGTTATGGCCCCCTTGTTTTTTCCGTGTTTCTCCCGCGGGAGGAACGCTACCTTCAGAATACAAAAAAATTGCGCATATTCTTTGCTGAAATTGGCAAAAAACATGCGCAAATTGGCTTTTTGGAATCTAAGCGTGTTCCTTTCGATATTGCCGGGGCGAAGTGCTGAAATGGTTTTTGAAGCAGCGGCTGAAATAAAAGGAATCGGAAAAGCCGCAGCGTTCGGCTACCTGCGCGACGGGGACGTCTGTTTCCAGCAGCAGATCCCGCGCATATTCCAACCGCAGCCCGAGAATATACTGCTTGGGCGTTGTTCCGGTCACCCGACGGAAGGATTTGCAGGAACATCGTCTTTTTTACGCCGGAGCGGGCAGTAAGCTCTTCCAGCGTAAACGGACGGGCAGGATCCTCATGGATATGCTCCAGCACTTTTTTAATACGGATAAGCTCTGCGGGAGCATTTTCCCCATGCAGTGCGGAGAGTATTTCACATAAGATCTGCTCGAGCAGAACATTTTGCCGCCATTGATAAAGATATGTTTTTTGCTTGTAGATCTCAAACAGGGATTTGAACAGAGGCTCCAGCCTGCCGGGCGGTTCGATTTTGGCAACCTCGGGCAGCGGAAGGCGGTCCACGTCCGACGGCAGCGTGAAATGGACTCCGTAGAACTCCATGCAGGGCTGCCGCGCAACGGAAAGACTGTGCAGTACGCCGGGACAAAAGCACACAAGATCCCCTGTTCGGACCGTAAACTGCCGGCTGCCCAGGCAGATGTCGCCTTGACCGCGAAGTACATATATCAGCTCATAATTGGAAATGCGCCGCGGCGCGATCTGCCAGCCGCAGAAGGTGGCGCGCCGCACCAGATAATCCAGTTCCACTTCCAGATGCTTCCACATCCGTGTACACCTCTTTGCGCCGAACACGCCCGTTTTTTGTAATGATAGCGGAATTTTATCCAGATTTCAACCATTTCTGCATGGCTTTTTTCCGCCGTTCCGGTAAA